>Ga0181522_10000283_pt1 | contig 40171 bp, 39 predicted proteins | sample PEATcosm2014_Bin_27_FD_121103 | JGI IMG/M metagenome (GOLD analysis project Ga0181522, IMG submission 121103) | Peatland microbial communities from MTU Mesocosm Facility, Houghton, MI, USA - PEATcosm2014_Bin05_10_metaG | ecosystem: Environmental > Terrestrial > Soil > Wetlands > Peat | place...
CGGGGCCCTGCTCGGCCAGCGTGCCGATCGTGCGCTCGCGGACCTCCGCAAGGTAGTCCCGGGCAGGGCCCGGCCGCAGGATCTCGATGTCCCCGCGGACCGAGCGGGGCGTCTCGAAGGCGTCGTAGAGGGCCGCCAGGTCGCTGCGCAGCAGCTCGCGCCCGCCGTGGCGGTGGACGATCCACAGGTCCTCGTAGGCGGCGATGTGGCCGAGATCCCAGACGAGCGGGCTCATGATCGGCGAATGGACCTTCTCCAGGTCGGCCTCGCTCAGCGCAGATACCAGCTCCAGCGTGCGGTTGCGCACCGCAGCGAGGGCGTCGAGCACCTGCTCGGCGTCTGAGGTGAGGCTGTCGGGCTGTGCCGCGCGGACCGCCATCAGCAGGCTCTGCGGGGTCACTCTAGAAGGTGTCGGCTTGTCGCACTGTACGAACAGTCCCGGCGGGGTTCGCCGGCGTTACGCGCGGACGCCGGGCCCGGATCAGCCGACCGTGTCGTTCCAGCGTGCCAGCACGGGCGTCTGGCGCTCGTGTCCGAGCATGCTGACCGATGCCGTGGAGAGGCCCAGGTGGCGGCCGTGGGCGGGCGCCAGCTCGATCCAGCGGACACCCAGGACGCGCAGGGCGTGGCCGTGGGAGAAGACCGCCACGGGTCCGTCGGCGGCCGCCAGCTCGGCGACGATCGCGTCCAGCCGGGCGCCGACCTCGGCGGGGCTCTCACCGCCGGGGCAGCCGTCGCGCCACAGGTCCCAGTCGGGGTCGATCGCCTCGATCTGTGCGCTGGTCAGGCCCTCGTAGTCGCCGTAGTCCCACTCGTGCAGCTCATCTCGGACCTCGGCCGATACGCCCAGTCCCGCCAGCTCGCACGTTTCCCTGGCGCGCAGGGAGGGGCTGACCAGGACCCGCTGAAAGCTCCATCCGGACAGAGGCTGCGCCAGCGTCCGCGCGACTTCCCGTCCGTGCTCGGTGAGGGGCAGGTCGGTCAGGCCCGTGTGCTGCCCTGACAGGCTCCACTCGGTCTCGGCGTGGCGGACGAGGACTGCCCGGGGCGGCCCTGTGCTCATCGCGGCGCCGCCGCGTCGTCGCAGATGACGGTCAGGCGCTCCCTTCGCAGCAGGCTGGCGGGGACGTGGCGGTTGGGCTCGCCCAGCATCGCGTCGATCGCGTCGGCCTTGCTCGCGCCGGTGGCCAGCAGCAGGCAGCCGCGGGCCGCCAGCAGCACGGCCAGGCTGAGGGTGATCCGCTGCGGCGGGGGCTTGGGCGAGTCCGAGACGCCCAGGCAGATCGCCTCATCGCCGGCGTCCAGCGTCTCTGCACCGGGGAACAGCGAGGCGACGTGCCCGTCCGGGCCGATGCCCAGGACGACCAGGTCGAGCACGGGCAGCCCGTCGATCGATGGCACGTGCTCGGTCAGCTCCTTCGCGTAGGCGGCCGCGCCCTGCTCGGGACCGAGCTCCCCGAGCATCCGGTGCACCCGCTCCGGGGCGATCCCTCCGCCGGCCAGCAGGCTTCGCTGCACCAGCAGGTAGTTGCTCTCCTCGTCCTCGGGCGCCACGCAGCGCTCGTCGGCGAACCAGACCTCCATGCCTGCGAGCTCTCGGCCCTCGGCGCCGAGCAGCTCGTATGTGCGCCCGGGCGTCGTGCCGCCTGAGAGGGCGATGCGGGCGACGCCCCGCTCGGCCGCTGCACGTCGCACGACGCTCTCGACGTGGGCGGCGGCCCGTGCGGCGACCGTCTCCTCGTCGGGGCAGGTCGTCAGGCGCGTCACGCCAGCATCGCCCTTGCCGCGTCCAGGGCCGGCAGGTAGGTGGGGTCTCGCAGCAGGGCCTGGCGGATCCCCTCGCCCAGCACCCCCGTCTCGCCGCGGGAGGCGCCGGTGATGGTCCACTCGCGGTCCTCCTGGCCGCTGTCCGCGAAGCGTGCCCGCAGGCCGCCGGGGCCGCGGTCGAGGCTCAGGCTGTGCCCGGCGGCCGTGTCGATCGTCAGGCCCTCCAGGCCCGGCACCTGCAGCTCTGGTGCCATCTGCAGGCGGACCTCGACGTCCTGGCGGGCGCCGTGGGCCTTGCCGTGAAGCTCGCCCTCGTGGGCGATCAGGCGTCCGGTCTGCCAACCCAGGCGGGAGGCCAGCCAGCCCACGAAGAGGGTCGCGGCGACGGTGGAGGCGGGATGGTGGCGCACCGTCACGCCCGACAGCATCCCCAGCTCGCGGCGCAGCCAGGGCGGGTCGAACATGGCCGCCACCCGCTCCCGCCAGGGCGTCGAGCGCAGCCATGCCAGGTCGACGACGTAGGCCTGCTCGGACAGGCAGGCTGCCCGCTGCAGGGCCTCCAGGGGGTCGGGCTCCTCGACGGAGTCCAGCAGCACCGCCTGGGCCAGGGGCAGCAGGTCCGTGACGATCTCGTGGTGGCCGTGGGGGGACCACAGCAGCGTCGGCAGGTCCGTCACGACGAGCGGGTCGGCGATCGTCAGCAGGTCGTCGAGGTGGCGGTCGCCCAGCTCCACGACGACCGTCTCGCGCAGCAGCGAGAACTCGCCGGGGGCGTGGTCCTCGTCGGCGGCGACCATGACGCGGGCGTCCAGGCGCTCGCGGTCGGGCTCGTAGGAGAGGACGACCATGCGGGAGGCGTGGTAGCGCCCGACGCCGCGCAGGCGGTTGGCGATCTCCCCGCTCCACTCGCGATCCACGAAGGCGATCATGTTCAGCACCCGGGCGGGCACGAAGTCGTGGTGCTCGGAGTGGATTTCGACGAGCAGCCGGCGCAGGGCGCCTTCGATCGCGTCGGGGGTCGTGCCCTGCTCGCTCCAGACGGCGTCGATGCGACTCATCAGATGGCGCGCCAGCGGTCGCCCTCGCAGAGCAGATCATCCGCCTCGGCGGGACCCTGCGAGCCGGCCTCGTACTGCGCGACGGGCGGGCCGGGCTTGGCGGACCAGGCTTTGACGATGGGGTCGCAGATGCGCCACTGCGCCTCGACCTCGTCGTTGCGGGTGAAGAGCGTGGCGTCGCCGCGCATGGCGTCCGTGATCAGGCGCTCGTAGGCCTCCGGCGACTGCGACAGGAAGGCCGTCCCGTACAGGAACTCCATGTTGACGGGGCGGATGATCATGCGGGTGCCGGGGATCTTGGCTCCAAGGCGCAGCGAGACGCCCTCGTTGGGCTGCAGGGTCAGCACGAGCTGGTTGGGCTGCACGCCCAGCGAGCCGTCCTGGCTGAAGGCCAGGTGGGGGACGGGCTTCAGCGTCACCGCTATCTCGGTGACCTTGCGGGCCAGGCGCTTGCCCGTGCGCAGGTAGAAGGGCACGCCCGCCCAGCGCCAGTTGTCGACTTCCAAGCGCAGGGCCGCGTAGGTCTCGGTCACCGAGCCCTCCGGCACGCCTTCCTCCTGCAGGTAGCCGGGCACGTCCTCGCCGCCTGCGTGACCGGAGGTGTACTGGGCGCGCAGGGCCATGGCGGGGATCTCCGCCGGCGTCGGCTCGGGGATCGCCTGCAGGACCTTGACCTTCTCGTTGCGGACCTCTTCGGCGGTGAAGCTGACGGGCGGCTCCATGGCGACGTGGCAGAGCAGCTGGAGCATGTGGTTCTGGATCAGGTCGCGCAGGGCGCCGGCCTGGTCGTAGTAGTCGGCGCGCGTGCCGATGCCCAGGTCCTCGGCTGCCGTGATCTGCACGGAGTCGATGTAGTTGCGGTTCCACAGCGGCTCGAACATGCCGTTGGCGAACCGGAAGGCCATCATGTTCTGGACGGTCTCCTTGCCCAGGTAGTGGTCGATCCGGTAGACCTGCGGCTCCTCGAAGATGTGCAGGACGTGGCGGTTGAGCTCGCGTGCCTCCTCCAGGGTCGTGCCGAAGGGCTTCTCGACGATCAGCCTGACCTGGGCGTGCTCGTGGTGGGACAGTCCCGACTCGCCCAGCTGATCGACGATGACGGGGAAGAAGCTGGGAGCCGTGGAGAGGTAGAAGGCCCTGTTCAGGGGCTCACCGGCCTCCTTCTCGAACTCCTCCAGCGTCGTGCCCAGCTCCTTGTAGACCTGCGGGTCGTCGAAGGTCCCGGGCACGTAGCGGACGTTGTCCAAGAGCCCGCACAGCACGTCCTCGTCTGGCTTTCGCCGCGAGAAGCGCCGGATCGCCTGTTCGCACTCGCCGCGGTAGTCCTCGTCCTCTTTTTCTTTGCGCGAGACGCCGACGAGGTGGAAGCGCTCGGGCAGGGCGCCCTCGTGGGCGAGGTTGTAGAGGGCCGGCAGCAGTTTGCGCCTGGCCAGGTCGCCGGTGGCGCCGAAGATGACGAGCGTCGTGGGGGCGACCGGCTGGCGCTCGAGGCCCGCCGCCAGAGGGTTCTCGGGCTCCTCCTGCTCGGTCGGGCGCCCCGGCGCTATCGCCATGTCAGCCGCCCTTGCCCGATCCCGGGGCGCTCTTGACGGCGTGCCCGCCGAACTGGTTGCGCAGCGCCGCCAGGACCCGATCGGCGAAGTCGCCGTTGCCCCGCGAGCGCAACCTCGCGTACAGCGACGCCGTGATGACGGGCGTCGGCACGTCGTGGGCGGTGGCGTCCTCGATCGTCCAGCGGCCCTCGCCGGAGTCCTCGGTGTAGCCCTCGATCTTCTGCAGGTCGTTGCCGTCGGCCTCGAAGGCCCGGGCAGCCAGTTCGCACAGCCACGAGCGCACGACCGACCCCTGACCCCACAGGTGGGCGATCTTTGCGTTGTCCAGCTCGTACTCGCACTTGTCGAAGACGTCGAAGCCCTCCGCGTAGGCCTGCATCAGCCCGTACTCGACGCCGTTGTGGACCATCTTCACGTAGTGCCCCGCGCCGGAGGGGCCGAAGTGAAGCCAGCCGCGCGGGCCGATCGACTGCACGCTCTGCTCGTTGGTGGGCGGCGCCAGCACGTCCAGGATCGGGGCCAGCTTCTTGACGGCTTTGGGCGGTCCCCCGACCATCATGCAGTAGCCGACCTCCAGGCCCCAGACGCCGCCGGAGGTGCCGACGTCGACGTATTCGATGCCGGCTTTCTTCAATTCCGCGGCGCGGCGCTTGTCGTCGGTCCACTTGGAGTTGCCCCCGTCGACGATGACGTCGCCGCGGTCCATCAGCTTGGCCAGCTTCTCGACCGTTTCCTGGGTGGGCGCTCCCGCCGGGACCATGATCCAGACCATCCGCGGCGGCGCCAGCTGCTTGACGAGCTCTTTCAGCGAGGCAGCGCCTGCGGCGCCGTTCTTGACGGCGGCCTTGACGGCCTTCTGATCGAAGTCGAAGGCGACGACGTCGTGGTCCGAGTCCCGCTTGATGCGGTGGACCATGTTGCCGCCCATCTTGCCCAGGCCGACGAAGCCGATCTGTGTCATGTCCGCTCCCTGATCGTTGCTGTGAGGGCGCGCACTGCGCCCACCGGGTCTCCCGTGAGGCGAAGGCGTGCAGCGGGCAGGCCAAGCTCGCGGAGTGTCTGCAGGTCGCCGATCGCCTGGGCTTCCTTGAGCGTCTTGAATGAGAAGGGCCGGCCCGGAATCGGCACGTCCTGCGGGCCGTCGTGCAGCAGCTGCAGGAAGCGGCCTGTCCTCGGGCCGCCCTTGTGGAACTGGCCCGTGGAGTGCAGGAAGCGCGGGCCGTAGCCGAAGGTGGTCGTCGCACAGGAGCCCGCGCGGATCGCCTCGCGCAGCTCTCCGACGGCCTCGTCGAGGGCGGGGTCGGGCCGCGTGTAGGCCATCAGGGCGACATAGGCAGGCGGTCCGCCGTCGAGCAGCAGCTCGCGCAGCTCTGCTGGGTCCGCGTCGCTCACCGCGGGCAGCTCGCCGCTCTGCTCGTAGCCTTCGAGGACCTTGTTGGTGGCGTCCTTGGCCTGCTGCACGTTGGGCTGGTCGAAGGGGTTTATCTCCAGGCCCCAGCCGGCCACGGCGACTGCCAGCTCGGCCAGCAGGAAGATGCGGCCGAGGTCGCCCGGCCCGCGGGTGGGGATCGTCAGGACGGGGTGACCGGCCTGGGCCAGCGCCTCCACGCGTGCGTCCGTGGCGGCGTCGGGGGCGTTCAGGTCCGGCAGGTAGGCGAAGACGCGGTCCTCGCCGTATACGTCGGGCTCGCCCAGGGGCTCCTCGGCGACGGGCAGGATCCCCGTGCCGTGCTTGCCCGTCGACTCGGCGACGAGCTGCTCGAGCCACAGCCCCAGGCCGGGCAGCGTGGGGGAGAGCAGGAAGGTCAGCTTGTCGCGCCCGCTGCGGGCCAGCTCCGCCAGAGCCGCCCCCAGCCAGACGGCGCCGGGCAGCTGCTCGCCCTCCAGGCGCGCATCCCAGGCCGCCGAGGCGCCCCGCAGCAGCCCGGCCGTGTCGATGCCGGCGAGGGCGGCGGGGACGATCCCGAAGGGGGACAGGGCGCTGTAGCGCCCGCCGATGTCGGGGTCGCCGAAGAAGGTGTGGCGAAAGCCCTGCTCGGCTGCCAGGGCGGCCAGGCCCGAGCCGGGGTCGGTGATGGCGATGAAGTGCGAGCCGTCCGGGACCAGCGAGTGGAAGTGGGCGAACAGCGACAGCGGCTCGATCGTGCCGCCGGACTTGGAGGAGACGACGAAGAGGGTGGAGGACAGGTCGGCCGCGGCCTCCTGGGTGGCGATGACGTCCTGGGCGTCGGTGGAGTCCAGGACGTGCAGGCGGGGATGCTCGGGCGAGGCAGCAAAGGATCGGCGCAGTACCTCGGGCGCCAGCGAGGAGCCGCCCATGCCCAGCAGGACGACGTCCGTGAAGCCGTCCTGCACGACACCACCGACGAGCTCCTGCACCTCGGGCAGCTCGTCGTGCATGCGCTGTGCGATCGTCAGCCAGCCGAGGCGGTTGGCGACCTCGGGGACCTCGGGGCCGCCCCACAGGGAGGGGTCCGCGTCGCGCAGACGCTCGGCGACGTTCTCCCGGGCGGCCCTGCGGACGATCTCCTGGACGGCGGCGGCGAGGGTCGGGGGCAGGCGCGCCGTGAGGGTGAGATCGGAGTCGCTCACGCCACGATCGTAGTGGCAGCGTCCCTGGTATAGGTTGCCTACCTCGTGAACGACGAGAAATCAGACCGCCAGCTGCCCGATCGCAACCTCGCCTTGGAGCTCGTGCGGGTCACGGAGGCGGCTGCGCTCGCCTGTGCGCCGCTGGTCGGCAGGGGCGACAAGGAGGCAGCCGACCAGGCTGCCGTGGACGGCATGCGCTACATGCTGCACTCGATCCGCATGGACGGCGTCGTCGTGATCGGCGAGGGCGAGAAGGACGAGGCGCCGATGCTCTACAACGGCGAGCAGATCGGCGACGGCACCCCGCCGCAGGTCGACATCGCCGTCGATCCGCTGGAGGGCACGACCCTGGCCGCCCACGGCATGCCCAGCGCCCTGGCTGTCATCGCCCTGTCCGCAAGGGGCACGATGTTCGACCCCGGGCCCTGCGTGTACATGGAGAAGATGGCCGGCGGCAACGAGATCGCCGACCTGCTCGATCTCGACCGGCCCCTTGGCGAGACGGTCAACATGATCGCCCAGCGCAAGGGCCGTCCCGTCGGCGACGTGATGGTCGTCGTGCTCGACCGTCCCCGCCACGAGGAGGGGATAGCGGCGATCAGGGAGGCGGGCGCCCGCGTGCGCCTGATTCCCCACGGCGACGTCTCGGCGGCCCTGCTGGCCGTCACCGAGCGCTCGCCCGTGGACCTGCTGTGGGGCATCGGCGGCACCCCCGAGGGCGTCATCTCGGCGGCTGCAGTGAAGTGCCTGGGGGGACAGCTGCTGGGGCGCCTGTGGCCGCGCGACGACGAGGAGCGCCAGGCTGCGCTGAGCGCGGGCTACGACCTCGGCCGGGTGCTCAACCGCGACGACCTGGTGGCCGGCGACGATGTCTTCTTCTCAGCCACGGGAGTCACAGACGGCGACGTCCTGCAGGGCGTTCGCTACCCGAGCGCCGGCGGCGCCACGACGGAATCGCTGGTCACGCGCGCGCGCTCGGGCACGATCCGCCGCATCAGGGCCACCCACGACCGCTCCAAGCTGCACGCGGTCGGGGGCGATCGCTTCTGAGCGACACAAGATCTCGGGCTCGAAAATCCCGGACGTGGCTCGGAGCCGAGTCCTGTCGGCTCCCGTAGTCGGGAACAGGGCGGTACCGGCCGGGATTCGTTATGTAGGATTAGTTCCGATTAATGGACCATGTCCTCGTCATCTAGATGGCGATACGGAAGGGAGAAGCCGTTGTGGGCACGACTACAGATCACATCAAGCCTGGCGCTCCTGGCCGTGCTGTCGGCGGGGGCGGTCTACTGGGCGACTCTCTCTTCGGGGGCCTCTCCAACGCTGCTGAGCCCCGGCGGCGACAGCGAACTGTCGAAGGCCGTGGCCGCACAGCAGAACCCGCGCCCAACCGTCACGGTCGTGGAACCTGGCGACGCGACAGCGTTCTCAGCGTTGGGAGTGACTGGGTCGGGCCTTCCGGCGGCGTTTGCCACGATGGTGAACGGCGGCCCGCTGGCAGCTCAGTACGGAGTCAATACGACCCTGGCTCGGCCTGTCGCGGGCGGTAGCGGTGCGTGGTTGATACCGGGCGACGGAGGTCTGTGCCTGTGGCTCACCGACGCTGGCGGCAAGAGCGGTGGGCTGGGCTGTGCCACAACCGCAAAGGCGGTAGCCGGTGAACTGTCGGAGTCCCGCATGAGCGAAGCTGGAGTGCAGCATGTCGTGGGTGTCGTGCCTGACGGCACGACGGCGGTCACCCTGAACGGTAAGCCTCTCACTGTTGTGGACAACGGCTGGGAAGCTGTTACGGGGCCACAGCCCGCGAACATCGAGATCACGACCTCGGGCGGCACCAAGACGGTTGAAGTCCCATAAGCCAAGTTGGGGGCTGGGCTACGCCCTGCGTGGGGCGGGCCCAGCCGGCCCTTGCCGACTGCGTCGCGGAGCTACTTCTTCTTCGCCTGGTGCTCGACGACCTTGCCGAAGGCCTCCTCGAGCTGGCTGGTCATGCGCAGCTTGAACATGGCCAGGAGTGCCTCTGAGGCCAGCGGACGCAGGGAGTCCACGGCGCCGATCAGCTCCTCCCAGCGCTCCGCCGGCTGGCCTTCGCGCTCGAAGGGCTCCCACAGCTCCTTGATGAAGAGCTTCGTGAAGGAGCGGGCGACGGAGTCGCAGTCGCGACTGACCCGCTCGATCAGCTCCAGGGTCGTCTGCAGGGGGATGCCCAGCGCCATCACCTGTTCCGCCGCCGCCAGCAGCGCAGGGCTCGTCACTTCGAAGCGCTCTTCGCCCAGCGGCAGCAGCACCCGCAGGCGGCGGACCCGCTCGATGTCCTTGGGCTTGGCTGGGCCGAAGCGCTCTTCCAGCTCCTGACGGGTCAGGACCTCCGGCGTCTCGGGGTCGAAGGGGGCCGTCACGGCCGCCCTCAGGCCCAGGAGCTTGCCGGCCAGCTCGTCCGGGCCGCTCAGCAGTCGCTCGATGGCAGTCAGGTTGAAGCCGTCCGCCTGCAGATCCTGGATCAGGCGCAGCCGGGCCACGTGGTCTGAGCTGTAGTAGCCGACCCGCGAGCGGACCTCCGGCGGCGCCAGCAGCCCCCGCGAATGGTGGTTGCGAATGTTGCGGACAGACATGCCGACCTCGCCGGCCAGCTGCTCGATCGTCAGGTCGTGGGGCGGTTCGGCCGTCTCCTGCGTGCCGTTGCCCCGATCTGACTTCGCCTGCTTGCGCGCAGGCGCCTGCGTGTCCCTCGTCACACTCGCCATGCTCCGCTCAAGGATACCATGTTTGATGTGACCTCAAACGAGGTAACGTTGATCGAGGTCGGGTGTATCCCACCGAGAGCAGCGATGAGAAAGACGTCCGAGAACACCCAACACCACCTCGCGGAGGCCGACCGTGGCTGAACGCGGCACCGTCCCCCGGGTGCCGGCGGTGCGACGTCGAGCCCTGGCGCTCGCGCGATCCTTCACCTCTCCGCTCGCCCCCGACGACTATCTCGAGCTGATCAACCCGCTGTGGTCCACCCGTGAGCTGCGGGGGCGGGTCGAGCGGATCGAGCGCGAGACGGCCGACGCCGTCACCGTCCTGATCAGGCCCGGCTGGGAATGGCCGGGGCACAGGCCCGGTCAGTATCTGCGCCTGGGCATCGAGGTAGACGGCGTCCACCACTGGCGGGCCTACTCGCTGACCTCCGACCCCGGCCGCCCCGACGGGCGCATCGCCATCACCCCCAAGCTCGTCCCCGGTGGCGCCGTCTCCCCTCACCTCTGCACCCGTTTGGCGCCCGGGGCAGTCGTGCGCCTCGGCGGCGTCGAGGGCTCCTTCGTCCTGCCCGACCCGCTGCCCCGACGGCTGCTCTTCGTCAGCGCAGGCAGCGGCATCACGCCGATCGCCAGCATGGTCCGCCACCTCGCCCGCACCGACGCGCCCACCGATCTCCTGCACGTCCACTGCTCCCGTGACGCCGCCGGCGCCATCTTCGGACCCGAGCTGCGGGACCTTGCCGCCCGTCGCCCCCGCTACGCCCTGATCGAGCGGCACACCGGCCGGGAAGGCCGGCTGCGCGCCGAGGAGCTCGACTCGATCTGCCCGGACTGGCGCGAGCGCGAGACCTTCGTCTGCGGCCCCGCCGGGCTGCTGGCGGCGATCAAGGACCGCTTCGAGCGCGACGGGGACCCGGCCCGCCTGCACCACGAGCACTTCCAGCCCGACGGCCTGATCGACCCCGCCAGGGTCGGCTCAGGAGGCTCCATCTCCCTTTGCAGGAGCGGCGTGCAGGCGCACAGCGACGGCACCCAGTCGATCCTGCAGGCGGGGGAGGAGGCAGGCGCCGAGCTGCCCTTCGGCTGCCGCATGGGCATCTGCCACAGCTGCACCGGGCGGCTTCGCTCCGGCAAGGTCCGCGACCTGCGCACGGGACGGATCCACGGCCAGGCCGGGGAGATGCTGCAGACCTGCGTGAGCGCGCCCGAGGGCGCGATCGAGGTCGACCTCTGATGGACCACAACGCAAAACGACTCCAAATAAAAAGAAAAAAGAGGAAATCGTGATGTCAGCAACCCTCGCAGAGCCTGCTGCGCCCCAGCAGCAGGAGCCCCAGAGCCCCCTTGCCAGGCTGACCCCAGAGCAGATCGAGAAGCTGGGGGAGGAGTTCGACGCCATCCACGCGGAGGTCTTCGCCGACCTCGGCGACCGCGACTCCCGCTACATCCGCGCCACCATCCAGCTGCACCGCCGGCTCGTCATCGCCGCCCGCGCCGCCCTGGTGCTCTCCCCGCGCAAGCCCGCCTGGCTGGCCGGGACCGCCGCCCTGTCCCTGGCCAAGATCCTCGAGAACATGGAGCTCGGCCACAACATCATGCACGGCCAGTGGGACTGGATGAACGACCCCGACATCCACTCCACCTCCTGGGACTGGGACACCGCCTCGCCCGCCGACGCCTGGAAGCACTCCCACAACTACGAGCACCACACCTACACCAACATCCGCGGCAAGGACCGCGACCTGGGCTACGAGATCATGCGCATCGACCCTCACCAGCCCTGGCATCCCGTCTACCTGCTGCAGCCCCTCTACAACCTGCTGCTGATGGGCTTCTTCGAGTGGGGCGTGGCACTGCACGACCTCAACTTCGACGCCATCCGCGCCGGGGAGAAGCCAAAGGCGCAGGCGCTCTCGGAGCTGAAGGCGATCGGCCTGAAGGCCCGCCGGCAGATCGTCAAGGACTACGTCGCCTTCCCCGCCCTCTCCGCCGCCTTCGCCCGTAAGGGCAAGCGCAAGCGGACCTTCAAGGCGACCCTGGCAGCCAACTTCACGGCCAACATCGTGCGCAACGTGTGGGCCCACTCGATCATCTTCTGCGGGCACTTCCCCGACCAGACCTACACCTTCAGCCAGGCCGAGGTCGAGGACGAGACCCGCGGCGGCTGGTACGTCCGGCAGCTGCTCGGCGCAGCCAACATCGACGGCGGGCCCCTCTTCCACCTGCTCAGCGGCAACCTCTCCTTCCAGGTCGAGCACCACCTCTTCCCCGACATGCCCTCGAGCCGCTACGCCGAGGTCGCACCTCGCGTCCGCGACATCTGCGCCCGCTACGGGCTGCCCTACAACACCGGGCCCTTCAGCCGCCAGCTGGGGACAGTGCACCGCACGATCCTGCGGCTGGCCCTGCCCGGCGGCGGGCCGCGACCCAAGCCCGGGCCCTACAGGCCCCAGCCAGTCTGACGGGGGACCGTGTGAGGCAGGCCGGAAGGGGGGCGGCCGGTAGGATCGCGCCTGGATGGCCCGTCTGCCCTACCGCGACCCCGCCGACGCTCCCGCAGAGATCGCCAGGATCATCGACGGGGCGCCCCTGACCCTGCTGGGGGTCATCGCCCACGCCGACACGGCCTTCGCGCCCTGGCTGGCCTACTCCAACACCCTGCTTCGCAACCTCGAGCTGGACCCGCTGCTGCGGGAGCTGGCGATCCTGCAGGTGGCCCACCTGTCAGGCTCGGACTACGAGTGGACCCAGCACGAGCCGATCGCCGAATCCTTCGGCGCCGAGGCGGCGCAGGTGCTGGCGATCGCCCAGGACGATCCCCAGCCGCCGGGCCTCGGCCCCGACGGGGTCGCCGTCCTCTCCCTGACCCGTGAAGTCGTCCTCGACGGCTCCGCCTCCGAGCAGGCCGTGCAGGACATGGTCGCCCGTCTCGGGGAGAGGCAGCTCGTCGAGCTGCTGCTCGTGATCGGCAACTACCTGGGCCTGGCCCGGCTGATCGCGACCGTCGGCCTGGAGCCCCACGAGCCCGTCGTCAGGCTGCCCGGCGGCACCGACGCCATCGGGCCTCGCTGAGTCGCCGGGCCTCGCTCAGCGGCGGGTCTCCTCCAGCTGCCCGACCCTGGACTCAGCCAGGTCCAGGTGGGTCAGGGAGCGCAGGAAGGCATGGGTCACGATCACGTGGATCCGCGACTGGGTCAGGTCGTACAGGCGCAGGCTGATCGCCGAGGCGATGGCCGGGTAGAAGTTGACGACCGCCACCTCGACGTGCAGGCGCCTGCGCCCTCCTGCCTGCTCCGGGCCCCTGATCACCTCAATCTGCAGGCTGCCCTCGCCGCGGCCCCGCCTGGCCACCAGCAGGCCCCGCTCTATCCGCCAGCGGACCAGCGCCCTGTCGCCCTCGATCTCGTATTCCGGCGTCCTGAACGTCAGCAGCCTGAAGGGCTTGCTGAGCAGGACGATGGCCCTGCCCGTGTCGCTGTAGCGGACCTGGATCAGGCCCAGCGTGACCCTCGTCAGGAAACGCCAATAGGTGCGGGCCAGGCGCTCCAGGTTCACAGCCGTCCAGAGCTCCTCCAGGGCCTCCCCGTCGATCAGCAGGTCCGCCCGCTGCACAGACCTGACAGCGCCTGTCTCCCGCTCGACGCTCGTCTCGTCGGACAGGTTCGTGATCTGTGCCCGCAACGGCCTGCGGGCCCGCCGGCGCGATCGCACCACCAGCCCCGCCACCGCCAGGGCGAGCGCAGCCAGGAGGATCCACAGCCGGTTCATGTCCGCCTCCGGGTCGCCAAGTCGTCCGCAGGCTACCCCCAGTGGCCCCTGTGAGCTGGATCGCGTCCCCGCTTACTGCTATTCAACCCCCATGCCCGAGCCGCGAACGAGCCGACCAGCGCCCCGGGCACGACCCGTCGCCGACGCTCCCCTTCCCACCGGCGGCGAGCAGATCGAGGCGATCGCCCGCCGCTGGGCGCTCGAGCTGCTCGCCGAAAGGCCACTGGCGGACGCTGCCGAGCTGCCCCTCGACGAGATCGCCGCCCGGGCGCCGGGCCTGTGCGAGCAGATCCTGAACGCCCTCGGCTCAGAACGGGAGCTCGACAGGCTGTTGGGGCGGCCCGTGCCGGGCGATCGCAGGGCGCACCACGACTTCGCAGCCGACCTGCTGGCCTGCGCCGGGGCCGGCGAGGGCCACGACGCCCTGCTGGCCGCCGAGGCCCTGCGCAGCGCTCTCTGGCAGGAGCTGCAGGAGGAGCTGCGCGGCTCCGACGCGCCGCTGGCCGGGCCCCTGGCGGATCGGCTGGCCCACCTCTGCTCGGCCCTGCTCGGGGAGGCCCTGCAGGCCCTGCCCGAGGCTCCCGGGCCGGACGAGGAGAGCGCGACGGAGGGCGAGCAGTCGCCCTCCGTCACCCGCTCCGGCGGCGGGCGCATCGTGATCCTCGACGAACGGCTGTCTGCGGTCGCCGAGCAACCCGAGCCGGCCGCGTCCTCGCCGGAGTCCGTCCCGCGGGCGCCTGCGACGCTGCCCGAGCCTTCACCGCGGATCGAGATCCACGACCGCCGCAGGGAGGAGGGACCGGGCGCCTGGATCGGCTCGATCGGCGCGCAGCTCGAGCGCTTCGAGCAGGACGGCAGGCCCTTCGCCGTGCTGCTGCTGGAGCTCGCGGGAACGCCGGCGGACTCAGACGGGCAGAGCCTCGGCGCGATCGAGCGGAGCATCCGCGAGGAGCTCGACAGGGCTCCCGGGGCCACCTTGACCAGCGAGCGTCCCGGCCGCTGGTGGGCCGTCCTGCCGGACACCGACAGGACCGGCGCGAGAAGCCTCGCCGGCTCCTTGGAGGGAGCAGTGCGGGGGCAGGCGGAGCGGCTCGGCGGGTCGGCGACGGTCCTTCACGGCATGGCCGTCTGCCCCGAGGACGGGCGCACCGCCTCGGCGCTTGCGGCTCACGCCGACGTGGGGCTCTACGCCTCCCGCTGGGAGGCGCGCTCGGGAGTCGCCCGGGGCCGGCCCGCCTGAGCCGGTCCGCAGTGTGACGCTCGTCAGGTGGCCGACGCGCCGCCGGCGACCAGCGACGTCTGCGATTCCGGGGGCACTCCCAGCGTGGGGGTGTTGGCGGCCTTCCCCACGACGCTCGTCTTGATGCGGACCGTTTCGGTGATGCCGAGCTTCTGCGCGGCACCGGCCGTCAGGTCCCAGCTGGCGCCGATGTGGCTGTAGGGACCCCGATCCAGCACGGGCACGACCAGCGTCCTGCCCTTGTAGCCGACCTTGATCAGCGTGCCGCAGGGGAGGGTGCGGTTGGCGACCCCCTCGACTGCCGGCGTCAGGGTCTGCCCGCAGGCAGTCCTGCTGCCGTAGAAGCCGGGTCCGAACCAGGTCGCGATGCCTGTCGGGTGGACCGTCGCAGCGTGGCTGTCGCTGCTCGCCGGGGTCGCTTCTGAAGGTGCGCTGGCGCCGCCCGTGGCGGCCGTTGCAGCCGAAGCCAGGGGCAGGGAGCCCGCCATCAGGGCGAGGACGACCGTTGCTGTTCTCACGTCGATACGCATTTGCCTTGGCGCCTACGGGGTGAGCTGACGGGCTCGCGCTGCGATCTCTCGCTGCGCTAGGACCCTGCCGGATCCATTCGCCCCAGCGGACCTGTCAGGTCCGCATTGGGTCCCCCGCCTGCCGTGCCCTGAGGCCAGGCAGCTCGGCGTGGGCGGCAGTATACATATCTCCGCAGGGGCCGCTCGGGCGCCCCGTGGAGGCCTCGCCGGATCAGCCGGGAAGCCGCGACAGGACGTCGCGCAGCAGCCGCTCGCCGCTCGAGAGCCCTGCTTTGGCGAGCTCCCCGAAGGCCTCGATCGCCGTGTTGACGAGATCGGCTCCGCCGGGGGGCGCGACTGCTCCCGTGGCCCTCTCCTCCAGGCACTCGTAGCCCTGGCGCGGAGCCGGGTCCACGATCGGGGCCGCCCTGCGGGAACGGGCAGCGGCGGGGGCCCGCTTGACCTGGCGGGCCGGACCTGGCGCGGGCCGCTTGGCACGCTGCCCGGCTGAGCTGGCCGCCGGCTTGCTCGCCCGTGCCGTGCGGGCCTTCGCCTTGGCGGGCGGCTTCGTGGCCAGGGCCGAGTCGGCGCCGTTGGCGGAGGCTCCCGGGCCATCCGAGCGACGGGCCGCTGCCCTTCGCGCCGTCGCGCGCTGGGGGCGCGTGCGGGGAAGGTTCGCGAGGACGCCCGCGCCGTTCTCCGAGACCTCGGCGCGACCGTTTCCGTCGCCTGGGCTGGGGCCGCTCACGCCCGACATCATTGCTTAAGCCCTGTTTGCCTGCAGGAGGGTCCCAGGCGACGCCCGGGGAGGGTGCAAGCCTCTCGCCATGGGGTCCGTCATCGCCGCGACGCGTTAGCATGGGGGGCCGGTCTGCCGATAGGGATGTAACGTCGGCGGGCCTGCGGCCGTAATGTCCGGCGAGGCGTCGCCGGAGCCGCGGATGCCGGTCTCCCGGGCCACCACGTTGTCGATCGACGGAAGAAACGGAAACAGCGAATGTCAGTAGTCGAGCTTCAGGAGCTGGATGAGGTCAAGAGCCTTCTGGCCAAGGGCCAGCAGGTCGGTGTGCTGTCCTACGCGGAGATCACCAAAGCGACGTCCGAGCTGGATCTGGACGAGTCCGACGTAGAGGAGCTGCACGGCTTCCTGGAGCGCTCGGAGATCGAGCTCGTGGAGGACATCGACCCGGCCCTGGCAGCCGCCTCCGAGGTCGAGCGGGCGCCCGACAAGCGGGGCCGGCGAAAAGCAAAAACGTCGATCGACCTGAAGCCGGACATGACGACGGACTCGCTGCAGCTGTTCCTCAAGGACATCGGCAAGGTCCGCCTGCTCACCGCCCAGGAGGAGGTCGACCTGGCCAAGCGCATCGAGCGCGGCGACCTCGACGCCAAGCAGAAGATGGTCGAGTCCAACCTGCGTCTGGTCGTCTCGATCGCCAAGAACTACCGCAACCAGGGCCTGCCCTTCCTCGACCTGATCCAGGAGGGCACGCTCGGCCTCGTGCGCGCGGCCGAGAAGTTCGACTACCGCAAGGGCTTCAAGTTCTCCACCTACGCAACCTGGTGGATCCGCCAGGCGATCGCCCGGGCCCTGGCCGACAAGGCCCGCACGATCCGCATCCCCGTGCACGTCGTGGAGAAGCTCAACAAGATCGGCCGGGCCGAGCGCAAGCTCGTCACGGAGCTGGGCCGCGAGCCGACCGCCGACGAGATCGCCGAGGTGACGGGCATCGACCCCGAGGAGGTCGACTCGATCAAGCGCTCCGCGCAGGCCCCGGTCTCCCTGGAGAAGCCCGTCGGCGACGAGGAGGAGTCGGAGTTCGGCCAGTTCATCGCCGACGAGCGTGCCGAGTCCCCCTACGAGCGGGCCGCCGAGATCCTCACCAAGGAGGCCCTGCGCGAGGCACTGGAGAACCTCTCCTACCGCGAACGGCGCGTGCTGGAGCTGCGCTATGGGCTCGGCGGCGAGCACCCCCGCACCCTCGACGAGGTCGGACGGACCTTCAACGTGACCCGCGAGCGCATCCGCCAGATCGAGAACCAGTCGCTGAAGAAGCTGCAGTCCCTGGCGGAGGCGCAGAAGCTCCGCGACGTGGCGTAGGCCCCGTCTAACCCTTATCGCCTGCGCTCAAGCCCTCGCGGCATCGTGCCGATGCGCTGAGCATGTTCGACGTCCAGGCCGCCATGCGCGAGCTTGTCGAGAAAGAGGGCTCCGACCTGCACCTGAAGGTCGGCTCCGCGCCCCTCTACCGCGTTCACGGCGAGCTGGGCTCAGCGCCCGGCGTGCCGGAGCTCTCCCGCGAGGACACCGAGGGAGCGTTGCGGGGCCTGCTCAGCGACGAGAGCAAGCTCCAGGAGTTCGCCCAGGAGCACGAGGTCGACTTCTCCTTCGAAATCGAGGGCGTGGCCAGGTACAGGATCAACGCCTTTCGCCAGCGTGGCGCGATCTCGATGGTCTGCCGCGCGATTCCTCATCGGATCAGCACGATCGACGAGCTGGCGCTGCCGCCGGTCGTGAGGGAACTGGCCGAGGAGGAGCGCGGGATCATCCTGCTGACGGGTACGACGGGGTCGGGCAAGTCCACGACCCTGGCGGCCATGATCGACCACATGAACCACACGATGAGCAAGCACATCGTGACGATCGAGGACCCCATCGAGTTCGTGCACTCAGACAAGCGCTGCGTCATCAACCAGCGTGAAGTCGGCATGGACACTGCATCCTTCAAGCGCGCTCTGCGCCGCGTCCTGCGTCAGGACCCCGACGTCATCCTGGTCGGCGAGATGCGCGACGAGGAGACGGTCCAGACGGCCCTGTCGGCGGCTGAGACAGGCCACCTCGTCCTCTCCACGATCCACACCGTCGACGCGACGGAGTCGATCAACCGCATGCTCGACTTCTTCCCGCCCCACCAGCACCACCAGGCTCGCTCGATGATCGCCGGCACCGTCAAGGGCGTCATCTCCCAGCGCCTGGTCCCGGGCGCCGACGGCGGCCGTGTCGCCGTCTGCGAGATCCTGCGCATGACCGGCCGCGTCCGGGACATGATCATGGACCCCGACCAGACGGGCAAACTCGTCGAGGTCATCACCAGCGGCGGCTACTACGGCATGCAGACCTTCGACCAGGCCCTCTTCGGCCACGTCAAGGCCGGCCGGGTCACCTTCGAGGACGCCATGCGCGTCGCCTCCAGCCCCCACGACTTCAAGCTGCTCATGCAGGCCGACGGCCGCGTCGGCACGACCATGGAGGACGTCGCCGTCGCCGAGGCGCGCCGCGAGGAGAGCTCGCGCCCGAGTACGCCGCTGGGGGTGTAGAGCAGAGCGTCCGTGCGACAATCAGGACATGACCAAGGCCGAGCTGCACGAGTTGGTGGATCGTCTGCCGGACGGTGCCGTTGATGGCGCCGCAGTGCTGTTGGGCGAGATCAGCGCCGGGCGCATAGACCCTGGGCAGGCGTGGTTCTGGACACGCGAGTGGCAGGAGAAGGAGCGCGAGGCGGACGACGACCTGGCAGCGGGTCGCGTTACGTCCTACGACACCGATGCCGAGCTCCTAGCGGCCCTGGACGAGCGGACGAAGCCGCTCGATGCCGACGCGTGAAGTCCTTGCGTCGTTCTGGCGCGATTGGGACCGGCTGACCCCGCAACAGCAGCGAGCGTTCCGCGAAGCGCTCGTGCAGTTCATCGCTGATATCGCCGACGGGGGGTCAGAGCTTCCATCCGCGACTAGCGGCCCGCTATTACTTCATTTGGTAAAGTAAAGGGCGAGATGGCCGTTGACGAGACATGTCCTGTCTGCAGGACAGCTGAGATCGTGTGCAGCAAGTGGACGCTGCTGCTGGTCCGCGACCTCTCCGAGGGGCACTCTCGCTTCTGCGAGCTGGAACGGTCGCTGGCGGGCATCAGCCCGCGCACCCTCTCGCTGCGCCTGCGGGCGCTGGAGGAGGAGGGGATCGTCGAGCGCCACACCTTCCCGGAGGTTCCGCCGCGGGTCGAGTACGCCCTGACCGAGAAGGGCATGGCGCTGCTGCCGATCATCGACGACATGCGCGCCTACGGCGAAGACTGGCTCGGGCTGGACTGCACCGAGCGCGCCCAGCGGGCGCTCGCCGCAGCCTGACCGACGCCTCCCGGAAAACCTCGCGCGACTGCGGGGCCGCGTGCAAGGCCCGCTGCCGCGGCAGGAGCGGCTGTCCCCGCAACGAAGTCCGCGCATCATGCGCTCGCTTCAGTTGCAGTCCACCCTGACCGCCTACGTCGAAGCCGTCTCCGAGCGGCTGCGCGGAGAGCTGGCCGGGGGAGCCGAGATCCCCTTCGAGCTCGAGCAGCAACCCGGCAGCCGCGGACCCGGCGGCCCCGCCCTCTACTGCTACCGCCCACTGACGGTCGAGTTCATCGCGCAGCGGCGCAGTCTGCTGCAGGCGCTCCCCGAGCACCAGGCTGCTGAGCAGCTGCTCAGCACATACGAGGGCCTTGACCGCTACCTGGCCGGCCTGGGCGAGGACGTCTCGCGCCTTTCCGGAACTGCTCGAGCCCGTGCCGCGATCGGCTCGCTGCTGGCCGATGTCTTCGCCGAGCAGTCCGATTTCGACGTCCGGCCCGAGCGTCTCGAGGCAGCCCTTGACCGCCTTCAGGCCAGCGCCCTGGAAGCCGCCAGCGAGGTCACCCTCGTGGCCACCCTGCACGGGTTGACGATCGGCTCCCCCGAACTCGTCCTGACCAGCGGCCTGACGATCGCCAAGCTCGACGCCCTCGAGGGACTGCCACCGGCCGTGACGGCCCGCGGCCCCCATGGCGAGGAGCACCTCGTCGTTGTCCTGCGCAGCCAGGAGCCCGACCCCCGTCAGGCGATCGAGGCCAGCCGAGCGGTGCTGCGCGACCTGCTGAGGGCCCTGCGCCTGTTCGGCGACGGACGGGTCACGCTGGGCGGCCTGGGCTGGGCGCGCGTCGGCGGGAGCCAGTTCGCGCCACTGCCCCTGGGCGAAGGCGGACGGCCTCACGGCATGCTCGTCGTCGCCGCCGACCAGGAGGACGAGCTGCGGGCCTTCTGCAACCTCGTCTCGCGGCGGGCTCCCGACGGCAACGAGCTGGCCTGGGCGCTGGCCCGCTTCGAGATGGGCTGCGCCCGCGAGAGCGCCCTGCAGGCCCTCTCGGACAACCTGCTCGCCCTGCGGGCCCTGCTGGAGCCCGAGGGACCGACCAGCGGGCTGCTGCCCTGGCGCCTGGCGGCCCTCTGCGCCACCCCCGACGCTCGCCAGAGCTTGACCGAACGGGTCATCGACGCGCAGTCGCTGGAGCGCGCCGTGATCGCCGGGAGCGCCCGCGACCACGCCGGCGCCCAGACGCTCGCCACCGAGCTTGCCGACCACCTGCGCGCACTGCTGCGCGACGTCATCTGCGGGCATCTAGACGGCGACCTCGTGGGCCTGGCCGACGAGCTGCTGGCCGCCGAGGTGGCACCGCCCGAGCCACCCGTCGCCCCCGCCATGGCCGCGCAGACGGCCATCCCCGTCCCTGAGGGAGCCGAGGTCCGCGCCCGGGCCGTCGCAGCTCCCTCCTCAGACCCCCAGCTGTTCGGCTACGGCAGCGAGGCCGAGGAGATCCTGGACCTCATCGGGTAGGTGGCGCACGAGCGTCGGCCTGCCCAGGCCGAGCTCTGAGCTCAGCAGCTCCACGGTCTTCGCATCGCGCCTGGCAAGCGCGTCGAAGTCGGCCAGGTTGTGGGCCAGGCGCCTGGCCAGATCGCCCTCAAGCGATCGCTCGAGCAGCTCCTGCAGCTCGGTTGAGTCGTGTCCCTGCGTGCCGAGCAGGTGCACCCTGTTGACGAGCAGGGCCGGCTCGGACAGTCCCAGCTCCGCCAGCCTGCTCGCCAGGTAGCGCGCCTCCTGCGCCGGCTCGGGCTCGGGCGAGGTGACGATGACATAGCCCGTCTGCTCGGAGCGCAGCAGCGCCTGGACGGACCTGGTGCGCTCGCCGAAGCCGTCGATGACGCCGCCCAGCGAGCGGAAGAAGGTAGAGAGCTCCGCCAGCATGTCGACGCCCGTGACGCGGGCGAAGATCGAGAAGACCAGGGCCGTGCCCCGCCCGAACAGCCTCGCCGTCAGCCCGCCCGGCGCCAGGAAGACCTGCAGCGCTCGCCCGTCCAGGAACGCCAGCAGCCGCCCCGGCGCCTCCAGGAAGTCCAGGGCGTTGCGGGACGGAGGGGTGTCCAGCACGATCGTGTCGAAGTCGTGCTCCTCGTGCAGCTCGTAGAGCTTGGCCACAGCGCTCAGCTCGTGCGATCCAGCGACGGCCGTCGAGAGCTCGCGGTAGACGGGGTTCGCGAGGATCTCGCTGCGGCGCTCCTCGTTTGTGTGGCGGGCCACGATGTCGTCGAAGGTCGCCTTGACGTCCAGCATCATCGCCCACAGCTCGCCTGGAACAGCCAGGCCCGCCGCGCGCAGCGGGGCGTCGTCGATGTGGACCGGCTGGCCCGACAGACGCTCCAGTCCCAAAGCAGAGGCGAGCCGCCTGGCCGGGTCGATCGTCACGACCGCCACCCGCTGCCCGTCCATCGCCAAGGCCAGGGCCAGAGCGGCCGATGTCGTCGTCTTGCCGACCCCGCCAGCCCCCAGCGTGACGATCACACGCCTGCCCGCGATCAGGTCGGCCAGCGAGGAACGCTCGGCCGTGGCGGTCCGGGACATCCCGGGATCGTAGATAGCGAGTGAGTCGGCCGGCGCTCCATACCGGCCTCAGCATGCAGGAATCGACCATCGCCATGCGAATAAGCAGCGGAAGGCTTTCCAAGCAACCGAGCATCGGAGCCACCGTGGACGGTAAGGCCAAGGTCATCGCATTCGCCAACCAGAAGGGCGGCGTGGCCAAGACGACAACGACTTTGAACCTGGCAGCGGCTTTCGCCGAGGAGGGCCACCGCGTGCTGTGCGTGGACATGGACCCCCAGGGCAACCTGACGATGTCCCAGGGCATCGACCCGGACACGCTCGAGCAGTCCATGTACGACGTGCTCGTCCACAAGGTCTCGATCCGCGAGGTCATCCGCCGCCGCGAGATCGACGTCGCCTGCGCCTCGATCGACCTGGCCGGCGCCGAGATCGCCATGTCCACCATGATCGGCCGTGAGCGCTCCCTGCAGAAGGCCTTCGAGCCGATCCTCGAGGACTACGACTTCATCTGCATCGACACGCCGCCCAGCCTGGGCCTGCTGACGATCAACGCGCTGACGGCAGCCGACAAGGTCATCGTCCCCGTACAGTGCGAGTATCTGTCGATGCGCGGCCTGATCCAGCTGCAGAACACGCTCGCCATGATCCGCGAGAACCTCAACCCCAACGTGGACATCGAGGGGATCCTGCCGACCCTCGTCGACTCGCGCACGATCCACGCCAAGGAGGCCATCGAGATCCTCGAGGAAAACTTCGGCGACCGCGTGTTCGCCTCGCGCATCCGCAAGACAGTCCGCTTCGCCGAGGCTCCCGTCAAGGGCATGTCGGTCCTCAAGTACGAGCCCGACGGGGTCGCGGCCCAGTCCTACAGGCAACTTGCCCAGGAGGTTCTGACCAATGGCCAACGCTAAGCGCGCCAGCATGCGAGAAGGCCCCCTGGCTGCCCTCTTCCGCAAGACAGAAGAAGCCGAGGACGCCGTCGCCCAGGCTCCGGCGGCTCCTGCGACGCCCGCTGCCGAGCAGACCTCGTCCCACCTCCAGCGCTCTGCGCCCGAACCGTCGGAGGCTCCCGTGCACCCGCGCCAGAGCGGGCTGCCGCACCCCGCCCTCAGCGCATCGGAGATGCCCTCCGAGCCGGAGCCGCGCGTGCCCTCCCCGCAGGAGCGCCTGCGCCACGCCTTCTCCTCGGAGATCCCCGAGAACATCATGGAGCGCCCAGCGCACCGTCCCGCCCCCATCGAGTACATGCCCGAGCCCGCGCCGATGCCCAGCCACGCCAAGGCCGGACAGCCCGTGATCCGCGTAGTCGGTGTCGGCGGCGGCGGCGTCAACGCCGTCAACCGCATGGTCGAGGCGGAGGTCGAGGGGATCGAGTTCATCGCAGTCAACACAGACGTGCAGTCCCTGCAGCAGTCCACAGCCGACCTGACCCTGCACATCGGCGCGGAGCTCACACGCGGCCTCGGCGCTGGCTCGGACCCGAACGTCGGGCGCCAGGCCGCCATGGAGGACTACGACCGCATGAAGGCCCTTCTGAAGGGCTCCGACATGATCTTCATCGCAGCCGGCTCCGGCGGCGGCACCGGCACCGGCGCAGCCCCCGTCGTCGCCAGGATCGCCAAGGAAGTCGGCGCTCTGACCGTCGGAATCGTGACCAAGCCCTTCGGCTTCGAGGGCACCCGGCGCAGCGAGCAGGGCGAGCGGGGCGTCGGCGCCCTCGGCGACGAGGTCGACACGCTGATCGTCGTCCCCAACGACCGCCTGCTGACCGTGCTCGACAAGCAGACCTCGATGGTCGACGCCTTCCGGGTCGCCGACGACGTGCTCCGTCAGGGCGTCCAAGGCGTCTCCGACCTCGTCACGCTCCCCGGCCTGATCAACCTCGACTTCGCAGACGTCCGCACGATCATGAGCGAAGCTGGCAGCGCCCTGCTCGGCATCGGCATGGGCGTCGGCGAGAACCGCGCCACCGAGGCCGCCATGCAGGCAGTCTCATCGCCGCTGCTGGAGACCTCCATGGACGGCGCCCGCTCGATCCTGCTGTCCATCACAGGCGGCGTCAACCTGTCGCTGTGGGAGGTCAACGAGGCAGCCAAGTCCGTCTCCGAGGCCGCCCACCCCGACGCCAACATCATCTTCGGGGCGATGGTCGACGAGAAGCTCGACGACCAGGTCTGGGTCACCGTCGTAGCCACCGGCTACGGCGAGGAGGGCAGGCGCAAGAGCGCCGCCCGCTTCCGAGAGCCCGCCGGCGAGGTCAGGGTGCAGAGAACCACGCCAGCGCCCATGCGCAGCCGCGGGGATGAGCTGGAAGTGCCCGAGTTCATCCCCAACCTCTGATCTGACGTCCGCCAGCGCTTCGCCAGCCGGCGTCCTCGGTCGCTCGTGTGCGGAGCACACTTCGCTCCCTGCGTCCTTGGCTGGCTCGACTGGCGAACGTCAGATGCGCGGGGTTGCCTTCCCCGGCCTACCGAGTACCTCACCTGCTCGCGTGCGCGGCACACTTCGCCCCGGGGTCCCCGGCTGATTCGAGTGACAAGCCGCACTGTCCTCCTCTCGTGTGGTATCGCTGAGCGATGATCGCTGGGGCTGAGAGGGGGGTTGTCGCGGCTGGACACCCGTTGACGGCTGAGGTCGGGGCGCAGGTGCTTCGCGATGGGGGCAATGCCGTCGATGCGGCGCTTGGGGCGATGCTGGCGTCGTTTGCGACCGAGGGGTTGCTGACGGGGCTGGGGGCGGGCGGCTACATGATGGTCGCCGGCGGCGGGCAGGAGCCGACGTTGCTGGACTTCTTCGTGGAGGCTCCGACGAGGCGAAACGACGGCTCGGAGGCGGAGCTGCTGGCGGTCGACGTGTCCTTCGGCGACGCCGTCCAGGCCTTTCACATCGGCGCTGCCTCCTGTGGCGTCTACGGGAACCCGGCCGGCATCTGTGCGGCGGCGAGGCGGTGGGGGAACATGCCGCTGGAGCAGCTGGTCGAGCCCGCAGCACATCTGGCCGAGCAGGGTGTGGCCCTCAACGGGGCGCAGGCCTACGTGGCCGAGATCCTCGCCGACCTGCTGACCTCGACGCCCGAGTGCGCGGCGCTGTGGGCGCCCGAGGGTCGCGTCCTGCGTGAGGGCGAGACCTTTCGCAACCCCGACCTGGCGAAGGCTCTGCGCAGGCTCGGCCGGGAGGGCAGCGAGCCCTTCTATCGCGGCGACATCGCTGCACGGGTCTGCTCGTGGCTGGGTGAGCAGGGGGCGTCGCTCAGCCGGTCCGACCTGGCCTCCTATGAGGCCGTCGAGCGTGAGCCCGTCGCGGTTCGCTACAGGGGCAGGGAGATCCTCACGAACCCACCGCCCTCGGCCGGCGGCATCCTGCTGGCCTACGCGCTGGCCCTGCTCGACCGGGCTCCCTCCCCGCCGGCCGTGAGCGACATCGTGCACGTCATGGCCGCGGCCCAGGCCGAGCGCAATCACGACTTCCTGGAGGGCTTGTCCCAGGAGGGCTTCCTGGCGCGCTTCATGGACAGCCGCCTCGGCTCGACGACCCACATCGCCGTGATCGACGCCGACGGCATGGCCTGCAGCACGACCTCCACCAACGGCGAGGGATCGGGAGTCGTCGTGCCCGGCACCGGCATCCACATGAACAACGTGATGGGCGAGGAGGACCTGAACCCGGCCGGCTTCCACCTGCACCCGGCGGGGAGGAGGATGCCGAGCATGATGGCCCCCTCGATCGTGATGCGCGACGGCGAGGTCGAGCTGGCGCTCGGCAGCGCCGGCTCCAACCGCATCCGCTCGGCCTTGCTGCAGACGATCGTGGCCGTCCTCGACCACGGCCTCGACGCCCAGGCGGCCGTCGAGGCGCCCCGGCTTCACTACCAGGACGGGATCGTCTACGCCGAGCCCGGGATCGACCTAGAGTCGCTGCAGGATGACGTCGAGAGGGTCCGCTTCCGCGGCCCCAACCTGTTCTTCGGCGGCGTGCAGGCGGCCCTGAGCAGGGACGGTGCGCTCGGCGGCGGCGGCGATCCCCGTCGCGGTGGCGCCGTGGTGCGGGCATGAGGACCGCGATCGCATCGCTGTCGCTGCTCGGCGCGCTTCTGCTGGCCGGCTGCAGCGGCGTCAAGGCGCCCGACCTGTTCATAGTCCACCGTACGGGCTCGGGCTCCTCGGCGAACCTGACCTTGCTGGTGGACGAAGAAGGCGGCGTCCGTTGCAACGGCGGGAAGGTGCTCCGTCTGAGCGACCCCCAGATCGTCAAGGCCCGGGCCATCCAGGAAGAAATCCACGAACAGGCCGCCAAACACCTGACCCTGGCGCCCCGCCCCGGCTCGGTGCTGCGCTACTACCTGCGCGACGAAAGCGGCTGGGTGCGCTTCGCCGACAACTCCAGCGGGCAGCCGGCCGTCTTCCGCCAGCTCGTGCTGTTCGTGCTGCAGACCGCCCAGCAGGTCTGCCACCTGCCCGAGTAGCCGCTGCTCAGCTGAAGCGGACCTTGCCGTTGGACATGGCCCTAGCCTGTGCGCGCTCGATCAGCTCCAGACGCTCCAAGGCGCCCGCCAGCAGCCTGCCCATCAGCTGCATGCGGGCGTTCTCCGAGCGCAGCTCCAGCAGCTCCTGCTTTGCCTCCCGCTCGAACTCGACCGTCGCGGCCATGTCGTAGGAGGACATCCGCTCCAGCTCCTGCTCTCCCAGCTCACGGTCCGTCGCCTGCATGACCAGCTGCCTGTACAGCTCCCGGGCTATCGCGGCGGCGCCCGCGTCCGGCTGCTCGGGCTCGTCCTGGAGGGCCTGCACGACACCGGCCGGGTAGGGGAGGGAGTCCTGGCGCTCCAGCAGCTCGAACGGCCAGCTGCCGCGGACGAGGATGTCCAGGCGACCGTCGGGATGGCGCTCGAGGACCTGCTCGACGGCGCAGGCGCAGCCGACCTGCTTGAGCTCCTCCTCGGAGAGCCAGATGATCCCCAGCTCCTCCCCGTCTCCCGCCAGGCAGTGCTCGATCATCCGCTTGTAGCGGTCCTCGAAGATGTGCAGGGGAATGCTCTCGCCGGGCAGGGCGACCATGCCCAGCGGGAACAGCGGGAACTCAGAGCGTGCGCCCGAGGTCATGCTGGCCTGAGTCTATGCCGGTGCCGCGCCGGCGCGGTGTTCAGGCGCCCGGCTTGCGCGCCGTGATCATCAGGTTGTAGAAGACGGCCGGGGGCAGGCGGCCCTCCAGCAGGCTCCTGTCCAGGCCCTGGAAGAGCAGGTAGCCGCGGTAGGCGTACTGGCGCCAGGCCCAGGGGACCTGCTCGGGCTTGGCCGTCGCCTCCAGCGTGCGGTTGGTCCAGCCGAACCAGTTGGCCAGCAGCTCCTCGCCGACGACCCTGACGTCGGCCAGACCGGCCGCGCGGGCCGCCCGTACCAGTTCCCCGGGCGCGAAGGCGTGCACGTCGACGACGCTCTCCAGGGCCGCGTCGGGCTCGTGCTCGTGGTCTGAGACCGCCGCTTCGGCTCGCATGGCGGCTCGCCACAGCGGCGCGATCGTGCTCGCCAGGCGCTTGGGGGCCCTCGCCAGGCGGTCACCGTAGCGGGACGGCTCGCCGGCGAAGAGCACCGTACCGCCGGGCTTCAGGACGCGCTCGAACTCCGTGAAGGCGCGGGGGAGGTCGGGTATGTGGTGCAGGACCGCGTGGCCCAGCACCAGGTCGAAGCTCTCGTCCGCGAAGGGCAGGCGCTCCGCGTCGGCGGTTTCAGTCGTGACGTCCAGCCCGAGTCGCTGCGCGTTGGTCGACAGGGTGTCGAGCATGCCCGGGGAGATGTCGGTGCAGGTCGCCTGCCCGATCATCCCCGCCAGCATCAGGTTCAGGCTGAAGTAGCCCGTGCCCGAGCCGATCTCCAGCGATCGCTCCCAGCGTGGCGGCCGGCGCCCCAGCACCTTGCGGACCTTGGAGGTGACCTGGGCCCTGCCGATCTCGCCGAAGTCGATGCCCCACTTGGCGTCGTAGTGGCCGGCCGCCACGTCGTGGTAGCGCGTGTTCGCGTCCCGTATCTCCTCGGCTGTCAGTGTCGGCGCCACGGGGCGGCACCATATACTCGCGCGCCGTGGCCCGGCGTCCTCCATGGGCCTGATTGCAGAGCAGTGAGAGTCCATTGACGACAAGCCAAGGGGAGACCCTGTATCTCCAGCGGGACCAGCCCGAGGGCGTGCCGCCGCTGTCGTTGACGGGCGAGCGGACTCTGCCCGACGTGCCCGAGGAGAACTACTGGTACCGCCGTCACCTGGTCGTCTACGAGTGGATCGCCGAGCAGATGGCGGGCGCCCGTGCCGTCGACATGGCATGTGGCGAGGGCTACGGCTCTGCCGTCCTCGCCCGCCGCGCCGCCGAGGTCGTCGGCGTCGATGCCAACCCGGAGGCCTTCGAGCACGCCCGCCTGCGCTACACGGCGGCCAACCTCCGTTTCGAGCGGGCCCTCGTGGAAGAGTTCGCCGAGCCGACCGACGCGGTCGTGTTCCTGCAGACGATCGAGCACCTGCAGGACCCCGGGGCGACGCTGCAGCACTTCCGCTCGATGCTGGCGACGGGCGGGCGCGCCTTCGTCTCTACGCCCAACGTCCTGACCCTGGCCCCCAAGGGGGCATCGCGCTCGGACAACCCCTGGCACGTCCACGAGTACCTGCCCGAGGAGTTCCGCAGGCTCTGCGCCGAGCATTTCGAGCACGTCGAGATGTACGGCCTCTACCACGCCCGGATGCTGCGCCTGCACGAGCTGGCCCTGCGCCTGGGCTGGGATCGGGTGCACAAGGCGCTGCGCCTCAGCGGCCCCTTCTACGGCTGGTTCACGCCGGCCATCGGCGTCCGGGACTTCGCCATCGTGCCGGCCTCGCGGGCCAACCTGGACAGGGCGCTGGACCTGATCGCGGTGTGCCGGTGAGCACTCGCCGCGAAAGCGGCGCGCTCGCGATAGTCCTGCACACCCACATGCCCTACGTGGAGGGCTTTGGGACATGGCCCTTCGGAGAGGAGTGGCTGTGGGAGGCCATGGTCGGCAGCTACCTGCCGCTGCTGGAGCTGCTGGACGCGGGAGCCCCGCTGACGCTGTCGCTGACGCCCGTGCTCTGCGACCAGCTGGAGGCCTATGGGATCGCCGAGCGCTTCGTGCGCTTCGTGGACGAGGTGCGCGGCGAGACCCATCGCGACGACGCTGCCGGGATGCGCGCGGGCGGGCACGAGCAGCTGGCGATCGAGCTGGAGCGCTCATACGGCGACTACACGGGCGCCCGCGACGCCCTGTCGGGTCGCGGCGGCGACCTGCTGGGGGCGCTCGGGCGGCACGCCCAGTGGACCTCCGCTGCGACCCATGCGGTGCTGCCGCTGCTGGCCGGCGAGGCCGTCGTGGACGAGCAGATCGCAAGCGGCATCCGCTCGCACGCCCGCCGCTTCGGACCCGGCTGGGGCGGCGGCTTCTGGCTGCCCGAGTGCGCCCACGAGAGCTGGCTCGAGCGCCCGCTGCTGGAGGCCGGCGTGCGGGCTGTCTGCATCGAGTCGACCGAGCGTTTCGGGCTGGGAGCGGCCGAGCACCTGCAGCCGCTGCGCAGCCGCTCCTCGGGCCTGACCCTGGTGCCCGTCGACCGCCAGACGATGTCGCTGGTGTGGAGTCGGGACGGATACCCGGCGGCGGGCCCCTACCGCGACTACCACCACCACACGGTCCACCACCACAACCCCTGGAGCAACGACGGCGGCGCCTATGACCACCGCCTTGCGGCGGCGCTGGCGCACGAGCACGCCCGCGACTTCGTGGCCCGCACGGCGGCGCGCCTGCGCGAGCAGGGCACCGGGCTGCCCGGAGGGGGGCTGGTCGTCTGCGCCCTGGACACGGAGCTGCTCGGGCACTGGTGGTACGAGGGGGTTACGTGGCTGGCTGGCGTCGTGGAGGAGTGCGTACGGCAGGGACTCGGGCTGGTGCGCCTGGACGACGCGCTGGCGGACCTCGAGCCTCGTGAGGTCGACACCGACGACTGGCCGGCCAGCAGCTGGGGGCAGGGGGGAGACCTCTCGACGTGGTCCGGTCCGGCTGTCGCCGACATCGCCTTCCAGCAAAGGGCAGCGGAGCTGGGGGTGCTGGCCGCCGGTGCCCAGGCCGGCCCGGCAGCCGTGCGTGCGCTGATGGCCCTGCAGGCCAGCGACTGGGCCTTCATGGTCTCGCGCGACATGGCCGTTCCGTACGCCCGCGAGCGGCTGGCCGGCCACAGCGCGGCCCTCGACCGTGCTCTTGCCGATGGGCCGCGGGCCGATGCGAAGGGGCTGCGCAATCTGGCCGTCGACGCGCACGCGGCCGGGCTGCTCGCGCCCGTCTGAGAGCCCTGCAGCTAACCCCAGCGCATCGACTGCGGCGTCTCGCGCATGCGGATCAGCCGCGCCGGCACTCCCCCTACGACGGAGTTCTCGGGGAAGGAACTGGTCACGACGGCGCTGGTGCCGACGATCGAGTTGTCGCCGACGGTGACGCCCCGCAGGATGCAGGCGCCGTAGCCGATCCAGACGTTGTGCCCGACCGTGACGTCGCGCTTGTAGATGCCCTGCAGGCGGATCGGGCGCTCGACCTCTGTCACGCCGTGGTCGAAGTCGATCAGCATCACCCTGTCGGCGATGATGCACTCGCGCCCGATCGCGACGTGCTGGAAGGCGGAGACGGTGCACTCCTGCCCGATCACCGTCTTGGCCCCGATCGAGACTTCGCCCTCGTGGACGCGCAGCTTGCAGCCGTGCCCGATCCAGGCCCAGCGTCCTATCCGCAGCGTCGCGCCGCGACCGATCTCGAGCTTGACGCGGGGGCAGACGAAGCACAGGCCTTCGGTCTGCAGGCGCCGTCCATAGCGCAGCTTCAAGAGGACGAAGCGAGCCAGCAGCGGCACGTAGCCGAGCCTGAGCATGTTGTTGGCCCGCATGAAGGACAGCAGCGCCAGCGGCCCGCCCCGCAGCGGGCCGGGCGCTGTCCGCACGCCCGAGCCGCCGGTCCGCTCGGGCGCCGGCGGCGCTTTGTCGGCTATCAGCCCCATCGGCGGGGATCGTAGCTCTGAGCGGCAGCCTCCCGGCGCCCCCTGCGATGATGGCGCCCCATGACCGAGCCGACCCTTGCCAGCCGCCTGCTCGACGGCGACAGACGCGCCCTGGCGCGCGCCATAACCCTGGTCGAGGACGACCGGCCCGAGGGCTGGGACCTCGTCCGCGAGGTCTACCCGCACACGGGCTCCGCCTCCGTCGTCGGCTTCACGGGCCCGCCCGGCGTCGGCAAGTCGACCCTCATCGGCGCCCTCACGAAGGCCCGCCGGGAAGCCGGGCGCACGGTCGGCGTGCTCTCGATCGACCCCTCCTCGCCCTTCACCCAGGGGGCACTGCTGGGGGATCGGATCCGCCTCACCGAGCACTTCCTGGACCGAGGCGTGTTCATCCGCTCGATGGCCAACCGCGGCGCCCTGGGAGGACTCTCGGAGGCCGCCCTGCAGGCTGCCCTGCTGCTCGACGCCGCGGGACGCCAGGACGTGTTCGTGGAGACCGTCGGCGTCGGGCAGGCCGAGATCGACATCATCGACCACGCCGACACGATCGTGCTGGTGCTGATGCCCGGATCGGGCGACTCGATCCAGGCCCTGAAGGCCGGCGTCATGGAGATCCCTGACGTGATCGTCATCAACAAGGCTGACCACCCCCTGACGGACACGATGGTCAGGGAGATCAGGGGCGTCCTGTCGCTGGCCAACCTCGACCGCACCCCCGAGCAGGTCAAGGGGAGCTGGCGGGTCCCGATCATCCGCACGGAGGCCAGCCGTGGGGAGGGCGTCGCCGAGCTCGTCCAGGCCCTCGACGAGCACCGAGCCCACATCGAACAGGCTGGCACGCTGGCCGACCGCCGTCGGCGCAACCTTCACAACGAGGTCCTGTCGATCGCCGTGGCCCGTATGCGCAGGCGCCTGGAGCAGGAGTTGGAAGGGGACGAGGACTTCCAGGCCCTGCTGGAGGAGGTCGTGCAGCGGCGACTCGACCCGGCCAGCGCGGCTACGGCGCTGCTGGAGCGGGGAGCCTAGGCCCGGGCCAATAGCCCCATATTACGCAGATCTGCGTTATGCGGATATGCGTAATCAGGTATCGAGCCTCAGGAGTTGCGCAGCAGCCAGGTCGCCAGGAAGGGCTCGCATATCCACCAGCGTCCCCGTTCGCGGCCTGCCAGTTCGGCCTGCTCCAGGGCCTCCAGCGCCCGCTGGACGCTTGACGGCGAGGGCAGCCCGTGTCGATGACGGTAGTCGCTGGACAGGGGGTGCCCCGGCTCGCGGGACAGCGCTCCGAGCAGCAGCCGCTGGTGCGCGGAGGCTCTCTCCCATACGAGCGTGAAGTGGGCGTGCTCTGAGTTGAGAACTCCCTCCAGGGCGCTCTCGACGCTCTCAACGGTCGCAGTCTGGCCCGGGCCGGTGTCCTGCCAGGTGAAGTAGCAGAGCTCCTGGGTGGCATAGGGGTGCCCGCCGGTGATGTCGAGTATCAGCTCCACGGCGGCCGGCTCGACGGCGCGAGCGGTGCGGCGGAAGCCGCGTGTCACGAACCGGGAGAAGGGCTTGCTGGGGATTGTTCCCAGCTCGAGCTGCTTGGCGCTGCGCCAGAAGGGCTCGTTCTGGTCGTTGAAGATGCGCTGCATCATGTGACGCTTGCTGCCGAGGTAGATGTGGGCCACCTCCGGCTGCTCCTGGAAGACCGAGCGCATCAGACGGGGAAGGTCGGGGTCGATGTCGGCGATCTCCTGGAACTCGTCTAGGATCAGTACGACGGAGCGCTTGCGCTCGCCGGCGAGCTGCCCCAGCAGCTCGAGCAGGCGCTCGATCGTCGCGTGCATGTCCTGCCTGCGCACAGCAGAGTCGAAGCTAAAGCTGATCGAGCCGTCGTTCGGATCGACTGTGACGATCGGCCGCACGCGAAGGCCCTGGAACACGGACAGCCGCTCTTTGGCTCTGAACAAGGGGGAGGCGACGTCGTCGTAGAGGGTCCTGGCGAGCTTGTCCGCGAGCCGGTCGATCGTCGGCGTCGTCATCAGGTTGACCTGGGCCACCAGCGCCCGCCTGGACAGGAGCTCCTGGGAGACCTTCCAGATCAGCGAGGACTTGCCATAGCGACGGGGAGCGAAGATGACGACGTCCTGCCCGTTGAGGGCGTCCTGCGTCAGCTCGGAGACCTCCTCCTCGCGGTCGGTGAAGGAGTCGTCAAGCGCCAGCGCGCCGTAGCGAAAGGGATTGTGCGAGGCGTCGGCTGTCGTCTTGCCAGTCGACATGATACGCAGATTAGCATGACGCAACTATGGGTAATACACTCTCGCTCGATCCCGGCTAGCCTCACCGGGCAATGGACTACCTCGACATAGCCGACCGCACGTGGCCGCTGCTGCGCCGCGGCGCCGGCCTCCACACGACGCTGTACCGTGCCTCGGGCGGCCTGGTCGGACACCGCTTCCCCGGCTCGCCGCCGATGCTGCTGCTCGAGCACGTCGGGGCCAAGAGCGGAATCAGGCGGACGACCCCGCTGGTCTACGGCCTGGACGGGGAGAACGTGATCCTCGTCGCCTCGAAGGGCGGCTTCCCGAAGAACCCGGCCTGGTTTCACAACCTGATGGCCAACCCCGACACGCTGGTGCAGATCGGACCGCGTCGCCGCGAGGTGCACGCTCGCCTGGCGACGCCCGAGGAGCGCGATCGGCTGTGGGGGCTGATGGTCTCCGTGTACGGCGGCTATGAGACCTACAGGCGCCGCACGGACAGGGAGATCCCGCTGGTCGTCCTGGAGCCGCGCTGAGAGGCCGAGGCTAGGCGCCGAGGGCCCTGGCGATGACCATCTGCTGAACCTCGTCGGTGCCCTCGCCGATGGTCAGGATCTTGGCGTCGCGGTAGAAGCGGCAGACGGGGTACTCCTCGATGAAGCCGTAGCCGCCGTGGATCTGGACGGCCTCCTCGGCGCAGCGGACGGCCAGGCGGCCCGTCTTGAGCTTGGCCTGGGCGGCGGTCAGGGTGAAGTTGCGCCCGGCGTCCTTCTCGCGGGCTGCCTTGTAGACGAGCAGGCGGGCGGCCTCGATCTCGGTGGCCATGTCGGCGAGCTTGCCCTGGATGGCCTGGAACTTGGAGATGGGCTGGCCGAAGGCGCGGCGCTCGCGGGCGTAGGAAAGCGCCTGGTCGAGGGCGCCCTGGGCCAGCCCGACGCCCATCGCGGCGACGCCGATGCGCCCGATGTCGAGGATGTGCAGGAACTGCTTGAAGCCGGCGCCACGGGGGCCGAGCAGGTTCTGCTCGGGGACCCGGCAGCCGTCGAAGGACAGCGGGCGGGTGTCGGAGGCGTTCCAGCCCATCTTGCGGTAGGGCTCGCCGGGCTCGTAGCCGGGCGTGCCGTTGGCGACGATCAGGTTGGAAATCTCCTTGCGGCCCTCGGTTTCGCCGGTTACTGCGGTGATGCAGACGACACCGGAAATGTCGGTGCCGGCGTTGGTGATGAACTGCTTGGCGCCGTCGATGACCCACTTGCCGTCCTCCAGTCGCGCGCGGGTGCGCGTGTTGCCGGCGTCGGAGCCGGCCTCGGGCTCGGTCAGGCCGAAGGCGCCCAGGCGCTCACCGGAGCAAAGCCGGGGCAGCCACTCGCGCTTCTGCTCCTCTGAGCCGAACAGATAGATGGGCTGGGTGCCCAGGGAGGTGTGGGCGCAGAGGGTGATGGCGACGGAGGAGTCGACGCGCGTCAGCTCCTCGACGGTCAGGGCGTAGGCGAGCGTGTCGGCGCCGGCCCCGCCGTACTCCTGCGGGAAGGGGATCCCCATCAGGTTCAGCTCCCCCAATTTGCGTACGATCTCGTAGGGGAAGGACTTGGTGCGGTCGAGCTCCTCGGCGACGGGGGCGACCTCGCCCTCGGCGAAGTCGCGGACGGTCCGGCGGATCAACTCGTGGTCCGGTGAGAGGTCGAAGTCCATGGCGGCGAGCATTCTCACAGGTACGGTCCTCTAGCATCGGCGCGGTTGCCCCGAGCTCGCCTGCTGATCGACTTCCTCAAACGCGGCAGCACGCACCGCTACGGCCCGCACCGCTCCCAGGTCGGGGACCTGCACGTGCCTGCCGGCCCGGGCCCGCACCCGCTGGCGGTCACGATCCACGGCGGCTCCTGGCAGGCCCGCTACGGCCGTGTCGTCATGCGCGGCCTCGCCGCCGACCTGGTGCGACGTGGCTTCGCCGTGTGGAACGTGGAGTACCGCAGGGTGGGGGATGGAGGAGGATGGGCCGCGACGTTCGATGACGCGGCCGCCGCCATCGATCATGCGCGCCACTTGGACGCCGCCCTGGACCTGGATGACGTGACGTTGATCGGGCACTCGGCAGGCGGGCACCTGGCGCTGTGGGCAGCGGGCCGGACGCTGCTGCCGGCGGGAGCGCCCGGCGCGGACCCGGCGCTGATGCCGCAGCGAGTGGTCGCGCAGGCTCCCGTCGCTGATCTCGCAGGCGCCTATGAGCGGTGGCGAGGTGGGGCAGTGCGGGCGCTGATGGGCGGCTCGCCGACCGAGCTGCCCGACGCCTACGCCCTGGCCGATCCGATGGGGCTGATCCCGACGACGCTGCCCATCCTGATCGTGCACGGAGTAGGAGACGAGACCGTCTCGGTGGAGCTGAGCCGTCACTATGCCGGCCGCGCCGGCGAGCAGGGTGCAGACGTGGAGCTGGTCGAGTTCCAGCCTCCGGCGGGAGCCCACCGCGCCCACATCGACCCACGCGGGCCGGAGTGGAAGCCAGTGGCGGGCTGGCTAGCGGGCGATGCCAGGGGTCCGGTCGGGGGCTAGGCGGATTGCTGGGCGAAGCAGAGGTCTGCCAAGCGTCACCGCTGCGGCTATTCGGCAGCTTCCAGCATGTTTACGGCACCCTCCGAGCGCGGCCCGTTCTGCGTCTTCCCGTGTGTGACGTACGCTGGCGCGGGCGCTCGACGTAGCCCGCACCTTTACACGTGCCGCATGTGAACCTTACCCACGGCGGACTTCCTTGGACCGTGCCCAAACCCTTACAAGTAGAACAAATCGACCTCACGACTGCTCATCTCCCAGTGACGGAACCCGGGGATTTGCCGCCCGATACGTATCACCCTTGGCTAGATCTGCCTGCACCGCCCGGATAAATGCCATCGACCCGAGCATTACGACGAGACCGAGCCACCACACGATCGTCAGCGACGTCGTTCGTCCCGCGACGCTTTTCGTGAGCGCCAGCGCGCCGATGCCCGGAAAGCCGAGCACCACGAAGTTACCCGCGAACTGAGCCAACTTGGTGGGACTCCAGGATCGTCGCTCCAACCGCCTGTCGGCAATCCATTCCTCCCACGACGGCGGCAGCTGCTCCAACCGTGCTGTCTGCACCGGTGCGGGTTGGGGCACCGGCCACAGGTATGTTCGCATGTACTCGCCCAGCCGCCGGATCTGGATGCCATGGTTGGTCTGCACGAGTGCCAGACCACTGAGTATGTAAGGCAGTACGAGGAGCGCCTCTCGGTTGCCGGTCTTACTCAGCCCGAAGGCGCCGATCGCGGCGCTTGCAGTCAGGGCTACGCCGAGCAGCGCGCTCATTGCCTGTACATGGTGTGTGATCTCCTCGCGGAGCACCTTGTACACCTCAAGCTGGAAACTAGGCAGTTCGGCAACCAACACGAGCATCCTACATCGGCGTAAGTCGGGTTCGACCAAGCACGCGCCCGAGCCGGTCGCGGTGCCACTCCGATGCACTTCGGCTTACATGAAGATGAGTCCGATATGCAGAATCCCGCTCAAGCCTCCCAGGCCGCCAGTCGATCAGGTGGTGTGTGTAAACACGCGTCCGAGAGTTCGGCGTGCGCAGGCGCAGCTTGCTGCGTTTCTCCTGCCCACTGCCTTTGGGACTCAAGCGCTTGCCGGTCCCGTAGGTCTCGAAGCTGAAGCCAAGCTCGACGAGCGAGAGGTAGGAGAGAGTCATCTCATGGGCTGGCGCGAGCGAGACTGGGCGAAATGGACAGACGCAGAGCGCCAACGCTTCTTCGGGACCGCGCACTCAACGAGCCACGTGCCCGTGCGGTCCGGTGCGAGGGGCGTTGGTAAGCGCCGGACGTGGAGAGAGTCTCTCGCCGCGCTCATACTGATCGCGGCGGCGGGGGCGTATTGCGGCGGTGCGCTGAACCATTCCCCCCAGCCGACGGTGAGCCGACCCGCGCCGGAGCCGTTTCTACAGCTGCCGCACACGTCTCCGACGAGCACTGCGCCCGCGCCCACCTCCCCCCGCTACACCACGATGAGCGGCCCAAGCTCGGTGCCCCGTGGGGCCTACATGACGGTCACCGGTACGTTGCATCCAGGGGAAAGCGGCCCCATCGTCGTGGAAGGCCAATGGGAATCGGGACCGTGGTACGAGCTCGCATCCACGAACGCCAGTGATGGCGAATTCAGGGTGCGCTACACACTCTCCCGGCCCGGCATCGTCCATGTCCGCCTCGTGCTGCCTGACGGCGACTACGCTGTCAGAACTATCGACGTCACCTGAGCGACGTCCGGAAGCACCCGCCTGTCGCCTCTGCGTGTGTTTGCTCGACAACTCGCTCTCGCAGGTTGTCGCCGAGCTTCTGAAGTCGTCGACGTCAGCCAGCGAAGGACCGGGCCAGCTCGACCAAGAGCCGCACGCCGTAGCCCGAGGCGCCCTTGCCGACATAGGGGCGGCCGAGCTCCCAGGCCGAGCCGGCGATGTCGAGGTGCACCCAGGGCGTGTCGCCGACGAAGTTCGAGAGGAACGTGGCGCCCACGATCGTCCCGGCCTTGCGGGCCTCGGGGGCGTTGTCGAGGTCCGCGTAGGTGCCTTCGATGAGCTTGTCGTACTCCCTGTGCAGGGGCAGGCGCCAGACGATCTCGCCCGTGCGCTCGCCTGCCTGGCGGACCTGCTCCGCCAGCTCGTCGTCGTTGCTCATCAGGCCCGCGTAGGTGTTGCCCAGGGCGATGATGACGGCGCCCGTCAGGGTCGCCAGGTCGACGATCCGCTCGGCTCCCTCGGCGACGGCGTGGCAGAGGCAGTCGGCCAGCACCAGGCGGCCCTCGGCGTCTGTGTTGTTGATCTCGATCGTCTTGCCGTTGGCGGCGGTGACGATGTCCCCGGGCTTGATCGCGGAGCCGTCGGGCAGGTTCTCGGTCGCTCCGACGACGGTCACGAGCTTGACCGGCAGGCCCAGGCGGGCGATCGCGGCCGTCGCCTCCAGCGCTGCGGCCCCGCCGGACATGTCGAACTTCATCTCCGACATCTTCGGGCCGGGCTTCAGCGAGATACCCCCGCTGTCGAAGGTCACTGCCTTGCCCACGAAGCCGAGCGTCGGTCCGCTCGCGCCGGGGCCTTCGTATCTGAGGGTGATCAGGGCAGGCTCCTGATCGGAGCCCTGAGCCACGGCCGTGAAGGCGCCCATCTTCCGGGTCTCCAGACCCGCGGTGCCCTGCACCTCGACGCTCAACCCCTCGATCTCGGAGGCCAGCGCCGTGGCGTACTCGCCCAGCGCCGTCGGGGTCAGGTCGTTGCCGGGGCGGTTCTGCAGGTCCCGGGCGGCGTTGACGCGCTCGGTCACGATCGCCGCGCTGCCGACAGCCTGCTCCAGCTCACCCGCGCCGGAGACGATCAGCCGCTGCAGGCGGCCGGGAGACGCCTCGGGCTCCGGAGGCTTGGACTTGAAGCGCTCGAAGCGGTAGTCGGCGAGCATCGTGCCCTCGACGAGGGCGCCCGCGATGGGGGCATCTGCCCCCTCGGGAACGACCCAGCAGAGCGTATCGGTGGAGATCTCCCTGGCGCGGGCGGCGGCGGCAGCAGCAGCCACGCGGGCCTGCTCGTGTCCGAAGTCGTCTCTTGCGCCCAGTCCCACCAGCAGCCAGCGGCGCCCGTCGGCATGGGCCAGCGCCAGCGCCTTCGGCGACGTCCGCGCCTCTCCGGAGCCCAGTAGCTCGGCTGCGGCGGAGGGCAGCAGCGAAGGCGCCTGCTCACCCTCGAACAGCCCCACGGCGACGGTGTCCGCATCGTCGGGCCCGCCGGGGGCTGCTGAGAAGAGGACATCCATGGCGGGCCACGATATCCACCCGTGAGACGGTTCGCAGCGAGCGCTCGAGGCCGTCAGCGATCGGTCCACTACCATTCTCGCTCCCGTCCCGTCTGTATCGAGAGCTAGGAGAGACCTGCCGCCATGGCCAAGACAGTGATCCTCGGCGCCGCCCGTACACCGATCGGCAAGATGGGCGGAGGCCTGTCGACCCTTGAAGCCACCGAGCTCGGTGCCGTCGCGATCGAGGCCGCCCTGGAGCGCGCCGGTGTGGAGCCCGAGCAGGTCGACCACGTCGTCATGGGCCAGGTGCTGCAGGCCGGGCAGGGTCAGATCCCCTCCCGTCAGGCCCAGATCAAAGCCGGCGTGCCCAAGGGGGTCTCCTCGGAGACGATCAACAAGGTCTGCGCCTCGGGCCTGCGAGCCAGCGTCATCCTCGACCAGGCGATCCGCGCAGGCGACGTCCAGGTCGGCGTCGGCGGCGGCATGGAGTCGATGTCCAAGGCCCCCTACCTGATCCCTCAGGGCCGCTTCGGCTACCGCATGGGCGACGCCAAGATGCTCGACGCGATGGTCCACGACGGGCTGACCAACCCCTTCTCGGGCAAGCAGATGTTCGTCGAGGCCACGGAGATCGGCGAGGAGCTCGAGATGACGCGGGCCGACCTGGACCGCTGGGCGCTGCGCTCGCACGAGCTGGCGCTGAAGGCGACCGACGAGGGACGCATGGCCGAAGAGATCGTCCCCGTCACCGTCAAGGGACGCAAGGGCGACACGATCGTCGAGGTCGACGAGGGCCCGCGGAGGGAGACCTCGCTCGAGGCCCTTGCCAAGCTTCCCGGCCTGGTCGGCAAGGAGGGCTCGCACACGGCCGGCAACTCCCCCGGCGTCAACGACGGCGGCGGCGCGCTGGTGCTGTCCTCCGACGAGTGGGCCCAGGCCAATGGCAAGGAGGCGCTGGCCGAGATAGTCGCCCACGCCCAGAGCGCCAACGACTTCGCCTACCTGGCCACGACCCCCGCCAGTGCCGCCAAGAAAGCTCTGAAGAAGGCCGGCCTGCAGCCCGGCGACATCGACGTCTGGGAGATCAACGAGGCCTTCGCCTCGGTCACCCTGAACTCGATCCGCATGCTCGGCATCGACGAGGACCGCGTCAACGTCAACGGCGGCGCCGTCGCCCTCGGCCACCCGATCGGCGCCTCAGGCGCCC
>Ga0181522_10000284_pt1 | contig 40154 bp, 34 predicted proteins | sample PEATcosm2014_Bin_27_FD_121103 | JGI IMG/M metagenome (GOLD analysis project Ga0181522, IMG submission 121103) | Peatland microbial communities from MTU Mesocosm Facility, Houghton, MI, USA - PEATcosm2014_Bin05_10_metaG | ecosystem: Environmental > Terrestrial > Soil > Wetlands > Peat | place...
CGCTTTGGAGGAACTTCGCTCACAAGATTATGGTAACGGATGGCGCGAAGGATTTGTCGAGCTTCGCTCGACCGGGCAGGTGAGGACACCTGCCCTTACGCTTTCTGTGCGAATTCGCTGTGGTGGCGGCTGTAGAAAGCATATATGCACAAGCCAAGTGCCAACCAGACAATGAACCTTATCCAGGTGATGACAGTCAGGCCGGTCATCAATCCGCCGCAAAGGATAATTGAAATCAGCGGGAACCAGGGGACGAGAGGAACTCTGAACCCGCGCTTGCGGTCGGGCTGGCGGCGGCGCAGAAGAATCACGCCGAGCGAGACTAGCACAAAAGCGAAGAGCGTTCCGATGTTAGAGAGATCGGCGGCATCGCCGATATCTACCATACCAGCAGGAATTCCGACGGCGAAGCAGGCAATCCACGTCGACCAATGCGGAGTCTTAAATTTAGGGTGCACGGCGCTGAAAAGCTTGGGCAGCAAGCCATCGCGTGACATGGCATACCAGATGCGCGCCTGTCCATATTGGAAAACTAGAATTGAAGAAGTCATGCCCATCAGCGCACCCAGCACGATCACTGACCTGAAAAACGGATGCGCTCCAAGCATCTTCAAAGCATAAGCAACCGGAGCATCCGCAGCGGGGCCAGAGGCAAAAGTCGTGTACTTCATCATGCCGAGCAGCACGATGGCCACGCCGATATACAGAATTGTGCAAACGATGAGTGACGCGATGATGCCGAAAGGCAAGTCTTTCTGAGGATTACCACACTCCTCCGCCGCAGTCGAAACTGAATCGAAGCCGATATAGGTAAAGAAAACAATCGCACCGCCGGTAACGATTCCCGCAAACCCTGACGGCGCAAATGGCTGCCAGTTGTTGGGATTGACCAACATTCCCCCGACTACAAGAAACGTCAAAATGGCGCCGATTTTTATCAGCACCATGATGTTGTTGGCTTCAGCCGACTCGCGCACTCCCCGCACCAAAAGCACGGTAAGCACAAAAACAATCAGAAATCCGGGCAGGTTGAAATAGGCGCCGGTCCAATGGCCGCCCGCAAACACTGGAGTTGACCACTTATCCGACAAATTGATGCCAAAAGCCGCCAACTGTGCTTTCGAATATCCGCTGAACCCAACGGCGACGGCAACATTGCTGACGACGTATTCGAGAATCAAGTCCCAACCGATGATCCAGGCAAAAATTTCGCCGAGCGTGGCGTAGGAATACGTGTAAGCGCTGCCCGCGATGGGAATCATAGAGGCCAGTTCGGCATAGCACAAACCCGCAAAGCTGCACGCAACAGCCACGAGCAAGAAAGAAATTGCTATGGATGGCCCAGCCGCTGGGCGGCCATGCATCAATGCGCCAGCCGTGCTTCCGGTGCGAATGAAGTTCGCGAAAAGGTCGAGCACCTGTGCGTGGAGAATCGAAGGCGCTTCAAAGTGCTCGCCTGCCGCTGCAGTGCCTGTAAGAACAAAAATTCCCGAGCCAATGATCGCACCAATGCCCAGCGCGGTCAGCGACCACGGGCCGAGCGTCTTTTTCAGGCTGTGCTCGGGGCGCTCGGCATCCGAAATGAGCTTGTCGATAGATTTGCAGCACAACAACTGGCTATCGGATGTGCGAATCGGTGGAGGCTCGGTCGTGGTAGGTTGTGCCAAAGGCCCGTCCTGGTTGTGAGAAAAGAAACTTGGCCAGCGGTTCGCCGGCCAAGTCAGACTCCTAAGTTACCGCTTCGCAGCGCCACGCGCCAGCTTCTTCACTTTGCGTTTGGCCGATCCGCGGGCGTACTCGCGGGGCTTGAGTGGCTTTTCCGTGGCGCGTTTCTTGCGCGCGGTGCGTTTTACCTTCTTGCGTTCGTCTTTGCTAAGTGCTTTTGTATTTGCCATTTATATGAGTTTTCCTAGAACTGCAAAATTGCCTGACCGCTATGAAAATCAGGTTTCAACTTCGTTCCAGCTGGGCATATTTCTCTACCAGCTTTTTCAAACCGAACCTCGGAAATTGTACCGTAATTTTAGCGTCTTCGCCGTCTCCTTCACGCCGATAAACCGTACCTTCACCGTATTTAGGATGTTTAACCTTTTGCCCAGGGCGAAAGTTAACCTTGCCCTTCGGGGCTTCGACAGGGACTTTAGGCAGCGAAAACTTCTTGCCGCGCGAGGCAAAAAATTCGGTAATGTTGCCAATTGAGTTATACGTCTGCCCTGTGTGTTTGGCGGCAGGGGCCTTTTGTTTTGTGCGGTTCGCCGAACTCAGGCTCTGGTCTTCGTCTTCGTAAGAATAATGGGTTTCGTGTGGCGCGGACATCCCTGTCCGCGCGGCCGCCCCCGCGCGGGTGCGGCTCGTGCCTAATTCTTCCAGCAATTGCGGCGGGATTTCTTCGAGAAACCGCGAAGGAATACTGGCTTCAGGTAAGTCCGTCCCATAGCGACGGCGATAAACGGCGCGCGACACGATGAGGCGGTCCATGGCGCGGGTCATGCCGACGTAACAAAGGCGGCGCTCTTCCTCGACATCGTCGGGATGAAGGAATGTCCGCGAGTGTGGGAACAGTCCTTCTTCCAGGCCAGCAAGTACGACCAGGGGAAATTCGAGGCCCTTCGCGGCGTGCAGCGTCATCAGGGTGATCTGGGCACGCTCGTCGTAAGCATCGGCATCACTCACCAACGCGGCATGATCGAGAAACTGGTCTAGTGTTTCGCCGCGATCTTTCGAGTCCATGGCCGCGTTGACCAATTCGCGTAGATTTTCTACACGGGAGTAGGCTTCCGGCGAGTCTTCCTCTTCGAGAAGTTTGATGTACCGCGTCCGGTCTATGAGAAATTTCAGTAGTTCGGCCACGTTCGCAGCGTCGCCTGGAGCGCGAAAAGCTGATTCGTTTGGAACGGCAGCTTCAGTTTCGACTTCTTCGGCTTGACTTGCTTGAGCTTGAGCTCCCTGCTCTTCCGTTGCGCCGAAATCGAAGCTGAAGTTGCCGGGATCGAACGCAGTATCATCTTCCGTTCCGGTTTCGGTTGATTCCGCTTTCTCAGGCGAGGACACCCGCGCCACCGTTGTTTCTTGTAAGTCTTCTTCCAGGCGTTCTACGTACGTCCCCGCCAGCATCGCGCGGCCGTCGTCAATCAACTGGCGAAAGCTCTTCAGCGCTGCCAGCGCGCGCGGCGGCAATAACTGGCGTTGGATCACTTCTGCCATCGCATTCCATAAGGACAAACCCGATTCAAGCGCAACGCGTTCCAGCATTTCGACCGTAGTCTTACCTATACCGCGAACCGGCGTATTGATGACGCGCAAAAGTGAAATCGTGTCATCGGGATTGTGGATGACTTTGAGGTACGAAACCATGTCCTTGATTTCGGCGCGTTCGTAGAAGGAGAATCCGCCAACCACGTGATATTTCAGGCCATAGCGGCGCATAGCTTCTTCAAATAAACGCGATTGGGAATTGGTGCGGTAGAGAACTGCGGCACGGGCATCGCGATCATGCGCATGGCCGGCGTCGCGCGAGTATTTCGAAATTATGTCCGCGGCGAAAAGCGCTTCATTTTCGCCATCGGGCGCTTCGTAGTAACCGATTTGCGCACCACCCTGCCGATCGGTCCACAGATTCTTGCCTTTGCGGTGAATATTGTTGGCGACGACGGCGGATGCACCCTGCAAAATGTTTTGCGTGGAACGGTAATTCTGCTCCAGGCGAATAATCTTGGCTTCTGGGAAATCTTTCTCAAACTCGAGGATGTTGCGGATGTCCGCGCCGCGCCAGGAGTAGATTGACTGATCTTCATCACCGACCGCGCAGATGTTGTGGCGATCGCCGGCCAGTAATCTCATGAGCTCATATTGCGGGCGATTGGTGTCCTGATATTCATCCACCAGAATGTATTGAAAGCGACGGTTGTAATACTCACGAACCGTCGGCACTGACTTCAGCAGGCGGGTGGCCTCGAGCAATAAGTCGTCAAAATCAACGGCATTGGCTTTGGCCAATTCTTTTTTGTATTCGGCATAAATCTGCGCGACACGCTCGGTCTTGGGATCGCCCGATTGCAGGTAAACTTCCTGGGGATCAAGCATGTGGTTCTTCGCCCACGAGATATGGGATAGTACAGCGCGTGGCGTGGTTTGTTTATCGTCAATTCCCAACCGCCGCATGATGGCCTTGACGGTCTGTTGCTGGTCGTTCTCGTCGTAAATGACAAAGCTTTTCGTGTATCCAATGGGCGGATTGCCGGGAACAGCCGACGGAATTCGCAGCGCTTCGATGTCCCTGCGCAGCACGCGAACGCAAAAAGAGTGAAACGTAGCAATCACTGGCTTGGCGACGGAAAGGCCGCCGACCAGCTTGTCCACGCGCTCGACCATCTCCGCAGCGGCCTTATTGGTAAAGGTCATCGCCAGAATAGAGTCGGGCATAACGCCAAGATTCTCAATCAAATGCGCAATGCGAAAAGTGATGACACGCGTTTTGCCGCTGCCCGCCCCGGCCAGAATGAGAACCGGGCCTTCGGTGGTTTCGACAGCTTCACGCTGTTGCGGATTGAGTTGATCGAGAAAAGACAATGCGGGAGTGGCTCCGAAGACTCTACTTAGATTTTACAAGGAATTCGGAGTCAGGCTTCAGTTGACTATCGCGTTTACCTGCGCCGCTTTACACTCTCCGCAGGGACAAACTTCACGCAGGAAATTCCATGAATAAATCCCCAAGTTGTGGCCGTCATTCCAGTCGAAGCGGATGGCATATTTGCCCACGCCTTCGGCGGAAACTGGCTTCGCCTTTTCCTTGTACATGGGAAGGGTGCCCGGAGCCAATTTCTGTGGCTCGCCGATCTTCCGCCCAGATTTGCCCCGCTCGTCATCGCACAAAGCGCAAGGGCAAGCATCACGAAGAAAAACAAACGAATAGTGGGATTCATGGCCGTCTTTCCACTCAATATCCAGGCCTTCGCCCGTGCTCAAGTGGACTCTTACGGCCTTGGGATCAGTGGAAACGGGCATAACTCGAGTATCGCACAGGGAAAAATACAACCACGAAGGAGCATCGTAGCGAGAAGAAAAAATCAAGCGTATTCTTTGTGATCCTTTGTGTTCTTAGCGGCTGGTTTTGCCGGAATTGAGAAAATCCGCGAAATCCGCTAGAATGTATGCTTTACAGTCAGAAATTACCTCTTCCTGGAGTTCGAGTCATCATGGCACAAGTATGTGAGATTTGCGGCAAGGGGCCGCAGTTCGGAAATAACATCAGCCACGCGCACAACGTGTCGCGGCGGCGCTGGAACGTTAATTTGCGCCCGGTTCACGCTAAAGTGAACGGCCAGGGCAAGCGTATCCGGGTCTGCACCGGATGCCTGAAAAGCGGCAAAGTAGTGAAGGCGTAGAGATTTAAAGAATTAAAGGCCTGGCTATTGCCGGGCCTTTTTCTGTCCACTCAATCGCGTTACTGTACCTTCAGCAATTCCACGTCAAAAATCAGCTCCGCACCTGGGGGAATGACTCCAGCTGCTCCGCGGTCTCCATAAGCCAACGTCGCGGGGATATGCAGCTGGCGCTTGCCACCAACTTTCATTCCTGCGACACCCTCGTCCCATCCCTTGATCACCTGGCCCTGTCCTAGAGCGAACTGAAACGGCTCGTTGCGGTCGACGGAGCTGTCGAACTTCTTTCCGTTGGTGAGCCAGCCCGTGTAGTGGACGGTTACGGTCTGTCCTGCGGTCGCGGTCGCGCCTGTGCCTGGTTTGATATCCCAGTACTTCAGGCCGTCAGCGGTGGTAGTTCCATCGCCAGTGACTTTGGTTGGCGCTGAGGTATCCGGCTTTTTCGCCGCGGCTTTTCTGGACGTTTGCGCATACACGACCAGGGCCGCGAGGACAATCAAAATGACAGCGATCAATGATTTGGGCATCTCTTCTCCTGATTTTGAAAGCGTTAGGAATCTAGACTAACGCGATGACATCGATTTCCACCAGTACGTCTTTGGGCAAGCGCGCGACTTCGACAGTAGAGCGGGCGGGCGGCGCAACATGAAAGTGGCGGCCATATATTTCATTCATGGCCGGGAAGTCGTTCATGCTTTTGAGAAAAACAGTTGAGCGGACGACTTTTTCCAGACCGCTGCCTGCGGAACGCAGAATGCCGCTCAAATTCGCAATCACTCGTTCAGTTTGGGCAGCAATATCGCCCGCCATGACCTGCTGCGTCGCGGGGTCAATCGCGATTTGCCCGGATAGAAATACGAATCCGTTGGCGCGAATCGCCTGCGAGTAAGGACCTATCGCCTGCGGCGCGTCTTTCGTAGCAATGACTTCTCGCATGATTTCTCCTGACTAGATCTTTTGCAGCCGCTGCACATCGTGGACACCCGGCACCTTGCGAACACCATTGATGATGTTTTCCAGATGCTTCAAATCCGCAATGTCGAGAACGACATCCACGTTGGCCTGCCCGTTTTCTGAGCGAACTTCAAGATTGCGGATGTTGGTTTTGGCGTCGCCGATGACAGCGGTGATCTGCTTCAACATGCCGAAGCGGTCATCACAAAAGACCGTAATTTTCACCGGATAAGCCGTCGGCACGGTTTCGTCTTCATGGCCCCATTCAACATCAATGCGGCGCTCGGGCTCATACATCAGGTTAGTCACGTTGGGACAGTTAACGGCATGAACAGCGACCCCTTTGCCGCGCGTCACGTAGCCCACAACAGCTTCTCCTCGAATCGGATTGCAACAGCGCGCGCGATAAACCAGCAAATCGCCGTGGCCCTTTACGCGGATAGCATTATGCTTGTCGCCGCCGAAGACGCGGCGCACAACACTCGTGAAGGCGTTGGGCTTCTCGATGTCTTCTTCCGGCGTAGCTTCGGTTGCGCTCGGAGTCAGCTTGGCTAAAACCTGCCGCGCAGCAAATTTCCCATAGCCGATACCGGCCATGAGGTCATCGATCTGACCAAGGCCATAATCGGAGGCGGCGCGCTGGAGATCCGCTTCTTTGATGTCCTTGAACGAAATGCGGTATTTGCGCGCTTCTTTTTCGATGAGTTTGCGGCCAATTTCGACGGCGCGTTCCCGTTGGTGAATATTGAGCCAATGCTTGATCTTGTTGCGGGCGCGGGACGACTTTACAATCGCCAGCCAGTCGCGGCTTGGCGTATGGCCCGTCTGGGTGAGGATTTCAACGATATCACCGCTATGCAGTTTATGCCGTAAGGGAACCATGCGGCCATTTACTTTGGCGCCGACGCAGGCATGGCCCACTTCGGTATGCACTGTGTAGGCGAAATCTATGGGCGTGGATTCCCGCGGCAGGACGACAACTTTTCCCTTGGGAGTGAAGGTATAAACTTCCTCGGGGTAAAGATCGATTTTTAGGGTGGAAAGAAATTCGTTGGGATCAGAGACATCGCGTTGCCACTCCACGACCTGTCGCAGCCAGGCGAGTCGCTGCTCATCCTGTGCGGAAACGGGGCCGTCTTTGTACTTCCAATGGGCAGCGATACCCTCTTCCGCTGTACGGTGCATCTCTTCCGTGCGAATCTGAATTTCGAAGGATGTACCTTGTTCGGTGATGACGGAGGTGTGAAGCGATTGATAGAAATTTGGGCGGGGCATGGCGATGAAATCTTTAATGCGGCCCGGCACCGGCCGCCATACGTTGTGCACGATTCCCAGGACGGCGTAACAATCCTGCACGGAGTTTGTTATGACTCGCATCGCATACAGGTCGTACACCTGATCCACGCTGATTTTCTGCCGGATAAGCTTCTTGTGAATGCTGTACAAACGCTTCGTCCGGCTTTCGACGCGCGCGGTGATGCCTGCCTCTTTTAGTTTCTCCCGGAGCGTGCCGGCCATCCGATCCAGAAATTGCTGGCCTACTTTCCGCCGGGCCTCAACCGCGTCATGCACTTGCTGGTAACTGATGGGGTCGAGATATCGGAAACCCAGGTCTTCCAATTCCCCGCGAATCTTGCCCATGCCGAGGCGGTGCGCGATAGGCCCGTAAATATCGAGGGTTTCACGCGCAATTTTTTGCTGGCGCTCGGGAGAGAGATGCTCAAGCGTACGCATGTTGTGCAAGCGGTCGGCCAGCTTGATGAGAATCACGCGGATGTCGTCCACCATGGCCAGCATCATTTTGCGCAGATTTTCCGCCTGGGCTTCTTCCTTGGTGGCGAAATCAATTTTGCTGATTTTGGTCACGCCTTCGACGATGTGCGCGACCTGCTCGCCAAACTCCTTGCGGATGTCAACGATCGTCACCGACGTATCTTCCACGGAATCGTGAAGAAGCCCCGCAGCTACAGCAATCGGATCCATTTTCATCTCCACCAGCACCAGGGCGACTTCGAGTGGGTGGATGAGATAAGGCTCGCCAGAAGCGCGCGTCTGGCCAGCATGGTGCTTTTGGGAATAATCGTAGGCTTTGCGGACGATTTCCAGGTCGTCGCCTGGCCGGTTTTCGCGCATGTTTTGCAGGAGCTCGCGGAACTTGGTGACCGTGAGGACGTTGGTAGCGATCTGTTGGCGAATCGTTCCCATGCCGGGTTCCCAGCCGCGGGGGAGTGAAAAAGGCTGGTATTTGGCCTCTGATTTGATTATACCGTTGCCTTCCTTCAGCCTTTGACTGAACCTGCTACAGTGGTCTCGTGATAGGGACTCAACCCGTCGGCCAGAACAAAATCCTCGTCAGCGGGGCGTCGGGATTCATTGCGGCGGTCTTGATGCCGGCCCTGACCGCACAAGGGTGGGAAGTTTTTAAGCTGACCCGCGAAAAGCCACGCACATCACGGCAAATTCAATGGGACCCAATGCAGCCGGTCGATTTAGAATCGGTTTCCGGATTCGGCGCGGTAGTTCATCTTGCCGGAGAGAATATTTTCGGCCCGTGGACGAAGGCCAAGAAGCGGCGCATCTTTGAAAGCCGCGCGATCGGCACGCGCCATTTGGCAGAAGCGCTCGCACAAACCTCAATTCCGCCTCGCGTTTTCGTCTCGGCGTCTGCGACTGGCTACTACGGCAACCGAGGCGATGAGATTTTGCGCGAATCTACGTCGGCCGGAAGTGGCTTTCTTTCAGAGGTTTGCCAGGCATGGGAGCAGGCGGCCGAACCGGCCGCGAATGCAGGCATCCGCGTAGTCCATCCTCGAGTCGGTTTGGTGTTGAGTGCCTCTGGCGGGGCTTTGCAACGAATGCTACTGCCATTCCGTTTGGGGCTTGGCGGAAGGCTCGGCGACGGGCGACAGTGGTGGAGCTGGATTGATTTGCAAGATCTTCTCGGCGGCCTTTTGCATATCCTGAATCAGGATTCCTTGCACGGAGCGGTCAATTTGGTCGCACCTAGTCCGGTAACAAACGCCGAATTTACCCAGACGCTGGCTGTGGCACTGTCGCGCCCTGCTATCCTGTCTGTTCCGGAGTTCGTGATTCGCACACTCTTGGGGCAGATGGGGGAGGAGCTGTTGCTCTCCAGCCAGCGAGTTGAACCGGAAAAGCTTGTCGCCAGCGGATATCACTTTCAGAGCCCAGATTTGCGAGCGGCCTTTGCGCGGATTTTGCAGTAGCTAACTCGCTCTGGCCTGAGCAAAAGCTTTCGCCCGTTCGTACACGCTCAGCACATGCTTCGGCAGCGTGAGATGGCTGCCCTCTTCAAGAATCGGTATGAGCTTGTCAAACTCCGGCCCCGAGTGGGACCCAGTAATGATGATGCGTATGGGATGAAACAGTTCTTTACCTTTGACTCCGGTCTCAGCTTTGACTTCGTTGACAATCTGCTTGAATCGCTCAGCAGTGAGTTTTCCAGCCTTGGCTGATTCGTCTTCGAGAATCTTAGAAATGAATCGCATTAACACTGCATTTGAGTTGGGATAAGCCAGAACTTCAGCGTTATCGGGAGACGCCAGTGCCGCCTGAGCGTCGTAAGTGAAGATGAATGAAGCCTTTGTGGGGAGCTCATCGAGGCGGTCAACAGAAGGTGCGAGAAGTTCAACAACTCGTGACACCCAAGATTGCGTTTGACTGTCTAGCAATTCCGATGGAGCAATCAGATCGCCGGGCCAGGTTGCATTTCCAAAGTTGATATACCCTGCTTTGGCAAGAAACCAGGCACTTAAGGCAGCGAGCTTCGCAGCTGGCGTTTCCTTAATGTAATGCCGGTTCAGCCAGTACAGCTTCTCCATATCGAAGACGGCTGGCGATGGTGTGACGCGCTCCAGCGTGAATTCTTTCGTCAATTCTTGAGGCGTGAATATCTCTCGTGCACCGCCGCTCGGAGCCCAGCCGAGTAAGGCTAAATAATTCGTCAGCGCTTCTGGCAAAACTCCCATCTCTCGGAAATTTGCGATCGAAGTTGCGCCATGCCGCTTTGACAACCGCTCGCGGTCGCTACCAAGAATTGTAGAGAGATGCGCAAACTCCGGCACCGGCCATCCCAGCGCTTCATACAACGCGACCTGCTTCGGCGTGTTGGAAAGATGATCGTCGCCCCGAATGACGTGGGTAATCTTCATCAGCGCATCGTCCACCACGACGACATAGTTATAGACAGGAATTCCGCTGGAACGCAGAATGATCGGATCGCTGACCACTTCGTTCGAAAACTCGACTTGGCCATGAACAATGTCATGGAAGCGAATGGGATGCTCTGGAATGCGCAGGCGAATCGCACCCTTCTCTCCTGCTAGACGTCGGCGCAAGGATTCTGCCGGATCCAAATTCCAGCACTTTCCGGAATAGATCGGCTGGCGATGCTCAGCCTGGGCGCGCTCGCGATCCTTTTGAAGTTCTTCGTCGGTGCAAAAACACAGATACGCTTTGCGTTCGTTTAACAACTTTTCGGCGTATTCGCGATAGATATCGAGCCGGTCCGATTGACGATAGGGTGTGTACGACCCTCCAACATCCGGGCCTTCATCCCAATCCAATCCGAGCCATTTCAAATCAGTAATCAGTTGATCTTCGTAGCGCGTTTCGCTGCGCTCCAGATCGGTGTCTTCAATCCGCAGAATCATCGTTCCGCCCGTCTTTCGGGCGAAAAGCCAGTTGAATAAGGCGGTGCGGGCATTTCCAACGTGAAGTTGGCCGGTCGGGGAAGGGGCAAAGCGCACGCGAACTTTAGAGTAGGAAGTCACAATAAAAATGTTAGCAGGCTATTCACACCCGGAAGGATCGTTGGGATCTTTTGGCGTATCGTGCATTTCGTCGAGCAGTTTCGCCAGCAAAGGGCCCCTTTGCTCCGTATTGAGTTCACGTTGCAGTTCTTCGAGCGCCAGTGCGACCACATGGTAATGATGTGCTCCACAATATTTCGGGTCGGCGGTGATATCCAGCCAGACGTTGTGCATCAATTCGACATCCTGCGGACGCAGGCGCGGCGTGTGTGGACCGACGGCATAGTCTTTCATGGTGCCATCGGGAGCAAATACCTCGATCGTCAAACGCGGGCGGGGTTCGGGCAGTTTTTCCCAGGCGGCGCCCGTCAGCCTCGCCTGCTCATCACTGGTGAGCTTGTTGGACAGCCCACAGGCCACGCGGCTTGAATCCAGTCGTTGGGCGGTCACCACGATCGCTTCAAAAACGTCGTTAGCCGGAACCACTAATAAAGAAACCGGGCGTCCCTCTTTTTCTGCGGCCGCAACGACGGCGGTGAACAACTCCTGCTCGTAGTGATCAAAAATCTCAGCGGCCTCCATCACCGCGTTGCCTCCGAACGTGGGCTCACGGTGATAAAGTCGAGCGGTCATGACCACGACATCCTGCTTGTTGGTATCCGTGCGGCGCAGAACTTCGCGCAAGTAGTAGAGGTTGCGCGGGTCGCGAACCGCAACCAGAACGTTACCCGGCCGCACGCCCAGCGCGCCGCTGCCCAGTTCCTGATTGCCATACACGCGGAATTGGTCGAGGTTCTCGGGTTTGCCCTTGCGCTCCTTGGCCACGCGATGTTCCGAATAGGTAAAAATCGCGAAAAATACGACGCTGAATGTGACTCCCGCGATGGTCGCTTGCGATTTGGTGAAAAGATTCACAAGTGCGGTCATGAGCAGGACGGCAGAAATCACAATCAAGCCCAACGGCAATTCCTTGCCGCCTATGTGCAGATTGCCGGGCACCTTCCATTGCCGGTTTTCCGGTTCGGTATAGCGCAGCACCAGCACAGCCAGCGACTTAAGCGCGAAACTCCAGATCACGCCAAATGCATAGAGGCCGGCCAGGGTGTAAACATTGCCTTTACTCAGAACGATCGTGGCCAACTGCATGCCGACGATGAGATTGATAATGCGATAACTCGTGCCGTAGCGCGATTGTGGCTTTTGAAACCACGAAGTGAGCACACCGTCCTCAGCAACGCGATTCAACACTCCATTCGCACCGACGATCGCTGTATTCTGTGCGCCGGCTAAAATGAGCACGCCGACCACGACCACAAAGGCGTGGAATAAGACCTTTAAAATTGTGGGCCCTGCCAAATACATGGCGATGCCCCCAATTAGATTGCCGAAGTAGCTGGGACGGACGCTGTCCGGAATCATCATCACCGCAAAGAAGGACACCAGTGACGTGAAAAGCAGGCTGTATATGAAAATCACAAGCCCGGTTTTTTCGAGGTTCTTCAGTTTAGGATGTTCAATTTCGCGGTTAACCTGGGCCAGCGTTTCTTCGCCGCTCATGGCCAATACCGAGTGGCCAAACCCAACGAACATGATGATCAGCGTGAGATGACTAAACCACGTTCCATTTAGCCAACCCAGCGATTCTTTGGTCAGCGGGATCGCGCCGGGAGCAAATGGACTCGGTGGCAAATGAATAGGCGCTCGCAGAATCGTGAACGTGCACCACGCAATCAAAATCACCACCATCACGGTCGTTACAACCATGATCTGAAGTGCCTTTTCGCTCGACTCGTGGATGCCCTGAATGTTCTTCCACCAGAAATAAATGACGACAAATATCGCAAAGATGGCCGAAAAATGATCTTCGGAAAACACCAAAGGATGGTGGGCATAACGCCCGATATCTTCAATGAAGCCCGCAAGATACTGTCCTGCGGAAACGGCGCTTATCGGGCCCGTCAGAACGTAATCAAAAAGCAATGCCGAGACTGAAAATTTTGCAACCGTGCCACCCATGGCCTCTTTGACCACGCGGTACACTCCGCCTCGGACAAACATGCTGCTGGATTCGATATAAAGCGCCCGCACGGCATAGCTGAACAACATTACCGCCAAAATGAACCAGGGAGCGCTCTTGCCGATGACATTTTCTGCGTCGCCGCCGGCATAGTAGGCAGAGGAGGCCAAATCGGCCAAAACAATGGCCGCGGCCCGCCAAAAAGAGATAAACGTCAGCATAACCGTGGTGGCCACAAAGACCTTCACGGCCGGACGCTTCACGTTTTCCATGGAAGAGGACATCGCTTAGTTCGAGAACGGGTGATAAAAATCTACCACATGGGACGCGAACTCAGTGGTTTTGTGCGTTGGGAGCGTTAGGGGCCATATATGTCGCGGTGATGCGATCGTGCCAGCAAAGCTGGTCTTCGTCGAGAAAACACCATAGATAGCCGAGACCCAGCGAAACCGCAGATAACACTGCAGCCAGAGCTCGCCAACTTCTCGTCTTACGCGGCACAGATTTCCCGTCAAAGCAACTCAATCGCATCCGAGTCAACGCCAGACCGGGTGTTGAGCCTGCGTACACGAGGAAGGCGTATTGATAAGCAGCCCACAGCATGCCGCCAATCATTGCACCCATAGCCGAGGCCTGCACAATCGTCGGAATCTGATGCGCGACCCGCAAGAAGATATACGCGAAACCTGCCAAAGCGAACAGAACGATCGCTAAGTCAAGGACGGATGCCAAGATTCGTCTTGCCAAGGACGCACCGTGCAGAGGAATTTCGAAGCCCGGACGCCGTATCCCGTCTTCCACTACCGCTGCGTCCATAAGGATGCCTCCCAAAGCTGGAGGCGGTGATGGCGCATCGGGGATATCCAAAATCCGCGGGAGTGCGGGAACTGGGTCTGCCAGTTCCTCGATTGGCCTCGGCGGTGCCACTGCGCCTCGGGGAAATTCGAGAAGCCGACCTGTCGTCTCCAAAACCTCACCTTCTCGCCCGGGCTGGAGAGGCGCCAATTCCGTCGCGACTGCTTCGAGGCTGACGGCGGGCTGGAACTCGATGGCAACGGGGTCCTGCATGGCACTCTCAAACTTCAGGAGGAGCGATGGATAACGCGTCACACGAGGACGCCGTGATCGGTAGCGGCTGACGCGCGCCGTAACTTCCTGTTTCCATGCAACAGCATCTTCCAGAGGTGGTGCCCCAGGCGAAGTTAGCACCGCATCAGTATTACTCACGCTCTGCTTCGGCGGAATGATTTCGAGATCATGGATTGCATTGCCTTCGGTGTCTTTTGGCGGGCCCGCGTCATGGTCGCGTTCGTTCTGACTTTCGTCTCTGCTCACCGTAAAAACAGGTCGAACGGGAGGCACTTCAAGACTGGCAGCAAACATCTGCTCGCTCGCATCGAACGCTTGAAGATAGTCCGAATCTTCTGTGGGAGCAGGATCGTGTTCTGCGTCAGGTTTAAATCGCGGTTTCATGATTTGCCTTAAAACTCTTCGGGTCGGGAAGATAGCTTACTCTTTTGCACCCCGGGCCAGCGGCGTGCTAACGTCACCTCTTGACCCCGCGCTGCGGCAGCGGGCTCGTGTTTTACGATGAATCCCCGCACTCGATTTCTCATCACGGCCATATGGGTTTGTCGTAGATTCGTAATTCTATTACTGTTTACCGCTCCGTCGCTCGCCTTTCCGCAAGGCACGTCATCCACGCCGGATGCCCCTTCAACATTGTTGGGGGAAGACGTGACCATCAAAGCTCTCACGCAAGAGAAGGCTGGTTCAGTTTACAAGCTGCGCGGCAGCGCGGAAATTGACTATGAGAGTTACATCCTGCGTGCTGATGAAATTGTGTACGACTCCGCGACCGGAGCGGTTCAGGCTAGCGGTCATATCGTCCTGGACGGCGGCCCTAACGACGAACATATCGAAGCGGCGCGCGCTCTCTATAACATGCGTGATGAGACGGGCCGCTTCGAACATGTCGCCGGAGGCATCGGGGTACGGTTGCGCAACAATCGTTTGATGCTCACGTCCTCGAATCCATTTTCCTTCACGGGCAAGGTGCTCGAAAAAACCAGCCCCTACCACTACATCCTCTTTGATGGCACAGTCACAACCTGCCAACTCCCTGAGCCTAAGTGGGAGTTCCATGCACACAAGGTGGTCGTGGACGTGGGGGGGAACGCAAAAATCTACAACAGCAGTTTTCGCCTGCACGGGGTCCCTGTTTTGTTCTTCCCGTTCGCCACCCACCCGGTGCAACGCTATCCGCGCCAATCCGGTTTTCTGATTCCCAATATCGGGCAGTCATCCATCAAAGGCACCATCCTGGGAGAGTCCGTCTATTTGGCGCTCAATCGCAGCATGGATGCGACCGTAGGAGCGGAATATTTCTCTCTGCGCGGATGGGCGCCTCAAGGAGAGTTTCGCGCCCGGCCCAGCAACACATCCTTCATCGATCTAAGCTTCTTCAGTGTGTTGGATCGCGGCATTGGGAATCCCAAAGTCGATCAGGGCGGAGGAGACGTTCGTTTGAGCGCTGAAAGTTTGTTCGGTCACAACTTTCGCGGCGTGGCCGATGTTGACTACCTCAGCTCATTCGTCTTCCGCCTGGCTTTTAACGAAATTTTCACCCAGGCGGTCAACTCAGAAGTCAAGTCCAGCGCGTTCTTATCGAATACCACCAATGGGTACTTCTACAACTTCGCGGTCCAACGCTATCAGAATTTTGAAAGCACTACACCCGGGGATGTCATCACCATCCTGCACGCGCCCACCGTGGAACTATCAAGCGTTGAACACCAAATTGCACGATCGCCATTTTACTGGTCTTACGACTCTTCGCTGGGCGGCCTCTCGCGGAGCGATCCTTCGTTCAGTACCGCTCCTTTGGTCGGACGATTCGATTTTGCTCCCAGCCTCTCACTGCCCCTGGTATTGAGGGGCTGGAGTTTGCGTCCTGCGCTAACGCTCCGCGATACGTTTTATACCCAGCAATTAGTGCCATCGACAGTGCCAGGTGGTGCGGCTAGCGCAGCAACTGACGCTATCAATCGAAAATCTCTCGATGGGACTGTCGAACTCCGTCCTCCGGCACTCGATCACGTCTTTGACCGCGAGTTCCGGGGCCTGAAATGGAAGCACGTCATCGAACCCAAGGTCACGTACCGCTACGTCACCGGCGTCAACAATTTTCCCGACATCATTCGTTTCGACGAGCGCGACATTTTGAGTGATACCAATGAAGTCGAATACAGCGTCGTGAACCGCATTTACGCCAAAAGAGTTTCTCCTCCCAAAGAAAACTGCTCCCAGCCGGGCATGCCCACTTTATTCATCGGAGGCGCACCGCCGCACAGTTTGATTCCATGGCATAAGAGCGGGTCGCAAACCGAGTCGGCGTGCTCGCAGGAGCCTCAGGTACGCGAGATTGTCACGTGGGAGTTGGCGCAAAAATATTTCATCGATCCGACATTCGGCGGAGCGCTGCTGCCCGGCGTTTCCAACGTCTTTGCGACGACGGAAGACTTGACCGGCATCGCATTTCTTAATGATGCCCGGCGCCTCTCCCCGCTAATCTCTCGCTTGCGCATCTCGACGTCATCCCGCACCGATGTGGAATGGGACGTGGATTATGATTTCCACCTGAGCCACATCAACACGAGCACTGCATTAGTCAACTTTCGTGCCGGCCCCTTTACGGTTGGCGGTGGCGACGCGTTTCTCCAGGCTCCCGGCGAAAACATAGAAACTGCGCCTGTCGTATTCAATCAGTTCCGCTTATTACTAGGTTATGGCTATCCCAACAAGCGCGGCTTCAGCATGGCCACAAACGTGGGTTTTGATGCCAATCTTAATTTTCTCCAGTACGCCTCCGCCCAAACCACTTACAATTGGGATTGTTGCGGATTGAGTTTTGAATATCGCCGGTTCGCGCTCGGTGAAGTGCGCAACGAGAATCAATATCGCTTCACTTTTGCCTTAGCTAACATTGGCGCGTTTGGAAATCTCCGCCGCGATGCCCGGCTTTTCTAACCCGAGTCTACAGGGATGAATTCACGATGACGGTCGATCCACATTTAGCGGGGAAGCGCGAGCGACTCTACCATCATCTCCACGATCTTGGATGCCCGCTAATTGCTTACTCGGGGGGCGTGGATTCAGCCTTCCTCGCGTGGGCCGCTCATGAAGTTTTGGGTTCGAATATGCTTGCTGTAATCGCCGACTCGCCGAGCCTTGCTCGCACTCAGCTGAATGACGCGATCGCCTTCGCTCAAGACCACGCGATTCCCCTTGAGGTCATTGCCACGGCTGAATTGGAACGTCCAGAGTACGTGCGCAACGACGAGTCCCGATGCTTTCACTGCAAAGATGAGCTTTTTACCGTGATGGAGAAATTGCGGGAGAGACGCGGCTTTCGCGCTCTCGCTTATGGCGTCAACGTGAACGATCAAGGTGACTTCCGCCCGGGTCAGCGGGCTGCTTCGCGTCACCATATCGCTGCTCCCTTAGTTGATGCCGGCCTGACCAAGCAGGATATCCGAGAGCTGGCGCGGGCGGCCGGTTTGCGCGTCTGGGATAAACCGGCATCTGCTTGTCTTTCCTCACGGGTTGAATACGGACTACCCGTTTCCCGCGAGACACTTCAGGTCATCGAGCGGGGGGAAGATTCTTTGCGGGCGCTCGGCTTCCGCCAGTTTCGGGTGCGCTACCACGGCGAAACGGTGCGCATTGAAATTGCCCGTGAAGAAATGGCGCTCGCGTTGAAGGCAGAAATGGTTGTGCTTTTCGTCGATATTTTCAAGCGCCTTGGCTTTAAATTTGTCAGTTTGGATCTTGAGGGCTTTCGTTCCGGGTCGATGAACGCTCTGATTCCCGCCAGCCAATTAACCAAAGAAAAATCATACCCCATGGCGTAAAATCCGACGGTTCTTCCGCGTTCTGCGCGCATCCCTATGAGATAATTGGACTTGCTCCTCATTGTTGCTTTTCTTAAGGATAGGCGGTTTCCCGTGGCTGCTGTTCGACGCTCGTTTGTGATGGTGTTCTTAATATGTCTTGGCTGCTCTGCCCAGTCCGTATCGCCCGATGTGGCTAAGCGTATTGAGCGCGAGGTCCGTTCCTACTACAGTGTGCCTTCGAGTGTGGACATCACTTTAAGTGACTTGAAACCCAGTGAGTTCCCCTCCTACGATGCACTGACCATCACCTTGCAGGGTTCTTCCAAAAAGCTCACCTACGATTTCCTGCTGGCAAAGGACAACAAACAGCTAATCCGGATCACGAAACTCGATCTAACCACCGATCCTTATGCCGCCGTGATGAAAAAAATCGATCTGACGGGGCGCCCGACGCGAGGCAACAAAGATGCCAAGGTCGTGGTCGTCAACTTCGACGATTTCGAGTGCCCCTTCTGTTCGCGCATGCACGCGACGTTGTTCCCTGAAATTCTGAAGGAGTATGGGGATAAGGTTCTTTTTGTGTATAAAGACTATCCCATCCAGGAAATCCATCCGTGGGCAACTCGCGCAGCCGTAGACGCCAATTGTCTGGCCGCACAAAGCAACGACGCGTACTGGGATTTTGCTGATTACATCCACGCGCATCAGCACGACGTCAGTGTCGAAAAAGATCAGGCCGCGGCCGTCGACCGCCTAGTTCTGGAGCAAGGCCAACAGCATCACCTGGACGCGGAGAAACTTCAGTCTTGCATCAAGGCCCAGAACGAAGACGCCATCAAGAAGTCCGAACATGAAGGCGATTCAGTCGGGGTGAACGCAACTCCGACCATGTTTATCAACGGCCAGGAACTTGATGGGGCGCTTCCAATCGGAGAAGTCCGCGCTGCGCTGGATAACGCCTTGTTACAGGCTGGAGTTACGCCCCCGGCACATCCGGACGAAAAAACGCCTGTGCCAGCCCCCAGTCCCACGAGTGGCACGGCCCCGGCCGCCCCGGCCCCTGGCAAATGATCGCAACATTTATAGTTCTAGTTAAGCCTTTACCGGCTCAATCGTGGAGGATTGCTTGAAGCACAAAATCCCATGTCTGTTGATTCTGGCGTGCATCACCCTGGCCATCGGTCTCGGTTGCAATTCACATGAGGGTGGCGGCGATGCGGCTGCAATCGTGGACGGTCGCAAGATCTACAACACCGATCTCGATAAGTATTATGAAAACCAGACCACCGGATCTGACCAGCATCCCACCGGCGAACAGGCCCTCGCCCTGCGTCTGAATATTTTGCGGGAGATGATCGATAACGAAATTCTCATGCGTCGCGCGGAAAAGCTTGGCCTTCTTGCCACCAACGACGAGGTCGAGAGCAAACTGAATGAAATCAAAGCTCCCTTCACGCAGGAGCAGTTCAATGACCGCCTAGCCGACAAGAAGATTACACTGGACGACTTCAAGCGCGACATTCGTCGCTCTTTGACAGTCGAAAAAGTTATCAATAAAGAAGTCACCTCCAAAATCACGGTATCCGATCAGGACATCAGCAAGTACTACAACGATCACAAAGCAGAATTTAATCTGGTCGAACCGCAATATCATCTCGCGCAGATTTTCGTTACACCTGAACCGAACCCACAGGTGCGCAACCAGAGCGGTAAAGCCCAGAACGAAGCCGACGCCCGGAAGAAAATTCAAATGGTCATGAACCGCCTCGACAGCGGCGACGATTTCGCGACGCTGGCGATGAATTACTCCGAAGACCCCGAGACTTCAGGCAATGGCGGCGATCTCGGTTTTACGCCGGAATCGTCGCTTCAGCGCACGGACCCCGCCACCCGCGACGCCGTCTCCAAACTGAAATCCGGGCAATATTCGCCCATCATCACCGTCGTTAATCCGCTGAACAAGCAGGTCGTTGGATTTCGCATCGTGAAACTGATTGCCAAGGAACCAGCAGGCCAGCGCGAACTATCTGACCCCCGTGTCCAGGAAGCAATCCGATCGCAGCTTCGGGACCGTCGCGAGCAGGTGCTGAAGAATGCTTATTACGAAGTCTTGCGAGATCAGGCCAAGGTGGAGAATTTCCTAGCCGAGAAGATTCTGGCGGATAGCGGCACTACAAAATAGGCGCGGCTAATCTACGATAGCCAACACCTCGCCGGCATTGACTGCGGCCCCCACAAGCGCGTTAAGCTTGCGGATGGTGCCTTTTTTTGGGGACTTGATCTCGTTCTGCATTTTCATCGCTTCTACCACGATCACTCCCTGGCCCAACTCTACTTTGGCATGCTCCTCAACCAGAAGCCTGACTACTTTCCCTGGCATGGGTGCCGTGATCTTCTGCGGTCCCCTTTCGCCGCTCGACGCACCCTTCCTGCCACGAAGCGAACGCGGATCGCGGCCCTCTACTCTGTACCGATCACCAGCCAGCCACAGCCAGGTTTCACCGCCCTGCTGTTCACGCTGAATTTCATAGGCCCTCCCGTCTATGATCAGCGACAGCACATTCGGTTGCACGATAGAGACATCCACTGCGATGTCCACACCGTCGAGCACGCAGACCCAAACCCCACCGTTTTGCCGGAGATTCAGTTTGTGTATCTTACCGTCAATGTTAATCTCGTAAATCATGAATGGAGAGCTTCTGTCCTGGCGGCCTTGAGCCATGCCGATTTCTCCCGTGCTGTTGACGCGTTTCCGCTTGCTGGCTCCATAGCGTCCATGGCAAACACACCGGCCGCAATCGCAACAATCTTACGGTTCGCGTCACCGGTGCTGGCGTCGGGGTCGGCCTTTAACAATCGATCGAGATAGCCGGTATCCAGACGCCCACCTCGAAAATCCGCATCTTTCAAAACGCGACGGAACAATGCCATGTTCGTCTTGATCCCACCGACAAAGTATTCGCCCAACGCTCGCAATAGGCGCTCCGTTGCTTGGGTACGATCCGCCCCGTAACCGACAAGCTTCGCAAGCAACGGATCGTAATCAATCGGCACCGTCCATCCCTCATACACACCGCTATCCAGCCTAATTCCCGGACCCGCTGGTTCTATCAGCGTAGCGATCTTTCCGGGACTCGGAAAATACTGATTGTCAGGGTCCTCTGCATAGATACGGCATTCCACAGCATGACCACGCAGCTTTACATCTTGCTGCCTAAACGGCAGCTTACGGCCTTCTGCGATATGAATTTGCAGGTGGACTAGATCCAACCCTGTGACCAGCTCAGTCACCGGGTGCTCGACCTGCAAACGCGTATTCATCTCCAGAAAATAAAAATTCTTCTCCTCGTCGACTAGAAATTCGATAGTCCCAGCATTGGTGTAATTTGCGGCCTTGGCGACACGCACCGCGACTTCGCCCATCCGTTGCCTCATGTCGGCATCCACAATTGCCGATGGCGCCTCTTCCACAACCTTTTGGTGCCGCCGCTGAATCGAACACTCGCGCTCGCCGAGATAGACCGTGTTCCCATGCTCATCCGCCAGCACTTGCATCTCAATGTGTCGCGGGTTAATGATCGCCTTTTCGACATAGACTTCACCGTCCCCAAAAGATCGCAGCGCTTCGCTCTGTGCGGCCTCCAGGGCAGTTTGCAGATCGTGCGCCGAATGCACCAGCCGCATTCCCTTGCCTCCGCCCCCGGCTGCCGCCTTTAACATCACGGGATAGCCAACTTCTGCCGCGACTTGCGCAGCCTGATCCAGTGATTCCAGCCCGCGCGAAGTTCCCGGCACAAACGGAATGCCTGCCTTTTCCATATTTTGTCGGGCCCGTGTCTTCGAGCCCATCATTTCCATTGAAGCAGCCGATGGCCCTATAAATTTCACTCCCGCCCCTTCGCATGCCCGGGCAAACTTCGCATTCTCCGACAAAAATCCATATCCCGGATGAATGGCATCCGCACCACAGCGCTTCGCGACATCCAGAATAGCTTCTATTTTCAAGTAAGACTCACTTGCGGGCGCGGGCCCGAGCCGGTAAGCCTCATCGGCTCTACGAACGTGGAGCGCGGCCCGGTCCGCGTCGGAGTAAACGGCAACTGCTGCGATACCCAATTCGTGGCACGCCCGAATCACGCGAACGGCGATCTCTCCCCGGTTGGCGATCAGAATTTTCTTGAACATAATTGGCGAAATATCGTCCAATCTTGATCTTACTGGATCTTCGCTTTATCGGAGTAGCGCGGCATTAGCACTCTTTCGCGATACCATGAAGAATCCGTGCCGGCTAATCTACCAACTCAAAGGCGCTCCGGCGTCGTCGCACTCGTGCTCGTCATCACGGCGTGCGCCGCCGCTCTCCGTTTTCATTTGCTGGGCGCCAAGACTTTCTGGTTTGACGAGGGCGTCAGCGTAGCCATCGCGCGCCTCGATGCCTACAATTTCTTTCGCATACTATGGCGTCGCGAAGCCAATATGTCGCTCTACTATGCTTTGCTGCACCCCTGGCTGCGGATGGACGATAGCGAAGCATTCATCCGCGGTCTCTCTGTGTTGTTCGCGGTCGCGTCCATCCCTGCCATCTATGCTCTCGGGCGGCGTCTTTTCGACTCGCAGACGGGCCTGATCGCCGCCGCCTTACTCTCGGTCAACGCCTTCCACATCTGCTATTCGCAGGAGGCACGCAGCTACTCACTCATGGTACTGCTCTGTATTCTTTCGAGCATGTACCTAGTGAAAACCTCGGACACGCCTTCCCAGCGAAACCGCGTGGCTTACATAACCTTCAGCTCCCTCGCGGTCTACGCCCATTTTTATTCACTCTTGTTGCTTGTCGCGCAGTGGCTCTCCCTTCGCTACGTCAAGCTTCCCTCTTCCGCGAAAGAATCGCCTGCTTCGTGGAAGAAAAGCTGGAAGGTTCTGGCCATCTGCATCTCGCCGATTCTCCTCTTCATCGCGACCACCGGCGCAGGTCCGCTCCGCTGGATTCAACGCCCTGGCGTCAAAGATCTCTGGAACTTTGCCCTGCTTCTATCCGGTCACGATGGCGCCATCCTGCTTCTGTCTTGTGCCGCCCTGGCAACTCTCGGCGCTTATCCCGCCTCCCGCAAAAATCTCGCGGATGCCGCCTGGCCGCGTCAATTCCTACTGGTGTGGCTGTTGGTCCCACCTTTACTTGTTCTCATTCTCTCTATTTTTCGACCACTATTCCTCCCGAGGTACTTCATCTTTTGTCTGCCCGCGCTGCTTCTTCTTGTCGCAGTGGGCTTCGCTCGTCTCCGATCTCCCTGGGTACGGGCCCCATTACTCGTGCTCTACTTGGCCCTATCGCTCCGAGGCACATCTGTCTACTACAGCCACGATTTCGACAATGCGCGCGACGACTGGCGCTCCGCTACTAACTACGTCTTGCAAAACGCCCATCCCAGCGATGCAGTACTATTTCACGTTCCCATGGGACGCATGCCCTACGAGTACTACCTTTCGTTAAGCAAGAAGGATGCCTCGGGTCCCATCGTGCTTTACCCCTATCACGGCCCTCGCATCACATTTCTCGATTTCGTCGAGAAACCCGATTATCCGCGCATTTCTGGGGCTTTACCACAATATCGCCGGGTGTGGGTCGTAATCTCGCATGCCGAGACGCCTTCGGGCCTCGATCACGTTGCCGCAGCTCTAACCTCCCTAGTGGACACGTCACACCCGAGCGTACGACACGTGAGCTTTAATGGAATCGATGTGTTTCTCTATCAATAACTCCGGCTCGCAATTTGGCAAAAGAAAACCCCTCCCGTGAAGGAAGGGGTGGTTTCCGAGTGACGCCTGTTACTGCTGGTCTTTTGGCTGATCCATCACGATGCCCTGTTGTGAAGGCGTCTTTTCGGCCTTTGCCTTCTTGGTTGCCATCGTCTTTTCCACCCAATCATCGGCCGTCTTAAGGTCCGCCGTGCGCGCGTCAGGATCGTCACATTCCACATCGGCTTTCTCGCGGTACAAGAGGTTCATGTAGGCCATTGCATCGTCATAATCAGGACGCAATTTTAACGCAGCGTTGAGCTGGTCAATGCCATCCATGATTACGCCCCAATTCTTGATCTTGAGCGCTGCACAAACTTCCTTGTCCTTCAGTGGCTCTTCGGGCTTGAGTCCTAGTTTATTCCTCGCATCCATGCGAGGCGCAAAACTCTGCGTCCAGTCAATCACCGCCACTGAGTAATAGCTCTCAGGATCGTTTGGATCAATCGCAATCGCTTTTCGGTAATAGGCCTTTGCATCCTCAAACTTCTTCATTTGCAAATAGATGTAGGCGATACCCTTGATGCTGCCAAGATTCTTTGGGTCAGAGTCGAGCACAGCCTTGTACTGCTCGATCGCCTGTTCGCCATTGCGATTGTTGTCCGGCGTATCGACCCCGGGAATGTACTGCTGCGCGTATGCCGTCGCCAGATAGAGACGAGCGTTGCTCAACGAGGGGTCAAGGTTCACCGCCTGTTGAAAGTGGTCAATTGCCTGTTCGTAGTGCGCGTTTTTGTAGGAAGCCACGCCCTTATTCAGTTGGTCGCGCGCTTTGAGTTTGTCGCAGCCGGAACCGGCCAGCAGCAGGAGACCCACCCCGGCAAGCGAACACACTTTTGCCCTAATTTTCATTGAGTTAAATTTCTCCCTATCACGAACCCTTGGCCACTTGCGTGGCAGCGGCCGCCCTCAGCCGTCCAGTCGAGCGAACCTCGATAAGTTTTCTTACGCTCACCGTCGTCGGCGAGCTAACCGCCAGCCTCAATCTTGGCGGTGATCAGGCCAACTTTGTCCACGCCCGAAGAGTGCGCAATGTCAATCACGTTGGCTACATCGGCGAACGGTACGTTGTCGTCACCCTTAACGAACATTACTTTTTCCGCGCGCGTTTTGAAAATATCGGTCAACCGGGTACCGAGATTGTCCCAAGTCGCATCTTCGCCGTTAATCTTCAGTCCGGGCGCACTGCCTGCGCCCTTATCAATCAACTGCACCACGATGGTGCGATCGGGCGTGTTCTGCTGCTTCTGATTCGGTGGTGGCGGCTGGGGAACCAACGCATCCAGTCCCTTTGGCGTCAATGGCGTGATCACCATAAAGATGATCAGCAGCACTAGAAGCACATCAATCAACGGGGTAACGTTGATGTCCGCCGTCTGGCCTCCGCCGGTGCTAACTCCCATTCCCATAACTGGTCTCCTTCGGAAATCTTCCCCGCCGCTATTGCCCGCTGGGCGGAGGTGGTGGACTGGCTTGTGGTTTCTTCTCGCCCGTCAGTAATCCTAAATCGTCCACGCCGGCGGCGCGAACCGCATCCACTACTTGCACCACGGCGCCAAATCTTGCTCGAGCATCGGCTTTAACATAAACCCGCTTGTCCAGGCGACCAACCAGGCGGTCTTTCACTTTATTGGTCAAGTCGTCCACTGACATCCGGTCAGTGCCAAAATATACCGATCCGTCCCGCGTGACCGCGACCAATAGAGCGTCTTCCTTGTCAGCATCCGGCATCTGCTCGGGGCTGTTTACCTTAGCCAAGTCCACATCTTTTCCGTGCTGCAGCATGGGCGTGATCACCATGAAAATAATCAGCAGCACCAGCATCACGTCCACCATGGGCGTAACGTTGATGTTGGAGTTGACCTTGGCCCCTTCATTACGAACTGAGATTGCCATATAAGTTCAAGTCTCCGCTATGTACCCATCGACTACCCGTCACATGCTGTAAACCCCGGCGCTGGGTCTCCCAGCGCCGGATTCGCAACTCATGTTCTTCCACTCGTTCCGGAGTGTTACCGCCGCGCCGCGCCGCGCCGCTTCAGGAAATAATCGATCAATTCGCTCGACGAATTGTCCATCTCCACGTCGAACGCTTCCACGCGGCCAGTGAGGTAGTTAAACATCATGACGGCGGGAATCGCCACCAGAAGTCCGATGGCCGTGGTCACTAGCGCCTCGGAAATACCGCCCGCCACTGCGCCCAAACCGGTCGTCTTGGCTACAGAAATTGCCTGGAAGGCATTAAGAATACCCATCACCGTGCCAAACAGTCCAACGAATGGCGCTGTGGAACCGATGGTGGCTAAACCGCCCAAGCCACGTTTCAATTCCGCATGCACAATCGCTTCGGTACGCTCTAGTGCGCGCTTGGAAGCTTCGATGGTCTCACCTGGAATGTCGTTGCTATCCTGGTGCGCCCGGAATTCCATCAAACCAGCTGTGACCACTTTGGCCAAGTGGCTCTTCTTGTTGCGCTCCGCGACTTTGATGGCTTCGTCAATCTTGCCGTCGCGCAGCGCACCCGCAACCGCCGGGGCAAATGCACGCGATTGCTTGCGGGCCGCATTGAATGCCATGTAGCGATCAATCATCACGCCGATGGACCAGCCTGACATGATGAACAGAACGATGACCACGATTCTTGCGACCCAGCCCATGTGGTGCCAGAGCGAAAGCGGGTCCCAGCCTACAGGTTCTTCCTGGAACAACCAGGCGGCCGTGACGTGTAAGTTGCTGAGGTGTGCTGCCAAGTTAGCTACGATCATGAGTTGCCTTCTCCTCCTAGGAACGTTTCAAATTGCGGACTCGCTCTTCGCTTTGATGCAACATTTCTCCAACCCAGGTTGGTCTAACCCCCGTTCAGAGAGAAAATAACGGTGATCTGCGTGTCCACTTCTACCGGCTCACCGTTTAAAATGTAGGGTTTGTACTTCCATTGCCTCACGGCATCAATCGCGGCCGGAATTAGCATCGGAGGGCCGCTGATGGCGTGCAAATTCTGGATATCACCCGTCTTGCTGATTTCCGCTTGTAGTACAACACTGCCCGAAATGCGGGCGGCCCGGGCAATCGGCGGATAAACAGGATTTACCTTTTTAAGCACTAGACCTTGCGTCACACCAGCGGAGACGCGCACGCGTTGCGGGGCTGCCACCTTCGGCACGGCCGTCGTCGCATTGCCAATGATGCCGCCCAGCACTCCGCCCATCGAACCTCCCGGGACTCCTCCGGGAACGCCACCGACAACGCCGCCCATATCGGGGGGAGCCGCATCTTCCTTGATGTCAAGAATCTTCTGGGGAATCTTTGTGGGCGTGCGCAACTGGCCGTTGTCGAGATTGGTCTGGATTTGCTTCACCACATGCACCACGGCAGCAGGTGGCGGAGGCGGCGGAGGCGGTGGTGGCGGCGCCACCAGAAAGGTCATCAACTGCGTTTTGGGCAATGCCTCGGTAAACAGCAGAGGGATCAGTACCATTACTGCAACCAACATCAACTGAAAGACGACCGAGATCGTGGTGGTCAATCCCCGCTTGGTTTTTAGCTTATTGCCCGATTCTATGAGGCTGTCTTCAAACATAGGCTTCTCCCTACACACCCAACTTCAGGGTTAGACACCGCCTGCGCTTGCTTTGCTCCCATGGAAGGGAGAATTTCTTAAGTACGAAAAATCTACGCCTTGGCCTTCGCCCGTTCGCGGTTTCCAGATGCCTTGAGGGCCGCTGCCGCGGGAGTGTTACGCCGCCCGCGCCAATCCTGATAGGCCACAAGAATCGGTGCCGCAATTGCAATCGAGGAGTAGGTTCCAATCAGGATTCCTATGACCAGCGCAAAGGAAAACCCGTGCAGAACTTCCCCGCCGAACAAGAACAAAGCCAAAACCGTCAAAAACGTCAGCCCTGCCGTCAGAATGGTTCGGCTCAGGGTCTGATTTATACTCCGATTCACGATATCTGACAACTTTTCCCGCCGCATCAACTTCAGATTTTCGCGAATACGGTCAAAAACCACGATCGTGTCGTTGTTCGAATAGCCGATCAGGGTCAAAATCGCGGCAATTACCGTCAGCGAAATCGGCTTGTTCGTCAGTGAAAACGCTCCGACTGTGATCAGTGTGTCGTGGAATACGGTTATGACCGCCGCGACACCATAAATCCATTCAAAACGAAATGCAAGATAAACCAGCATGCCCGCCAGCGAATAAACCACTGCCAGTTTGGCTTGCGTCTGCAACTGCTTGCCCACCTGTGGTCCCACGATTTCGACCTGATAAACACCGAAGTCCGAGAGATAGAAGCCGTCTTGCAATGATGCCAGCACTGCCGGATCCACGACCGACTTCAACTCATCAAACGACGCCAGCGCGCCGCCTTTGGTTTTGTCGCGGTAGTCCAGAATTGCCTTCACCACGGCCGCATAACGCTGGCTCGAGTCCAACCCGGCATGCAACGGGTCTTTATCCAGCAGATAATTCGTCAGAGTCAGAGAGCTGGCATTGTTCAAGTCAATTTTTCCAGCCGGTACGTTCGTCTGCAAGGCATTGATGATTTGCGTTTTGCCCTGATCCAGCGCCGCTTCACTCGTCTCTTTTTGCGCCAGATCGATCAATACAGTGTTGTGCGAAGGATCACCAAAGCGCTGAATGCGCACGTTGTGTAATCCGGCGTGGTCCATCGCCGCGCGGATCGCATTATCATTGGGCGTTTGGGCAAACTTCACGTACACAAGGGTGCCGCCGCGAAAATCCACGCCCAGCGGGATGCCGTGCCAGAAAAAGATCGAAAGCAGTCCGGCCACGCTGAACACCAGCGAAAAGGCGATGAAGTACCACTTCTTGCCCAGAAAATCTATGTTTGGATCACGAAAAAATTCCACGCTGCCACCAACCCTATAGTGTAAGAACTAATAGCTAAGAACTAAATGCTCAACGCCTCGCCGCGCTGTTTGCGGCTCAAAATCCAGTCAAAAATCACGCGGGAAACAAAAACCGCCGTAAAAAGGTTCGCAAACAAACCAAAGCTCAGGGTCACAGCAAATCCCTTGACCGGTCCCGTGCCAAACAGGAAGAGAATCACTGCCGAAACGATGGTGGTCACGTGCGTATCCACAATCGTAATCCAGGCATGACCAAAGCCTTGCTCAACTGCCGATGGAGGAGTTTTGCCGTTGCGCAATTCTTCGCGGATGCGCTCAAAGATCAGTACGTTAGAGTCCACACCCATACCAACAGTCAGAATCACGCCCGCAATGCCGGGCAGCGTTAACGTCGCCTGGCTAAACCCGAGGAAGCCCAACAGAATGATTAAGTTCAGAATCAGCGCGATATCGGCATTAATCCCCGCAGCACGGTAGTAAATCAGCATGAAGATCAATACCGCCAGCATGCCGATTACGGCCGCGCGAACTCCTGCGCGAATCGAATCCGAACCGAGCGATGGGCCGACTGTGCGTTCTTCCAGATACTTTATGCCTGCGGGTAGCGCACCCGAACGCAGAATCATCGACAAGTCTTTTGTTTCCTGCTCGGTAAAGCGGCCTTCAATGGTGCCGGAATCATGTATCTGGCTTTTTATGACCGCCACTTCCTGAACTTTGTTGTCGAGCACAACCGCCAGATTGTCGCCGACGTGCGCACCGGTAAAGCTGGCAAACTTGTTGCCGCCCTCGTTGGTCAGGTTAAAGGCCACCGATGGAGTGCCATTTTCGTCTCGGGAAGGCTCAGCATCCCGCAAATCGCGCCCTGTCACCGCTGCGGCCCGCGAAACTAGATACCACACCGGACCGTTGTCCCCGCCTTGCGTTCCAATGCTCTTGCCCGGAAGCAATTCCGCATCGGGAGGCAAAATGCCCCCCTTGTCCTGCAATGCCGCCTCCTGGCTGGGATAAGGCCCGCCCAGCGATTGTTTGATTGCCAGCATCGCAGTGGACTGCATGATCTCTTTCACGCGTGCTGGATCATCCACGCCGGGCAATTGGACCAGAATTTGATAATCGCCTAGGCCGTGTTCCTGAATCACCGGCTCGGTCACGCCCAGTTGGTCGATGCGATTGCGAATGGTTTCAATGGCTTGCGCGACCGCGCGGTTCTTCAGGTCCGCCAGCGATTGCGGCTTCATGGTCACGGTGTAGGTGTTCTCCGCGCCAGAAGCGAAGTCGTACTCCGGCATGGAATCGCTCACGATCGAGCGCAAATCGGAACTTGACTCCGGCGGGACGCCTTTAATTACGATTTTTTCGGGAGCGTTCGGGTCAGGCTTACTGATTTCGGCGTAGTTGATTTTGTGGTTTCGCAGGGCCGCCTTCAGGCGCTCCACGGTGTTATCTGTTTCCACGTTAACCGCATCATTGACCTGCACTTGCAGAATCAGGTGGGTTCCACCTTTGAGATCTAATCCAAGGTGAATGCGATCCTGCATGGAGTCGAGCAGGCCTTGAAGTGTCCATTGCTTGGGAATGCCGAAAATGCCACCCAGAAACACCAGCAGCGTGCCGAAAATAATTGCGACTTTGATCCCGAAATTCTTATTCATACGAAGAGCTTTACCCTAGTCTTATGAATTCGTTACCGTCAATTGTCTATGACTTTGCTGCTTCATCCGGGGTGGTCACCGAGGCGATTGCAGCCCGGCTTACTTCCAAACGCAAATTGTCCGGCGGGACCCGCAAGTGGAGAGAATCGTCTTTCAGCGCGATGATGGTGCCGCGCAATCCCCCGGTAGTCACCACTTTATCCCCGGTTTTCAGGTCCTGTAACATTTGTTGCCACTTTTTCTGGCGGCGTTGCTGCGGCATAATCAGCAGGAAATAAAAAACGGCGAAAATCAGGATTAGCGGGGCAAATCCCAGCCATCCCATTGTGCCCCCGGCTGTCTGCATCGCCAGTAAATTTGCGCTACTCATCACGATGATTTCCCCGGACTCTTAATCCTTCGGCGCGCGAGAAATTGCCAATTTCACGCAATCGCGCCTTCCTTTTGCCGAGCTTTAAACTTCAGGAGTTCTGGCTAATGCAGGCCGGATATTCCTTCTGCTGCTGGCACCGCTTCTAGACGAACCTGCTTCTAGACGAACACTCGAGTGAACCTGGGACGCCGGGCGGTTTCCGTTGAGACTCTGTCCCCAACTAGCTAGCCCAATTACCTAGCGCTGGAAAAACGGCCCTTGTCCCCAAGTCCTATAGAATGACGCACCGCTCTCATGGTGTCAAGGTAGAAGCTTAGATTGTGGACTGTATTTAAGACCTGCGCTAGGACCTCGCCAGAGGCATAAAGATGGCGCAAATAGGCTCGTGAATAGCGCTTGCAAACCCGACAAGAGCAATTGGGATCAAGCGGTCCGCTGTCAGAGGCGTATCGCGCCTGTTTGATGGAGATTTTGCCTTCAGACGTGAACAGCAAACCGTGGCGTGCGGCACGGGTGGGAAGCACGCAATCCATCATGTCGATTCCCATTTTGGAATATTCGACAATTTCTTCGGGAGTGCCCACCCCCATCAAGTAGCGGGGCTTGTCTTTGGGTAGGTATTCGAGCGTGGCCTCGACGACTTCGCGCGTGAGATGCCGCGGTTCGCCAACGCTCAGGCCGCCGATGGCATATCCAGGAAAACCGATTTCGATGGTGCGCTGCGCAGATTCTTTTCGTAGAGCGAGGTCCATGCCGCCCTGGACGATGCCGAATAAAGCTTGTGTAGGCCCAGACGTCCCCGTCTGCATGGCCGAGCTGCGCTCGGCTGGGCAGGTGAGGACACCTGCCCCTACATGTGAAGTCCACGGGACTTCGTGTTTGTGCGCTTCGAAATAATCTTTGCTGCGCTGGGCCCAGCGAAGCGTGAGTTCCATAGAGTCACGCATACGTTTCGCATCAGCCGGATATTCGGTGCACTCATCAAAGGCCATGATGATGTCCGCGCCGAGGCCTATCTGCGCCGCCATCGCGCTTTCCGGACTAAAAAAATGCGAGGAGCCATCGAGATGCGAGCGGAACGTCACGCCCTCTTCAGAAACTTTGCGGAGTTCATTGAGGCTGAATACCTGAAACCCGCCGGAATCGGTCAAAATGGCGCCCGGCCACGCCATGAAACCGTGGAGTCCGCCTAATTGGCGAACTTGTTCTACTCCGGGGCGGAGGTATAGGTGATAGGTATTGCCAAGAAGAATTTGAACGCCGAGGTCTTCCAGAATATCTTGGGGAATGCCTTTTACCGAAGCCAGTGTCCCTACGGGCATGAAAACGGGCGTTTCGACTTCGCCATGCGGGGTGAGCAGGCGGCCGAGGCGGCTTGGACCAGAAGTCGCATCAATCTGAAATTGGAGGGACACTGAGAGATTGTAGCGAATCGGCCACTGTCATTCTGAACGAGCTGGCCTTTCGCATCGCAAAGGGCTACGAAGTCGTAGACTCTTTACTCTGTTAAATCGACAATCTCCGCAGCAATTTTCCCGGCCCTCACAACCAGCCTCCCCACGCTAACGGGCAGCCTGAAGCGTCTGGGCCCTGCACTCCCGGGATTGAAGTAGAGAACACCAGTCTTCATTTCCTGATGAGGCGCATGGCTATGCCCCGAAATAACGGCCGAAAATCCGGCTGTCTCTGGTTTGAGGTCGAGTTGATTTATATCGTGCAGAATATAAATGGAAATACCTTCTAGTTCGAGGACGTCAGTTGCGGGGAGGTTCCTTGCCCAAGCTTGTTTGTCGATGTTTCCGCGAACGGCCGTAACCGGGGCAATCACTTCGAGTTGCGTCAGAATTGCCGGATCACCGATATCTCCCGCATGGATGATGTGGTCCGAGCCGCGCAATACGGCGAGCGCTTTCGAGCGCAGAAGACCATGCGTGTCGGAGATGACGCCGATGTTCAAGCTGCCATCGAAGATACAAGACGCGTTAAGTAGTGGCGGTTTCGAGCAGATCGTCTTTCGGAGTCGCATCGGCGACAGGCGTCGCTTCGGGCACGGGCACTCCGGCAAAATCGGCCAGTTCCAGGCGTAGATTGCCGGGGTTGGTCGCGTAGCCGAGCCCTTCCTCCATATCCACAACGCCGGAACGAATAAGCTTCTCGATTTCGCCATCGAAGTGTTGCATGCCTTCATCGCCGCCGACGCGCATGGCGTCGAGCAAGGTCTTGCCTTCACCCTCGCCTTTTTCGACGTACTCGCGGGTGCGTAACGTGGATTTCAATATCTCGAGGGCCGCGATGCGGCCGCTGCCGTCCTTTTTGGGAAGCAGCCGCTGCGAGATGATGTAGCGGAAACTCTTGGCCAGACGGTTGCGAATGCCATCCTGCTCGGCCATGGGAAAAACGCCGATGACGCGCTCGATGGTCTTGGAGGCATCGATGGTATGCAAGGTCGAGAGCACGAGGTGACCGGTTTCGGCCGCTTCCATGGCAATTTCAATAGTCTCTTTGTCTCGCATTTCGCCGACCAAGATAACCTTTGGCGCCTGGCGCAACGCGGCGCGGAGGGCCAGGGCAAAGCTTGTGGTGTCGCTGTGCAACTCGCGCTGGTGAATCACGCAATTTTTGTGCGCATGAAGAAACTCGATGGGGTCTTCAATGGTGAGAATGTGATAGTGCTTCTCCTGATTGACGCGGTCAATGACCGCCGCGAGCGTAGACGACTTTCCCGAGCCGGTGGGGCCCGTCACCAGAACTATTCCATTGCGCAGGTTGACGATGTTGCTGAGCTCGGCGGGCAGGTGAAGAGCGTTGAAATCAGGAATCTTGCTGGGAATCACGCGCATGACAATCGCGCAGGTGCTGCGCTGCATGAAAACATTCACTCGGAAGCGGCACACGCCGGGCAAGCTATAGGAAACATCGCAGGAGCCGTGTTCTTTCAAGTTTTCAGCGGCATTTTTGTTGGCGCCGATGAGATGGTTGGCGATCAGGCGAATTTCCTCGGCGCTGAGTGGGCGAATCGCGCCGGCCGGCGAGAGCTTGCCGTTGATCTCAACCAGCGGCGGCTTCCCGGGAGAGAAGAAAAGATCGCTGATCTTATCGGACGTCTTCAACATCGCTGTTAATAGCCCAGGTGTCGAAATCTGTGGCGCCGGAGCAGCGGCGGCAGCGGTGGGGGTCACGGTGGCGGAAGGCACACTACCGGGGGCTACGGGCGTCGAAGACATGCAATATAGATCCTTAAGTATGTTGGGAACGTCGTTGAGGTTAAGAAACGGGCTTAAATGCGAGCTGGATGCAGGGTACACGGCGGGAGGCAGATGAAAAAGATTACCGAAGGCACTGCCGAAAATAACCATCGGAAGCTACAAACTATGGATGTTGCAATTTAACTATTCGCCAATTCTTTGGCACGTTGCGCGGCTTTTACCACGGCTTTGATCAGCGTGACGCGGAGCTTGCCTTCTTCCAGCTCCATAATGCCGTCAATCGTGCATCCAGCGGGTGTAGTGACCGCGTCTTTGAGGAGTGCTGGGTGGTCGCCGGTTTCGAGGACTACCGAGGCGGCGCCCAGCGTGGTTTGCGCGGCGAGCAGCGTGGCAATATCTCGAGGTAAGCCGACCTTTACTCCCGCCTCAGCCAGCGATTCCAGAATGATGTAAATGTAGGCCGGGCCGCTGGCGGAGAGGCCGGTAACGGCGTCCATATGTTTTTCATCCACGACGACCGTGCGGCCGACGGCATTGAATATCACGGTGGCAATTTCCAGGTGCTTCGCTGTGGCCGACTTGCCCTTGCACAACGCGGTCATGCCTTTGCCCAGCATCGCGGGAGTATTGGGCATGGCGCGAATGACAGGAATCGCCCGCTTCAACGTAGCTTCAATTTGTCCAGTAGATACCGACGCGGCGACGGAAATGATCAGTTGATTGGCTGTGACGCTGGAACGAATTTCTTCGAGTACTTGATTGACGATTTGTGGCTTGACGCATATGAGAATGATATCCGCGCCGCGGACTGCAGCCTTGTTGTTGGTCGTGACGGATACGCCAAGCTTCTTATTCAAGCTCGCAACTTTTTCATCATGCTGGACTGTCGCTGTCGTGAATTTGACGGGAAACAGCTTTTTCGCCAGCAGCGCTTTGAGCAGAATGCTGCCCAACTTTCCGGCACCGAGCACCGTGACGCGTTTTTTGGAGAGGTCAAATGCCATCCACGGTCCTCTCGGTCAGCGCAGCCGATTGCTGCAATGGTTATAAGTTTGGGTTCTTGTCTGCAATCAGCTTCTTGATCTTTTCGACGAAGTCACTCGCTGCCATGTCTTCGGTCTTTTCTTTTCCCCGGGTGCGTACGTTCACTTTGCCAGCCTCGGCTTCTTTGTCTCCGACAACGAGCAGGAATGGAACTTTTTGCATGGCATGTTCGCGAATTTTCGCATTCATCTTTTCGTTGCGGCCGTCCACTTCGACGCGGACGCCGGCAGCTTTCAGATCAGCCGCGACTTTATTCGCGTAATCGACGTGCCGTTCGGCAATCGGAATCATGACGGCTTGCACTGGCGAGAGCCACACCGGAAATGCTCCGGCGTAGTGTTCGATCAACACGCCAAAAAAGCGCTCAATCGATCCGTAAAGGGCGCGGTGCACCATGAGGGGCTGCTTGCGAGTACCGTCTTCAGCGACATATTCGAGCTGAAAACGCGCGGGCAGGTTGAAGTCGAACTGCACAGTCGAGAGCTGCCACAGACGGCCAATGGCGTCTACCAGCTTGATGTCGATTTTGGGGCCATAAAACGCGGCTTCGCCGGGGATGGTCTTGTACGGAATATTTTTCGCTTTCAAAACTTTTTCGAGAGAACCGGTCGCGAGGTTCCATTGATCTTCGCTGCCGACAAAACTCTTGCGATCGTTCGGGTCCCAGGTGGAAAGCTCGACTTCGTATTTATCAAAACCAAAATCGCGCAGAACATCGATAGCAAACTCAACGCAGTTAGCGATTTCCGTTTCGATCTGCTCAGGCGTGCAGAAAATATGGGCATCGTCCTGAGTAAAGCCACGTACGCGTAGCAGGCCGTGCATCACTCCGGAGCGCTCGTAACGATACACCGTTCCCAGCTCGCCGAGCCGCACCGGTAAATCGCGGTAAGACTTGAGCGAATCGCGATAGATCAATATGTGGAACGGGCAATTCATGGGCTTCATGCGGTACTCGGCGTCGTCGAGCTCCATGATGTCGAACATATTTTGCGAGTAATAGCCTTCGTGCCCTGAGGTTTGCCACAACTGGCGGCGCGCGACGTGCGGGGTATAAACCAATGAATAGCCGCGTTTGAGATATTCAGCGCGCATCCAATCTTCCATCTCTTTGCGGATGATTCCGCCCTTGGGATGCCAGAAAATCAGGCCGGGGCCGGCAAGTTCCTGTATGGAGAAAAGATCGAGCTGCTGACCCAGCACGCGATGGTCGCGTTTTTTGGCCTCTTCCAGGCTGTTCAGGTAGGCGTCGAGATCCTTTTTGGAAAAGAATGAAGTTCCGTAAATGCGCTGCAACTGCGGATTCTTCTCGTCGCCGAGCCAGTATGCGCCGGCAATGTTCAGCAACTTGAACGCTTTAATTTTTCCAGTCGAAGGAATGTGCGGGCCGCGGCAGAAATCGAGAAACTTGCCGGTTTTATAGATAGAAATCTTTTCATCGGGCTTGGTGAATTGCTCGATGAAATGGCACTTCATGAAGTCGCCGTCCTGCTTGAATTCGGCGAGTCCTTCCTCGCGCGGTCGGAATTCGCGCGCGTAAGGAATGTTTTGCTGGACGAGTTCCTGCATTTTGGCTTCGATCTTTTGCAGGTCTTCAGGAGTGAACGGAGTGGGGCGGTAGAAGTCGTAGAAAAATCCGGTCTCGGTCGAGGGTCCGTGACCGAGTTTGGTTTCCGGGAACAGTTCGAGCACGGCAGCGGCTAAAAGATGCGCGGATGAATGACGGTAAACCGCGAGCGACTCGGGATCCTTGTCGGTCAGGATGCGCAGGTCCGCATCTTTTTCAAGCGGCTTGGTTAAGTCGATTAAATCGCCATTCGTCTTGGCCACCAGCGCGGCATCGGCTAGGCGCGGGCTGATGGACTTGGCTATATCGAGCGGAGTCGTGCCATGCGGCACTTCTTTCGCGCTTCCATCAGGAAGCTTGATGTGAATAGTCTCTGGCATTTGTATTTCGAGTCTAAAGGACGGCTCGAATGAGGGTCAAACTTCAGCGCGCATGCTACCATGCGCCAAATGGCTCCGAAGCAAGTCAAGGTCAACATCGGCTGTGGGCTCTCGGGCATTGATGGCTGGGTAAATTTGGACAATTCGCCAACGATCCTGCTGTCGCGAATTCCGTTGCTCCGGCGGGTGCTGAATTTGCCCGCTTGGCCAAAGGATGTGCGACGCTGTGACGTCCGCAAAGGCCTGCCTTTCACCTCGGGAAGCGTCGAATGCATATATTCGTCACACACTTTTGAGCATTTTACTTATGACGAGTCTCTCGCGATCGCTAAGGAGTGCTCCCGTGTGCTTCGGCCGGGCGGGGTGCTACGTATCGTCGTCCCGGACTTGGAACTCATCGCGCGGGAATATCTCAACGATACTGACCCGATGGCCGCGCAAAATTTCATCGGCCGTCTGGCATTAAAACAATCCGTGCACGATTGGATACACCCCGGGAGTCATCATTCGCAAATGCTCGACGGCCGCTGCCTCGTTCGTATGCTGCAAGACGCGGGATTCGCCCGGCCGGAGATCCGCGCTTTTGGGGAAAGCGCAATCCCCGAAATTAGCCGTCTCGATCTTGAAGTCAGGCGAAGCGAAAGTGTCTATGTCGAGGCGATAAGATAGGGTTACCAGCCCACTTTCTGTCCTTTATTCTGCTCGTCCAGCCATTTTTGCAGCGGAGCAAAGTATTCAAGCAGAGCGGTGCCATCGATTTGCCGCTCGCCAGTTCCCGCTTCGAGCGCATCTGGCCAAGGCTTGCTTTGGCCCATCTCCAGCATTTTGTTGAATTGAGCGCCGGCAGCCTTTGATCCGTAGAAGGTACAGCGGTTTAGCGGGCCAGTGTATCCCGAAGCTTTGCAGAGAGCGCGATAGAACTGGAATTCGAGGATGTGCGCCAGAAAATATCGCATATATGGAACATTTGCCGCGACGTGATACTTCGCGCCCGGATCAAAGTCGGTTTCCGTGCGGGCCAGTGGTGGCGCAACGCCTTGATATTTCAATCTCAAATCCCACCAGGCCTTGTTGTAATCCGCAGGCTTGATCTCGCCCGAGAACACCTTCCAGCGCCATTGGTCGATCAGCAATCCAAAGGGCAGAAACGCAACGCGATCCAGTGCTTGCTGGAGGAGAAGTGGGATGTCGGCATCCTCCGGTGGAACTTTGTCGAGCAAGCCAACCTCTTTCAGGTACCCCGGGGTTACGGCAAGCGCAATGGAATCGCCGATCGCTTCATGGAACCCATCGTTCGCGCCATTTTCAAACAGGAATGGCTGATTCTTGTACGCGCGCTGATAAAAATTGTGCCCAAGTTCGTGATGAATGGTGACGAAGTCTTCATCGCGCACCAAAATGCACATCTTGATGCGAAGATCGTCCTTGTTATCAATGTCCCAGGCACTGGCATGACAGACGACATCGCGGTCTTGGGGCTTAGTAAATAACGACCGCTCCCAAAAGGTGTTGGGCAGTGGCGCAAAACCCACGGAAGTAAAGAACCCTTCGCCGTATTTGACCATCCCTTTGGCGTCCAGATTTTTCGCTTTGAGAAGCTCGGTCAGATCGTAGCCGCGGCTGTTTTCAGGCAAGCCGAGAATGGGGAAAATATGCGTCCAATCTTGCGCCCAGATGTTACCGAGAAGATCGGCGGGGATGGGGCCATCCGGAGGAACGACATTGGGACCATATTTCTTAACCAGCTGCGCGCGAACGTAGGTGTGCAAAGAAAGATAAAGCGGCCGAACCTGATTCCATAGCCGCTCGAGATCGGCACTGAAGGCGTCGGGCGGCATGTCATAGCCCGAGCGCCATAGCGCCCCTGTGTCTTTGAATCCCATTTCTCGCGCACCTTGATTGGAGAGTTCGACGAACCTCGCAAATCGGTCGCGCATGGGAACGCCGACTTTATGCCAGCCTTCCCACAGCTCAAGTAATTCCTTGGGATCACGGCTGCTCGCCATCTTGGTTTCAATCTGCGTGATGTCGAGGCAGTCGCCCGCGGTCTTGCAATATTTGCCTTTGCCGTAATCGGCGTCGAGCGAGGCGGCGATCTGCGTCATTTCCTTACGTAGTGCCGGGTCCTTCGGCGTCGGCGCTGTCAGCGATAAACGCAGAAGCATGAACTTGCGGGCTAATTCTGGGGGCATGCTCAGTCCGTCAAAGCGCTTGGCTTTTTCGACCAAATCGGTGGTGACGGCGGAGATTTCATCGTTCGCGTCCGCGGCCAAAGCTTCGGTGTCATCGGTGATGAAGTTCTCTTGCACCCATTGTGCCTGGTTTCCTTTTACACTGAGCTCGGAGAGCCGAGCTTCGGCGTTTTTCATGAATTCCTCGGCCTCAGCAAGGGTGGGTTTAGAGTTCTGTGCGTAAGCAGCGGCAGATAAGAAAACGATCGTCAGAATGGCGGCGAGTCTGCGCATGAATTTCTCCCGCCGAGGATTATCTATGAGATGGAGAATTTTGTGTATAGCCGTCGGAGTCCGGTCTTATTTCGCTCGGTCCGACTCGTAGAGTTCTTCCATCGCCGTCTTCACTCTGTCGGAGAGCGCATCCATATCTCGCAGCGTCATGCCCGTTGTTGAAATCGGTTCGCCAACCCGCATTTCGAGCGGCCGCGATTTGATATGGTAAGTGTTCATGGGCAGCAGTTCATATGTTCCCACCAGTGCGACGGGAACGACGTCCACCTGCGCCTTGATCGCCAGAAAGAACGCGCCCGCCATGAAGGGCTTGATCTGTCCGTCCGGCGTTCGTCCGCCTTCTGGAAAAATCACGAAAGGCATGCCGCTCTTCAGGCTTTTTAATGCATGGCGCACGCTGGCGATCGACCGCCCGGAATTCTGCTGATCAATGCAAATTTGACCCGATCGTTTTAAATGCCAGCCCACGAAGGGATACGACAGCAATTCTTTCTTGAATGCAATTCGGAACTGAAACGGCAAATTCACATAAAGCACCGGAATGTCCATCGCGGAGGCGTGGTTCACGGCATAAACATGCGGTTTCGTGCTATCAATCTTGCCGAGACCCTGGACGGTTACCGGCGACTGGATGGTCTTCATGATGAGCCACGACCAGCACCGGGCGAAGTTATGCAGAATTCGTTCTTTATTTCCGAAGAGCGAGGCGGGCACAGACGCCGCACCAAGAAAAATCGTGTACAACCAGATGAGCGGATCGAAAATCAAGAAAGA
>Ga0181522_10000286_pt1 | contig 39902 bp, 39 predicted proteins | sample PEATcosm2014_Bin_27_FD_121103 | JGI IMG/M metagenome (GOLD analysis project Ga0181522, IMG submission 121103) | Peatland microbial communities from MTU Mesocosm Facility, Houghton, MI, USA - PEATcosm2014_Bin05_10_metaG | ecosystem: Environmental > Terrestrial > Soil > Wetlands > Peat | place...
TATTTTTATTCATAAGCCCCGGGCAACTATTTTCCAATCTGACCGCGGGTGACGCCGAGCTGGTTCATCAGTTTTAATTCGCGCCACAGCTGGGTGCCGGTGATTTCTCCCCGCAGCAACTGGCGATATTTTGAGATGGTCTGCGTCACCTGCTCCGGCGTTTCGTTGAGAAATTCCACACGGAAATGGCGCACACCGAGTTCGATCATCCGCGCCACATATTCCGCGCCGGTCTGGGCCAGCGCGCTGAACACCGTGTTGCGGCAGCCCACGTCGGCCTTCACCGGATGTTCCGCCCCGACGCGGTCGCGTAATTTCACATCATGCACATCGCACGGCCGGCCGCAGTTCCGGAAATCCGTGCCGGCGGAAAGAAACGCGCAAAACACGCAGTGCTCCATGTGAAACATCGGCATGTGCTGGTGAATCGTGACCTCGAACCACTCCGGCGGCGCGGCCGACAACAATGCTTCGAGCTGCTGAAAATTCAAATCGTAACTCGCAGAGATCCGCTCCAGGCCGAACTGATTTTTAAAATGGTCTGCCGCCAGCCGGTTGGCAATGTTGAGCGAGTAGTCGCCGATGCGCCGGTCCTTCGCAAAAAACCTCAAGTGATCGTAGTTGCGCGCCAGATAGCCGTCTGCGTTGCAGGAGCGCACCTGCTCCAGCGTCCACTCCTCACCCGGCTTGAAGATGCGCGGGGGAGCCACAAAAATTGCCGATGGCCGACCGCCAATTGACGATTCGCAGCCACGAGCTGTGCGAAACAGCGTGACGGCATCGCGATATTTTTTTGGATCTTCGAATTCGCAATAGATGGTCGTTACCCCGCACTTCAACGCGGCTTCGAGTTGGGGCAGGTTGCGGACGAGCGCGATGAGCGCAGGATCTGGGGCAGAGGTTCGCAAGCCTTCCCTCGAGCCCGGGACGCCAGAACCCAGACTCGAACTCAGCGTCCAGCGTTTGGGTTGCGTGCGCAAGCGTTCCAGTTCTCCGGCGATTTCGCGGCGCAGGCGGTTCAGTTCGCTCACCGGCAACAAGACGTCACCTGACAAATGATTCTTCAATTCGCCAAGTTTGAACGGCGTGCCTCCCAGCCGGCCCAGTTGCTCGCGCAAGCGTTCAGTCGTCAGCGGCCGCCTTTCAGCTTTCACCAGCGGGAGGGACGACCCGGCTTTCGCAATATTTCCAAATTCATCGCGAGCAACCAGCGTGAGCGGCCCTCCTTCAATGCCGTGCACTTCGATTTCAATCGGCCGCTGAAACCGCGAGGCATCGCCTGCGAAGCTTTGACGCAGACGCCGGTCCAGTTCCGGGTCGCTGGTCTTCCACAGTTTGTCGCCGGCGTGGACGCGTGAAAAATCAATGTCGCCCTGGCCAAAGCCGAGCCGCGTTTCGCCCTGTCGCGTTTCAACCTCATACACGCGCCCTCCCTCCTCGTTTTCCTCCGGATTGCCGGCATCGAACACGATGCCATCGCCCGGTTTCAGCGGGCCGGCGAGGCGGAGGGTCACGCCGTCGCGCAACACGCGCGCAACATCGCCGAGATACACCCCGCGTTTTTTGCCGAAGCGCGCGTGAACAAGTTGCTGGTTGTTGGTGCCGCCGAACCAGCCAGTGTACAGGCCGCGACTGAAGGCCATTTCAAGGTCGTAGCGTGTTTCCAGGTCCGGTTTGGCTTCAGATTTCCGATTTGCGATATTGGATCTGCGAGACAAATCATTTTCCTCGCGTAAATCATCCAGGGCCTTGCGGTACACCCGCGTGATATTGGCAACATATTCAGGCGATTTCAGGCGGCCTTCGATTTTAAGCGAAGCCACGCCTGAACGGATCAACTCCGGCAGGACCTCCAGGCCGGCCAGATCCTGCGGGCTCAACAGGTATCTCCGGTCGCCGAGCGAAACCGGTTTGCCGTCGGAAATCAAATCGTAAGGCATCCGGCATGCCTGTGCGCATTCGCCCCGATTGGCGGAGCGTCCGCCGAGGGCCTCGCTGGTGAGACACTGGCCCGAATAGGCGACGCAAAGGGCGCCATGGACAAAAACCTCCAGCGGCAACCGGGCAGGGCGCACAGTCCCCTCCGCGCCGTGGTTGGCGGGCGATTCTGCGGCGGGCAGAGGACTGCCCGCCCCACCGTGTGCTGCTTGGATTTTTTCGATTTCGTTGATTGAACATTCCCGGGCGAGCACGACGAGGCTGCAGCCCAGTTCGCGGGCGAATTCCACGCCGGCGGCGCTCGTGATGGTCATCTGGGTCGAGGCGTGAATCGGAAAATCGGGCGACAGCAGCCGGATGAGCCGGCAAACGCCCACGTCCTGCACAATCACTGCATCCACACCGGCGGCAATCATCGTGCGCAGATGTTTTTCGGCGTCGGCGAGTTCGTTTTCGAAGACCAGCGTATTAAGCGTCAGGTAACCGCGCACGCCGCGCCGGTGGAGAAATTCCATCAGCTTCGGCAAATCGGCCCCGGTAAAGTTGTGCGCCCGCATCCGTGCGTTGAACTTGTCGAGGCCGAAATAGACCGCATCCGCTCCGTTTTCGACGGCGGCGCGGACACAATCCCAATCGCCGGCCGGCGCGAGCAATTCCGGCAGCATCCGGCTTTCCGAAGCCGAATTTTGCCGGGTGGGCGATTCAGACTGGACAATAATGCTCATTTCGACCCATGGAAAGTAACACGAAGCCGCACCGGCACAAAGCATCTTCGTGCGGGAGCCGTGTTTTTGAACTTGGCAATCAAGACGAATGCGCCACTTTTATGCGGTGATTCATCCAACCGCCGTCATTCACGCCAGAGCGAAGCTCGATCCGACCGTCCGGGTCGGGCCGTATGCCGTGATTGACGCGGATGTGGAATTGGGCGCGCACTGCGCGGTCGGACCACACGTTTACCTGACGGGCCGGACGAAGGCGGGCGCGCATAATTTATTTCATGCGGGCTGTGTCATCGGTGACGCCCCGCAGGATTTGAAATACAAGGGCGAGCTGACGTCCCTGCGCATCGGGGATCGCAACGTCTTTCGTGAACATTTCACAGTGCAGCGGGCGAACCGGCCGGAAACGGAAACCGTCATCGGTTCGCACAATTTTCTGATGGTCAACGCGCACGTGGGGCACAATTGCGTCGTCGGCAATCACGTCATCATTGCCAACGGGGCGTTGTTGGGGGGGCACGTGGAAGTGGGCGACCGTGCGTTTATTTCCGGGAACTGCCTCGTGCACCAGTTTTGCCGCATTGGCACGCTGGCGTTGATGCAAGGCGGCTCGGCGATCAGCCAGGATCTGCCGCCGTTCACCGTGGCGGTGCGCGACAACGAAATTTGCGGGTTGAACGTCGTCGGCCTGCGCCGTGCCGGGTTCACGGCGGACCAGCGGCTGGAGTTGAAGCGGCTTTATCGCACTTTGTTCCGCAGCGGGGAAAATTTGCAGGCGGCCATGGCGACAGCGCGAAAGGCTTTTGACACCCCCATGGCCAAAATCATGCTGGATTTCGTCGCTGAAGCCAGGCGCGGCGTTTGCGCGGATGTCAGCGGCCAGGCGGATGGAAACGAAGACACGTAGAGGATCGCGTATGTATAGAATCCTTGGTTCGGACGGGAACGAATACGACTCAATTTCCTCCGGGAAAATCAAGCAGTGGATCCAGGAAGGCAGGGTGGAGCAAAAGACACCGGTCATGCCGGAGGGTGCGGAGGATTGGGTCTTTCTCGGCGATTTGAAGGAATTTGCGGAGGCGTTTGCATCAAGGCAGAAATCGGGCACCGCGGGTTCCCCCAATAATTGGCGTTTGAGGGCGGCGGGTTATGCCGGACTGGTTCTGGCGGTGGTAGGGATAACCGTGTTTTTCATTTTGAAGAAAATGAAATATCATTGACCCATGTACAAGATCATCGGTGCAGACGGCAGGGAATACGGCCCGGTGGCGACCGGGCAACTGCGGCAATGGGCGGCCGAGGGCCGTGTCAACGCCCTGACGCTGGCGCTGGCGCCCGGCGCGCAGGAATGGAAGCCCCTTGGCACGCTGGCGGAATTTGCGGGACAGTTCGCCCCGCCAGGGCCGCCAGTGATCGGTCCCTTGCCGGGAATTTCAATTCCGGCGCAGCCCCGCAAGACCAATTCCTGCGCAGTGGCAGGACTGATCTTCGGCATCCTATCGCTGATGTGTTGCTGTGGATGCCCGTTCAACATCTTGGGGCTGGTATTTTCGCTGGTCGGGTTGTCACAAATCAGCCGGCATCCCGAACTTTACGAGGGCCGCGCGCTGGCCATTGCCGGATTGATTCTCTCGGCGGCAAGCCTGCTTTTTGGATTTGGGCTGGCGTTACGCCATCTATTGCTCCACCCGGCGAGCCTTCAGTGGCATTTTGGAACTTTTTAACTCAAACCATGAACGCCGGGTCACAACCCCTACCGCCCAAAATTGCTGTGTCCTCGTCACCGGCGTTTTTCGCGGTCATCGTGCTGACGCTCGCGGCGTTGGGTTCGGGCGCGGTGCTGTTCTTCTTCGATCCGACAAAGTACGGTTTTTATCCCGTTTGTTTGTTTCATTCATTGACCGGTTGGAATTGCCCGGGCTGTGGTGGGACGCGGGCGGCGTATCAATTATTGCACGGCCACCTGCTCCGCGCGCTGCGCGACAACGCCTTGTTCGTGGTGATGCTGACGGGGCTGGCGATGTGGAGCTTGCGCTGGCTGGTGCGAAAAATGCGGAATCAGCCGGCAACCTTTAATGTGCCAGCGAGGGCGTGGTGGTGGTTTCTGGTCGGGGCCTTGATCTTCACCGTGTTGCGAAATTTGCCGGCGTTTGCCTGGCTCTCGCCCTGAAGGCGCAGGAACTTTTCGCTTTTGTCGGCGCGCGCGGTCGTGTTCAATCGTCAGGTTATGAGCCTGACGCATCCGTTGACGACCACGACCTTTGAACTGCCCGGCTATCGGGTGACCAAATCATTCGGGGTGGTGCGCGGCATCATCGTGCGGTCACGCTCCGTTATCGGCAACATGGGGGCCAGCATCCAGGCAATTTTTGGCGGGAACATCACGTTGTACACCAATCTTTGTGAACGTGCGCGCGAAGACACCTTCAACCTGATGCTCACCCATGCCGGGGAACTCGGGGCCAATGCGGTCATCGGCGTGCGCTATGACGCCACCGAAATTGCGCCGGGCATCACGGAAGTGCTTTGCTATGGCACGGCGGTTTATGTGGAGGCTGAAAGCCGTTGAAACCCGAGAGGCACAATCGTTCCCGGGAAGAAAAATGCTTCCACGATTCAACGGTCTAATTTTTTAACGAATTAAAGCAAACCATGGCCGGACACAGCAAATGGGCGAAGGTCAAACACTTCAAGGGCGCGATCGACGCCAAGCGCGGAAAGATTTTCGCGAAGCTGGGACGGGAAATCACCATCGCCGCAAAAATTGGCGGCGGCGATCCGGACATGAACCCGCGCCTGCGCATGGTGCTGCTCAAATGCCGCACGGCCAACATGCCGCGCGACAACATCGAGCGCGCCATCAAAAAGGGCACCGGCGGTGGTGAAAGCGCGAGCTTTGAGGATCTGACCTATGAAATCTATGGACCCAGTGGCGTGGCCCTGCTGGTCGAGGTCAGCACGGACAATCGCAATCGCACCGCGTCGGACATCCGCAGCCTGGTGACCAAAAGTGGCGGCACCATCGCCACCCCGGGGTCGGTCAGCCGTTTGTTTCAACGCCGGGGGCAAATCATTGTCTCAAGGGAGTCGGTGGGCGAGGACGCTTTGATGGAACTGGCGCTCGAGGCGGGCGCGGAGGACTTCAAGGCCGAGCCGCAGGGATATGAAATTCTGACCGAACCGGGAAAATTTGAGGCCGTACACAAACAGATGGAAGCCAGAGGCATCAAATACGAAGCGGCGGAAATCACAGCGCTGCCCACCCTCACCGTGCCGTTGGCCGGGGAGGGAGCCATCAACGCCGTCAACAAATTAATCGAGGCGCTGGAGGAACATGACGATGTGAAGGAAGTCTATTCCAACGCCGCATTTCCCGAGGCGTGACCCGCACAACTTGAGGCATGAAAGCACTAAGCGCTGATTCCATTCTCGCGCGATTGCTGGCCAGGTTGGCGGCGGCGGTCATTCGCTACCCGCGATGGTTTGTCTACCCGCAGGCGGGGCTTTTTCTGGTCTGCGTCCTTTACACCGTCGGCTATTTAAAGACCGACATGAACCGGGACAACCTGGTGGGATCCAACCAGAAGCATCACCAGAATTTTCTCGACCTGGAGAGGGAATTTCCCCAGCAGGGCAACGGTCTCGTGGTGGTGGTGGAAAGCAGCGACCTCGAGAAGAACCGGCAATTTGTCGAACGGATTGCCGCGAAAATGCAGTTGGAAACCAATTTCTTCCGGGACGTTTTTTACCAGCAGAGCCTGTCGGTCATGGGGGCAAAGGCCCTCCTGTTCGCCGACGAGGATGACCTGGTCGGGCTGAAGGCGAAACTCGGCGACACCCTTCCGTTCATCCGCCAGTTTACGCCGACCACGAACCTCATCTCGTTTTTCGAGCAGGTCAATACAGCCTTCCGCACCGCGCCCCGGGAAACGAACGCCCAGACCGAATCTTTGATCCGGGCCCTGCCGGCGTTAAAACGCATCATAACGCAGGCCACCGATTGTCTGGGGCGTCCCGGGACGCCACCTTCGCCCAGTGTCGCGTCGCTGTTCAACGCCGGCAGCGAAACCAACACCTACCTTACCTTCGACCATGGCCGGATTTTTCTGGTAAGGGCTTTTGTGCCCAACGTGGAAACGAATGGCCCGATTGCGGATCGTTCGCATCCACCGGCCAGGCAAACGCAGGATGAATTGAACGGCCAGGCAATTGATCGGCTGCGCCAGCTTCTCCAGGACACCCAAAGCGAGGTCCCCGGCCTGAATGTCGGACTGATTGGCGAACCGGTGCTGGATTACGACGAGACGATGCAATCGCAAAAAGACATTACCATCGCCAGCATCCTGTCACTGGTGCTATGTGCGTTGATTTTCATTTACGGCTACAATGAGACCGGCCGGCCGGTGAAGGCGACGATCTGCCTGGTGGTGGGGCTGGCTTACACGCTGGCGTATACCACGCTGGTGGTCGGGCATTTGAACGTGTTAACGCTGCCCTTTGTGCCGATGCTCATCGGCCTGGGAATTGATTATGGCGTGCATTTGATCACCCGGTATGAGGAGGAACTGCGGCACGGCAAATCGGAGGAAGCCGCGTTGACCAAAGCGATGGTATTTACCGGGCAGGGCATATTTACCGGCGCGTTGACCACCGCCGGTGCGTTTCTGGCCATGTGCTTCACCCGGTTCAAGGGCATCCAGGAAATGGGCATCATCTGCGGCGGAGGACTGCTGATCTGTTTCATCCCGATGATGACGCTGTTGCCGGCGTTGTTGTTGCGCGGCCGGCAGAACATCATGGACCACCGGACTTCCGAAGACACCACTCGCGCACGCATCGAGAATTTGTGGCTGCAACGACCCGGCTGGACGACGGCGATCACCATTGCGTTGTGTGCGCTGGCATGGATTCAAATCAGCCAGGGCAAGGTCAAATTCGATTACAATCTGGAAAAATTGCAGAGCATCGGGCTGCCGTCGGTGGTGTTTGAACACAAGCTGCTGGATTCAGCCGACCAGTCCCTGCTGGAAGGGGCGGTCATCGCCGATTCCCTGACCAATGCAATCGATTTGGAGGAAAGAATCAGAAGGCTGTCGACGGTTGCGGACGTTGAGCCCCCGGCCAGTTTTTTCAAAAACTTTCTCAATTCAAGCAACGCGGGCAAACTCGAACTGATAGGGCAGATCAAGCAGGATCTGGCGCCGCTGCAGTTCGGCGCGCCGGATCTGAGCCCGGTGGATGTCTATGCGTTCAGCCGGACCATTTATGGGCTTTATGGCTATTTGGGCCTGGCCAGGGATGCGGTGGGCAACAGTGACCCGGAACTATTTAAGGATTTGGTCTCGCTGCGGCAGGCCATTGAAGATTTGCGCAAAGCGATGTTGCAGGGCGACACCAATGCGCTTGCCGGGCACGCTGACAAGCTGGCGCAATTCCAGCAGGCACTGTTCAACGACATGCGCACAACGTTCCAGTTGTTGCAAAACCAGGATAATAGCGCACCCTTGCACGTGGAAGATCTGCCTCAGGCCTTTCGCGACCAGTTTGTGGGCGTGAACGGGAAGTTCCTGCTGCATGTTTTCCCCCGGGAAAATATGTGGCAGCGCGACAATCAGGAAAAATTCATTACTGAATTACGGACGGTGGATCCCAATGTCACCGGCACCCCGGTGCAGCTTTATGAATATGAGGAGTTGCTCAAAAACAGCTACCTCCAGGCGGCTTGGTATTCCCTGGCGGCGATCGTGCTTTTGGTTTTGTTCCACTTCCGCAGCATTGGCTCGGTGATTCTGGCTTTGCTGCCAGTCGGCATCGGGACGCTTTGGCTTGCTGGATTGATGGGCTGGTTCGGCATTCCGGTCAATCTGGCCAACATCATGACGCTGCCTTTGGTCATCGGCATCGGGGTCACAAATGGGATTCAAATCCTGAACCGTTTCGCCGAAGAGCGCACGCCGAACATCCTGGCCCGCAGCACCGGCAAAGCGGTGTTGGTGTCCGGGTTGACGGCCATCGCCGGTTTCGGCAGCTTGATCATCGCCAAGGACCGCGGTATTCACAGTCTGGGCTGCGTGATGGCAGCGGGAATTGCAGCGTGTATGATTGCCGGACTGACATTTTTGCCGGCGCTGTTGAATTTGTTGGGCCGGTGGCGCCCGTTGATAAAACAACCCAGCACCGACAACTCGCCGTCGGTACTGGGTCAGGAGGAACCGAGGTAAAACCTCAATTGGTTCGAAAACATAAAGAAAAATGAGTGGAAGTCAACATCAATGTTAAACCTCCGCGTGAACAACTTAAAAACAAGACGAATCAGCTTTCATTAACGATAACGAGCAGCATAAAATACATTGCCCAATCTTATTCACATTTTGATGCTCCAGCCCAAATACACAAAGACACTTGCCCGGGCCAAAATCTCTCTTCGCTTTCTGCCGATGGTCTTTCTGGGCCTGGCCATCGGCATGCCATCGGTTGCTCCTGCCGGGGAAGGCGTACACGCCGGCCCAATCTTCGATGAATTTGTGCTGACGCTGGATTCCGGGCACCGGACTGAAGCCGTCGGGCCGCTGTTTTACGATGAACAAAGAAATCCGGGAAGCACTTGGGCCGTTCCGCCGCTGCTTTCGTATGACACCGATCCGGACACGGAATCGAAGGAGTTCGATTTGCTGTATCCGGTGCTGACCTACGAACGTTTCGGAACGGAATACCGCTGGCAACTCGCCCAACTGATCAGTTTTTCCGGTGGCCAGAACCCGGATGATTACCCCTCCAGACGGTTCACGGTTTTCCCATTTTATTTTCAACAACGCTCGCCCGATCCTAACAAAAATTACACCGCGCTGGTCCCCATTTATGGCCACATCCGGGACCGGCTGTTCCGCGATGATATTTTCATGGTCCTGTTTCCGATCTATCTCGAAACCCGCAAACGTGACGTGATCACGGATAACTATCTGTTTCCCATTTTTCATCTGCGTCGCGGGGACGGACTGCAGGGCTGGCAATTCTGGCCGCTGGTGGGCAACGAACACAAGGACGTGACCCTGAGCACCAACGGTTTCGGAGAAGCCGAGGTCAGCGGCGGCCATGACCGTTTTTTCGCCCTCTGGCCGATCTATTTTCATCAGAACAACAACCTGGGCACTGAAAACCCGGAAAAATTCCGCGCCGTGCTGCCGATTTTCGCCCTGTCCCGTTCACCGAAGCGTGACTCCACGTCTGTGATCTGGCCGTTGTTTACCTGGATCAATGAACGGGAGAAAAAATATCACGAGTGGGAAGGGCCCTGGCCAATCGTCGTCATCGCCCGCGGTGAGGGCAAAACCACCACCCGTTTCTGGCCGCTGTTCAGCCGCGCCCACAACGCCAAGTCGGAGAGTGATTACTATCTTTGGCCCCTGTATAAAAACGACCGGTACCATTCCGACCCGCTGGAGCAGGAGCGCACCCGCATTTTGTTCTATTTGTTCTCGGACGTGACGGAGAAGAACACCGAGACCGGTGCAGAACGGAAACGGGTTGATCTTTGGCCGTTGTTCACCTGGCATCGCGAGCTGGATGGCAATAGCCGGCTGCAAATTCTCGCGCTGGTGGAATCGGCACTGCCCAACAATCGCGGTGTTGAACGCAACTGGGCGCCGCTGTGGTCTTTGTGGCGGTCGGAGAACAATCCCAAGGCCGGGGCCGCCAGCCAGTCGTTGCTCTGGAACTTATACCGCCATGACACGACGACTGCGTCTAAAAAATGCTCGCTCCTGTTCGGGCTTTTCCAGTATCAATCGGATTCGAAAATGAAGAAAGTGCGATTGTTTTATATTCCGGTGTGGAAATGGCAGGCGTCGGCGGACCGCCCGGGACATTGAATTATGTTTGAAAATGTCGGTGAAATTGTGCTGCTGTTCTGGCGCACGCTGTTGTCCCTGCCGCTCACCTGGCGGCAGCGGCAGAAGGTCTTCGACCAATTCTTTGAAATTGGCAATGCCAGCCTGTTGATGGTCTGCGTGTTGTCGTTTTTCATCGGAGCGGTCATTGCCCTGCAAACCGGCCCGGTGCTGGTGGAGCGTGGACTGGCCAGTGCTGTCGGGGGCATTGTCGGCATTTCCCTCGCCAAGGAGCTGGCGCCGGTGATGATGGCCATCCTCATCGCCGGACGCATTGGCTCGGCCATGGCGGCGGAAATCGGCTCCATGCGGGTTTATCAGGAAGTGGACGCGCTGCGGACCATGAACATCAATCCGGTTCATTACCTGGTATTGCCGCGACTGGTCGCCATCGCGCTGGCGCTGCCGATGCTTGTGGTTTTTGCCATTCTGGTTGGCTGGCTGGGCGGCGCGGTGATTGCCGAAACCAACAGCCATATCGCGGTTCCCTTTCAGGCTTTTTGGGCCAACTTGCGCGACGTCGTCGAATTGAGGGACGTGGTGAACGGCGTGTTCAAAAGTTTTTGTTTTGCATTGATCATCGGCGTGGTCTCCTGCCATCAAGGCTTGGCGACCATCGGCGGACCGCGCGGCATCGGCCGCTCGGTCACGAAAGCCGTCGTCAATTCCATTGTCCTGATCGTGATTTTTGATTACGTGCTCACGCGCGTTCTCTTAAAATGATGAATGCTGCAACCAACCATCATTCCGGGGTCAGCCTCCAGGTGAGCGGCCTGCGCAAAAGCTTTGGCGGGCAGGAGGTGCTCAAGGGCATTGATTTCACGGTTCAGCCGGGGGAAATCTTTGTCATCATGGGGCCGAGCGGCAGTGGCAAAAGCGTGTTGCTCAAACATCTGATCGGGCTCGAGCCGCCCGATGCCGGAGAAATCCTCATCAATGGCGAATCCATCCAGTCACCGGAAATTGCCAGCAAATACCGGCTAGCGCTCGTGTTCCAATCCGGCGCGCTGCTCAGTTCGCTGACCGTGGGGGAGAACGTCGGGCTTTACTTGACCGAACACCGGCTTAAATCGCCGGAGGAAATCGCGCGCATCGTGGCGGAAGTGCTGGAAGATGTCGGGCTCAAGGGCACCGAGGACAAAATGCCCAATGAGCTGTCGGGCGGCATGAAAAAGCGCGCCGCCATTGCCCGGGCGCTGGTCATTGAGCCGCAGTTGATCCTTTACGACGAGCCGACGAGCGAGCTCGATCCACTTTCGTCCGTTGTCATCGGCGAGGAAATCCTCCATCTCCAGCAGCGCATTCACGTCACCTCGCTCGTCGTGTCGCACGACCGCGACCTGGCGTTTGGGGTGGCCGACCGCATCGCCGTCATCAACGAAGGCCGCATTCTTACCATCGGCACGCCGGACGAAGTGAAACGGAACAGCGACCCCCTGGTCAAAAAATTTCTGCACGCAGACTTTAAACACGAAACTTAATCCCAAAGCGTATGAAAAACTCACTCGAAACCCGGCTCGGTTATTTTGTCGTCCTCGCGATGTTCGCCGGTTGGATCATCACGGAAACGCTCGGTGGCGTGGAGTCATTCCGCGGCGGCTACCGGCTCAGCGGCCTGTTCGGCACCGTGCAGGACCTGAAGGTCGGCAACAGCGTCAAGATGGCCGGGGTGGAAATCGGCCGCGTCGAAAAAATCGTGCTCACCGGCAACCAGGTCAAGGTTACGATGAAGCTGCATTCCGATGCCGTCGTAAAAACGGACAGCAAGGCCGTCATCAAATTCACCGGCCTGATGGGACAGAATTTTGTGGCCATTGATTTTGGCTCGCCCGATGCGCCCCGGGCAGTGGACGGCGCGTTGCTCGCCACCGAGGAACAACCCGATCTGAATGCCATCATGACCAAGCTCGACGGCGCCACGACCGGCATCCAAAACCTCACCAAGAGTTTCACTCCTGACACCATCAATAATTTGATGGGTCCGCTGGTGGATTTCGTCAAACAAAACAGCGGACACATCGGCGGGGCCATCTCCAACATCGAAAACATCTCCGGCCAGATCGCCAGCGGGCAGGGTACGGTGGGAAAGCTTATTTATTCCGATAGCCTGTATGATTCCGCGCTGGTCACCGTGACCAACCTGCAGGACGCCGTGGTCGACGTGCGCGGAGTCATCAGCGGGATCACCAACGGCCAGGGAACCATCGGGAAGCTGGTGACCGACCAAACGCTCTACAACGCAACCACCGCCTCGATGACCAATCTCAATCAAATTCTGCAGAAGGTCAATCAGGGCCAGGGCACGGTCGGCAAGCTGGTCAACGACCAGGAATTTTACAAGAACGCCAAACTCACCCTCCAGAAGGTCGACAAAGCTGCCGACAGCCTGGAAGATCAAGGTCCGTTGACCGTCATCGGCATCGTGGCGAACAACCTGGGACTGTAGCCTGCAGTGCCAGCCGTCAGGCCAGGCCGAGATTTTTCAAGACCTGCACGGTGGAGCGTGATTTGTTCAGGGTGTAAAAATGCAGCCCGGGGGCACCCTCCCGCAGCAATTCCTCGCACTGCCGCGTGGCGTATTCGATGCCGAATTCGACGGCGGCTTCGTCATTTCCTGTCAATTGATCGAGTTTTGAGCGGAGCGCCGGCGGGATCTTGGAGCCGCTCAACTGCGTGAATTTCGTGATTTGTCCGGCGCTCAAGATGGGGATGATGCCCGGCACGAGCGGCACGCGGACGCCCAACTCGCCGGCGACACGATCACGAAATTCAAAATAATCGGCGTTGTCGAAAAATAATTGCGTGAGGACGTAGTCCGCGCCCGCATCCACCTTTTCCTTGAGATGCCGCCAATCGGCATATTTGCCTTCCTTGCAGGCGATATGGCCTTCGGGAAAACCTGCCACGCCGATCGAAAAATCACCGGATTCCCGGATGAACCCGACGAGCTGCGCGGCAAATTCGAAGCCGCCAGGAGTGGGTTGGAACGTGCCGCCGCCGGGCGGGTCTCCGCGCAAGGCCAGGATGTTCCGGCAACCCAGTGCGCGGATTTTCTCCAGCAGTTCGCGCACCTGCTCGCGGGTGTGCCCGACACAGGTCAGATGTGCCAGCGCGGTCAGTCCGTGCTGGCGCTGAATCCGGTCCACGATCATCAACGTTTTGTCGCGCGTGCTGCCGCCGGCGCCGTAAGTGACGGAACAAAAATCCGGTTCCGCCTGCAACAGCGCAGGGATATGCCTTTCGAGCAGATTTTGCTCTCCTTCATCGGTTTTAGGCGGGAAAAATTCAAAGGAGATGACGGGCTTTTGCGCCACCTGTTTTGACCTGTAAATGTCGCGAATGAATTGCATTCTGGAAGGCAGATTATCGGTGGAACCGTGCCGGAAGCCAAGTTTTGTTGTGCAGGAGCCGGCGAGAAGAGGCGGATCTCCGAACAGAATTGCACATTTTTGCCCGGAGCCAATGCCAGATGGCCCTGGCAAATGAAGAGCTTGAAAGGGTTTGGAGCGGGTTCAGAAAAATTGTTCGCAGGCAGGGCCGCGCAGCAGCGCCGCCCTGCCGGATAAGGAATGTTCCCGGCTACGGTTTTATTTAAAATGCTCCAAGCTTCGTTCCCGGGCCTCGTGCCGAACAGGACAACCTGGCAGTCTTCGGTTCCACTACAAATCCAAGAAACAAAAAGCCCCTTTCGGTTTCCCGAAAGGGGCTGGATAAGCCTCAATAGAGCTTAGAACTGATAGACAGCCTGCATCGCGATCATGACCGCGTTTTCCTGGTAGGTGCCGCTGCCGTTGAGGTTGCCGCCATAGATGTCATGGCTGGCGTGATCCCAACGAACTTCCAAGCGGGTCAACACATTGGCCCACAGGTTGTATTGCAGCGTGCCGGTGAGGGCAACGGCGTTGTTTTCACCCGGCAGCGCACTGCCATTGGGGTTCGTTAAGCCGGCAACCGTGCTCAAGTAGTTTTTGGCCCATTCAATACGGCCGTTCAACGACAGTTTCGGGGACGCCTGGAAATTGACATAGCCCGCCAGCGCCCAAGGTTCATTCGAAGTGTAGGTGGTGGCATAGTCAAACGAGGCGCCCAACTTCAAGTTTGAATTGGGTGTTGGCATCGTGCCGCCCACATACCAACTGGTGACAGCGTCGCTGCCCGCGCGGTTGGGAGTGGCAGTGTCTTGCGTGCTGTACGAGCCATTCACCACGCCGACAGAAAGCGCCGCGCCGGAAGCCCAACCCCAACTCGACGGGGCGGTCAATGATATTGATCCCATGTATGTCTTGAAGGAATCAGCCTGCCCACCGTTTACCTGGGGGGTTTGATCATTAATCAGAGGCCCTTTGCTGTCAGCGATGCCAGCGGTGGCTGACAGCGCATCACAAAACTTGTAAGTTGCCAGCAAACCGGTTTCAGTCGTCGGCTCCATGGTGTAGCCGTAGGAATGAGTGTAGTTCGGATTTAGTGGCGAACTGGTGGATTCATAACCGATGATGGTGTCGAACACGCCAATCTTCCAATCAATGCCATTGCCCACCGGGGTACGCAGGGTGATGTAAGCCTGACGGATCGCGGCGGATGAGTTGGCGTTGAAACCGGCGTTGGAGCCACCGACCGTATTGGGGCCATAGTTGTTACCGATTGCCTGAGTGGTTCCCAGCGTCGCAGCGTCCGGGCCAAACCACATTTCGACATGGTAGCCGGAAGCCCAAGGACCTTCGTCTTCAGGCTTGTCCAGCGCGATGTCGATGACATTCAGGTTGACGTTGTTGCCCTTGTTTTCGCCACTTGCGAGGGTCCCTCCTCCAGTGCCTTGATGCGCTGCCTGGGTTTCATTAAACGCAACCGGGGCAATGCTGCCGCCGCCTGTCGGATTGTATTCGATTGATGTATCCACATAACCGCTGAGCGTGGTGCTCGAGAGCGCAGTTTGCAACTGGCTCATTTTTGGTGCTTCGTCTGCGCGGGCCGCCGAGGCATAGCTGACTACCCCGAGTGCTGCCAGACCCAATGTCCATTTATTAAACTTCATCTGGTTCCTCCGATGTTGTTTGTTTGTTTACTAACTGTTTTGTGCCTGTGCACTTTCAGGGCAAAATAACAGTTTGCCCCTGCACCAAGCGGTGCAATTGCAACGAAAATAGGAGAATTCCAAAAATTTGACAACAATTTTTTTTGGGAAAGACACTATCACAACCGCATTAAAATCAATGGCTTATATCCACAGGCGACGATTTCGGTCCAATTTTATGAGGCAGTTCTGTCAAGTTCGGGCACCCATGACCAGTCCGGTCTTGGCAGGTTTATGGATTCTACTGGAGCGGATTATGCCGTGCCGGACTGGAACAAATCGTGCTTTGACGGACGGCAGATGCCCGTTGCAGGGTTGCAATTGGGGCGAGTCGTTTTTTAGCGGTTTTACAACAAAACAACATATGCCATCATTTGCCTATACAGCCCGGGAGACGGCCACCGGCCGGGAAATCAACAGTTCGGTCGAAGCCGTGACCGAGCAAGCGGCCATTGCCGCGCTGCTTAACCGCAATCTTTTGGTGGTGTCCATCCAGGAAAAGATCTCCAAAAAGGGCAAAACGAGGGGCGGGGTCGTGGCGCTGCGCGACCTGGTTGTTTTCACCCGCCAACTGGCGACGATGATCGAGGCGGGCATTGCCATTGTCCAGTCGCTCCAGGCGCTGGCCGACCAGACGGAGAACAAGGTCATGCGCGATGTGATCCGGGACGTCTGCACGCGCGTGGAAAGCGGCGAAAGCTTTTCCGAGGCGTTGCAAAAGCATCCGAAGACGTTCAACAAACTGTATTATTCCATGGTGTCGGCGGGCGAAAAAGGCGGCTTGCTGGCGGAAATTCTCGCGCGTCTGGCGACCTACCTGGAAAATGCCGAACGCCTTCGCAAGAAGGTCAAGACGGCGTTGATGTATCCATCGGCCGTGACCATTGTGGCGATTGGCATCACCATCTTCCTGCTGGTGAAGGTCGTGCCCACCTTCAAGGACGTTTATTCCGGCTTCGGCGCAGCTTTGCCCGGGCCGACGCAGTTCATGATTGATCTCAGTGAAACCGTCCAGAAATATTTCCTCTTGTTTATCGTTGCCGCCGGCGCGGCCATCTGGGGTTGGTTTCATTTCATCAAAACCAAATCCGGCCGGATCTTTTGGGATTCCAAGCGCATCAAGCTGCCGATTTTCGGTCCCATCGCGCATAAAATCTGCCTGGTCCGCTTCACGCGCACGCTGGCCTCGCTTGTCCGCAGCGGCGTGCCCATCCTGGAAGTGCTTCAAATCGTCTCTCAAACCGTCGGCAACGTCATCATGGAAAAAGCCATCAAGACCGCCGCTTCGGACATCGAACGGGGCGAGGGCATTTCCGTCGCGCTGGGCAAGAACCCGATCTTTCCCACGATGATCGTCCGCATGTTGAGCGCCGGCGAACAGACCGGAAATATTGACAACATGCTGGAGCGGGTCTCGAATTTTCTGGACGAGGAAATTGAAACAACGCTTTCCGGCCTCATGTCGCTCCTTGAACCCATGCTGATTGTTTTCCTGGGCATTGTCATCGGCGGCATGGTGATCTGCATGTTCCTGCCGATTTTCAACCTCGCCAACATCGTCAACGGCGGGCATTGAGCCGGACAGCGAATTAAAAACCGCCAACCGCCGGCCGGATGAAACCGTCCGGCGGTTTTGTTTTCACGCCGAAACCGTTTTGGCCGGTTGCGGCTGGAGGATTTTGATCCTGGGATGGCGCGTCCGGATTTGGTCCTCAAACCAGGCGCGGGCGGCATCATCGCCGTGGCCAAGCAAAATCACCCGGGGAGAAACCTGGCCGACGAATTCCAGCAACGCTTCGCGATTCGCATGCGCCGTCAGGTCAAAATCCAGCACTTCGCACTGGCGCGTCACGCGACCGGCGCTGGGGCTGAGGACAAATGTTTCACCTTGCTTCGCCGCCTTCAGCCGTCCGCCCGGCGTGTCCGGGTCGGCATAACCGACGAAGAAAATGGACTGCCGTTCGTCGCCGATCATGCGCGCGGCGAGGTCGTGAGCGGCGGTGTTCTCACTCATCATGCCGGCAGTAATCACGAAGATGCGCCCGCCGCCGAGCTTCATGTTGTCCGCCTGGCCCTTTTCGAGCACGATCAATTGCAGCGCCTCGTGCAGTTGCAAACTGGTGTGCTGGCGATGGGTCCGGTGCGCCTCCAGATCGTAAATTTCCGTGAACACGCGCCCCAGCCCGCCAATGTAAATGGGCTGCGGTTTCAATTTCTCCGCGCGCATGAGCAGCGCCAGCAGGGCCAGGATTTCCTGCGTGCGCCCCAGCGCAAACGAAGGGATCAGCACGCAACCCTTGCGCTTGAGCGCGCGCTGGATCGCTGCGGTGAGCCGGTCGATTTCGCCTTCCCGCGAAAAATCCGGCGGCAAGGCCCGGTTGCCGCGTGTCGTCTCCATGATGAGCACGTCAGCCTTCACGTCCTCGAAGCGCGCGGCGCGCAGGATCGTCTGGTCGTGAAAACACACGTCGCCGGTATAAAACAGAGTTTCCTTTTTGCCGCGGATCAAAATGCCCGCCGACCCGAGCGTGTGGCCGGCGTCAAAAAATTCCAGCGTCGGCGAGACGAAACCCGCGCGCGTCTTCTGAAACGCCGCCCACTCGACCTCGCGGTTGTATTTGAAGCCTTGGAACAACGGCGCGATGTCGTCCACCTCGTCGTGTGTGTAGAGTGGATATTCCCGGATGCCCAGCTCGTCGCGCTGGCGGGTCATCACGTTCACCGAATTGTGCAGCACGCGTTCGACGATGAAATAGCTCAATTCGCTCATCAGCACGTGCGCCTTGGGGAAATGCCGGCACGCCACCGGCAGCCCGCCGACGTGGTCGTGATGGCAGTGTGAAATCGCAATGGCATCCAAATCCGCATTTCCCGCCTTGCCAAACATGGGCAGTCCTTCACGCCCTTCGCGTTTCGGGTGCATCCCGGCGTCGAGCAAAATGCGGTGGCCATCCACCTCCACCAGCCACGCGCTGGCGCCAATGTCCGTGTCGGGATTCAAATTCGTGATGTTCACAAATGGATTTCACCACAAAGAGCCGAAGGCGCGAAGGGAAAAATGAATTTCCAGTTTCAAGGGTCTGGTTTTCAGCCGGCGCGGCGATGGCATTTCTTAAAACCTGAAGCCGCGGGCAAAACCATTCTACCGGGATGATTTTTCCTCTTTCCGACAGAAACGTTGCCAGATTGTCAAGAGGGTTGCGGCCAATACCAGCACGGGAACCAGAATGACGAACGCCAGATACAACAGGATGTAAATGACCGCCAGAAATGCGGAAAGCTTCCAGCCCACGGCCACCGAGCCGATCGTGCCGTTCAATACGCTGGTAAATTCACGTAGTCCGGCGAGTTGGACGATCAGAAAAAGCACCGTGATGGCCCCGGCGCGTTGCAACAGATCCCTGACCGACAGGAATTCAGCCCGTTGGAAAGCCGCGCGCCGTTGGCGAAAAAGTTTTATCATGGTTTCCCTCCCGTTCTGACCTTTTGCCAAAGCGGCCCAAGTGTCGCGGCATAGAGCAAGGCGGCGTCGCCAACCTGATTGCTCGCGCAGTATTTCAGCCGTCCGCCCGTGCGCGAGGGGAATCCGGCAAAATCCAGCGTGGCGGCGAGGGCCGCAAGGAATTTCCCGTCGTCGAAAGTGCTGGCGCCGATGAAAGCCATGCCGCTGGAACCGGCGCTGATTTCAAATCCTGGAATGATGGGGCCGGAATCAATATTGGCCTCGCCTTGCCACGATTTCGGCCATTCATGGGCGTAGCCAAAACCCAGCGTGATCTTGCCGAGTTCTTTTCGGGCGCGCTGGTATTGGTCGCGGGCGAAATCCTCGTCCAGGAGTTGCAGGGAATGCGCCACCATCCAGATCGATGAACCCTCCGGGCCGGCCAGCGGCGTGCCGTCCGTCGCGAAACTGGAAATCAGCAGGCCTGATTCACGGTCGACCAGTTTCTGTTTCGCCATCGCCAGCCAGTCGCGGATCAAGGCCGCATGATCGCTCCCATCCAGGTAATCCGCCATTTTGATGGCGTCCAGCGCGACGCAATGATCGAACGTCCAGCCTTCGTCGGGATAACTTTCCAGCAGCAGCCGCGGACTTTTTTTGAAGCGCTCAACCATGGCGTTTACCCGTTCGGTCAACAGCGGCTTGTATTCCGGTTTCTCTTCCACCGCCCGTCGCGCGGCAAGCATCAAGGCGATCTCGCCATCCAGGAACAGACTGTGGGCCGGTTGCATCAGATAATGCCGGTCCCTGGCATAGGACATCAGGAAAAAATACATCCCCTGCTCTTTTTCAAGCCGCAAGGTTTCGGCAATGATTTCGTCCATCGTTCGCAGATAGAGCGGTTTGGCTGCCGGGTCGCGCAAGCTCAGGTTGGCGAGCGACCAGACCAGGTAGCCGCGTCCCATGAAATCCCATTCGGCATTGCTGGCCCGCATTTTATTCAATTCCTGTTGCCGGAGTGCCGGATCCGTCCAGAGCCGCAAGTGCCGGGCCGCCAGCTGGCGGGCCTTGGGGGAAACCCCCGGATCCAGGCGGAAGTCAGACAGCGGCCGCGCGAAAACAAGATGCAGGCATGGCAGCCAGATGCTCGTGGCAATCACCAAGGCCGTCAGGCCAGCCAGGATTCTTTTCATTCGTGATTTCATAGGAACATCAACCGGCGCGCGGAATTCGCGCGGAGTCAAATTTCCGGATTTCGCCAGCCCGAAATCCCTTCCGTCGCGCCGACAATTTCAGATTTTGCCCGGAATGGTCGCAAAAGTCGCCAACCGTTTTGAATCACCGGTGTGGCCATCAACAGCAACGCCAGGCTGAACAGCAACCAGTCGAATCCTTCAGGCAGAGCCGTGCGAATGGCTTCCCCACCCCGGCGGGCGGCGGCGAGGGCGTCCGCCATGAAGACATACAGCGCGAGCACCATGCCGGCAAAGCTCAAAACCCAGACCTGCCGGTTAGACTGCGAAGTGCCCGTTGGCTGCTCGAACTGGCTGGCGCATGTGCCCCAGAGAATCATGAGCAACGAAATCAGGAGCGGCGCGAGCACCGGCCCCCACCACGGCAGCGGCAGCAAAAACAAAACGTCCCAATCCAGCAGCGAATGCGGCCAGCCGCAGATGATTTTCAGGAAGACATAATAAAAAATGTCCCACACGCCAAAGGCAACGGCCGCGTAACCGAACCGCGCCCGCCACGTCCCGCCCGCGAGCCAGCCCACCGCAAACAGCATGACCAACGTGGCGAATTCGCGCGTCAACTCCACCGGAGCGAATCCACCAAGGACCGGGAGCGGGTCCGGCTGATATGGGTCAATCCGGCCAATCATCGAACGGAGATAAAAAACCACCGCCGATTCCACCCAGGCCATCGCCATGGCATAAATCACAACGATCCCCCAGCGGTCCCAGGTTGATTTGCCGGTGATGGTGTTCATTTTGCCGGCTGGAGTTGGGCCGTCGAAGGCTTTGCCCACAGGGCGGGAATGCGTTGCCGCTTTTCCGCCCTCCGCAATGAACGGATGAAGCGCATCAACTGCCGCGTCACTTCCGCATAATATTCGGCGCGCGAGCCGCCAATGGCTTTGAGGCCCGGCGCATGGTTCACCCAGAGCATGGTTCCCGCCGCATAACCGCATAACAGGAATTGCATCCGCCATAGCGCCCCGCGCAATCCCGGATTCGGGCAGCCCGCCTCCGCCAGCCGGTCGCGATGGAACGCCACGTGCCCCGCCTCGTCGCGCAAAATCAATTCGCACATCGCGGCCAGCGGCCCGTCCGGGGAATGGTTCCGCAGCAGCCGATAGTAGGCCGTGCTGACCAGTTCGGTGAGCGTGAGCACCTGCAATTCAAATTGCACGCCGAGCACGCGGCGGCAGAAACAAAATGCGGTGAAACTCCAGTGTGACGTGATGATGCGCCCGCCAAATCTCCGCACCGCGCAACCCAGCAACCGCGCGTGTTCCGCCTCCTCGGCAAACCACAAATCCACGATGGCCCTCAATTCGCGGGTCCGGCCGCGGAACCGCTCCGCATCACGGGCAATGAGTGACGCCGGCCCGCCGCCGTCACCGAGCCGGAATTGTTCAATCGACCGGAGCAGCGGGAGGAGGGCCGCCGGGGGCACATTGACCGGCGCGGCCCAGTCCGGTTCCGGACGGTTTTGCCGGTTGCGGGTGAAGTGATTGATCCATTTGGGTTGGTTCATGATTGATGGCGTTGCTGTTCCGGGTCGCTGCTCGTCCGCGCCGCCACCCAATCCAGCAGCAGGAACGTACAGACAAAAAACGGGAAGATACCGTAAAGCGTGTCGCTCACCGAGTGCGACTGCCGGTCGACTGCCCGGAACACCTGGGCGCAAAAGGCCAGGGCTCCCAGGGTGATGACCATTCCCGGCAGTGAAATGGGGAGATAAAACCAGCCCCGTCGTTTGAACCATTGAGTTTTCATTTTTCCTTTCGCTTTTGGTTTAGCTGCAAATGGCCCGCGAAAGCCCCCTGTTTTTCACCGCCAGCGCGGGAATGGCTTTTTCGATGGCAACGATGATGGAATCTGGCGTCGAAGTTCCCGCCGTAATGCCAACGATGTCATCCGCGCCAAACCATTCGTCGCGCAAATCGGCGGCCGCCTGCACGTGATGCACCCGCGCACAAAAACGGGCGCAGGTTTTGACCAGCTCCTGCGTGTTGTTGCTGTGCGCACCGCCGATCACGATGACCAGGTCGCATTTTTGGGCGAGTTCGATGGCGGCGTTCTGCCGCTGTTTCGTCGGCTGGCAGACGGTGTCGATAAAACAAACTTCCTACCGCGGAAAGTGCGCCCGCATCAACTGCACAAGCTGACGGACCTTGTCAACCGGTTGGGTGGTCTGCGCAACAACACCGAATTGCGAGCGCTCGCGAAGGTTGGCCACGTCTTCCCCGTCCAGCACCACATCATATGCGTCGAGATCTCCGGTCATGCCGCGCACTTCAACATGATCGCGCCTGCCAATGATGACGGGGTGATAACCCTCGCGCACCAGATTTGCGAGGCTGCGATGGGCGACGCGCACGAGCGGACAGGTGGCTTCGACCACCTTCAGTCCGCGCCGGTGGGTCTCATCCAATGCCCGCCCGGAGGCACCATGCGCTGTGACCATCACCACCCGGGTGCCGACGTTCCCAGGCTGTTGCTCAATGTGAATGCCCTGCGCCCGCAAGTCGGCCAACACGGTTTCGTTGTGAACAAGGTCGCCCAGTATGGTCAGCGGCTCATGCCGGGCAGTTTCCAGCGCCAAGGCGATGGCGTCCTTCACCCCGAAACACATGCCTAAATGCTCTGCCCGGATGATTTTCATTTTTCCTCCGCAATTAAGCGCACCCGCAGGGGACTGGCTCACTGATCACCTGTCATTGGCTCCTCATTCGTGCAGCAGATAAATCCCGGCGGCAAACGCCGTTCCCACCACCCAAAGCATCCACCGGTGGCGTCGCCAGACCGCCTGATAATCAGACCACTGGACCAGGAGATCGGCCGCATACGCAGCGCAGTACAGCGCATTCGCCAGCACGGCGGCGAGCAACAAGCCGACGACCGGCTGCCAGCTCAGGGCGGCGAGAGACTGTTGGTGATAAAAGAACGAGCCGGCCACCGCCAGGACGAGGACGGCATTAAACGCCACCCGGCGCGGCTCCCAATAGCGGAGGCTGTCAGTGACAATGTCTTTCATAGGATTCATAATGAAATCGGCGATTTAACTTTGTATCACAAAGTAAAAGACCGCGGGGGTTTTGATTCGTTCAAACATTTTTTATTTTGCCTTGTTTTGCCGGACGATTTGTTCCAGCAGGTTGATGTACTCAGCGAAGGCCTTGCGGCCGGTGGCCGTGAGCGAGCAGGTGGTGAGCGGGCGGTTGTTTTGATACGACTTGGCCACGGCCACGTAGCCCTCCTGCTGGAGGGCGCGGATATGCGTGGTGAGGTTGCCGTCGGTCATGGCCAGCGCGTCGCGCAGCTCGGTGAACGACAGTTCCGGCGAGGCGGCGAGCATCGACATGATCGCCAGCCGGCCCTTCTCGTGAATCACGCGGTCGAGCTGTAAAAAGGGTTCCGGGTTCACGCCGCATTCTTTCGTCTCTCAGTCAGGTACAGATACGCGCCGTAAGTCAGGTGCAAAACGCCGAAGAAAAAGCCCATCAACTCGTGCGGATTGACATCAAAATCCACCAGATGAAGCATGAAAACATAAAAAAGCCCGCAAGAACTGAAGATGAAAAACCAGCCAAACCATTTTATGCCCCGCGGCATGAAAAAACCTGCAGCGTGGAGCGCACAACCATAAAACAAAATCCAGATTAAGGATACCGCCAGTTCAATTCCCTGCCCAAAGATCAACAAGAGCAGCCCCAGACAGAATCCGGCCAGCAAAGGCGGGAGCAAAGCCAGGGTGACCCGCCGGGTGGGCGGTGACCAGAACGGCTCCTGATCCTTGATGGCCTGCCGCCGGGCGAGGAGAAAGGCGCCCGTCACCGCCACCGCCGCCGCGCCCAGCCACAGCCCGCAAAATCCATGGCTGGAACCGACGTCGAGACACAGTCCCAATCCCATCGCCACCAGCCCGGTCGCCCCGGCGAAAATCATGATCGGGGCGAGCGCGCGGCGATACATGGCGGAGCGTTCCATCAAGGTGCGGATGGTTTGCAGGTGTTCGACCGCCCAGTTGGATTCCATGGCGTTAACTTTGCACTACAAAGCCAATATTGCAAGTGTAAATTTTTACCGCCTTGATTTCCCGGCGGGTTGCGTTGAAGCTTTCCAAGTTATGCCGCCGCCCAGAAAGACCTCCGCCCGCCAGCGCGTGCTGGCGCAATGGCGCGGTATGGATCTCGCGCCCCTCGAGGTTGCGTTGGCGGTGCGCGCACGGCGGGCTGGCGACGTGTTGTCGCGGGTGACGAAGGATTTGCGCCTGGACCAGCGGCGGGCCGAGGTGGAGGTCGTCAAAGTGTGGAATTCATTGCTCGACCCGGACATTGTCGCGCACGCGCAGCCGGCGGGGATTCGAAATGGCACGTTGTTTGTGAACGTGGACAGCAGCGTGTGGCTTTCGGAAATTGTCCGTTATCGCCGCCGGGAGGTTCTTGACCGGCTGCAACACAGCTTTGGGCGGAATGTGATCCAGCGGATTTCATTCCGCGTGGGCTGACGGCGTTACGTCATCAATTCCAGCTGCCGCGGGGTGAGCAGCCAAACCAGTTTCGCGCAGCGGCCATAAAGCAGGAATTCCGCCTCCAATTTACACAGACCACCCTTCTTGAAATCAATCTCCAGGCTGGTGTTGCCGGCCGCCAGCAGCGCGACCAGCTTGCCCAGGTACGGCTCATGGCCGACGAGCAGGACATTCTCCGGCTCGGGGCGGAACTGGTTCAACTGTTGTATCAGCAAGCGGGGGTTGCCGGCGGGGGTCAGGTCCTCGGAGAAGGCCAGCTTTTTCCGCAGCTTGAGGTTCTTGGCGATGATCCCGGCGGTCTGCTTCGCCCGCAAAAACGGGCTGGACAGAATCAGGTCGAAGGACAGATCCAGCACCTTCATTGCCCGCGCGGTTTCCCGCAGACGATTTTCTCCTTTGGGGGTGAGCGGGCGCTCGGAATCGGGCTCGTAGCCGGCAACTCCCGGTTCAGCGGCGATGCCATGGCGGAGCAGATAGAGATTCATGCGCTTTGCCTTTTTCGCTTTTGCATTGGTTGCCTGAGCCCGGGTGGTGGCCAGAAGCGTTGCAACCGGCCGGCCGCATTCAAATAAATCTGGACCAGCATCTGCCGCCAGCGCACCAGTTCCTTTTTCAACCGGCGTGCCGACCCGATATCCACCCCCTCCTTTTGCACGAATTTATCCAGCGCGGCCAGCAATACTTCCATGTCCTGGATGTCACCCATCATGCATTGGTAACCGCGCATGGCGCGGCGATGATCCGGCGTGACCGCGGGCAGCAAGGGCGTCAGCGCCTCGACCATGTAACGGAAACGTTTGAACGCAATCCGCGTGCGGTGAATGGTTTTGGTGTCTCCGGCCCGCACCTGCCGGCAAAGGCGCGCGACCCGGGCAAATGCCTGGTTCATCGCGCGCCGGACAATCACGAACGCCTGCTCCCTCGTGATCTGCTCGCGCCGGTGCCGGATCTCCTTCTCAAAAGTCGCGAGGCGCCGGCCCAGGTGCTTGGTCCGGATGTGTCTGACGGCCTTGCGGGCTTCCCGGGCGAAACGGGCCTTGCGGCTTTGCAGCCAGTCATAGAACGTGTGGGCATCTGGAAACGTGCCGGCCATCCGCCCTATGTAAACCAACTGGACCTGCGTGTCACGCAGCTGGCCAAAGGTTTCCAGATGATGCTTGAGTGCCCGGCGGGCCTTCCGGAGGTCGTGTTCGGGAATGAACGCCCCGAGCAGCTCGAGGGTCGAGAGCAGCCGACGGGTTTCCACCCGCGAGGCGTGTACCGCGTCTTCCGAGAAATGTTTCTGACAGCGCTTGAGCCGCTTGCGATAACGCCGCCACTGCGTGTGCAACGAATCGCCAAGGTGCTTCAGGACGTCGGCGGTCGGCATGGCGGCGGTGCCCGCTCCGCCTTGCCGGTGCCCGGCACGATTTGAAAAATGCTCAGACTTGAAGTGGCTCATGCGTCGTTTTCCCAGGGTCAAACGTCCACAGGATAGGTTGGTCCCTGCCGGCGAAAGGTTACAATCTTGTGACAAACCCTGCCAAGCCTGCAAATTCGTGGCCGAAGAGCGGCTTTCCGCCCGGGCAGGTCCGTGGCGGCGTTTTTTTCGCTTGGGCTCTTCCAAGCGCGCTGCGTAGTCTAAGCGCGCTCATGCAACTGATCCGGCGCGCGGTCATCGATGTCGGCACCAACTCGATCAAATTGTTGGTGGCCGACGTGTCCGGCCGCGACGTGCGGCCCGTCCACGAGGAAAGCCGTCAGACACGGCTCGGCCGTGGTTTTTACGAAACCCGCCGGCTCCAGCCCGAGACCATCGCGCACACCACCGAGGCGGTCTGGGAATTCGCTAACATCGCGCGCGAAAAAAATTCCGATTCCATCCGCGTCATTGCCACCAGCGCCGCGCGCGACGCGGTGAATCCCAAGGACCTCACCAGTGCCATCGAACGTGCGTCGGATCTCAAGGTGGAAATCATTTCCGGCGAACGGGAGGCGGAATGGGTGTTCAAGGGGGTGACGACCGACGTCGAGCTTGCCCGGCAGCCGCTGTTGTTGCTCGATGTCGGCGGCGGCAGCACGGAATTCATTCTCGGCCAGGGCGAGCACAAGCATTTCGCGGCAAGCTTTCCGCTGGGCACGGTCCGGCTCATGGAAAAATTTCCACACAGCGATCCGCCCGCGCGCGGGGAATTCACCGCCTGTCGCGACTGGCTGAAATCGTTCCTGCAGACCGAAATCCGCCCCCGGATCGATCCGGCTCTGCGGCGCGAGGCCCGTGGCTCCTCCGGAGAAATTCAACTGGTCGGCACCGGTGGCACCACCAGCATCCTCGCGCGGGTTGAGAACCAGCTAGATCGTTTTGACCGTGAACGCATCGAAGCCAGCCGGTTGAGCTTCAAACAGGTCGTCACCCACCGGAAAAACCTGTGGCGGCTGCCGCTGGCCGAGCGCAAGAACATCCCCGGCCTGCCGAAATTGCGCGCGGACGTGATTCTCACCGGGGTCCTCATTTACGAGGCGGTCATGGAGGAGTTTGGCTTCGAACAGCTCCGCATCAGCACCCGCGGGCTGCGGTTTGCGGCCGTGATGGACTGAATCATTTACGATTGACGATGTTCGAATTACGCGGTTTCAAAATTTAAGAGCAGCGCGTAAATCGTAATTCGCATATCGTAAACAAAAATGTCATGCGCGTTTTGATCGTTGGCTGCGGCTATGTCGGATTGCCCCTGGGCGTGGAACTGGTCCGGCTTGGACACGAGGTCTTCGGCCTGCGCCGGAATGCGACGGCGGAAGACGAAATGAAAGCCGCCGGCCTCCAGCCGTTGTCCGGCGATGTGACCCGGCCCGAAACGCTGGCGGCGCTGCCGCGGGAATATGATTGGGTGGTGAATTGTGTGGCGGCGGGCGGCGACGTGGAAAATTACCGGCAGGTTTATCTGCAAGGCACGCGGAACCTGATCGAATGGCTCGCCCCAAATCCGCCGAAGAAATTTGTCTATACCAGCAGCACCAGTGTTTACGGCCAGACCGACGGCTCACAGGTCAAGGAATCCAGCCCGACCGAACCGCTGATCGAAACGGCCAAAGTTCTTTTGGAAACAGAAAGGCTATTGTTGACCGCGGTGGCCGACCGCAAGGTCACGGTGGTCATTTTGCGCGTGGCTGGCATCTACGGGCCGGACCGCGGTCATGGATTCAAGCAGTTTCTGAAGAACGAGGCGCGCATCGAAGGCGACGGCTCGCGGTTTATGAACATGATTCACCGCGATGATTTGATCAGCTGCATCATCGCGGCGTTGAAGAACGGGCGCGCCGGCGAAATTTACAATGCCGTGGACGACGAACCAGTCAGCCAGGCGAATTTCTTCCAGTGGCTGGCGGGCACCGTCGGCAAATATCCGCCGCCGTCCGAACCCAAAAATCCTGCGGAAAACCGCAAACGCGGCGTGACCAACAAACGCGTTTCCAATCGCAAACTTAAAATGGAACTCGGCTGCCAGTTCAAGTATCCGAATTTTCGCAAGGGCTACAGCGCGGAAATTTTGCGCCTCGAACGGGCCGGCGAATTACACGTCCTGCCTGACGAACGGTGACGTGTCGCCGGGGAGGCGCGCAATTTCGCTTCGACCTGGTGAAAGTTTCCGCCTAAGTTTCCCGCCGATGTCCGCCGAGACCCAACTGACTCCAATGATGACGCAGTATCGCCGCATCAAGGGCGAATTGCCCCGGGACGCGTTGCTTCTGTTTCGGCTCGGGGATTTTTACGAGATGTTTTTCGAGGATGCCCGGACCGGCGCGCAGCTCCTCAATCTCGCGCTCACCGCGCGCAACGGCGTGCCGATGTGCGGCCTGCCCCATCATGCCGCCAACGCCTATATCGGCCGGTTGCTCAAGGCCGGACGGAAAGTGGCCATCTGCGACCAGCTCGAAGACGCGCGGCCCGGCAAACTTGTCAAACGCGAGGTCACGCAGATCCTTTCGCCGGGCACGCACTTCGACGAACGGATGCTCGTGGCCGAGCGGAACAACTTCCTGGCCGCGGTTTATCCGAGCGGTAAAACTTTCGGCCTTGCGCTCGTGGACCTGACCACCGGCGATTTCACAACGACAGAACTGGAGGCTGAGCCGGCCCTGCTGGCGGAGCTGGAACGGCTGCGTCCGGCGGAAATCATTTATCCGGGAGAGGCGACCGCGTTACAGGATTTGCTTGGTGGCCGTGTTCGTGAGAGCACGGCGGATCCAAAATCAGTCAGCCGCGCTCTCACCAGCGCCGCCACAGGGCAGGGATGGATCCTCAGCGGCTACGATGACTGGACGTTCGCGCTGGAAACCGCGCTTCACACAGTGCGCGACCATTTCAAGGTGGCGTCGCTCGATGGCTTCGGGCTGAAGGAGCGCGCCGCCGCCATCGGCGCGGCCGGAGCGGTGTTGCACTATCTCACGCAACATTTGCGCCGCGATGTGAAGCATCTTACACGGCTGTCGTTTTACCGCCGCAATGATTTTCTCGCGCTGGATTTCACCACGCTGCGCCATCTGGAAATCCTGGAACCGCTTCACCACGACGCCCTGCGCCATGCATCGCTTTATGGCGCGGTCAATCGCACCGCCACGCCGATGGGCGCGCGGATGTTGCGAAACTGGCTTTCGCAGCCGCTGGCCGCCGTTGAATCGATCCGCCGCCGGCAGGAGGCCGTGCAGACCTTCATTGAGAGTTCATCCGGTTTGGACAATTTCCGCGCGCAGCTTTCCCAGGTACGCGATTTGGAGCGGACGATTGGGCGTCTGAGCACGGGCAGCGGCAACGCGCGCGACCTGGTCGTCCTGCGCCTGGCCCTGGAACAAATCCCGGCGGTGAAATGTATTCTTGATTCGGTCGGGCAAGACTCCCGGCGAGCCGCATCGCTGGTGCAGGATGACCCACCGGCTCGCGAGGACGCTCGGCCCACCAGCCTGCTCGGGGAACTAACCGGCCGGCTCACCGAAATGCCCGAGCTGGTGGAATTGATTTCGCGGGCCATCGTGGACGACCCGCCGCTGGCGTTGAAGGAAGGCGGCATGATCCGTGACGGTTTCGACACGGCACTCGACGACCTCCACGCAGCGACCCGTGGCGGCAAGGATTGGATCGCGAAACTACAGGCGGATGAAATTGGGCGCACCGGCATCAGCTCGCTGAAGGTGCGGTTCAATTCCGTGTTCGGCTATTACATCGAGGTCACCAAATCGAATCTGGACAAGGTGCCGCCACATTACATCCGCAAGCAGACCGTTGCCAATGGCGAGCGCTACATCACACCCGAGCTGAAGGAAATGGAAGGCAAAATCCTGGGCGCGGAGGAACGCAGCGTGAAGCTGGAATACGAATTGTTCCAGCGCGTGCGTGAGGAGGTGCTCGGACGCCTGCCGCAAATCCAACAAACCGCCACGGCGCTGGCGCAGCTCGACGTCCTCACCGCCTTTGCGGAAACCGCGCGGCTGCACAATTATTGCCGGCCGCAGGTCGGTGATGAAGGCGTGCTGCAAATCCGCGACGGGCGGCACCCGGTATTGGAACAGAGCCTGCAGGATGAACGCTTCGTGCCGAATGATACGGGACTTTCATCTTCTCCCGGTGGGGCCGACCTGCCGGCCGGCTTGGACGCGCAGCAGCGCGTCCCCACCATTTTTCCCCAGATCGCGCTCATCACCGGACCGAACATGGCCGGGAAAAGCACCTACATCCGCCAGGTGGCGCTCATCACCCTGCTCGCGCACACCGGATCGTTTGTGCCGGCGGCAGAAGCGCGTGTCGATCTGGTGGACCGCATCTTCACCCGGATTGGCGCCAGCGACGACCTGACCCGCGGACAATCCACGTTCATGGTGGAAATGACGGAGACAGCGAACATTCTGAACAACGCCACGCCGCGCAGCCTGATCGTGCTGGATGAGATCGGGCGCGGCACTAGCACGTTCGATGGTCTGAGTCTGGCGTGGAGCATTGTCGAGCATCTGCACAACCAGGTGGGCGCGAAGACGCTGTTCGCCACGCACTATCACGAACTGACTGAACTGGCGCTGCGACTACCCCGATTGAAAAATTTCAACGTGGCGGTGCGCGAATGGCGCGACCAGATTGTTTTTTTGAGGAAAATCGTGGAAGGCGGCACCGACAAGAGCTACGGCATCCATGTGGCGCGCCTGGCGGGTGTGCCCAAGGAAGTATTGGAACGCGCCAAAGAGATTCTCAACAATCTCGAGGAATCCGAGCTCACCCCGGAAGGCACCGTGCGTCAATCCCCGCGCCGGCAGCAGGACCGTGACAAGCTCAAGCAACTCGCCCCGCCCCCGCAGATGGATTTGTTCGGGTGACCCTTCCCGTCTCCAATCCGGCGAATAAGAATTGTCCTGTTGATTGAACGCGCGGGCTGTTAGGTTTCTCTAATGTTTATTATGAAAACAAATATATTACGTACCTGGACGGCCGTTTGCGTGTCCGCCCTGACGATGACGGCAGCGCTCAAATCGTCGGCGGATGACACGGCCATGGCCGGAATACCCAACAAATCCTACACGGGCACGGTGGTGTCCGTGGACGCCAAGGAGCGCCTGCTGGGTTTGCAGGGAACCTTCTTGACCAAGAAATTCAACCTCGGCGACAATTGCACCTACGCACTGGTGGACAAACCCGCGGGCGCGATCAGCGATTTGCGTCCGGGCCAGCGGGTCATGGTCGTTTACCAGGAATCCCATGGCGTCCTCGTGGCCAACCGGGTCGCGCAACAGCCGGAGTCGTATGAAGGCACAGTGAAAGCCTGTGACCCGATCCAGCGCACCATGACCTTGCACACGCGCGGCATGGACCGAACGTTTCAAATCGCCGGTGATTGCAAGGTGGTGCTTCGGGGCGACCAGTCGGGGACCCTCGCCGACATTCAAACCGGCAATTACGTCACGGTGACCTATGAAACGCCCAACGACAAGCCGACGGCGTGGAAAATAGCGCAAACCAGCGAAACCTTCAGCGGTTCGTTGACGGCGATTGATCTCGATACGAAAACCGTCAAAGCCAAGGCGCTGTTTGACACGAAGAAATTCACGCTGGGCGACAACTGCGCCATTGTAATCAACGGCAAGATCAACGGCCAGCTGGCCGACTTGAAGCCGAACGACAAGCTGGTTTTCAGTTATGATGAAATCAACGGAGTCAACGTGGCCAACCGGATTGCGCCCGCCGGCACCGCGCAGCAAACGGAAACGACGGCCGCCCAGCCATGACGTTGTAACATTACGCTTCACCCAATCAAATCGGGCACGTCCCAACCGGGATGTGCCTTTTCAGTTTTCCCACCTTGATTCACCGGGGAAGGCGGCGCCAAAAACTTCGCGCCCCTGGTCCTGCCAGCGACAAAAAGCCTGTGCCGACCGGCCGCTTGTGCTAAAACGTTTCACGTTTATGGAAACCACTGTCATGGCCGATCGGTTGAAAAAATTTGAGATCCCCGGGTGCATCACGCTGGCCAGCGGCCAGGGCGGCCTGCCCAAAATCAACCTCACCACCGGTCAAAGCACAGCGGAGATTTATCTGCACGGCGCGCAGGTCACCGGTTTCCAAAAAAACGGCGAGCCGCCGCTGTTGTTCCTGAGCCAGCTCAGCCAGTTTGCCGCGGGCAAGGCGATTCGCGGCGGGGTGCCGGTTTGCTTTCCGTGGTTCGGCCCGCGCGACGGCGATGTAATGCACGGATTTGCCCGGACCACGGAATGGGAACTGATTGAATCCGCCGCCGTGCCCGGCAGTGGCGTGACGGTCCGATTCCGTCTGCCACCGACGGCTGCCGCGGCCGCCTGGCCGCCATTTAACACGGAATTTGCCGTGACCGTCGCGGACGCGCTGTCGATGGAATTGGTCACCACCAACCAATCGCCGGATCGGATTTTCGATTTTGAAAATTGCCTACATGCCTATTTCGCCGTGGGCGACATCCTCGACGTTTCCATCACCGGCCTGAAAGGGGCGCAATACCTGGATAAAACACAAAACGGCGCGCGGACGCAGGAGACCGCCGACGCCCTGCGCATCACCGGCGAGACCAACCGGGTTTATCCGGATACCCCGGGAACGGTGGAAATCCACGATGCGAAGTTCCGTCGCACGATCCGGCTGGAAAAAAGCAATTCGGCATCCACGGTCGTCTGGAATCCATGGACGACGCAGCTTATGCCTGACTTTGACCCGGCGGAACACCGGCGGATGGTTTGCGTTGAATCCGGCAATGTCGGACGGAACAAAATTTCGCTGCCGCCGGGCCACACGGCCGGCTTGAAGGTGATGTTGAGCAGCCGGCCATTTTGAAAGGATGATTTCAGCCATCGAACATCAACCGGCCGGCGCCGGCCTGGTTTCCCAGGTCGAAGCCATTTTTTCGCCGTCGGGTATTTTGTCGAAAGCCAGGAATTTTGAGTTCCGTCCGCAGCAGCAGCAAATGGCCGCGGCGGTGGCCCGGGCCTTGCAAAACGGCGAACATCTCGCGGTCGAAGCGGGCACGGGGGTCGGCAAATCGCTGGCCTATTTGGTTCCGGCGATATTGTTCGCCGTCGCGCAGAACAAGAAAGCCATTGTTTCCACCCACACCATCAATTTGCAGGAGCAGCTCACGGAAAAGGATCTGCCGATGCTGGCGGCCGTGCTGGGTTCGCTGCCGCAACCGCTGAAATTTAATTTCACGATGCTCAAAGGCCGCGCGAATTATCTCTGCACCCGCCGGCTACACAAGGCGATGCAGCAGTCCGGCAACCTGTTTACTTCATCCGAGGCCGGGGAGTTGCGTCGCATCGCCGAATGGGCGAAGGAAACCACGGACGGCAGCCTGTCGGATTTTGACGTTGAGCCGGACCCGAAGGTCTGGGCGCAGGTTTGTTCCGAGCGCGGACTGTGTTCACCAAAAATCTGCGGGCATCCATCCGATTTTGCCAAAGACCACGGCATCTGTTTTTTTCAACGCGCCCGAGGCAAAATCCTTTCGTCCGACGTATTGGTGTTGAACCACACGCTGTTTTTCACGTTGCTCGGCGGCGTGGACGAGGACATCGACGGCGGCATTCTGTTTAAAAATGACTTCGTGATTTTCGACGAGGCGCATCAGATGGAAAACGTGGCGTCGCGCCACATCGGCCTGAGCGTGTCAAGCGGACAGGTGCGCTATGCCTTGACCCGGCTGTGGAATCCCCGCACCGAAAAAGGGCTGCTGGCCACGCTGCGCAAGGGCGGGGCCGTGAAACTCGTGGCCGATATTTTGAGCGAAGCCGACAAGTTTTTTGAAAACGTCGAGGCCGCCTGTGAGGAAATCCAGCAGAATGCCAAACGCGACAGTTTTGGCGGCGGCGAAAACAACCGTCGCCGCGCGTGGACGGAGCTCCGCATCCGCCGGGCGGAGCTGGTCAAGGACAACGTCACGCTGCCCATTCAGCGCCTGCGCGAGGCCGTGGGCGATCTGATCAAATTGAGCGAGGACAAGGACATCGGGCAGGAGCTGGTGGAGTGCAACCGCCGTCTGGCCGAGCTGCGCGATGAAGTCAAGGCGTTCCTCGAACAGAGCGCCGCCGATCACGTTTACTGGGTCGAGCGCAGCGGCAAGGTGCACAAAAATCTCGCGCTGAACGCCGCGCCGGTTGATGTGGCGGAATTTTTGCGCCGGCGCCTGTTCGAAAGCGGCACCAGCATCATCATGACGAGTGCGACTTTGGGGGTTTCAAGTTTCAAGTCTTCAGTTTCAAGTGAAAAGCCAGACCGCGGCCCGACTGAAAACTTGAAACTGAAAACGGCCAACTCTCCGTTGAATTATTTTGCCCGCCGGGTTGGCGCTGAAGCCGCCACTTTGCTGCAAGTCGGTACGCCGTTCGATTACGAGCGGCAGATGAAATTGTTCGTTGCGAAGAAAATGCCCGATCCGCGCGAGGCCGGTTACGCCGAGGCGCTGGAACATTGGATCGGGCGTTTCGTCAAGCAAACCCACGGCAAGGCGTTCGTGCTGTTCACCAATTACAAGCTCATGCAGGAGGTGGCCGAACGCATGGAGCTGTTCTTCAACCAGCTCGGCGTCGCGTGCTTCGTGCAGGGCAAAGGCACGCCGCGATCAACGATGCTCGAAAAATTCAAGGACGACGTGGATTCGGTGCTGTTCGGCACGGACAGCTTCTGGCAGGGCGTGGACGTGCCGGGCGAGGCGTTGAGCAATGTCATCATCACGCGGCTGCCGTTCGCCGTGCCGGACCATCCGCTCATCGAGGCGCGGATTGAGGCGATTGAGGCGCACGGCGGCAACTCCTTCAGCGAATTTTCCCTGCCGGAGGCCATCTTAAAATTCCGCCAGGGCGTGGGCCGTTTGATCCGGACCAAGACCGACACCGGCATCATCGTGGTGCTGGACAATCGCGTGCTCACCAAGCAATACGGCCAGGCCTTTCTCGACGCCCTGCCGAAATGTCCGGTGGAGATTGTCTAAACCACCATGGACCTTCACGACGCCTTAAAACTTGCCGGCGGGGTTGGTGCGCTGGCGCTGTTTGTGCCCATGGCGGCGCGGATCATCAAGGACAACGGCGCGGGCCAGAGTTTTGCCACCTGGCTGCTCTGGGCGGCGCTGGACTCGATTTTGACCATCAGCCTTTTCCTGCAACACGGGAATTATCTCCTGCCGCTTGGCTTTGCCGCCGGCGGCATCGCCCTGACGGCTTTGTTGCTGGTCCATGGGCGATTTGCCTGGAGCCGTTTGGACTCTGTGTTTTTGGTGCTGGTGCTCGGCTGCCTGGCCGGCTGGAAATTGGGTGGAGCCAAGACGGCCACCGTCGCTGCCACGCTGGGGATTTGCCTGGCGGGCATTCCCGGCCTGGTCGAGTTGTGGCGGAATCCGCAACGCAAAGTGGGAAACATCTGGGGCTGGTATGTGCTGGCCAACGGGTTGTCCTTTCTGGGCGGGACGGCAATGACAGTGGAAGAACGGTTCGCTCCAGCCGTTTTCGCTGTTTTTTCAGCCGTGATGGTCATCGCCGGTTTCCGTAAGAGGCCGGCGGCTGGCCCTGCATGAATGTCCGGTTGCAAATTCCGGGGAACGAGTTAAGTTTGGAGTGTTAGTCTTACTGTGGGCGCTGGGTATAAAATCGTGTGTTGCCCAACGCCCGCTTTGATTTTCCAGCCAAACCTCGACACCCGCGCGTTCGGGCGCTAGGCTGTTGGCGCATGACGCGCACGGAAAAACTCCTGGCTGAACTCATCGCGCTGCCGAGCGTGAATCCCGCTTTTTTGCCGGCACACCATCGCTATGCCGGTGAAAGGAGGATGGCTGAGTTTCTGGCTTCGGTCGCTGCGCGTGCCGGTCTCGAAGTCGAATTACAGAAGGTCCTGCCCGGCCGCTCCAATGTCGTCGCCCGGTTGCGGCCCCGAAGCAAGGTCCGCCGGACCATTTTGCTCGCGCCGCATCTCGATACTGTTGGCGCGGACGGAACGCGGTTCATCCCCCAGCGCAAAAACGGCCGGCTGCACGGACGCGGCGCGTGCGACACCAAAGGTTCCGTCGCCGCCATGCTCACCGCGCTTTGCGAGCTGGCGGCCACGAAATCGCGCCCGCAGGAAACGGCCTTTGTGTTTGCCGGATTGGTGGACGAGGAACATGGCCAGGCCGGTTCGCGCGCATTGGCCGCCAGCGGATTCAAGGCGGATTTGGCGATCATCGGCGAGCCGACACGTTTGGAGGTGGTTACCGCCCACAAAGGCAGTATGTGGCTGCAACTCGAAACGCGCGGCCGGGCGGCGCACGGCGCCACGCCGCAACTCGGCCGGAATGCCGTGCATGCAATGGCGCGCATCGTGGACCTGCTGGAAACGGATTATGCCGGGTGGTTGCGGAAACGAAAACACCCGCTGCTCGGGGCCGGCACGGTGAACGTGGGCATGATTTGCGGCGGGGTGCAGCCGAACATCGTGCCCGACCGTTGCGCGATAACCATTGACCGGCGCACCCTGCCGGGAGAAACAGAGACCGGCGTGCGGCGGGAGATCGCCGCGCGGTTGCGCGCCCAAACATTGCCGGCGAAAATTTCCAGCACGAAGCTGGCGCCGGCCCTGCCATTGGCAACCAATCCGGGACTGCCCCTGGTCCGGCAATTGTTACGGAGCGTTGGCCAGACGCGGCCCGTGGGTGTTGATTTTTTCTGCGATGCGGCGGTGTTATCGGCGGGCGGGATTCCGAGCGTGGTGTTCGGCCCCGGCGACATTGCGCAGGCGCACACGGCGGACGAATGGATTTCGCTGGCGGCGCTGGAGCGGGGCAAGGATTTGCTGCTCAATTTCATGAAATCGCTTCCCTGAACCGATTGACTCCCGTATTGTCCAACGCCCATGTCCGCAGAACACACTGAAATCGCTTCAGCCCCGACAACTCCGACGGCGCATCACGCGGCCTTTTTCCGGCAGAGCGGCTGGCTGATGATTGCGAACATCGGTGGCGGCGCGATGATGTGGGCGGTGCATTTTCTGGCCAAAAAAACCACGGCGGCGGAATACGGCGCGTTTGGGGTGATGTTGGCGGTGGCGATGTGCGTGCCGAACATGCCGCTGCAAATGGTGTTCGCCCAACAGACCGCCAAAGCGCTGGCCACGAACCGCGAGCGTGAACTGGCGGGCATGATCCGGCTGGCATGGCTCGGAACCCTGGGTCTGGCGCTTTTGGTTGCGATCGGCGCGCTGATCTGGCAGGCAAACATTCTGACGGCCTGGAAATTAACGAGTGCGGCGGGTCTCTGGATTACGGTGGCGGTGGTTTTGTTTTCGCTGTGGCTGCCGATGTTCACCGGCGTGATGCAGGGGCAGCAGAATTTTTTCTGGATGGGCTGGTCGAACATCGTCAACGCGGTCGGTCGACTGAGCGTGGCGGCGGCCCTGGTATTGCTCGCGGGCTGGGGCTCGGTGGGAATGGTCACGGGTGTCGGTCTTGGGCTCGCTGTCGCGGTGGGGATTTGCATCTGGCAAACGCGCGGGCTTTGGGGACTGCAGGCACAGCCGTTTGACTGGCGTGAGCTGCTGTCGCAAATCGTGCCGTTGATGCTGGGATTCGGCGCGGTGCAATTTTTGTTCACGGCGGACACCATGTTCGTGAAGGCGTATTTTCCGGAGGACGAGGCGGGCTTTTACATCGGCGCGGGAACATTGTCGCGGGCGCTGCTGTGGCTGGTGCTGCCGCTGGCCACGGTGATGTTCCCGAAGATAGTCCACAGCGCGGCGCGTTCGGAAAAAAGCAATCTGCTGGGCATGGTGCTGGCGGGAACGGGACTTTTGGCGGCGTGCGGCGCGCTGGGGCTGACAGTTTTGGGGCCGTGGATCGTGAGATTCGTGTTTACACCGTCCTTTGTCGCGATCGCCGCCAAAGTGCTGCCCTGGTATGCCTGGGCGATGGTGCCGCTGTCGCTGGCGAACGCCCTGGTGAACAACCTGCTGGCGCGGTCGCAATTCCGCATCGTGCCGGCGCTGGTGTTGGTGGCGGTGGCCTACGGAGTGACGCTGGCCATGGTTGGCCGGCATGCAGGAAACCTGGCCGAACCCGTCGCCGGGCTGCGCCTGATGCTGCAAACACTCGGGGCTTTTAACCTGTTGCTCCTGGCGGTGTGCGCCTGGTTCACGTTCAGAAGTCCCAAACCCGAAGCTTGAAACCCCGGGTCAGGTGGTCAGCCCGTTTTGGGCTTTGCACTTTGGAATTCGTGCGCCGATAACGGCCGGGGGGCGCGCAACTTTTTGTAAACCCAGCCTTCCAGCGGGCGCAATGGACGCAGCAGTTTATAAACCCGCGGCCAGTAAATCAGCCGGATCCGTACGACGGAAAGGAACATCGTCAGCGACGAGCGAACCAACGTGACCTTGGAACCGGCCTTGTCCGTCCACTCGGTCGGCACTTCGCGGATGCCATAGCCGGCGTGCTTGATGGCGACCAGCAGGTTGATGTCAAACGCCATGTCGGCGACGTGCAGGTAGGGGTGGATTTTTTCCACGACCTCGCGCCGGATTACTTTTGCCCCGCATTGCGTGTCGTGAATGTCCAACCGGAACAAGAGCTGCACGATGGCGTGAAACACCCGGCTGGCAAACCGCCGGTCGCCGGTCTGGGATTGATGAATGACCGAATCCGGCAGCCAGCGCGAGCCGACGACGCAGCCGGCGTCACCCAGATGCCGGACCAGATCCAGGAATGCGGCCGGCGTGGTCGCGCCGTCGGCATCCACGTAGCCGATCAAATCGCCGTAGGAAGCGAGCTTGAGGCCCTCGATGAGGGCGCCGCCCTTGCCAATCGGTTCCTTGAATTCGAGGGCGCGGATCAGCAAAAATTCCGCCGCCATCCGCCGGATAACGCCAATGGTGTTATCCGTGCAACCGTTCAAGACCACGACGATCTGGAATTTGCCGGAATAATTTTTCTTGAAAAACTGCGCATAATCGCGCAGCACCGGTTCGATGCGGCGTTCCTCGTTGTAGGCCGGAATGAGGAGCAACAGGCTGGGATCAGGCACGCCTCACCCATAGCAGAAAATCATGAAAAAGCAACGTTTCCACATCTTTCACTTGCGGCTAAAATCACAAAACGTTATCCCAATGAAATGGATTCACGCGATGCGCTTATCGCCTTAAACCTCATTGAGCACGTCGGGCCGGTGCGGGCGCGGCAGTTGCTGGAACATTTTGGCGACGCGCCCAAAATTCTTCAGGCTTCCAAAACCGAGCTGCTCCGCGTCCGCAACATCGGCGAGGAGACCGCCGAAGCCATCGCCAACTGGGAGAAAGCCATTGACCTCGCGGGCGAATTGAAACGCATCCAGGAATTTGGCTGTCACGTTTTGATCCAAACCGATGCCGATTACCCCGAATCGCTCCGGCAGATTTACGACCCGCCGCTGGTGCTTTACGTCAAGGGCACGCTGACCGCGGGGGACAAGAGCGCCGTGGCGATGGTCGGTTCGCGCATGACCACGCACTACGGCATCGAGACGGCGCGCAAGCTGGCGTATCAGCTGGCATATGTCGGAGTGACGGTCGTGAGCGGCGGCGCGCGGGGCATTGACACGGCGGCGCACCA
>Ga0181522_10000287_pt1 | contig 39876 bp, 31 predicted proteins | sample PEATcosm2014_Bin_27_FD_121103 | JGI IMG/M metagenome (GOLD analysis project Ga0181522, IMG submission 121103) | Peatland microbial communities from MTU Mesocosm Facility, Houghton, MI, USA - PEATcosm2014_Bin05_10_metaG | ecosystem: Environmental > Terrestrial > Soil > Wetlands > Peat | place...
ACTGGAGAGGTTGTTGCGCGAAGTGCGACGAAGAACGCGGGCGGTGGGGGCCTTTCCGGATGGAAAGTCGGCGTTGATGTTGGCGGCGGCAAGATTGCGGCATGTAGCCGGCACGAACTGGGGGATGCGACGGTATCTGGACATGAATCGCCTATCGGCAGCGAGCGCAGCGGCATGAGCGCTCACGAAAAAACTTTCGGCTCCCCCTCGGGGGAGCCGAGCACCACCAGGCCCTATGCCTCAATCGAATGTGCGAAAAAGTCTGGACACTACCCCTTTTTTTCTCTGAACGGGCGCCAATTCCTGGCGCATTTTCCCGTTGACAAACCCGCATCGGTTCGTGGTAGCTTACCGTTAGTGGACACTTACCTACAAGCCGGGCTGGACGCCTTGGGCGATGCCACGCGCATGGCCATCTTTCAAAAGCTGGCGGGCGGGCCCATTGCCGTGAACGAGTTGGCGCGCACGCTGCCGGTGAGCCGTCCTGCGGTGTCGCAGCACTTGCGGGTGCTGAAGCATGCCGGGCTGGTAACCGACAGCAAGGCGGGAACGCGGCGGCTGTACCAGTTGAATCCCGAAGGCGTGGCACGGTTGCGCGCGCACTTCGATCAAATGTGGACCGCGGCGATGGGCGCCTTTAAAGCAGCAGCCGAAAAAAAACCATTGGGAGAGAAACATGGCAAACACCGTGGAAGGGGCCGTCGTACGTAAGGCCGTGCGCGTACAAGCGCCCATCGAGCGCGCGTTCAGCGTGTTCGTGGAACAGATGGAGACATGGTGGCCGGCGACACACCACATCGGAAAAACTCCCTTCGAGGCCATCTTCGTCGAGCCGCGCGTCGGCGGCCGGTGGTACGAGCGGGACGTCGAAGGCAACCTGTGCGACTGGGGCACGGTGCTGGCCTGGGACCCACCGCATCGGGTCAGTTTCTCGTGGCACCTGGGCCCGGGACACGATCAACCGGATTGGAAATTCGATCCGGACATGGCCAAGGCGAGTGAAGTCGAGATTCGATTCACCGCCGAGGGACCGGCAACGACCCTTGTGGAGCTGGAACACAGCAAGTTGGAGCGCCATGGCGAGGGCTACGAGCAGTTGCGCGCGCTGTTCGACGGACCGGGCGCTTGGGGCGATATTCTGGCGCTGTACGCCAAAGCGGCACGCGGAGACCGATGATGACAAAGCCCGTTCTTTTCCTGCGCATCGCCGCGGTTCTGACCTTTGTTCACGCGCTGCTGCACACCATCGGCGGAGTCTTTGGCAAGGTAGGTCCGGGCCCCGCCAGCGTCGCCGTCGAGGCGATGAAGATGAATCAGTTTCTGCTGATGGGACACACGCGGAGCTTTTGGGATTTCTATCGCGGGCTCGGCCTGGGCGCCACGATATCGCTCACCGCGGAGGCGATTGTTTTCTGGCAGCTGGCCTCGCTGGCAAAAACCGACGCGCGGCGGCTGCGGCCCATTCTGGCCACATTTTTGGTGGCGTACGCCGTCATGACGGTGAACTCCTACACGTACTTTTTTCCGGGGCCGGCCATTGCGGAGATCCTCATCGCGTCTTGTCTTGGCTTGGCGATGGTTACCGCCGAGTTTCCAGCAGCGGCTTATGCCGGAGCGCCGCAGCGGGCTTGATCTGAAAACGCTGGCGGATCCTTCAACTGCTAGCGATGCAGACCCTCTGCTTCGCGGGCGCACACGCGCGATCGAGGCGAAATAACGACGTTACGGAAACCGATTCCACGCCCTGACGTTGCAACACAAACGCGTCCGCCGCTTTCGGGCTATTGCGGGACCTGGGTGAGAAATGTGCGCCGGGTGGTCGTAGCAGAACTCCCCTAAGGTTTCGAACTATCCGAGGGGGAAAGGTGCTTCCAACAGATGCGCGACGCGGGAGTCCGCATCGCGCACCCGTGTAAGTTTGGAGCTAGAAAATAATTTTCAACGCGAGCTGGATGTTGAAAGCTTCGCCCGGCCCGATGCCCGGAGCGCCGTTGTAGTCGCCGATGGTATCGGCAGTGATGCCGAGTCCGCTGCCAACCGTGCCGCTCGGCGGCGCCAGGTTGATGCGGTTAAAGAGGTTAAACATTTCGATCCGGAACTGCGTGTTGATGCGTTCGGTGATCTTGGTGTTTTTTACCACGGAGAAATCCGTGGAGGCATAGCCCGGTCCGTAATAGCCGTTGCGCGGACTCGTTCCCAATGTTCCGGGAGCAGGGTTCACGAAAGCTGAGGCATTGATCCACGTTACGCCGCTCGCGCTGAAGGCGTGGGAAACGCCAGCAAACGCAGGGGCAATCTGGTCGGCGCGCTGTTCGCCTTCGCCGGTGCCAGTTGTGTCGGTCGATGAAAAGACGGTGAAGGGCTGCCCGGTGTGCAGCGAGACCAAGCTGCTGAGAGCCCACCCGTTCAGAAGGGGCTTCCACCGCGAAGCATTCGGCAGATCGTAATTCAGCAACGCCGTGAAGTTTTGCCGGGTGTCGAAGTCGGAGTTTCCGTAGTCGCCCTTGAGGTCGGTACTGTCTTGGGGCAGGGTTCCACGATACGCGGTCATGTCATCGAGAGCGTGACCCCAAGTGTAGGTGAACTGGCTGGTGAAGCGATGCCATTCGCGGACCTTGAGGATGGCCTGCAGAGAATTGTAGTTGGAGGCGCCGTTGGTTTCGATCTGGTTGATGATGCCGAAGTCCGGGAACTGCGCATAGTAAGGCCTGGTCGCCTGAAGCGCGGCTTGCGCCGCCGCGGTCGCCGCCGGCGTCGCGGCATTGAGCAAATTCGAAGCCAACGTCGGATTGATGGCGGTCTGATTGATGTCTTCGGTAGTCAGGAGACGATGCCCTGCGCTACCCACATAACCGAGCTGTAACAGGAGCGCCCTACCCAGGGTCTTTTCCAGTTGCAGGTTGTAATTGTAGTTGTAGGGCGTGCGGAAGTTCTGCGAGACCGAGAAGATGTTATAGATCTGCCCGCAGCCGTTTCCCGTTGCGCAAGGCGTGGCCGAGGGACTGAAGATCGGAACTCCGGATGCAATGGTGAAGTCGTTGAGGGGAATGGTTTGCACCGGAGAAGGACCCGCCGGATTTCCTTCCAGACCGTTGGGAGCGCCGTTGGCGGGGCGGTTGTCCAGGAACGGATTCAGGTTCGGTGTATCGAAATAAATACCGAAACCGCCGCGCACCACGAGGTCGCCCTTTTGGCCGACTTTGTAGGCAAATCCGACCCGCGGAGAGAAATTGTGATAGTCCTTGGGATAGACGCTGCTGAGCCCGGCGCCCTGAAACACGATGCCGCCAGCGCTGGGGTCAAACACGGACAAGTCCTTCTGATTGTCCCCGAGAGGGCCCTCATAGTCCCATCGCAAGCCGTAGTTCACCGTCAACTTCTGGTTTAGCTGCCAGGCGTCCTGCGCGTACAAGGCAAAGGTTTTTACGAAGACCAGCCGAGTCGGATTTCCCACTGCGATGCTGGCGCGGCTGACATCGCCGGCAAGGAAATCGGCTAGAGCCAGGACGTTGCTGGAAACGGTGGTATCGCTCGCCCAGGGGCCTTGCGAGCCATCAAAGACAAAATTCCCGAGCGCGTGCCGATGGTAGAACTCCTGCAGCTGGGCTCGGCGGAATTCACCGCCGAAACGAAACTGATGTTTGCCCGTGGTGTAAGAAACCACGTCGGTGAGATGTCCGGTGATATCTTCGCGGCCTTCCGGGGGCGTCTGCCCGACGCCGTCAAACCCGGTGATCTCAATGTTCGGTGCACCTGGAATGTCGAAACCGTTGTAGAGGTTGAGGCCATAGCTGGCCAAATTGAAGCTGGTGTCGAAATCGCTGAAGATTTGACGGAAGTAGTTCACGCCGGCCAGCAGCTGGTTCGATATGTTGGAGGACACTGTGGAGTTCCAGGACGCCGCGTAGTTCGATACGTGGATCGGAGCGACTTCATAGTAGGGTTTCAACTCGGAAGCGGCTTCGGATAGCGCGGTGCCTCCGACCGGAGCGACCTGGTTTCCCTGGCCGACGAAGTAGTGAAACGAGACGTTGTTTTTGTCATTGATCTTGAAATCCAGTTTTGCCAGACCGTTGTAGCTGTAGCCGTATTCCGGGTCCGGGCTGGAATAGTTGTTTGGCCCTGCCGGACCAGTCAACGCGTAGCTAGGCCAGAGGTTGGCGAGCAGGTTGGCGCTGACAGGGTTTTCCGCAACACCATATTTGGCCAGTTCGGCCAGCGCTTCGGTTTGGTAAGCCGCGGAAGGCTCGGTCGCCAGCCCTGGCAACCCGATGGTGAAGCGCTGCTTCTCGAAGGTGGTGAAGAAAAACAGGCGATCCTTGATGAACGGCCCGCCGAAGGAAAACCCGTATTGCTGGTTTCGGTTTTCTCCCTTGGTAGTGACGAACGGGCTGGCCGCCGCGAAGGCTTCATTGCGGGCATAATCGTAAACCGATCCGTGAAAATCATTGCCGCCCGATTTCAGGGCCAGGTCCACGGTGCCACCGGGATTGCGGCCCGACTCGGGAGCCGCTTGTGTCTGCACCGAGAATTGATCGACCGCGTCGATCGGAAGCACAATTCCAGCGATTCCCGAAACACCACCTTGATTTACGGCAGGAACGTTGTGCCACAAATCGTTGTTGTCCACTCCATCGATCTGCCAGTTGATCTGGTTGGCGCGGGTGCCGTTCAACGAACCAAATCCGCCCGCCGAATAGCCGGCGAAGCCCGGGGTGACGGCAATCAGTTGCGTGAAATCACGACCGTTCAACGGCAGGTTTTGCAAATCGCCGCCGGTCACCAAAGTGGTCTGAGTCTCCGAGGTGGTGTCCAAGGTCAGGGCTGCAGCGGACACCTCGACCGTAGTGGCCTGCTGCGATATTTTCAAAACGGCCGGGAGGGTGTAGATGGCACCCTGCGCGACCAGCACGTCGTCTACGGTCAGTGTGGGAAAGCCCTGCGCCGACACCACCACCGTGTAGGTGCCAACCGGAAGATCTTGAAATGCAAACTGGCCGTCGCTTGTCGACAACGCAGCATGCTCGATGCCCGTCGCTTTGTTCGTGGCCTTGACCTGTGCGCCCGGCACAACCGCACCCGAGGGGTCGGTCACCGTGCCATTGATCGCTCCGCGAAAGGTCTGCGCCATGGCAGGGAGCCCGACGGATAGTACGAACAGCAGTGCTAAAATAAGTCTTCGCATCAGTCTTCCTCACAATCAAAATTTGGAAACAGAGACCCGAAGCCGCCCCCGGGCGGCATTGCTTGAACCAATAGAGATGCAGCGTCGCCTCGACGGCAACCACGGTCGAAATGGATGGAAACCGAGGCTCTGGAATTACCAGCAACCACACCCTTTGGCTCGATCCGAACACGTCCTCGTCTGGGAGGAGTGCAATGCGACCTGACGGCGACAAAGCCGGAGTTGCGGAATGCTGCGCTGAATGGCGCTTTAAGTCAATGTTAAACTATGAGTTTCACGGATTGGGAAATTCAATCGGCCGCTGGACTTGGTCGAGAGTTCGCCACCAATCGTCGAGGCAGGCGCTTGCTAGAAATTCGGCCGGGCGGCCGGGGCCGTTTCCGACTCCTTGCTTACGGTAGGCGCGGCGATCTTTTGGTCTTCGTCCACGGAAAACAACAAGTAATCGCTGAAGTGGTGGCGCCGGCGGATTCTGCGGCCGCCTAAGTCGAGAAATAATTCCGCCTTTTGTGGGAGCCACAACTCCTCCTGGTCCTTGTGGAACTTTACGGGCGCGTAGCCGATGGTGATGTGCTCGGCCTTGAGTTGGATTTGCGGGATGGGAGCCACAATGTCCGTCTCCAGACTGACGACTTGGTAGCTGTCGGATGCGATCCATGCCCGCCCGCGAAGCGCGACCGGAAATACTTGTTTCGCCACGGTATATTGGCGCAGACGGACGGGACGATCAGCCTTCTGGCGGAAATGCACCTGCCATGCAAGTGAACCCTGCCAGCGACTCAGGCCCTCGCAAGATACTTCGTACTCGTCGCGATAAGCCGGATGAAAAATCATGACCAGGGCGCCGAGTCCGACAGACGCAATATGTTCGGGAAAGACATTCATCCCCGTCGTTCCGTTTCGATACTCCTCAAGGCGGTACGCCCCCGGCTTGATTTCCTGAAGGGACTCCACGTAGCTGAACTTCCGGGTTTCGCGCCTGGAGGTGCGCCCGTGCTGGTCGATTACCTCGTGATCGAGCACCTCGGTCGCACTGATGCGGTTCACACCATCGACAAAAGCGCGCACGCGCTTGGCGGCCTCGTCCTGCACCTTCTGCAAAGGACAGGCGACGTTCCATTCCACCGCAGGCGTACTTTCGTCCACGTCGGGTGGCATCCAGGCCCGTTCCAGTTTGTTTCCGCGACGGGCCGGCGCCGTACCGGGTTCCTCCCGCGCATTCGCAGCAGGCCCCGGAGCGCCAGAAGTTTCCGGGACCGGACCAGCGCCGGAATCCGGCTTTACCGCTACGTACACCTGCACGCGCTCACCCGGTAGGGCGACGTCTGCTTCCTGGATGACCCTCTGGTATCCGTTGGCAATGACTTCGACCGAATAGCGCCCTTCCGAGAGACCTTCGAAATCGACTTGACCGTCTTTCATCTTGCCGATGGCAACGGACACGCCGGCGATCGTGTACAGGTTGACTACCCCGCCGTGGCGCACAAACGACCCGTCGGAGCCCGTAACGTTGACAAGGATGGAGGCGGTTTCTTGCCCGATCAGCGAGCACGGCGCTAACGACAGACACAAGGCAGCGATGATCGGCAGATGGCGCATTCAAAAAAGGCCAGGGATGGGCGCGCCTGCAGGAAATGTTTCAATCGAGCTCATTCTACGCCTTTTTCAAAAGCCGTGGGTCAAACCGTTCCTTTAACTTTCTCGTCTAGCATTTGCAGTTATGGACCAAAATGCGCGAAAAAGTACTATTGACCCGGTACTGTGGTCGCAGTACCTTTGCTTTTCGATCCTCCCCCGGTCCGTAGACTCCTTTTGGCGAGGTCAGCATGCTAAGCGGCACCTTTAGAAACACAGCTTCCCCAGCTTTGCAGGAACGATGGGCAAGGTTACGAAGCCACAAACGCATCTTTTCCAAGGTGAAATTGGTGGTCGAGTGGGACGAGGATTCCGCGGAACAGCGTGCCAATGCCGTGACCGTGGATGTCAGCCACTCGGGTTGCATGGCGGTCGTCGGAGCGCCGCTGCCCCTGCATCGCCGCGTGCGGCTGGTTCATCCGGTCACTGGCCGCAAGGCGGAAGCCGAGGTGGTCTGGCGTGACCATGAGGCTTGGGACGTTGGTCTGGAATTGGTCAAGCCCGATGCTTCGTTTTGGGGACTCAACCTATAAATGACGGGCTGTAATCTGGTCGCCGTTCTCTGGCGGCTGGGTGACTTAACGCTTGCGCACTCTCCCTGTACCTGAATCTCCCACCATAGAGTTGGCGTGCAGCAATTCGGCTTCATCGGCGCGCCACGCGTACCGGCGGTGATCGCTACGGCCATTAAGGCGAAGGCGCAGGCTATCCAGCAAGCGCCAACCCGCGCGCAACGAGCTTGCAACCACACAAGCGGAAGCCGCGAAAAAAATTGCCGAAGCCGAGGGTGATGCGAATCCAGGCTGCACGCCAAGCCCAGTGCGGAAAGCGAAAGAAAGATAGCTCCGGAAAGCACCTGCCGCCCGCGGAACGCGTCGGTCATGAAAGCGCCCGCCACGCTTCCGGCGATCAGCGCCAGAAAGCTCCCGAGTTCCAGAATCCCGTTTCCCCAGGACAAGCGTCTTTTGCGGGAGAAGTTCCGGCAACAGACCGAACCTGGTCGGTCCGAACACGCGGCTTGCGTGCTGGCCAGGAACACCGCCGCCAAGGCCAAATGCAAGGTTCTGTCGCAGCAACGCGACGGCGGCAAACGCGAATACGCGTCTAGCAAGCGTCTGACTAGCAATACCGACGGTGACCATTTCTTCGCCGTGACGTACTGTGCCGAAGGCGGGACGTGAGCTTTGCACGACACGCCACCGGCCATTCCGCGCTACGATAGCGACGATTCAAGGAGGGCTGAATGCGCGGCGAACGAGGTGCCGAACAACGCACCGAACGCGATGCCGGAAGCGTTGTGATCACCGGGGCCACCGACGGGCTGGGCAAGGCCGCCGCCATACTCCTGGCGGAACGCGGCTACCGTGTCTTTGCCGCCGGGCGATCTCCGGAAAAGCGTGCTCAACTGGATGCTCTGGCCCGAGAGAAAAAGCTCCCTCTCGAATCTGTGGAACTCGACGTTTGCGACGACGCTTCGGTGCAGGCCGCAGTGCACCACGTTCTAGCGAGGGCCGGGGCGATCGACGTGCTCATCAACAACGCCGGTATCGGCTACATGGGAACGATCGAAGACCTGCAACTTGTCGACTGGCGGCGGCAGTTCGAAACCAACGTATTTGGTGTCTTGCGCGTGACCCAGGCCGCTTTGCCGTCCATGCGCGAACGCAAGCGCGGCCGCATCGTGATGATGAGCTCCGTGGCTGGTTTGGTGACGGCGCCGGCGCAAGGTGCCTACAGTTCCAGCAAGCACGCGCTGGAGGGGTTGACCAATGCGCTGCGGCTGGAGATGTTTCCCTTTGGCATCGACGTCATTCTGATCGAGCCCGGATACATTGCCACCGGCATGCAGCAAGCCGCGGCGGATCTGACCAGCGGCTACAAGGAAAAATTCAGAACAAGTCCCTACTCGAAGCTGTATGAGCTTTTCGAGGCCAGTGCAAAATCGGCCCGCGCAAAATCAAAAACCACGCCCGAAGACTGCGCGCGAGTAATCCTGCGAGCGATCGAAGCGCCCCGGCCGAAACCCCGGTACGGTGTCACGCCGCTCGCCACAGGCGTGAAATGGGGAAAGCGTCTGCTCTCGGATGGCGCTGCGGATAGTCTGATTCGCCGCAGGCTTGGAATCGTCCGCGAGTCGTAATCAGTCAGCGGCAGGGCCTCAACTTCAAGCCCGCCCGGGAACGCCCCACACCAAACGGCTCACGCTAGCAAGCCTGCGGACTTGGCACTACTCCCGCTCACGGATTCGTCGCCTGAAAGGACAAGCTGTTCTCTCGAAGTTCTTCCCAGCGTTTCCGCCACTCCTCGTGTTTCGGGCTTTCCGCGTAGTCCGCCGCCGCTTCCGGGCTGGCGAACTCGATGGCGTACACGCCGTCAAACTCGCGAATCTGGTTTCGCCCGGTCTTGAGCCAGATATTCTTGATGCCGGGAATTTTCGCGGCCATGGTCTTGATGCCGTTCAGCGCCTGGTCCTTGTCATCCTGCGAAGCAGTGTTTTTCCACTTGTAGACCACCACGTGAATGACCGTCTTCGGCTGCCCGAACCTGTTTTGCGCCTCCACGTTGCGGGCATGCCAGGTTCCGGCGGCGACTCCCGCTAGAAACAGACCGGCACCCAAGGCGATCTTGGCCAGCCAATGATTCGCGAACGACGTCATGATCTTTCCTCCGGCATGCAATTGCAGGGGCGGGGCTTGCTCCGCCCGGCCATGGCGCGGCTTGTCGTGAACCCCACCGCGCCTCGGTGAGCCTACTTTGTGGACCCGAAGTTTCTGCTACAACCCTGGCACGCGCTCACAGTCTACGTAGTACATCACTCATCCGGCAACCAACGTTACCGTTTGACGCGCGCTGCTCGGGAACGTTACGCTCGGACCGTCGATTTTCCGCCGCAAAATGAATCCTTCCGACACAGAAATGCCTCAATCCGGGAATCCCGCGGCGGCCTTGCCCAAGCTCCCCATGATCTGGATTGGCTACCTGTCGGGTTTGGCCACCATCGCCGCGGAGTTTATTGCTCTCGATCTTCATCCGGAGCTCGCAAAACAAGGCGGCATTCCTCCGCTCTACCTCTTTCTGGTCAGTTTCGTCGGCGGAATCTACTGGTTTGTCTGCATTCACCGCTATCACGTGATTCTCGCGCATGTGCCCGGGTGGAAGCATCCCATTTCCCCGGCGCGAGCCGTCGGGTTCCACTTCATTCCGTTCTACAACTTGTACTGGATCTTTGTATGGCCAAAGGAAATCGCCAGGTTTGTGAACGAACGTCTCCGGGCCCCGGTCATGAAACCAGTCGCAATCGGCGTTGCCATACTCGGCGCGCTCATCCTGCGCGTCTTCGATCCCGGCTTCGGGTTGATCCTGCTGTTTCTTCCCATGTCGTACATATCGGAATGCCTGCGCCGCGCCTTCGCGGCAGCGCCGCTTGCTCCGTCAAATGCGTCATCGGCGTCGCACGAATGAATCCAACTTAGGAGCCGAAACATGCCAGGAGGAAGGTTCCGCTCCACGATGTTTGCCGCGATGCTCGCTTTGCCGCTGCTCGGTGGTGCGCAAGACCATGCGGCAGCGGACTCGACCGCGCATGAAATCTTCAAGCAGCTGATCGAGATCAACACAACCGATTCCGCGGGCAACGTCACAACCGCAGCGGAAGCCATGGCCGCGCGTCTTCGCGACGCGGGCTTCGCCGACAAAGACGTAATCGTCGCCGGGCCCATGGAGCGCAAGAAAAATCTCGTCGCTCGCGTCCACGGCACCGGGAAACGCAAGCCCATTCTCTTCATCGGACACCTGGATGTCGTCGAGGCCCGGCGTGAAGACTGGACCACCGATCCGTTTCAATTCATCGAAAAAGACGGCTATTTCTACGGTCGCGGCACCGAGGACATGAAAGACGGCGACGCCATCCTGGTCACCAATTTCATCCGTTTGAAAAAAGAAGATTTCGTTCCCGACCGTGATCTGATCCTGGCTCTCACCGCCGACGAAGAAGGCGGCAGCTACAACGGTATCGATTGGCTGCTCGAGGAACACCGCGACTGGATCGACGCCGAGTACTGCGTCAATCTCGACGCCGGCGAATTCGAAAGGCAGGGCGGCCACCGCTTGCTCACCGCCATTCAAGCCAGCGAAAAACTCTACGCCGATTTTCAACTCGAATCCCGGAACGCCGGCGGCCACAGCTCCGTGCCCTCCAGCGACAACGCGATCTATCATCTGGCCGCCGCGCTGCTACGCCTGCAGAACTTTTCTTTTCCCACCGAGATCAACGAAATCACACGCAACTACTTCCAGAAAACCGCCGAGCTCACCGCCGGTCCGATCGCAGCCGATCTGCGAGCCGCGGCAAAGGAGCCGCCGAATGCCGCCGCGGTCGCGCGCCTCTCCGCCATTCCCTACTACAACGCTCTACTCCGCACGACCTGCGTCGCCACCACGCTCACCGGCGGCCACGCGCAGAACGCGCTTCCACAAATGGCCCGAGCCAACGTGAATTGCCGCATCTTCCCTGGCGAAAGTCCCGATGTCATCCGCAAGACCATCGAACGGGTCATCGCCGATCCCAAGGTGACAGTCACCGACGTCCCCATTCACGCTGCCGATGGTTCCGTGGTCAAACTCGTCACCGTCCCGCCGTCTCCGCTGCTCCCGGAAGTCATCCACGGCATGGACCAAACCGTCCGTGCAATGTGGGGCAATGTCCCGGTCGTAGCCTCCATGTCTACCGGCGCCACCGACGGCCGCATCACCCGCACCGCGGGCATACCCACGTTCGGGATCTCTTCCATGTTTTTTGAGATGAGCGACAATCGCGCTCACGGCAAAGACGAGCGGGTCGGCGTCCAGGATTTTTACGATGGAGTCGAATTCAACTACAGATTCATCCAGCAACTCGCGGCGGCACGCTAACCACCCTGCCGAGCTATTCGGCGACACGTGCGACGGACGCGAATCGCCCCCCCAAAAAAAAACGCCCCGGAGAACTTGGTCCCCGGGGCCGGCAATCAGATTAAGTTTAGCTATCCGCTAAGCCCGCACGGTTCAGGGTTTAGCTGCGGGCGTAGGATCTGTCGGGCTCGCACTCGCCGCTTCCGGCGCCTTGGAATCCGCAGGTCCAACGTTGCGCGTCAGATAAGGCATGAAAGGAGTCACCTCAAACGGCATCTTCTCGCGTTCCGCCACGGCGCCAACCGGTTTGCTCTTCAGTAGGTCCAGGCGATCCACCCAGGGATCCAGCTTCACGCGGCCGCCGATAGGCAGCGCCGCGATCAGCTGCGGATTCGGTTTTTTATCCGCCGCCTGCAGCACCGCGCTTGCCTTCACGTCCGCCAATACCGGAACTCGATTTCCCAGGTGTGGGCTGATCAGGTTAGGAATTTCCTTTTGCCGAGCGTCCAGCGCCGCCAGGAACGTTGCGGCATTGCCCAGCTGGTTTTTGTACGGTGAGTTGTTCAAAAACTTGGTCGCTTCGTCGCTCGCTGCCTTTTCCTCTTCGGGCGTACGCGCGAATCCAAAATGGCGGAACGAATCCTTGTCTTCGATCAAGAGTTGGTCGAAAAAGGCAAAGTTCGAGTCCATGCGATGTCCCAGCACCACGTGGCCCAACTCATGCGCGATCACCGTGGCCAGGCTGGCCTCGTCCGGCAGCACGTCGATCAATCCGCGGCTCAACACGATCGTGTGGCCCAGAGTGAACGATTCCAGCGTCGTGGTCATCATCACGCGGCACTGCACTTCCGGCTCGATGTCCAGGTTGTTGGTCACTTCCAGGTTGTTGACTACCGTCTCGAGGACTTTGTCCACTTCGCCCTTCGGCGACATCAGTCCCATCCGTTGCAAACGGTCGCTGACGTTGTCTTCGGCCTCGCGGTCCCAGGAGCGTTGCGCCTGGATCGGCGTCAGGTCGTTGGCTGTCTTGGTGTCGTCCTGGACGGGCGTTTCCACCAGGATTTTGCTCAGTTCCTGTTCTTGCGCTGCGTGGCCGATGTTGTAGCCCCAGAGGCGCGTCTGCGCCCGGAAATCCAGTTTCTTGGTCATCGCGTAGTGCAGTTCTTTTTCTTCGCTGTACACAAACGACGGCATCCACATCCCCGGCTGCACGTTCGTTCGCCAGCTGTCGAAATGAAAGTAGTAGCTGGTATGCCCGCCGCCGCCGTATCCGCCGTTAAACCGGACGACGTTGTAGCCCTGATCTTCCACCCAGATGCGTCCCAGGAATCGGCCCTTGCCCGACTTCGGCAGCGGGGTCACGTCGAACACCAAGCACCGTACCTCGCCCAGAAATTCGCGCTTCACGTAGTCGAACTTGTAGTGCTGCTTGTCGAATCCATTCGTGTCGATGAAGATCATCTGCAGAAAGCCGTCCGGCAGGTACTGCATCGCGAACGAAAAGAAATTCCCGACGCCCGTGAAGATCTTCTTGCCCTTGGTCTCCGTGTCCGACAAAGACGCCAGGTTCACGCCCTTGGCGAAATCCGCCTTGCCCAGGAAATACTTGTCGCCGGCAGGCACGAAGCCGAGTTCCTTGTCCGGCTTAAGATTTTGAATGTACGTTTCGACCAGCGGCGAATACTTGCGGATATCCTGATTCAGCTTGTTTTCGCTGGCCACCACGCGGTCAACGACTTCCTCCATCGTCCGCGCCTGCTCGGCTGGCTGGGGAACCGCCGCTGCGGCTATATTCCCCGCAACGCTCGACACCAGCGTGAGAATCCCTGTCACTACATACTTACGCATTGTTGCTCTCCCTTTTAGTAGGCCAGCCGGAATTCAATTCGCACGCGGGCCGGAAAATCCACTGCCTCGCCATCTCGCTTAGCCGGTTTAAACTTGATTTGTTGCGCTGCTTGAATCGCAGCCTCGTCGAGCCCATGGCCCAGCCCGCTCACGACGTGGCTCACCTGCACCGAGCCATTCGCCAGGAACACCAGGTCCACCACCACGTCGCCTTCCAACTTCAAAGCGCGCCCTTCCGCGGTGTACTCCGGCCGCGGCTTCGACAAAATATCCACCTGCGACGTCCCCGAATCCGCTGCCGCCTTCTTCTTCGGTGCGTCGCTCACCACCGTTTGATCGGCGAACCCGGAGCTCTGAACCACTCCTTGCTTGCCGCCCTGCGCAGGATTGGCGACGCCATTGCCAAAGCCTGTGCTGGCCACCACGCCTCTCACGCCTTTGTCGCCACCCGTGCCGTTGCCGTATCCCGGTCCGCCAGGGAGCGCGGGAGAGCCCAGCCGGTTCACGTTCGTGGTTTTATTCGGGTTGCCCTTGCCAGGCAATCCGTTGGGATCGCCGAAGCCGCCGGTCTGCACCTTCTGCACCGCCATATTCACGGTCGGCGCCGCCGCGCTTCCGCTGTTCAGGTTGTTTATTTTCACTTCTTCGCGGGGCCGCTTGGGTTGATTCGTATTGTCGATGAATTTCGCTTCCAGCACGGGGGCCGGCGCCAACTCCGGCGCTTTCACTTCCAACTTCTCGACCTTTGGCTTCAACGCTTTTTGCTGGAGAAAAATGTGCGGCTGTTTGGGGTTCAGCTTCACTTCCTCAACTACCACCGGTTTCGGGGCCGGAGCAACCTTCGGTTTGGGGGGCGCAGGAGGCGGCGCCACGGGTACTTCGGTAACTGGCATGGACAAGGGCACAACTTGCATGTTCAACGCTGTCTTCAGCCTCTCCGGAAAGAAGATTGGCAGGGCCACGAAGAAGGTCAGGATAACGACTTGCACGATGGCGCTTACACCCAGCCGTTGCCAGCGCGACTCTCCCTCGGGAAGCATCGCCAGCCGTGCGGGAACCTGCTTGGTTCCGATGGAACGCTTCCAGGCGTCACGGTTCTGAGTTTGACCAGTGCTTGCGTCAAACCCGACACCCAGGCGTGTTTTATTCGTCGCGTTCATCCCAATCCGCCTAGTAGAGATTTCTGCCCAGTCATCTCCGCCCATGGAAAGAATTTTCCATGCCGAGATTCCTCTGCACATTCGCCGGGCAAGATAGAGCTTCGGCTAGGGCAAAGCCAGAGTACCGATGAGGCTGGGACGGGCCTAATAGGACTTAGGTACTAGCGTCGCGAAGTCGCCAATGCTCGCTAGCGAACCACTCTCATTATCTGCAAGCCCGGAGGGGGCACCTGGTTGCGGGTTGGGGCGCAACGCGGTCTAGGATACCCCAAACGACCATTAAGGCAAACCCAACTTCTTCCCCCATCTTCCCCCAACTTCTTTCCACCCGGGGACCGAGTCCGGAGTATGTTCTAGGATGCCAGCACGGGATACTAGGGTGCCGCAGCGATGAGTCCAGACACGGGAAGCTCGGATTCTGGAAACGACAAACCCGGTACACACGGTATCGGACCGGAGACCGGACCCGACGCTGGACCCGACCGAGCAATCCACGCGGGAAAAGTGTCGCGGCTGCTCGCGGATCAACAACTCCTGGTCGCGAATCTATACGCCGAAGCCGGCAGCTGCCCCTGGTCTTTGCCACGCGAGCGCTTCGAAGCCGCGCTGGAGCGCAGCGCCGCCAAACGTTTCGGGTCGGAAACGGTCTCCCCGGAAAAAATCGCGGAATACCTGGGCGCGTTGCATTTACAGGACTTGAGCCTTGCGGCTGCGTGTGCCGAGGGAAATCCTGAAGCCTGGGAGCATTTCGTCGCCACGTATCGCTCGTACCTGCGTTCCGCGGCAGCCGCTATCTATCGTTGCCCACCCGGTTCCCCCGCCGCGCGCGATCTGGCCGACTCTTTGTACGCCGACCTGTACGGACTCACGAGCGCGAAGCGCGGCGATCGTTCCTTGTTTCGCTATTTTCACGGCCGCAGCTCTTTGAAGACTTGGTTGCGGGCGGTGCTCGCCCAGCGTCACATTGACGCCATCCGCGCCGGCCGCCGCTTCACGGAATTCGACGACGATGCCGACGGTCACGCCGAGCGGGACCATCGGCATCGCGAGCTCACCGCCGATCGCATTCAGACTCCGCCTGATCCGCACCGCGGACGCTACGTCGCTCTGTTCACGCAAACGCTGCAAGTGGCGCTCGACCTACTCGACCCACGCGACAAAGAGCGCCTGCGTCTGTATTACGCCGAGCAGCAGACCCTCGCCGAAATCGGCCGCAAGCTCGGCGAGCACGAATCCAGCGTCTCGCGCAATCTGGATCGCATCCGTCGCCAACTGCGCGCCGAGGTCGAACGCGCGTTGCGCAATCCGCGCGTCGCAGCGACGGGAGCGCCTGCCGAGCCCGGCCTTAGCGACGAGGAAATTTCTCTCTGCTTCGAATACGCCTCCGAAGATGCTCCCATTGATTTGGACAAGCTGTTCCCCAGCAGCAGCCCCAGCCCGGAAAGGCTCGAGCCATGAATCTTCTGCTTCGCGACAAGACTCCTTCGCACCTCATCGGGGCTCGCCCTGTTAGGGAAGCAGTCCCCTTGCGCGGGCACCCAAATTGCCCGGGGCCATGCCGCAAGAACCCGTCACCGTTTCGTTCTAAAACTGGAGACCGCTATGCCGCGTGATGATCGCGAACGCAATTTCGAAAACGCCCTCGCGCGCAATCTCCGGGCCAATGCCCCGGCCAAACCGCAATCCGATACTGCCCCAGCTCCCGCGTCACACTCCATCCCCGCCTCGGATTGCCCCGACGCCGAAATTCTGGCCGCCTACCACGAGCGTCTGTTGGCGCCAGAAGAAATGACCTCCCGCAAAGCGCACCTCGCCGCGTGCCTCGATTGCCAGGAAATTCTCGCCCATCTGGAGGCGACCGACGAAATTCCGCTGGAGGCGGATCAACACCACGTCGAGCCGAAAAGCCCCATCGCCGTGCCGCAGCTCGTCCATGCCGCCCGCGCCTCCTCGAGTCCTGCTGCGCGCGCAGCCATTGCCACATCCGACTCCCGTCCGGACGTGCCGTGGCGCCCTGACAACCGGCGCTGGCTGGTCCTCAGTGGCACGCTCGCCGCCGCTCTGCTGCTCTGGATTGCCATCCACGAATCGACTCCGCGCCCGTTCCAGATGGCGAAAAATCAGCAACAGCCTGTCCCGGAGCTTCCAGCCCCTGCTCCAACTCCGCCGGCAGATTCAGCCAAGGAAAAATCCGCCGAGAAGGGGTTGCAAGTACCGTCGGCCTCAAAAAACGGTCCGGTGGCAAAAACGGACGCGCTTGTCCTTGACCGCCGAGCGCTGCAGGAAAAAGAAACCCTGCGGTCGTCGCCCGAAGCCAGGCTTGCAGCGCCGCGCGGCATCCAGCTCGGCGCTTCGGCGGGGCGCGCAGGGGCCGCATCTCGCGTCCAGGCGCAAGCTCCAACTCAAGACAAGCAGTTAACCCGGGACGCCGCGCTCGCGCCGTCCGCTTCTGCAACTGCAGGTGCCGCAGACTCCATCTCCGCCGACCAGACGGCCGTCACCGTCGCTCCTTCTGCACCCCAACAGGCAAACCGAGAAGCAGCTGTGCGCGGTGTCGTTGCCGCGCCGGCACTGCGGCAATCCCAAACGGCCACCGCCGGGGCGCCCGCTTTTCATGAGGCGTCTAATTCAGCGACGAAACTGGTTCAGGTTTCGTCGCCTGACGGAGCCGTAATCTGGCGTCTGGGTCGATCCGGATTTCTGCAACTTTCCGAGGATTCCGGGGCTCATTGGACGTTCCAGAAAACGTCAACCGTTTCCGATTTACTCGCTGGCTCCGCTCCATCCAGCAAAATCTGTTGGATCGCTGGCCGCGACGGCGCCATCCTACGAACCCTCGACGGCGGCACGCACTGGTTGAAAGTGTCGTCGCCCACGAGCGAGGATGTGGCGACGGTCTTCGCCGTGGACAACCAACAAGCTACCATCACCACGCCGACAAACCAGAGTTACAAGACAATCGACGGCGGTAACACATGGACACCGCTAAAGAATCCGTGAGGCGTGGCGAAGCCGTAGCTGCACGCATGGGTAAGGGCTGACAAAAACCAGTCTGTGCTACCGGAGTTGCCCGTCCGGTGTCTGGAGAACGGAGCTGTGTTTACCGCTCCGCCACACGGCGTTGCTCCTTTTTTTGGGTTGGGAAAGTCTCTAACTAAGCCTGTGCCTGCGACAAATGCGATGATTTCCCTGCAAGAAAACTCCCCAGCCGCGTTCTACAAAGGAACGCGAATTCGCAATGAGGACAAAACCATGAAAACTTCCAGGCCCAAAATCACTTCCCAAGTCATCTGGTATGCCCTTGCGATGGGAACCCTCGCCGTCACGGCTATCGCAAGCCATGCTGCAGGAGATCATTACACCGTCCAGGCCCGGGAAAAAGACGCCTCCCGCCCTGCTGCCTCCGACCAGGCCACCACGCTAAACGACCAAAGCGACCTCAACGTCACCGTCTACAACTCCAACATCGCCCTAATCCGCGACGTCCGCCAACTCAGCGTGCCCACAGGCGTCTTCCGCCTCAAATTCGAAGACATCGCCGCGACCGTTAATCCCGCAACCGTCCACTTCCGCTCGCTAACGGAGCCTGAGAAACTCAGCGTCATCGAACAAAACTACGAATACGATCTCCTCGAGCCCGCGAAACTCCTCCACAAATACGTGGGCAAGGAAGTTACCCTCGAGCGCTCTTACATGGACAACGGCACCACCAAGCACGAAGAAGTAAAAGCCACGCTGCTCGCCGACAACAACGGTCCGGTCTGGAAAGTGGGCGACGACATCGTCACCGGAATTTACGGCGATGGTTATCGCTTCCCGGAAGTTCCCGCCAATCTCTACGATCGCCCCACGCTGGTCATGTCGCTGGACAATTCCGGCGCCCGCAAGCACCAGATCGAAGCCTCCTACCTGGCCAACAACCTTTCCTGGAACGCCGATTACGTCCTCACCGTCGCCCGCGAAGACAAAGGTGCCGACCTCGATGGTTGGGTCACGCTGACCAACAACAGCGGCACCGCGTTTCACAACGCCCGCCTGCAACTAGTGGCTGGCGACCTGAATCGCCTTCCCGGCAGCGTCGCCGGAGGCGTAATGATGAGCAAGGCGATGAGAACGGACGCCGCCGCCGCACCGCAATTCCAGCAGGAAAATTTCTCCGAATATCACCTCTACACCCTGGGCCGCCGCACATCGGTGGAAGACAAGGAAACCAAGCAGATCAGCTTGTTGCAGGGAAGCGGGGTGCCGGTCGAAAAATTGTTCGTGGTGAATGGCCAGAACTTCTACTACCACAACTATCAGAATCCGAGTTCTCCGCTGAAAGATCCGGTCATGGTCTACTACAGGTTCAAAAACGAAGAGAAAGGCGGCCTGGGCATGCCTCTCCCCGCCGGCAATGTCCGCGTCTACCAAAAAGATTCCAAAGGCGGCATTCTCTTTGTCGGCGAAGACCACATCGGGCACACTCCCAAAGACGAATCCGTTACCGTTCATATAGGTAACGCCTTCGATCTGGTCGCCGAACACAAACAAACCGACTTCAAGAAAATTGCCACCAACGTCTACGAAATGGAATTCGAAGTCACGCTGCGCAACCACAAAGACACACCCATCACGGTCGAGGTCAACGAACCGATTGGGGGCAGCTGGGATATGCTCTCGTGTTCGTATACATTTACAAAGACCGCGGCCTTCGCCGCCCAATTTCAGGTCCCGGTGGACAAGAACGGCGCCTCCGTCCTCAAATACCGGGTCCGCGTAACGTATTAGGCAGCACCAGGCTCGGCAACACGGACCCTCCCTTGAGGCGTGCGCCGACCCTACAGGCAAGCGCCCGCGTCCATCCAAGCTTCACGTTTGATCGCCTGGGTCTAGAAAGCGAAAGCGCCGGGAACCCGGCGCTTCATAGTTCTGAGTAACAAAAGTTTAGCCGATGAACAGATGGAAGACAGCAAGAGGCCATCTAAGATTGCGAGCTCGGGCCGCACCAATTCGGGAAAGCGTCTTAACCGCTCACCACCGCATCCGCCTCGATCTCCACCAGCATTTCCGGAGAAATCAGCTTGCTGACCTCCACCATGCTCGTCGCCGGCCGAATCGCTCCAAAGAATTCCCCGTGCGCCCGCCCAACCTTTTCCCATTCTCCGATATTGGTCACAAAAATTCGTGTGCGCACCACGTCCTCCAACCCGGCCCCAGCCTTCACCAGCGCCGCTTGGATATTCTTGATGGTCTGCACGGTCTGCGCGTGCACGTCGCCCACGCCGACAATCTTCCCGTCCGCCCCGGTGGCCGTGGTCCCCGATACCGTCACCACGTTTCCGATGCGCACGGCCCGCGAATATCCCACGATCGGCTCCCACTGCGTACCGCTCGAAATGTTGTGACGAGACACAAGCCTCTCCTTCGTCGCGCGTCCCTCGCGCGAGCGCATGTTAGACTGTAGGAATTATGACACGGTCAAAACGCGCCTTGGCTGCCGTCTTTGCCTCCGTCGTCCGGCGAAGCCGTCACCGCCGGAGCCCCCTTCGATACTCGGAGCAAGCCGGCGGTAGGAAGCTGCGACCATGTTGAAGAAAGTGCCCGGAAAAACTAGATGAAATGCAACAACATCCTGGACGCCATCGGACGCACGCCGCTGGTGCGGTTGAACCGCATCAACCAGGGCCTAAAGCCGCAGATCTACGTCAAAGCCGACTACATCAATCCCGGCGGTTCGGTGAAGGATCGCATCGGCGTCACCATGATCGACGACGCCGAGAAAAGGGGCTTGCTCAAACCCGGCGGCACGATCATCGAAGGCACTTCCGGAAATACGGGCATGGGACTAGCGCTGGTCGCCGCGGTGCGCGGTTACAAGATGGTTTTCACGATCACCGACAAGCAATCGAAGGAGAAAGTCGATCTGCTGAAGGCGCTTGGCGCCGAAGTGATCGTCTGCCCGACCGCCGTCGAACCGGAAGACCCCCGCAGCTATTATTCCGTGGCGCAAAAGCTCGCACGCGAAATTCCCAATTCCTATTACCCGAATCAGTACGACAATCCCATGAATCCCGAAGCCCACTACCTCACCACGGGCCCGGAAATCTGGGACGACTCCGAAGGCAAAATCACGCATTTCGTATGCGGCATGGGCACCGGGGGCACCATCAGCGGCGTTGGCAAGTATCTCAAGGAACGCAATCCCCACGTTCGGATCATCGGTGTCGATCCGATCGGCTCGCTCTACTACGATTTCGTGAAGCGCGGGGAAAAAGTGAAAGCCAAGTCCTATGTGGTCGAAGGCATCGGTGAGGATTTCTTTCCCACGACCATGAACCTGAAGATTCTCGATGACGTCCTGCAGGTCAACGACGACGAATGCTTCGTCGTCGCGCGCCGCCTGGTGAAGATGGAGGGGCTTTTCACTGGTGGCTCCGGCGGTGGCTGCATTTCGGCAACGTTGCGCCTGGCACAAGATCTGGGCCCCGAGGCGTTCATTGTGGCGTTCCTTCCCGACACCGGGATGCGCTATCTCAGCAAGGTTTACAATGACGAGTGGATGCGTGAGCGCGGCTACGTGGACGCCGCCGTGAAAATCACTGCGGGTGAAGTCGTCAGCGCAAAAAAACAACATTCCGGAAAAGTCCGCGAACTGGTGATCGCGCGGCCGTACCAGACGGTTTTCCACGCGCTGAAAACCATGCAGGAGCAGGATATTTCGCAGATCCCGGTCTTCGAGGAAAATCTGCCCATAGGCACCATCTACGAAGATCAAATCCTGAATCTCGCGTTGCAAGGCAAAGATCTTCGCAAGCTCGTGGTGCGCGAAATGATGAGCAAGCCGCTTCCACAGATCCCGAAGAGCGCCCCGGTGGAGCGCGTGACCCACATTTTGAGCCACGAGAATCCCGCGGTGTTCGTCGAAATGGGCAACTCGCGCTTCGAGATTCTCACCAAGTACGACCTCATGAGCACCGTCGCCAGCCTCATGGAAGAAAAGCGCTGAGCGCGGGTCCCCGCTCGCGTAACTCGACAGACAGGAAGCGATAGATTTGAAGATCCACGATTTCAACCAGCGTCTCAAGAATTCCATCCTCATCGCCGATGGCGCGATGGGCTCTTATTTGCACGAGTCCGCCGGCGCACACCGCTGCTTCGACGAAATGAATTCCATCGAGCCGGAAGCTGTTTTCCGCGTGCATCAGGCGTACATCGAAGCCGGCGCGCAGATCATCGAAACCAATACCTTCGGGGCCAATCGCTTCAAGCTTGAGCCGCTCGGCCTGGGCGACGAAGTGCAGAAACTCAATAGCCGCGGGGTAAAAATTGCGCGCGAAGCCCGGGAATCCGCTTCGCGCGAAGTGCTGATCGCGGGTTCCATCGGGCCACTGGGCATCGGGGTACAGGCACGTCATCCGGAACCCGACGAAATCCAGAATATTTTTCACGAACAGGCACTGGCGCTCGAAGAACGCGGTGTCGATCTCTTCATTCTGGAAACGTTCACCTACATCGAGGAACTGCTTCTTGCCATCGACGCAATCCGCTCGTTCTCGGGGCTTCCGATCATCGCGCAGCTTACCTATTCGGAAGATGGCATGGCTTACGGCGATTTGCGTCCCGCCGCGGCCGCCGCGCAGCTCAAGGAAAAGAACGTTCAGGTCATCGGCGCGAATTGTACGCTCGGCCCACAAGCCCTGCTGCCGGTCCTGGGTGAACTCGCCGCCGTGGACGATGTTCGCGTCAGCGGAATGCCAAATGCGGGCTTCCCCAAACGTGAAGGCGACCGCATCGTGTATCCGAAGTCATCGCCCGAATATTTCGCGCTCTTTGCGCGCGAAGCCGCAGCGCTTGGTGTGCGCATTCTCGGTGGTTGCTGCGGCACGACGCCGGCCCACATCCGTGCCATGGCCGATGCCGTCAAGTCGCTGCATCCCGTGATACACGCTGCGGGCGCGCCTTCGGCCACGGTCGCTGCTAAGGCCGCGCCGGTAATCGAGCGCGAGCCGGAGAGCAAGTTCTGGAAAAAGCTCCGGGCCAAAGAATTTTCCCTGTGCGTGGAGATCGATCCGCCGAAAGGCCTTTCGCTCGATCGCATCTTCGAGCAAGTCGACAAGATCATGGCGTCGGGAAAAGTGGATGCTATCGACATCAACAGCGGCGCGATGGCCCGCGTCGGCATGGATGCGCTGATGACCGCCGGGGCACTGGAAGCCCGCGGAATCGAGACCGTGCCGCACCTCACCACGCGCGACTACAACATCATCGGCTTGCAGGCCTTGCTGCTGGGCGCCTGGACCGTCGGCGGCGTGCGCAACGTTCTCGCGATCACAGGCGATCCTCCGTCGGTCGGGGACTATCCGGAAGCCAGCGGCGTGTACGAAGTGGATTCCGTGGGCTTGGTGAAGATTCTCCATCGCTTGAATCAGGGCACGGACTGGGCCGGCAAAACGCTGGGCGGCGCCACAAACTTCACGATCGGCGTGGCCGTCAATCCCGTGGCCGACGACCTCGATGCCGAGATCGAGCGCTTCCACGCAAAAGTTGAAGCCGGCGCACACTACGCGATGACCCAGCCGATTTTCGATCCCGAACACTGGTATGCGTTTGTGAAAAAACTCGGGGCCAAGCCGGCGATTCCCGTTCTGATCGGTATCTGGCCGCTCAACAGCTACAAGCAGGCCCTGCGTCTGAATAACGAAGTCCCTGGCATCGTCATTCCCGAGTCGGTGCTGAAATCGATGGAAGCCGCGGGCGCCGGAGCGCGAGAGCGCGGGTTCCAGGTTGCCCGTGAAATGCTGGCTTGGTCGCGCACCGAACTAGCCGGCGCGTACCTTATTCCGCCGTTTAAGCGGTATGAGGAAATTCTGGATATTTTGTAGCGCTGGTCACGGCGCAAGCTCTCAAGGCGAATTGGCAGGCGTTACCGGGAGACGGGCGCAGCGGTGCGGTGCTCCTACGCGTGTTTTGGTCACTTCCCCCAAAGGTTCCAGCGCGGGCCTCAGTTGGGGTAGTGGGTATGAGCCATTCTTCGCCGTTGCGGTAGCTTCACAATTCGGCGCAGGCCGTGGGGACCTCCTGGCGTTGCGCGTTCGCTGAATCCGTCTGCAGTGCGATCGGGCTACGTTTCATTTACATCCGTCAGGCCTGCTCCTTCTTTGGGAACCACGGAACAAATGAGTTTGTGGTGCGCTGGTAGGCGCGATACTCGTTGCCGCGGCTGCGCAACGCCTGTGCTTCGGTCGCGGGGATGCCCGTCGCCCCCAACAGGAAATAAAGAATCAGAGCTGGCGAAATCAATCCCAACCAGCCCCACGGCGAGCCAAGCGCGAAGACGGCGTAGGCTAACCAGATCAGCCAATCAAAAAAATAATTTGGATGGCGCGAATATTTCCAAAGTCCCGCGCGGCAGGTCTTGCCTTGGTTTTCGGGATTTTTCTTGAAGGCGTTCAGTTGTTGATCGGCAACAGCTTCGAGAACCACGCTTACGAGCCAGAGTCCGGCGGCAAATTTCTCGAGGAGTCCGAGCGGCGTGCGCGTGTCGAGGCAGGCCAGCAGAAAGGGAAGCGAGAGAACGGCTACCAATAACGCCTGAAACTCAAAAAAGAACAGGAATCGCAGCGGCAGATTATTCTTCCACTCCTTTCGAAGCTGAACGTAGCGTCCCTCTTCCCGATGACCGATGATGCGGGCAAAGAAAAGGTAAGCCGCAAGCCGCAGCCCCCAGAAGCCGGCCATGGAAGCGATGACCCATTTGCGCGCCGGATATCCTGGTGCGGCCAAGGCGTAATAGAGGGACAGGATCCCGAGTCCGGCAGCCCAGCCCACGTCAACAATCGCGGCGTTGCGAATCAATAAATGGATGATCCACAGCGCCAACATCATTCCGACGATGATGGCTGCGCCGGTCAGTGCCAGATGTACGGCTTCTGGTAGCATCATGCGGCCTCGGCCACGGGCGCGATTTTGCGACGCGCGGCGCGACGCAGCGCCGGCGTGAGAAGCGCATAAATCGCCGCAGTGAACAGCGGGGCCACGAGACACCACACCAGGATCGCGTGCCAGGTGGTGGCCCACAGCGAGCGAATGGCGTTACCCATATCGGAGTGAATCATCGCATAAATCTGCGGCACGGAGAGAGGCAGATGCGGCGCACGGAAAAGTTTTTCACCCGCACGGAACAAGGGAATCAGCAGTGCGATCTGCAGCGGGTACACGAAAAAGTTCACCAGCTGGATCGCCGGCAAGTTCAACTGAAATGTTATCGCGGCCAGCATGCAAAGCGCGGTCGTCGATCCCAGCACCGGGAACACGCCCAGCACGACGCCGAGCGCCAGGCTAAGCGCGATTTTTTCCGGGGTGACGCCCTGGCGGAGCAACTCCAGGACGGGCCGCACCAGCCTTCGATACACGAGGCTTTCACTCATGCTGCTTCCTGCAGAAACAACGCGGAGGCGGGCTCGCCCGCTCGCACTGCAAAAAGCTGCAACAGCACGCACAGCGACATGGTGTTGTTATCGCCAGCCATGATCAGCACAAACCACATCGCACCGGGGCGACTGCTCTCGCCAGGCCAGCCAGCAGAAAAATGTCAAAAACCCGAAATAGGTGTGATAAAACGTGGCCATGGCACAGGGATTCGCGGCAAACCAAGGCAAGGCGTTCCACAAACCGGCCTGCAGGCAGGTGCGAACGGTCATGATCTGCACAAAGACGAAGACCGATCCGAATGGCAACTTCAAAAGGAGTTTCACCGAGCCTTGTTTCCTTCTGCGCCCGCGCAGCCAGCAACGCCAACAGGTTTGATGAACGGCACGAGGCCTTCGTCGCACAACTGCCGGCTCGATGCATCCAATCAGGGAAGAGACAGAACCAGACATACGGCGTCGCCGTCGCTGGAAGGCGGACCGGGGGTTTCGGCGGCGCAGAAAGAAGATTTGGCACTATGAATCGCTGGTTGCAAGCTCGTGCAAAAAAGCTCTTCTTTCGTTCGCTGCAAAATTTAAGCGGAGGCTTTCTCGAGATTGTCTGCCCGAAGGAAACATACACCTTTGGAGACGCCGGCGCGGAACTTCGCGCGATGGCGGTCATCCACAACGAACGGTTTTTCGTGCGGGCTCTGACGGGCGCGGACATCGGCATGGGCGAATCATATATGGACGGCGACTGGACGACGCCCGACCTCGTGGCACTGGTGCGCGTGGCGGTTCGCAACCTGCGCTTGCTGGACGCAGAGCACAAAGTTCTCTCCGGTATTCGGGCGATGGCTTCACGGATCCATCACCGGCTTCGTGGAAATACGATCCAAGGCAGCCGCAGGAACATTCGCGCGCACTACGATCTGGGTAATGAGTTTTACCGGCTGTTCCTGGATTCGGAGATGGCCTATTCGTGCGCATATTTTCGTCACGAGCAGGATTCTCTGGAAACCGCTCAATTAGAGAAATTCGACCTTGCTTGCCGCAAACTACAGATCCGGCCAGGCGATCGCGTGCTGGAAATCGGATGCGGCTGGGGCTCATTCGCGATTCATGCAGCGCGGAATTGTGGCGCGCACGTAACCGGGGTGACCATAAGTCCCGCGCAATACGAGTATGCAACCCGGCGCGTCGAGCGCGTCCGCCTGGGAGGCGGATCGGTGCGCATCGTGCTGGAGGATTACCGCCACCTGCAAGGGCAGTACGACAAAATCGTCAGCATCGAAATGTTTGAAGCCGTAGGGTTCGATCACTATGACGAATTTTTTGCCATGTGCGGCCGGCTGCTGACGCCAGAAGGTTCGATGTTTCTGCAGACCATATCGCTGCGGGAGCAGGAAATCGCCGAATATCGCAAGCGCGTGGACTGGATTCAAACTTACATCTTTCCAGGAAGCGAACTGGCGTCTTTGGTAGAAATCGGGCGCTCGCTGGTACGCGGTGGACAGCTGCACTTGAGCAGCACCGAAAATATCAGCACGCACTATGCAAAGACGCTTGCCCTTTGGCGCGAGCGCTTCTTTCTCCGGATCGCGGACGTGCGGCGGCTGGGGTTCGACGAGCGGTTCCAGCGCATGTGGGATTTTTATCTCGGCTGGTGCGAAGGGGCATTCCGCGAACACTATATTGGCGCGGCGCAACTGGTGATTTCCAAAAAAGCTGCGCGGCATCAAACTCTCGGCGAACAGGCGGTGCCGAGTGTTTCGCCGCTATCGGCTTAAACAGCGCGCAAAGCTCGCAACTCTGCGATGCTCACTTCCCCTCTTCAGCGTCTCATTGCGCGGGCTCGACCGCGCTGGTGTGATCGTGGATGATCCGCCAGCCCTCGGGGAAGCGCTGCCAGACGAGCGAGAAGACACCCCCGATGTCGCCCTTGGCTCGAGTCAAATGCCAGTGGCCCAGGACAAGAGCCGCGTCCGGCCCGAGAAACCGGAATTGGAGGTCGGAGAATTCCAGGTGCCCCATGGTCACGCGATCCCCATAGTTTTTCCTATACCGCGCCCGTACTGCGTCCCATCCGCGGGCGATGCCACTCGATCCTGAAAACGTGAGTTCCGGCGAGTGCCAATACCCTTCGAGGAAGGCATCCACGTCCCCCTTGTTCCAGCTAGCCTGCTGATTCTGCAGCACTTCGAGGATGGAGGAACGGTCGGCGTCGAGGTTGTCAGGCGCGGGGGAGGCCGAACGGTTCGCCCCCATTGCGAGGATTACAGTTCCTAAACATAATGAAATCAATTGGATGGCGAGACTCCGCAGCATAGGAAACTCCTTGGAACGGCGATCGGCGGGACGCAGAGTAGGGGCATTTGAGCCTGGACGCAAGTCCAGGGGCCCGCGTGCCCCGCCGGAAAAACGGGACACGGGGCACGCCCTGAGCTAGACATCCGGGTCAGGTCACTCTCGGGGTTCTATCTAGCTGGTACCCCAGAGCTATTGGTTCAAGCAGTTGGCACGGACAGAATGGGTGCTAGAAAGAGGCGTAATGTTCGCCGCTATGCTATTCGCGATCTCCATCGTAGCGCTATCACAGTTCGGCCTTTACTACTGGCGAGCGGTCTTGACGGCTGTTGCGGGCCAACCAGTATCCGACAACGTGCTGGCGGCTGCCAGCATCGAGAACGGCCGCGTGACCGCTCGCGACTTCGAGACTCTAGCGGGGCTTCACGGTTTGACGCTGGACTTGACCCCGCGCAGTAAGGGGCTTGGCTTGGTTCGCCTCTATTACCGTATCGTGGGTGGCATGTCTGTTCTGGCCGGCAACCGTATGCCCGCATTGGCGGCCTGGTGCGAGCAGGAATTGACGGTCTGCGCGCGATACGCCGCGGTACAGATTGAGTGCCGCCTGCGGTCCAACCTGGAGTTGGTGGCTTCGATGCGCTCCTGCTAGTTCGGTTTTCTTGTTTTTCCTTCTCTCCCTCCCTTGCCGGCAAGACACCACGGTCCCGACCGCGGGTCTTTGCGCGCCGCCGCCAGTTCCTGCTAACGTCTAAAACGTTCTTACCCCGGCAGCTCTTCTGGAGAAATCATGGCGACATTCCCCTTGATCGAATACGACGACGCGAGTCCTGAAGTGCGCGCGATTTACGACGACATCATGGCCACGCGGAAGACCGACTGGATCAACAATTTCTGGAAAGCGATTGCACACGATCCCGCCACGCTGAAGCGTACCTGGGAAGACATCAAGCAGATCATGGCGCCCGGTGCACTCGATCCGCTTACGAAGGAACTGCTCTACGTTGCCGTGAGCGTCACCAACAGTTGCCACTATTGCATCGCGTCACATACCGCCTCCGCACGCAACAAGGGCATGACCGACGCCATGTTTCACGAACTACAGGCCGTGATCGGCATGGCAAACGAAACCAACAAGCTCGTCACCGGCTACCAGGTTGAAATCGACGAACAATTCGCACCACCACTCTCGCGTTCGTAAAATCCAGGTTACAAAGCTCGAACACCTGTACGGAAGGCCAGTATATTTTCGCGGTGGTGCGCTCGTACGATAGCTCAGTAGCGCTTCGAACTTACTATCGTTGCGTTCGCGAGTCTTGAATCAGCTCGGGTAAGAACAAAACTCGCCAAACAAGTGAGTCCGCCAATGTCGCCAACCGCGAAAGATCTTGATGTGACCAATCCCAGTTCCACAACGCCCGGTGTGCGTCCCGCGTCGGTTGGAGCGCAGGATGAGACTGCCGGAAAGCCGCAACCTGTGCCGCTCGAAGTTCCGGTGACCGTGAATGGCGCGCGAACGGTGGAAGGCAGTGACAAGCGCGAACCCTTTTCTGAAACGACACAGACCGTGCTGGTGTTCGGCAACGGCGCGGTGATTCGCCTGGCGTCATCGGTGGCGGCGGGACAGTTATTATTCCTGACCAACGAGAAAACGAAAAAAGAAGTGGTGTGCCAGGTCGTGAAGTCGAAGAACTACCGGAGTGTGAGCGGCTACGTCGAACTGGAATTTACCGAAGCGATTCCAGGATTTTGGGGCATGAGATTTCCCGGGGAGCGTGCTGCACCGCCCGGCGCATCTGCTCCTGCGGCACCCGCGAAGCCCGCACCGGCAGCCTCTGTGGCACCTAAGACGGAAGCGCCTGCCGCGAACAGCATTCCGCAGCCGGTGGAACCCAAACTGGCGCCGGTGCCACCATTGCCCGCGCCGACGGCAACGATTACCACCAGCGCGCCGAACTTAACCCCCAGCTCGGCTTTGAATTTGCCGCGCGCCCCGGAGCCCAAGCCGGTCCCGACTTTGCCGAGCCCTGTGTCGCACCAGGCGAGTGTTTCGCCAGCCAGCGCCATACCGAATGCGACTTTGCCGAAAGCGCCCGGGCTCACCGATGGATTCGGCAGCGGCCTAACCTCAACCGCACGGCCTTCGGACAGCAGCCCTCCTGCGCCCGCCGCGCCCAAGGCCTCGCAAACACCGTTCGCCACGCAAAGTTCGTCGGACGCGCTTCGGCGCGAGTCGGAACGCTTGCAAGAGCAACTCGCGTCGATGTTATTCGCCGCGGAGGTACCCGCGACGCCGGTACAGGCAGCGTCGGCGATCCCCATCGCGCACAAACCGCCGGTCGCCGAATTGTCAACTAAGGTTGTGGAGATCGCGAAGCCGCAAAGTTCGGCCTCGAAAGTGACTCAACTGCCCAGAACCACACCCATTCAGCCGCATTCCGGGTTGGACGACGAAGAGGTCAAGATTCCGTCGTGGCTTGAGCCTTTGGCGCGTAACGCGGCCACACACGCGCAAAACGAAGCAATGGCCAAGGAAGAAGCAGCTCGCGCCAACAAGGTCATCGAGTTCGAAGTGCAGGATGTTTCGGCACCGCCCATAGCGCCTGTGGAAGAGACGCCCGCCTCTCCGGAGACTTCGCATACCAGCCATTTGGTGGAACAAGCGCCCGTGCAGTTGCAGGGCGCTTCGAAAGGCAATAACAAGGGTCTGTTGATCGGCACGATTGCTGCAGGTCTTCTGGCGGCGGCAGCCGGTGGCACGTGGTACGTGCGCAAGCCGTCCGCTGCGGCACAGCAAGCCTCCGCGGTAGCGGCGACGACCGCGCCAGGGGCCGGGGCATCGAGTGTGGCGCAACCCATGGCCCGAGGTTCAGACAAGGCCGCACATGGCGCGTCGGATCCTTCACCGAATCGGTCGAACATTAATTCGCAGCCGGCGGGGCAGTCGCAGGGTTCGTCTTCACAGGGGAACTCGCAATCGGTTACTCCTGCAGCTGAGGTTACCAAGATCGCGCCCGACAAATATGCAGCTGCCGAATTGTCCGCCTATAAAAAGTTGGCCGAACCACAGCCTCTGCCCCCGAAAAAGCCGGCTCTGGGCCCGGTGCACCTCGCTGGACCAAACGCGAACCACAACGCGGCCGCTACCGGATCTGGCGATACCGGCGCAGCCCTTTTGCTGAACGGAAACCAAGTAACGCCAGCCAGCGATGGTCTTGGAGGTTCGTTGGTGGCGGGAAATCTAAAACAGCCGGTTGCTCCGGCCCCTCCAGTTCCCATCGGGGGTGACGTGCTACCGGCGCGTTTGCTTGCCTCGGTTCCGCCCGCCTATCCTCCGCTTGCGAAAACCCAACGTGTCGAGGGCGCCGTGCGCTTGGACGCTCTGATTGATGCGACCGGCAGAGTTTCCTCGATGAAAGTTGTTTCCGGGCCGGTGATGTTGCATCAAGCGGCCATGGACGCCGTTCGCCAGTGGAAGTATCAGCCCGCGCTGCTGGATGGCAAGGCGGTGCCGATGCATTTGACGGTCACAGTGCAGTTCCGTCTGCAATAGATTCGACTGGAAGGCTGTCCGCTTACCTCAAGGATCCGGACGGGCGCTTGCGCGCGAGAAGTTCGGCGCTGCGCTGCGCGATCTCATTCACGAGAAACCCCATCTTGGGATGCGATGGCTCGAAGTCGGTGGAAATTCCGTGAGAGCGCAACTCCTCTGAAGTCACCGGACCGATCGATCCGACCACGATGCGCGCGAAGGCCTTTCCGACCGACTCCTGCAGTTTCATCTCCTCCGCAATCGTCAGCAAATGAACGACCTGAATCGAAGTGGTGAACAACGCCACGTCCACTTCGCCGCCGGCAATGGCTGCGACCGCATTGCGTAGCGGTCCGGTATCTTCAGGCAGCGCCCACTGATAAACCGGGACTTGCCTGACTTGCGCGCCGCGCTCGGCAAGCCCCGCCAGAAGCTCCGGGTTCGGGGCGCCGTACTCCTGCACGGCAACGCGTTTGCTTTGTAGCGGGAGAGAGTCGCGCTCCGCGTCAAGCGCCGCGAGCAACTCGCGCCAAGTGTTGGGCTCAGGCACGGCGAGGGTCACCGGCACACCCATTTCCTTCAGCGCCGCGACAGGCTTTGGCCCGCGAGCCACGAGGGGAACGCGCTGCAGCGCCGCGACGAATTCCTCGCGCGTGGAAACGGTTTCGGCGACGCGTGCCAATGCTCGCGTGCCGACCCCGGTCAGAAGAATCACCATGTCGAAGCCGCCCGCAAGCAGTTCGCGCGTGAACGCCTGCGCTTCCTTGTTCGATTCCAGCGGAAGTTCGCGCATCGATGGGGCGACCGTTGCCGTGCCGCCATAGGTTTCGATCAGCTTGGCCATTTCCGCAGCGCGGCGACTTTCCAAAGAAAGCACGCGCAGCCCTGCGAATCCCGTCAGTTTTGTGCGCGCTTCCATAAACGCCATCATCACACGTATACCAGCACCCAGTCACGCGATCACAACCCGCTGTTCTCGTTCCGAACCTCTACCCTCGGACGTGTGCCGTTGACTAGGCCGCACTTGGACATTGCAGCGGCTTGCGAGCAGAAACGCAGGTTCGTATACTGGCGGCCCGGGTAAAAGGTGGTCTTGCGGGAGGGTAGCCCGCGACACAGACCGCTCTTTAGCCCCTTAAATTCCAGCCTGCGCGTCGATTGCAGGCCAAACCGCGAAAGACGGCTTGTCCCGTCAGAGGAGATGTCTGCATGCCGCAAGCCCCAGTACCCGAAGAGATGAATGTCTACCAGAACGCCGAAGCGCGTTTTGAAGTGGCGGCACAGAAACTGGGGCTCGAGCAGGGTGTCTACCGTTATCTAAAATATCCCAGCAAGGAAGTCACCTTGTACATTCCGATCGGAATGGACAACGGACAGCTGGAGGTATTCACCGGGTATCGCGTGCTGCATTCAACGGTGCGCGGGCCGGGCAAAGGCGGAATCCGATTTGCGCCGGATGTGTCGCTAGATGAAGTGCGCGCTCTGGCTACCTGGATGACCTGGAAATGCGCGGTGGTGAATATTCCATTTGGAGGGGCCAAGGGTGGCATTATTTGCGACCCGCGCAAGATGACTCGCGGGGAACTCGAGCGGCTGACGCGGCGTTACACCGCAGAGCTTGCCAACTGGATTGGCCCGGAAAGGGACATTCCGGCGCCGGACGTGGGCACGAACGAGCAAACTATGGCGTGGGTGATGGACACTTACGCGATGCACGTGGGCCAGGCGACCACCGCTGTCGTTACGGGCAAACCGATTGAGCTCGGCGGATCGGCGGGCCGGCGAGAAGCCACCGGTCGCGGGGTCATGATTTGCTGCGACAAAGCGACCACGAAGCTCGGAATCAAGCGGGAAGGCTGCCGTGTGGTGATCCAGGGCTTTGGGAATGTGGGTTCCTTGGCGGCATTGCTGATGCAGAAGGTTGGCTACAAGATTGTAGGTCTCGCAGACATCGGCGGCGGCTTGTACAACGAAAAAGGATTCGACATCGCGAAGGTCATCGACTGGGTGTACATGCAAAAGAAGCCGCTGCAGGACTTTAGCGGAGGCGGCACAAAGATGACCGCGCGGGACGTGCTCTTCCAACCCTGCGAGATTGCCATTCCCGCGGCCATCGAGAATCAAATCACGGAGAAAAACGCCAGTCAGGTGCAGGCACGCATTTTGTGCGAAGGCGCGAACGGGCCAACGACGTGGCAGGCCGATGCGATTATCGACCGTAAAGGAATATTCACGGTTCCGGACATTCTGGGTAATGCGGGCGGCGTGACCGTAAGCTACTTTGAGTGGGTGCAGGATCGCCAGGGCTTTTTTTGGCGCGAACGCGAAGTCAACGAGCGCCTGTTGGATGTGATGGAAAACGCCTTCGATCAGGTGGTACGCTACGCCGAACTTCACAAAGTAAACAACCGCATCGCGGCCTATATGTTGGCCATTGACCGCGTGGCAAGCGCGCTGAAGTTGCGCGGAATTTACGCCTAGCCCCCAGGTGAAGTTGCAGGACGCGTTCCCGCCGCGCGAATCACAATAAGCACTTGTGTCCCCGGACGGTTCCGATGATAATTCGGCGCCAGTGAGGAGTCGCACCATGTCCACAGATTCCCTCTTACCCGGTTCCGCAAAGAGCCAGCAACAACACCGAGCGGACATCTGCGTCGCGGGGCGTTGGATGTACGAACGCGGGTATATCGTGGCGTGCGAAGGTAACCTTTCCGTACGGCTGGACGAGGAACGCGTCCTGACTACTCCGACGTGCATGAACAAAGGAATGCTCACGCCGGATGACCTGGTCATCATCGACCTCGAGGGACGGCACGTCGCGGGAGCCCGCAAAGCTTCTTCCGAGCTGGCCATGCACCTTTTGTTTTACCGCATGCGGCCGGATGTACAAGCGATTTGCCATGCGCATCCGCAGACCGCGACCGGTTTTGCCGTGGCGGGCCGGGCCCTCGACCAGGCGCTGCTCCCGGAAGTGATTGTCGGGCTGGGCCAGATTCCGCTGGTGAAGTACGGAACTCCCGGCACGCCGGAGCTGAGTGCGGCCATCGAGCCGTACGTGCCTCATTATGACGCCCTGTTGCTGGCTAATCACGGGGCAGTCACATGCGGGCCGGATTTGATCACGGCGTTCTTTCGCATGGAAACGATCGAACACTTCGCGAAAATTACGCTAGCGGCGGAAATGGCGGGAACGCCAACGTTGCTTTCCAGCCGGGAAGTAGCGAAGTTGATCGCCGCGAGGACGCGGTATTTTGTGGTGCCGCCGCCGGGCGGGGGCGCAGACCTGCCGGTTACCTGCGATGGCGGGGAAAGCGCGGGAGACCGCGTGCGTCTTACGCGCAGCGAGCTTGATGCATTGATCGACGAAGCGGTCCGCAAGGACCGTTCCCGGCGATAGTTCCCGCGAAATTCCGTGGTTCATTTACATGGAACGCAAGTAACCTGGCCGCATTTTTTCGCGTCCATTCTGAAGATCTTGGATTACCACCGGGATCGGGAGCCGCAGGCAAACGCAGTTCTCTCGGCTTTCACGTCGTGGCGCAGCGACTCCCGCTAGTTCATTTTCCGAAGGGAGAGCAAACAATGGAGCAAAGGATCGACCTCTCGAAACACGCTCAGGAAGCACAAAAATCGCTGTACGCGCTGGAGAAGTATATTGCGACCTGCGGCCTCGATCACAAGCTGATTCATTTGCTGAAAATGCGCGCATCGCAAATCAACGGCTGCGCTTATTGCATCGATATGCACTCCAAAGACGCTCGGGCGCTTGGTGAGACCGAGCAGCGGCTGTACGAGCTGAACGCCTGGCGCGAAACTCCGTTTTATACCGATCGCGAACGCGTCGCGCTGGAATGGACCGAATCGCTGACGCTGGTTTCGCAAACGCACGTGCCGGACGAAACCTACGAGGAGGTGAAAAAACATTTCAGCGAAAAGGAGATCGTCGACCTGTCGATCGTGGTGGGGCTAATCAACGTGTGGAACCGCCTGGCGATTTCCGCGCGTACCTTACCGGGTACCTACAAGCCGAAGCAAGCCGCAGCCTCCTGAAGGGCTCCGGCGTTGTTGTTCAACGTAACCTAAAACACATTGTGGGGCGCTGCGCGTCCGCGCCCTTGTCGAAATAGCTAAAACGCCGCTAGAATCCCTCCCTGAATTTTTCCGTCCCGGAGCTGTCGGGAATTGGGACAAATAGCAAGATTGGAGAAGAAGAACGCCTTCGCGCAGGTACAATTTCGTGCGTGCGCTGAATGCAATTTTGCATCGGAGCAGGGGTTCCCATGGACAATGTGAAAGAGTTTTTTACGGCGATACGTGCGGGAGATGCGGGGACGGCGCGGAAGATGCTCGGGGCCGAGCCAGCGCTTGCCAACGCGAGGAATGAGCAGGGTCAATCGCCGGTGCTTGCCGCGGTGTACAGCGGCCGGGCGGAGGTCCGTAATTTGCTGATCGCCCACGGCGTGCACCTTGAATTTCACGAGGCGGTCGCAGCCGGCCAGCTCGAACTGGTTGAGCGCTTCATCGACAAAGAGCCCGGCCTCGCCCGAACTTACTCGCCCGACGGGTTCCCGGTCCTCGCGCTCGCCGCTGCGTTTGGCCACTTTTCCATCGTGAAGTATCTTTTCGAGAAGGGCGGAGACGTGACCGCGGTAGCCACGAACGGCACCGGGTACAACGCTCTCACCGGCGCCGTCGCCAGCGGCCACCAACAGATCGCGATTTGGCTGCTCGAAAATGGCGCAAACGCAAACTACCGGTATGGCGCGGGGTACTCTCCCTTGCTCACGGCCGCGGCCAACGGACATCTCGAAATCGTGAAAGCTCTCCTGCTTTGCGGCGCCGACATCCACGCCAAAACCAACGACGGCCAATCCGCCCTATCGATCGCCGAAGAACGAAAACATCCCGAAGCCGCGGCGTTCCTTCGCAGCCGCGGCGCGACGTAGTTTCGCTAATACTTTTCCCCGTACGATAACCCTGACCCTCCTTCCATTTGACGGGTATGGTTGGGAGGGCGGGAAAAGGGATACACCCCTTCGCCGATCCAATCCGTTTACCGTGTCGCCGACACCTCGTCCAGGATCGTACGAGTTCAGGGAATATTCACCACTGTTCCGACGCCGGCGTAAATGTAGCGATCCCGAAAAGCCTTTTGCAACACTGCGAACGTCGGCTCTCCTGTGCAGTGACCAATCGCGATGTAATCTACCTTCCATTGGTCGCGCAACGCAGCGGAGATCCTCTGAATGTCAGGATCAGGCGCTCCCACAAGATGGAGGCCTCCAAATAGAACCCGGATGTGCGGATCTATCTTGGTGGCAGCTTCGAGAATCTTCTCCACGCCCGCGTGAGAACATCCATCCACAATGATGAGACCCTGCGGGCTACGAATCGCCATCGAGATTTCGCGAAGTTCGAGCGTTCCAGTGACCTGCGAGATGGTTGGCACAAGAAAAATGCCCGGCGCGATCTCCGTCTTCGAATCCACTCTGACGAAGTTAGCTTGCGGCCAGGGTGTGCCGGCGGAAAGCATGTCTGGCGGATTACCGTCGAAGTAACGCATGTTCGCCGCAAGCGATTCTTCTTTGCGATAGAAACTGTTCGGCACCGCCCAACCGAACGGCCCCCACGGTTCGGCGGCAGTGCAAACCTTCACCGTCGGATTGACGCGAAAGAGGTAGTTCAGACCGCTGATGTGGTCCGAGTGCCGGTGGGATATCACGACGAAATCGAGCTTGCTCAGATCCACGCCTAACGCTTTAACATTATGCTCAAGAATCTCAGCATTCCCGCCAGTGTCGAAAAGTATCCGCTTACCGCCAAACTCGACCAGCGCGGAGAATCCCCAGGCTTTGGTGATAGCCGCGGATTTCCCAAGTGCGTCGTAGAGAATCGTGACGCGATCGGGGACTTCACCTTTGCAAAGGGCTGGAAACAGAAAAACAGCCAGCAAGAGATTACGAGAAAGTCGAAATCTCATGATGTACTCCTTCAAAAAGTTGGAGAGGCCGATATCGTCGGGGATTGTAGCCCCATGCAATGTGTCTGCCAAGGTCATGTCGAGACGCCTGGAGCGCGCGGTCTCTTTCGTCATAGTTTCGATTGATGGCCAGTGAAAAATCGACTTACGTCAGGGGGCATCACTCACTTAAATTGCATGAAGCGTTGCTACCGACATCGGTTGCCGGTGTGATTCTGTTTGGAGTTAAAATACAACTAGAACTTGATGGAAGTCGTTCTAACGTGTCGCGCTATTTGTATAAACAGGATGGCAACACGATAGGGTACATGGACTCGCCCGACCAATATTCGACGGCAGGAGCACCGATGGCGTATTGGAACTCCAAATATAAATACATGCACACACCTGCTGGGCAATCATTTGGGTACATAGACTCTCATGGTCGGTATCGGTATTCCCAAGCGGGCCAAGCAGTCGGCTACTTGAAGAGTCTATAAAGCTTGTTGTGGTGATGAGTGCTGTGGAAACGTCCGAAAAGCGTAAAATGTGGGTCCGATTCCACCCCGGGATGGGAGACAAACATGTCATTTTTCCGCGATCTAAGGTTTGCGTTCCACTCGCTGATGCGCAGCAAAGGGCTTGCGACCATTGTGATCCTCACGTTGGCGCTTGGCATCGGGGCCAACGCGGCCATCTTCACGCTCGTGCGGGGAGTGCTGCTCAAGCCGCTCGTCAACCGTGACGAGGACAGGCTCATCTACATCCGCCAGAGCGCCCCCGGCATCGGAGACGACAACGCAACGTTTTCCGTGCCCGAAATCAAGGATCTCGAAGCCAGCGTCCGCTCCGTCAGCGAGTTCGGCGATTTCTCGACGATGGGCTTTACGATGATCGGACTCGGTGAACCTCGCGAAGTTCAAGGTGGCGTCGTCGGCGGTACCTACTTCGAAGTCATGGGTCTGCGTCCTGTTCTTGGCCGCCTCATCGGGCCTCAAGATGAGGGCCCCGACGCTGCGGGGGTCGTCGTGCTGACGTATCGTTTCTGGTCCACCGTTCTCAAAAAAGATTCCAGCGTGATCGGCAAAACAGTTCGCCTCAGCAGCATTGGCGATCGTTCCGCCACAATCGTCGGCGTCCTTGAACCCTCTGTCCCTTATCCCGCGGATACAGAAATCATCGCCAACGTCGTTACCAGCCCGCATCATCTTTCGGCCACGATGGTCACTGGCCGCATCCATCGCATGACCGAACTTTTCGGCCGGCTTGCTCCAGGAGTCACAGTCGACCAGGCCCGCACTGAGTTGGCGACCGTCTACGCCGCGATGCAGAAGGACCACGCGGACGCCTATCCCGATAACGGCGGCTACCGCATTGAGGCGAAGATGCTTCGCGACCAGATTACGTCCGGCGCGCGTACGGTTCTCCTTGTCCTTCTGGCTGCCTCCGGCCTCGTCTTCATCATCGCCTGCTCGAACGTCGCCAACCTGATTCTAGCGCGGACAGTTCGCCGCGAGGGTGAACTGTCGATCCGTGCCGCACTCGGCGCAAGTGCAGGCGCGCTACGCCGGATGTTGTTGGCTGAAAGTCTTCTGCTCTGCTGCGCTGGAGCCGCACTCGGCGTAATGAGCGCACAGCCGTTGGTTACTATCCTGGCTAGGTATGCCTCGCGTTTCTCTGTCCGCGCAGTCGACTTGACGGTTGATTCCAGCCTGCTCTGGGTGGGGGCGGCCCTGGCGGTACTCGCCGCCGTGATTCTGGCGTTTGTGCCGCGCCTGCCGTCGGCCGATTCGTCCAGTGGACTGAACTTGGTGAGCGGCAGCGTCCGGATCACCAGCAGCACCAGCCGCCGGCAGCGCATCTTCGCTGTAACTCAAGTCGCCGCGTCTTTTGTTCTGCTGGCAGGTGCAAGTATGTTGGTCACTACGCTGATCGCACTGCAAACAGCTCAGACCGGCCTCGATACGCGCCACGTCCTCGCCGTCGACGTTCCGGCGCTTTCGTACGGCAAGACACCCCAGCAAGTCCTCGATTTTTACAAGGAGTCGATGCGTCGTATCGACGCGCTACCCGGAGTGAGCAAGACCGCTTTCGGCATGACTGCTCCCTGGCGCGATGCCAACAACTTCGGCCCAGGTCTGCAATTCTCCGGGGATGGTCATGTCCACGGCAAAGACGATCCTCGCGCCCAATGGCGCGTCATCTCTCCGGACTTTTTTGCCGCGCTCGGCGTTCCCATTATTGCTGGCCGTGATTTCAATGCACTCGATGATCAGAATCAAGAACCGGTCGTTGTCGTCAGCGAGACTCTCGCACAACGCATGTTTCCCGGTCAGGACCCGATCAACCGGCATGTCTATTGGACGGATCCGGTCCTGGAATTCCTTCCCGGGACCAAACTCGAAAAGGCGCGATTCACGTCGCCGCACCGCATCATTGGGGTCGCCGCCGATGTTGACGATGAACATATCGTCCCTGGGCCCACTCCCACCATCTATGGCACCTTTGCAGACGCTCCCATGTTTGGTGGTCATCTCTTCATCCACACCAGCGCAATTCCTTATTCGCTTGTAACGCCGATCACCCAAATTATTCGCCAGATGTCCGCCGATGAACCCGTTGAGCACGCCGCCACCCTCGAAGATATCCGGGCTGAGGTTCTTAAGCCTGACCGTTTGAACTCGCTGGTATTTGGCGTGTTCGCCGCGGTCGCTTTGGCGATTGCCGTTGTTGGCGTTGCCGGCATGCTGGCGTTTTCTGTCAGCGCGCGGACGCGGGAATTCGGCATCCGCCTGGCGCTTGGGTCGCAGCCAGAAGATCTCCTTAAAGGTGTTGTCGCCGAAGGCGCGGTGATGGCTGGGGCCGGCGTTCTGGCGGGCGCGGCATTCGGGTTCCTCGCGGCACGATTGGCGGTCAGGTATTTCTTTGAGATGAAGATGCCGGGCCCCTTACCCGTGATCCTTTCTGCGTTC
>Ga0181522_10000289_pt1 | contig 39566 bp, 29 predicted proteins | sample PEATcosm2014_Bin_27_FD_121103 | JGI IMG/M metagenome (GOLD analysis project Ga0181522, IMG submission 121103) | Peatland microbial communities from MTU Mesocosm Facility, Houghton, MI, USA - PEATcosm2014_Bin05_10_metaG | ecosystem: Environmental > Terrestrial > Soil > Wetlands > Peat | place...
AAACGATCACCACAAATTTCGATCTGAAAAAACTCCGCTAAAAACTCCTGGTACTGGGATGATTCCCACTGTGGAAAATTCTGCGAACAACCTGCGAACCGTCGGACGACCTTCGAGCCAACTCACAACGGCAATCGCAACCGCGCCTCGCACCCTGTCACGTCCCGCCGGTTCTCGAGCGTCAACGTTCCACCGTGCGCTTCCGCAATCTGCCGGCTCAGCACCAGCCCGATTCCCGTTCCCCCCTGCTTGGTCGTAAAAAACGGCACAAACAGGTTCGCCGTATTCGAAATCCCCGGCCCCTCATCCGCAACCCACACGTTCAAGTACGAATCCTGCCGCGACCATCCGATGCTCGCCTTCCCGCCATTTTCCTGTACCGCATCTGCGGCATTGTGCACCAGATTGATCAGGAGCTGTTCCAGCTGATCGGCGTCGCCCGATATCACCACGTCCGGCCCTTCCTCCACCTTCAGCTTCACCCGCGTTTCCAGTTTCGCGACGCGCGAAATCCACCCGCGCACATCCACTGGCGCGAGCTTCGGCGAAGGCAACCGCGCCAACTTCGAATACGCCGCCATAAAACGCCCGAGGGCCTCAGTGCGCGAGCGAATAATGCCAAATCCTTGACGCATGTCATCCAGCAACGCAGCCCCAGGCCCCTGCGACTCGGGCTCACTGGTGATCGACTGCAGCGCACTCTCCAGGCTCTGGGCCACCGATTGAATCGGCGCCAGCGAATTATTCAACTCGTGCCCCATCACCCGAATCAGCCGCTGCCAGGCCTGCCGTTCCTCATCCCGCAGCGCGCGGCTCAAATCGCTCAGCACCACCAGGTGATGCGGCAGACCCGCCTGTCGGAACGATCCGCGCCGCATTCCCCATCGTCCCGATCCGCCCGGAAAACTCAATTCCATCGTCAACGCTGCTTCACCTTCCAGCGAGGCGCCAAGTCCAAGCTCCCCCGCTGTAAATCCCAGCAATCTCTCGAGCGGCCGCCCCAGCAGCCGCTCTCCGGCTCGATTCACCAGGCGAAGCTTGTTTTCGTTGTCAAACGTAAAGATCGCCACGTCGATTTCTTCCATCACCGTGCGCAACAGCGCCGTCGCCTCCAACGCCCCCAATCGTTGCTCGCGAAGTGTTTCGCTCAGCGCATTGACTTCAATCATCACCTCGCCCATGGCATCGTCCCGCCGCGCATCTCGCCCGCGCACGGAAAAATCTTCCTCGCGCAAAGCCGCCAGAAGGTTCGAGAGAGTTTGCAGGGAAAAAACCACGCGGTGCCGGAGGGAAAGGGCGAAGCCCAGCCACAAACCGAGAATCAAAATCGCCAGCGTCCAGGCGGTTCTGGAACTGTAGTCGCCGGTCCACAGTAAAATAAGTGCAATCGCCGATCCGGGCAGACCCGCCGCCAGCGCCAAAAGCTGAATGCGGCGTTCGTAGGTGAGACGGGTCATTCCAAGCCGTGTTTTTGCAATCGCCGGTACATCGCGCTCCGGCTCAGTCCCAAAGCCTTCGCCGCCTGGCTCACGTTCCCGTCATAACGCCCCAGCGTCCGCTGAATCAAGTGATGCTCCACTTCGTCCAGGCTCATATCTTCCAGCCGAGCCATGCTCCCCGCGGCGGCAGCGCGCAGCCCAAGATCAGCCGCCTTCACCTGCGGCCCAATAGCCATCAAAACGCCGCGTTCAATCGCGTGATCCAGTTCCCGCACATTTCCCGGCCAGGGGTGCTCGTGCAGCAGCTGCGTCGCCACGGCATCGAATCCCGAAATCGTCTTGCGATACCGCTGCGCGTAATTCCGCAAAAAATGATGCGCCAACAACTCAATGTCCTCGCGCCGTTCCCGCAGCGGAGGCAAATGAATCTCGATGGTGTTCAGCCGGAACAACAAGTCCTGCCGGAACCGCCCGGCAGCAGCTTCTGCGTTCACATCGATATTCGTCGCCGCAATCACGCGGACATCCACCCGCCGTGTACTCGAAGATCCCACGCGCTCTAGCTCGCCGGTCTCCAACACGCGCAGCAACTTCGCTTGCAGCTTCAAGGGTACGTTCGCGATCTCGTCCAAAAATAAAGTCCCGTTGTCCGCCAATTCGAATCGCCCGACGCGATCGACCCGCGCGTCGGTAAACGCCCCCTTGACATGCCCAAACAATTCGCTCTCAAACACTCCCTCCGACAGCCCGCCAGCGTTCACAGTGACCATCGGCGTACTCGATCGAGGCGAAAGCGCATGCAAAGTCTGTGCCACCACCTCTTTCCCGGTCCCATGCTCCCCGGTGATCAGCACATTCGCGTCTGACACGCCGATCCGCCCGATTAAATCCAGGACCGGCCGCATCGCCGCCGACTCCGCAATCATCGTCGGCCGCGACTCCGCCCGCAGCAACCGGTTCTCCGCCTCCAGCCGCGAAGCCTGTCGCAAGGCTTGCCGCAAATCGATCTGCGTACGCAAAACGGTGAGCAAGCGGTGGTTGTCCCAGGGCTTGGGAATAAAGTCGCGCGCGCCGCGCCGCATGGCCTCCACCGCCACTTCCACGCTACTCCACGCCGTCATCACGATCACCGGCAAGGTCCCATCCAGCATCTGAATCCGCGGCAGCAAGTCCAATCCTTCCTGCCCCGAAGTCGTATCCCGCGCATAATTCAAGTCCATCAGCACTGCGTCAAACTCGCGAGCCTCCACGGCAGCGAGCGCTTCCGATGGCGAAGACGCCCCTTGCGTCTCGAAGCCTTCGCGCTTCAGCAACAGACGCAGCGCATCTCGAATATCAGCTTGATCGTCAGCAATCAGAACGCGGTGCGGATGAGTATTGGCAGTCTTCATTCAGTTTGTTGTAACAGTTTATTCCAACGCGCCGCTCGTGCACAGGATGTAAGATTGAGCAAACAAACACCCGGCCTATCATCCTCGAGAGTTCCAGCGGTTGAGCTTCTTCGGGGCATCCTGGTCGGACCCGTCAGCTCTTAGCCGAGGACGAGACCGCTACGCCGTTCTCGCTGACGACCCAGCCGTCTTTCAGCTGAATCAAGCGGTTTCCGTAGGTCGCGTTTCGCTCCGAGTGCGTCACTTGAATAATGGTGGTGCCAGCCTCGTTCAACCGTTTGAACAGCTGCATGATTTCTTCGCCTTGCTCGGAGTGCAGATTGCCGGTAGGTTCGTCCGCCAGAATAAGTTTCGGATTCTGAATCACCGCGCGGGCTACACCGACAAGCTGCTGCTGCCCGCCCGAGAGCTGGTTCGGGAAAAGATCCTTTTTCCCCACGATGTTGAATTTGTCCAACGCGTCGCAAACCAGGCTGACGCGTTCTTTGTGCGGGACATTCTTGTACGACAAAGGGATTTCCAGGTTTTCGAAAACGGTCAAGTTGTCGATGAGGTGGTAGCTCTGGAAGACGAAACCGATGTTGGCCTTGTGCAGTTCGTTTCGGCGTTTCACGTTCAGCCGGTGGACGGCCTGCTCCAGGAAGTAGTACTCGCCAGACCAGGAGCTATCGAGCATCCCGATAATACTGAGCAGGGTGGATTTACCGGCGCCCGACGGACCCATGATGGTAACGAACTCGCCCGGATAAATATCGAGGCTTACGCGTCGCAGCAGAAAGAACTTGTTGGGGCCGGCCTCGATGGACTTCTCCAAATTTCGTAGCTGAATCAAAGGTTCCACAATCTCTCCTTGAAATTCCTCTGCAACTCTAGCAGATCACAGCGCCTGGCCAGCCCGTTCGTCCGGTACTGCTGGGACCAGGCGGTCGTCGGGGTTTGGCGAAAGGGAACCGGGGGCTTGCGAAGGCCGCGTGGCCGCGACCGCTGAGCGGTCCGGCCGCAGGGCCAGACGACGTATTTTACCAATGCAAAGATTACCCATGAACGCACGTGCCGAGTCGAGTCTTAATGGTACCCGGTTCACTCGTGACGCAGCGCTTCGAGCGGGTCCATCTGCGACGCCCGGCGTGCCGGCAAATAGCAAGCCAGCGCCGCTACCGCCAACAGTGCCAGCGGCAAGACGATAAAGGAGACAGGATCGGCTGTCTGCACATTAAACAGCAGCGACGACATCGTCCGCGCCAGCACAAGCGCAATCGGCAGACCAATCGCCAAGCCCAGCAAGGTCATAAACATGCCGGCGCGCAGCACCAGGGACAACACGTCCCGCGTCTGCGCTCCGAGCGACATCCGGATGCCGATCTCGTGCGCGCGTTCGCTCACCGAATACGACATCACGCCGAACACACCGACCGACGCCAGCACCAGTGCGATCACACCCAGTACCGTCATCATCGTCGCCACGTAGGCAATCCCGATGATCGACTCGGTGATGGCCTTGTCCATGGACTTTACGTTGTACATCGGCAGGTTCGGATCGACGGCCGCAATCTGGGCGCGGGCCGCGGAAACGAATTTCAGCGGATCGCCATTGGTGCGCAGCACCAGGGTTGTGTAGGACGGCGGGCTTTGCCGGTACGAACGATACACCGTCGGAACGTCCTCTTTAACGATCCAGCTGTAGTGCAGGTCGTTCACCACGCCGACCACCGTCATCCACGGCTGGTCGGAATCGGCCTTGCCAATCTTGATATGCCAGCCAAGCGGATTTTCGCCGCCAAAATAGCGCCGCACCAGGCTCGCGCTCACCACCGCAACCTTTGGCGATTCCGCCCCATCCGCGTCCGTCAGAAACCGCCCATCGCGCAACCCGATATTCATCTCGCTGAAGTAACTCGGCGAAGTCGTTTCCACGATGGAGTCGTGCGAGTCGTCTCGCTGGGTCAGCGGGCGCTCCTCGATCGAAAACTCCTGCGTCGAGATGCCGCCGCCTTCCGCGTAGGGAACGTGCGATGCCAGCGCGACGGTCTGCACTCCGGGAATGGCCGCAAGCCGCTGCCGCACCTGCTCGTGGAACGTCAACCGTGCCGCCGCCTTGCCGTACTGTGTATCCGGCAAATTCATATCCATGACCAGCAGCGTTTTCGGCGTGTAGCTGTCGTTCACCGACAACAGCCCTTGAAAACTACGCACCAGAAGACCGGCGCCGACCAGAAGCACCAACGCCAGGGAAACCTCGGCGATTACCAGCGCAGCGCGCAAGCGGTGACGCCCGCGCCCGATCGTCGACCCGCGCCCACCCTCTTTCAGCGTGCTGGTTACATTGGTCCGCGAGCTCAGCAACGAAGGCGCGATGCCGGACAAGACGCCACTCACCACCGAAACCCCCAGCGCGAAAAGAAACGCGCCGGAATCCAGCCGGATGGTTTTCCACCCGGCCACGAACTTGGCTACGTCCGGAGGCATGTGCGCCAGGATCAAATCGATGTCCCACTGCGCCAAAAATAACCCGAGGACCGCGCCGGCCAGCGACAGCAAAATGCTTTCCACCAGCAATTGCCGCACGACGCGCCAGCGGCTTCCGCCCATCGCCGTGCGCACCGCAAACTCGCCAACCCGGCCGGTTACGCGCGCGAATTGCACGTTCGCGACGTTCGCGCACGCAATCAGCAATACGAAGCCGACCGCACCCATCAGCAGCAATGTGTATTGCCGCGTCAAATCACCGGTGATGAACTTCCGCAACTCCATGGGCCGAAGCTCGAAGGCCTTGTTCGTGTCCGGATACGCCAGCGCCTGGCGCTGCGCGACAGCTTGCATTTCCGCGGCCCCCTGCTCGAAAGAGACGCCCGGCGCCAGACGGCCGAGAACCCAAAGCCAGCGGTTGTCGCGCCGTGTGCGTTCTTTGGTGTCGAAGGACAGAGGAAGCCAGGCTTCGGCCGGCATGGGATAGTCAAAACCCTTGGTCATCACTCCGACGACCGTAAAGCTCTTGCCGTCGACCTTGATGTTTTTTCCCAAAATGTTGGGGTCGGAGGCGTAGCGCTGCTCCCACAACGCGTGCCCGAGAATAATCTCTTGTTCCTTGCCAGCTTCTTCCTCTTCGGGAAGGAACGCGCGGCCCATAAAGGGTTGCACGCCGATTGTCTCGAAGAAATTTGCCGGCACATGGAAGGCTTGCAATTTTTGCGGTTCGCGATCCCCGGTCAGGTTGACTTCGTCCCAGGAATAGGCGGTGATCTGGTCGAAACAGCGCGCTTCCTTCTTCCAGTCGAAATAGGTGGCAGGCGCAATCGGAACGAAATCCTGTGCACCGAAGCCGGCGCCGCTCTCGCGGGTGTGTCCATCGATCAGCGCAACCATGCGATTGCCGTTCTCGAACGGCACGGGATGCACGAGGAAGGCCTCGGCCAAGCTGAACACTGCCGCGTTCGCGCCAATCCCCAGTGCCAGCGCGATCACGCACACCAGCGATACCAGGCGGTGTTTCATCAGCATCCGAAAGCCGAACCGGACATCCTGCCAGATCGATCGCATGGTTCTCCTGTGAGTAGCTCGGGTCAATGGTGTGGATGGAAGCCGATTCGAAACCCGCACCCTTTGAAGACCGCGAAGGGCGCGCCACCCAGGCTGACTTCTCGAAAGGTCCGCTGGCTGAGATTCATTCCGGCATCCCCGTCGGACGTCCTCTGAAATGACCGTCTCTAGTTGGCCCCGACGTGAGCTTCCTGGGTTTCTTCGACGATGCGGCCGTCGAACAGGTGAATGGTGCGCTCGGCGAAGTTTGCGTAACGCTGGTCGTGCGTGACCATGCAGATGGTTGCGCCGTTGCGGTGCAGGTCGCGCAGAAGTTCCATTACGGCTTCGCCGTTTTTGGAGTCGAGGTTTCCCGTTGGTTCGTCGGCCATCAGGATCAGTGGATCGCCCACCAGCGCGCGAGCGACGGCCACGCGTTGTTGTTGACCGCCCGAGAGTTGCGAGGGGTAATGGCGCAGCCGGTGTGCCATGCCGACGCGTTCGAGCGCGCTCTGCACTTTCTGCTTGCGCTCGCTCGAGCTCGTGCCGCGGTACGTCAGCGGCAGCTCGACGTTTTCGTACACGGTCAAGTCGCCGATCAAGTTGAATGCCTGGAAGATGAAGCCAATCTCGCGGTTGCGAATGCGGGTGCGCTCGCTGATGGAAAGATTCGCCACCGGCTGGCCATTGAGCTCGTAAATTCCGTCGCTGGGCGAATCCAGCAGCCCCAGGATTGACAGCAGCGTCGATTTGCCGCAGCCCGAAGGCCCGGCAATCGAAATATACGTGCCCTTCTTGATTTCGAGATGAATTTCCTCGAGCGCGTGCGTTTCCACCTCATCGGTGAGAAACACTTTCTTCACGCCTTCCATCTTGATCAATGTTGGTGCGTTTGGTTCGAGCATGTGCTCTCCTTGAATCAGTTTTCTTCTCTAAACCTAAACTCGTGAACCTCGACTCTTACTGCTATACGACCCCGGGGCGTCAAACTATTCCGGCTGCCCGGCGCGAGCATCGTGGGCCCGGCCAGTTCGGTCCAAAGACCGGCTACCACATCATTCGTAGCGCAGCGCCACCAGCGGATCGATCCGCGTCGCGCGCCGGGCCGGTATGTAGCAGGCCGCCATGGCCACCGCCACCAAGACAACCGCCACGCTCGCAAACGTAAACGGATCGCTTGACGCCACGCCGAACAACATTCCCGACAGCAGTCGAGCCGCGAAAAACGAGCCCGCGAGGCCGATCGTTGCGCCCAAGAGTGCGAGGCGCAATCCTTCTCCCATGACCAAGCCGAGAACATTACCGGTTTGGGCGCCCAGCGCCATGCGCACGCCAATTTCACTGGTACGCTGCGCCACCGAGTACGCCATCACGCCATAAATTCCCATGCACGCCAGAATCAACGCCAGCGCCGCGAACAACCCGATCAACGCGATCTGTAATCGCTGCGGTGAGAGCGACGCGGCTTCCACATCGCGCATCGAGCGGACGTTGTACACGGGCTCGTCCGCGTCCACGGAATGAATCGCGCCTTCGACCGCAGAAGCGGCGCTCCCGGGTTCGAGTTTGGTGCGCACCACGAGCGAAAAAAACGCCCAGGGATCCTGGGAGAACGGTACATACACGGTCAGCTTGGAAGCCTGCTCCAGGTGATGTTGCTTGATGTCGCCCACCACGCCGATGACCTGGCACCAGGTCTTGTCGTCGCCGCAGGCGCCGCGAAGGTGCTTGCCGATCGCGTTTTGTCCCGGCCAGAAATGGCGCGCCATCGCTTCGCTGACGATGGCCACGGGGGCGGCGACCGCGTCATCGCGGTAGCTGAAGGTGCGCCCGGCGAGCAACGGCACTCCCAGAGTTTGAAAATAATCCGGCGTGACCACCAGGTAGTCCGGAGCAATGTCGCCGGACCGAGGCGGGGTGCGGCCTTCGATCGCAACGGACCGCGAGCTGTTGCCCGGGTTCAGCGGGAGCCGCGAGACGGCCGAGGCCGACGCGATTGCGGGAAGGGAATCGACACGTTCTAGGGTGTTTTTGAGAAAAGCCACGCGATCGGCGGGTTTCGGATAGCGAGCTTGGGGAAGGGCCACTTGCAAACTCAGGACACGATCTGGATTGAATCCTTCGGGAACGTTCAGCAGGCGGCTGAAGCTCCGCAGCAGCAGCCCAGCGCCGATCAGCAGCACCGCGGCCATGGCGATCTCGGTGACCACCAGGACGCTACGCATCCGGCGTGCGCGCCCGCCGCCAGACGAACCTCGCCCGCCCTCTTGCAATGAAACGTTCAGATCCGTCCCGAGCAAGCGCAATCCGGGAATCAAGCCAAACAAAACGCCGGATGCCAGCGAGGCAAGCAAAGTGAAGAGGAGCACGCGGGAGTCCAGCGCGATGTACGCTCCGCCAATCATGTCGACCGGCACGAGCGCGCGCAGTGGCGTCAAGCCCCAGAGAGCGAGCAGAATTCCGAGAGCACCGCCAGCCAGAGACAGGAGAACGCTCTCCACCAGCAGATGCCGCAGCAAGTGAAATCGGCCGGCACCCAAGGCAATGCGCAGGGCCATCTCCTTCCCCCGGGAAGCGCTGCGGGCGAGAATGATGTTGGCCACGTTCACGCAGGCGATGAGCAGCACCAACGCCACCGCGCCCAGCAAGATCAGTAGCGCCGGCCGAGTTTCGCCCACCAGATCCTGGCGCAGGGGAATCAGGGTCGCGCCAAAACCCTCCTCCTTGTCGCCGTACTGTTGCTTGAGGCGCTTGGTGATGGTGTCGACTTCCGCGGAGGCTTGCGCCAGGGTGACGCCGGGTTTCAGCAAGCCGAAGGACTGAAAATAGTGAGAGTCGCGCAAGGCCGCGGGATCTTCGGTGAGACGCAGAGGATGAGGGACGGCCGCGAAGCGCGACGAGGTCCACAACTCCGTGCCCGCAGGAAAGGCAAAACCCGGCGGCATGATTCCGACCACCACACGCGACACGCCGTCGACCTCGATGGCGCGACCAACGATGTTCGCGTCGCCGCCGAATCTGCGCTGCCACAGGCCGTAGCTTAGCACCGCGACGCTGGTTCCACCGGGTGGGTCCAAGTCCGGCTGCATGGTCCGTCCTTGCACAGCCCGTACGCCAAGAGCGGCAAAGAAGTCGGAAGTTACCACCGCGCCTTCCACGCGCTCGGGCTCACCGTTGCCGGAAAGATTGAATGGCAGACTGCGTTGAGCGGCCAAGTATGCAAAGGAGGAACTTTGTTTGCGGAAATCCAGAAAATCCGCGGGGGCGGGATCGCCTGTCTGCTTGTCCCGGTCGAGCTGGTAAAGGACCACGATGCGATCGGCGTTGGGATACGGCAGCGGCCGCAGCAGGGCGGCGTCGATGACGCTGAAGATGGCGGTGTTGGCGCCGATGCCGAGTGCGAGCGTCAGCACCGCAACGGCCGTGAAGGCCGGGTTCTTCACCAGCATGCGAACGCCGAATCGGATGTCTCGCCAGAAACTGTTCACTGCAATGACCTCTCATCAGACTACGTTTGAAGCGGAAATTCGTTTCTAAATTCCACCTGCATGGCCGGGCTAAAGCCCGGCGCTTACAGCCGAGATCATTCGTACCGCAGCGCGACCAGCGGATCGACGCGTGTGGCGCGGCGTGCCGGCACGTAACACGCTACCAGAGCGACTACGGCGATTAGCACCAAGCCAAGCACGTACGTCGCCGGATTCGCCGCACTTACCCCGAACAGCAGCGATTCGCTCAGGCGCGCCAGCAGGTATGCCAGCGGCAGACCCACGGCCACGCCGGTAAGCACCATCGAACCGACTTCCTTCACGATCAGCTTGCGCACGTCGCCGGACTCCGCGCCCAGGGCCATGCGAATGCCGATCTCGCGCGTGCGCTGCACCACAAGGTAGGCGAGCACGCCGTAGATTCCCAGCGCCGCAAGTAACGCCGCCAGGCTGGCGAAACTCCCGGAAAGCACCGCGACCATGCGCGCAGAGAACAAATCATCTTCGACCACGCGCTCCATCGTCTTCACGTCGTACACCGGCAAGTTGGGATCCGCTTGCCGGACTTCGCTCTGCAACGTGGAGGCAATCAGCAGCGGATCGCGCTCGGTGCTTACGTAGAAGGTCATGCCGGAGAGCTCGTCGCGTTGCGCGTAGGGGACGTAAACATACGGATAGGTCGTGGAACTCTTGACATGATCCTGCCTGACGTCGGGAACGATGCCAACGATTTCCATATAGGCCTTCACTTTGGCGCCGCCGCCGAAGCAAAAGCGCCCACCGATCGGATTGCGCCCGGGAAAGAATTGCTTGACCATGGCCTGGCTTACAACAGCTACTTTGGGGCTTGTGGCGCCATCTGCCTCGGTAAACTCGCGGCCGGCCAGCAGCGGTACGCCCAGGGTGGAGAGGTAGCCTGGACTAACGGAAACGTAGTTCACCTGCTGCTGATCCTCCGGAAGCTGGATGCCGCCCTCGACGGTGATGTTCGAGCCTTCGTCGTCACCGGTGAGCGTGGCGATTTCAGAGGTGCCGATCGAACGGACGCCAGGGATCGTGGCGATATGCGCGCGCAGCTGATCGACCAGCGCGATGGTGCGCGCCGTATCGTAGCCGTTCAGCACCGGTGAGATCGAAAAGGTGATCACGTGCTCGGTGCGGAGTCCCAGATCCAAGGTGCGCAGGTTCCACAACGTGCGCGTGAACAACGCCGCTCCAGCAAGGAGCAGCATGGTGAACGCCACCTGCCCGGCAACCAGCACTTTGCGAAAGCGTACGTGCGAAACGCTTGCCGAAGAGGTCGAGCCCTGATCTTTGATCACCTCGGTGAGAGAAGATCGCGTGACGCGCCACGCAGGAATGATGCCGAAGAAAACACCGGAAAACAGCGTCGCGGCGATGGCGAATCCCAAAACGTCGAGGTCGAGCTTTGTCGTAAGCCCTTCAATATCGGCGTTGGCCGCCACGATCGGGGTCATCACGCTGTTCAACCAGGAACCGATGGCGATGCCCAGAACTCCGCCGCCCATGGCACAAAGCAAGCTTTCGATCACTAACTGCCGGATCAGCCGGCCCCGGCTCGCGCCCATCGCCCCCCGAATGGCGAATTCCCGCTGCCGGGCTGCGCCCCGCGCCAAAAGCAAATTCGCCACGTTGGTGCACGCGATCAAGAGCACCAAAGCCACCATTGCGAACAGCACCAGGATCGGGCCACCGGCGTCCCGTTGCAGCACGTTGCGGCCGCGCGCTCCCGGTGTCAGCAGGATTTTCTTGTCCAGAAAGGCCTGGCGTTTTTTTTCGTCCCAACGGGGACTCGTTTTCGGCAACTGCTCTTTGAGCAGCGGGGAATACGCGGCATTCAGTGCAGCGGCTACTTGTTCCTCAGAAACTCCGGGGTTGCGCCGCGCCAGCACTTTCAACCAGTAGTCATTCCATTCCGTGAGTGCAGTCGAGTCCATTGTCACGCGCGACGTCATCAGAAGCGGTACAAACACGTCGGGAGACTGGCCGATCTGCACGCCGGAGAAACCAGCGCGCGCCACGCCGACGACCGTCATTTCAATGTTGTTGATCAGCAGAGTCTTGTTCAGGACGCGGGGATCGCCGCCGAAGCGGCGTTGCCAATAGTTGTGGCTGAGGACGACGTAGGGCTCGCCTCCCGGCACGCGGTCGTCATCCATGCTGAATACACGGCCAAGAGCGGGGGTGACCCCGAGGACTTCAAAGTAGTTACCGGAAACCAGTTCGCCGTGGCCGCGCTCGGTCTGGCCTTGCGTGGCGATGCTGGCCGCAAACGAAAAGCGACCCAGCATACTGCAAACCGACCCGCCGCTTTGGCGCAGCGCTTTGTACACCGGGTAGGAGAACGATTCCGTGTTGTCGCCGTCGCTGGAAAGCCGCCCGCTAGACGGCCCGGGATCGTGAAGCACGACAAGTTCGCCGGGATTGCGCACCGGCAGGCGCCGCAGGAGCACCTGGTTCATCAGCGAAAAAATCGCCGTATTCGCGCCGATCCCCAACGCCAAGGTCAGCACCGCAATCGCCGTGAAGCCGGGGTTCTTCGCCAGCATGCGCAGGCCGTAGCGGATGTCCTGCCACAAACTGTTCATCTAAGGCTCCACTAGGGATAAGACGTTACAACCCATCCACATGTCTTGAAGCAGATACGCCAGATTTACGAGAAAAGTTCGCTCGAAAACTTGCCCGCACTATTTCAGCCGGATGCGATCGACGTTGTCCCACTGGGACATGTCCGAAAGGATCACTTTGTCGCCGATCTGCAGGCCTTGCAGGATCTCTACGGTGTTCACGGAGCTGCGGCCCAGCTTCACGTTCACACGTTCAGCGTCGGAATCGTCAGGCGTCACCTTAAAGAGGCTGATGGTGCTGTCGGACTGGCCGTGTACCGGCCGGCCGACATAGAGCACGTCCTTCAGGTTTTCCAGTTCGATGGTGCCATCGACGCTGAGGTCGGGTCGCGCCCCAAGGGGCAGCGGATCGTCGATCGCGACATCGACGGTGACCGTGCCATTGACTACCGAAGGATCGATGCGAATCACATGTCCCTTGACTATTCCGTTGCGAGTATCCACCGTCGCGTTTTGCCCGATGGCGATATCCTTGGCCTGCGTTTCCGCGATCTTTATTTCCGCTTTCAATTTCTTCGGGTCGGCCACGCGCGCGAGGTTTGTTCCGACCGCCACGTTCTGCCCGACATCCACGGGCAGGAGTTGCAGCACGCCGTCGATGCCTGCTCGCACGTGCAATGCGTCGGCCTGGCTCCGCCGCAATTCATACATCGCCTTGTATTGATCGATGTGCGATTGCTGCGCTTGCAGCCGCGCCCTGGCGGAATCGGCCGTGATTCTCGTGCGATCCGCCTCGAGGGCTACGCGGATCCCCAGCTGATCCTCTTTGACCTTTGACAGCTTCTGGGTCACGTCCGCGTCGATGCCTTCCTGGAACAGCTTGTAGTCGACCTCGTGCTGCAGCTTGGCTTGCTCGTAGTCGCTCCGTACTCCAGCTTCGACAGACTTCTGGGCCATCAGCTCACTGTTTACCTGCACCTGCAGGTTGGCATAATCCGCTTCGGCCCCTTTCAGTTGGTACTCCGCATCGAGCAAGGCCTGTTGTACGGTTGGATCGCTCATTTCCAGGATCACGGTGTTCGGAGTGACCGGCTTATCGCTCGGCCGGATCAGGATTTTTTCCACCCGCGCGGAGGTCTGCGCGGGAATCCAGCGAATGTCCAAGGGCACCAACGTGCCGAGACCGCGCACCTCGCGCAGCATCGGCCCGCGCTTGACGACGTCGGTCCAGACCGTGCCGCGATCGACCGAGGGCGCGGCGGGGCGGAGACGCGAAAGCCCTAGCGTGACACCCGCGATCGCAAGGACCGCGACGGTGACATAGGTAATTCTCTTGATCTTTTTAGCTCGAGCGTTTGATGGTCTTTGAATGTCCATATTCGTTTCGCGTAGCACTAAAATCGCACGCGGGGTGCCCCGCCCGGAGTTCCGTTAAATGGCTGTCGTTCAACGGCTTATGGCAGCTGAAACTACCCTGAACGTAGCACCATTGACCGAAAATGGGAATAATTGTCCCACGAGCGAACAGGCCGCGAACAGGACCGGAAGGAACTTTGGCCTCCGTCTCAGGGAATTGAAAGAGTGAGAAAAAACTACCGTTGTCCATCCTCCCTCGTGCCGTGCGAGCGGTTCGATCCAAGAAACCCCGCCCCGCGAAATAGCGTCCATACCTACATCATCTCCTACGCAGTGACCGCCACGGAGGTTCCCATGAAGTCCGACGTTTCGAGGTGGGCATTGGTCTTGTGTTTCGTTTTGGGTTTGACCAGCGTTGTGCTTGGGCCTGCGCCGGTTTTCGCCTTGCCCCAGTCCACTGGATTGCAAGATGCCACGCCACAAGGCGGGCAGGGAGCCGGCGGGGATCAGAGGATGCCGCTATTCGGCAAAATCACAGCCGTGCACGAGGGGTCGCTGGATGTTATGGATACCAACGGCGACACCGTTTCGGTAAAAATCAGCGGTCAGACGGAATTCCGGAAAGATCGCCAGCCCGCCAAACGTACTGACTTCAAGGTGGGAGATATCATCGTCGTGCGCGGCCAGGAAAACGCCGATCACTCGTGGAGCGCGCAAATCGTTGCGGCACGCTCCATGAACGGCCCAAACGGTGGACCCGGCGGGCGCGGCGGTCCGGGTGGAGGTGGCGGGAACGGTCGAGGATTTGCGCAGACAGGTACATTGGGAAAGGACTACGTTGCCGGGGAAATTAAATCGATCGATGCGCCTAAACTTTCGGTGTTGCGCACCGACAATGTGACCCAGTCGCTGGAGTTGAACGAAGAAACATCTCTGCGCAAGGGGCGCGATTCGATCACCATGGCCGACATTCAGCCCGGCGATCATCTTTTCGCGCGCGGCGCGGTCGAGAACGGTGTGTTCGTTCCGAAAACGGTGATGGTGATTGGTCCCGAGCAATGGAAGCGGCTGCAGGAAATGGGCGCGCAAGCGGGCGGAGAAGGTGGCCGCCAGCGTCGCCAGCAAGCTCCGCCCGACGCCGGGCCTGCTCCGGCGGCGCCTGCCGGTTCTGATTCGCCGGTACCGGCGCCCAACCCACCGGCTCCAAATTCACCGGAGCCCCAGCATTGAAATCGAAGTTTCCACTTTCCGTCTTCCTCTTGGTGTTTTTGATGGCGAGTGCCGCGCGTGCCCAAACTCCCGCTTCGCCTGCGCCGGACACCAGCTCGCCCGCGGCCGCCGCGCCCGTGGGGATTCCGCCGCAGACTCCCACCGTTACCGCGACCCCCGCACCGAATTCCTTTGAGATTAGTGGCACCGTTCGTTCGGGCAAGACGCCGCTGCCTGGCGTCACCGTCACCGCCGCGAATACGCTCACCGGAAAAAAATTGTCCGTGGCCACGGCAGCAAACGGCACCTATACCTTCACCGGCCTTCCTCGCGGGCGTTACGTGGTGCGCGTCGAATTCATGGCTTTCGCGCCGCAGACCCAGGAGATCATCCTCAAGCCGGAAACACCTGCTGGAAAATTTGACGCGGAGCTAATTCTCGCCTCGCGGCAGCAAGAACAATCGCCGACAGCGAGCGCCATCGCCGCCGGCCGCGGCTTCCAGAGCTTGTCCGTTGAGAGCACACTGGCGACGCTGGCCGGAGGAGATGTGGCCACGGCGGGCGCGGGACAAGGCGGCGGTGCGGGAGCGGGCGATATCGCGAGCCTGCCGATGAACGGTGCCGGTGTCGATACTGCCACCGAATCGGTCAGCATCACCGGCGCTCAAGGCCGGTCGCAGGACTTTGGCGGCGGCAGCGAAGAAGATTTGCAGAATCGCATTCAGGAATTTCGCCAGCGGGCCCAGCAGGAAGGACTCATTCCGGGCGGTGAAGGTGGCGGTCCGGGAGGGGGGCCGGGCGGCGGTGGCTTCGGCGGCGCCGGGCCGATCTCGATCGGGCGCCTGGGCCGCGGATTCAACGTCAACCAACCCCACGGCTTTTTGTACTTTTCCGATGATAATGCGGACTTTGACGCGAAACCCTATGCGCTCACCGGGCTTGAGACGCCCAAAGCGAGTTATAACTTCGCTCGTTTTGGCGCCAACGTGGGCGGGCCACTGAACATTCCGAAAATTTTCAACGGCGGCAACAAGTGGTTTTTCTTCGCCGGCTGGAACGGCTCGCGCGGCAGCACGCCGGTCGATTCGTTCTCCACCGTTCCCACGGCGGCCGAACGCGCAGGGAATTTCTCGGCCGCGACGTACCGAGATGGCTCACCAGTGCAAATCTTCGATCCCACGACGGGCGAGCAGCTCAGCTACAACGGCGTACTCAACGCGATCAGCCCTGGCCTGATCAGTCCCGCCGCAGAAACATTGCTGCACTATATCCCGCTGCCCAATCTTCCCGGCACGACGCAAAATTTCCATTACGTCACCAACGACAACAGCAACACCGATGCCGTGAGCATCCGGCTGATCCACAATTTTACCAGCACGCCGACGTTTGGCCCGTTCGGCGGAAGTACGCCCGGCGGCGGGGGAGGCGGGCGCGGTGGTGGTGGGAGACGCGCGCAGAACAACATCAACTTCGGCTTGAACTGGTCGCGCAACTCTACAGAAACCGTTGGCGCTTTCCCATCACTTGCGGGCAACACCAACACGCAAGGGCTGCAGGCCAGTTCTGGCTGGACCTACGGCAACGGCCGTCGCACCAACACGCTGCGCTTCACGTACAACCACAATCACGTTTCGACCTCAAATCTCTACTCCAATTCCGTGGACGTAGCGGGTCTGGCGGGCATTGGCGGCGTCTCGGACGATCCCTTTGACTTTGGCCTTCCCGGCCTCAGTTTCACCGACTTCAACGGCCTCACCGACCCCACCGCGCGCCGCGAACTCGATCAGACCTACACGATCTCCGACACCCTGGTGTACTACCGCGGCAAACACAACTGGCGTCTGGGCGGAGACTATCGGCGCATTCTGCAGAGTTTTCGTTCGGCGAAAAATGCGGAAGGCTCCTTCGTATTCACTGGACTGGAGACCTCCGAGTTTCTCCCGGGCAGCAAGCAACCTGTCTCTGACACCGGTTACGATTTCGCCGATTTTCTTCTCGGCCTGCCGCAGCAAACTTCGTTGCAATCCGGCACGAACTCTTACAATTTCGCGGCCAACTCCTTCGACCTCTTCGCCCAAGACGACTACCGTATCTTCTCGAAACTATCCCTGAACCTCGGCGTGCGCTACGAGTACAACGGCCCCTTCACCGAAGCCCACAATCAAGTTTCGAACCTCGACGTAGCTCCCGGATTCACGGCCGCCACCCCGGTGCTGCCCGGGGCGTCTGGCCCTTACAACGGCGACTATCCGAATTCACTGATCCACCCGGATCGCCATGACTGGGCTCCGCGCGTCGGGATCGCTTGGCGCCCGCTGAAGCAAACCGTGGTACGCGCGGGCTACGGCATCAATTACAATCTCGCGCAATACGCCAACATCATTCAGAATTTTGCATTTCAGCCGCCGTTCGCCATCACCTCAACCAACGTCACCAACGCCGCCGCTCCTCTGACTCTAGCGAACGGGTTTCCCCCCGTTGCTCCGGGCGCGGTGACCAACAATTTCGCGGTCGATCCCAACTATCATATCGGCTACGTGCAGATTTGGAATTTGGACATCCAGCGTACGTTGCCTCACAGCTTCCTGCTGAATGTGGACTATAACGGCTCGAAAGGCACCGATCTGGACACCGAACGCGCCATCGAAATTCCGGGCATTCAGCCGTTCATTTACGAATCGTCGGCGAGCACTTCCATCTTCCACGCGGGTTCGTTGCGCGTTCGCAAGCGCATGGCTCACGGCATCGGTTTCCAGGCCACCTACATCTATTCCAAATCCATCGACGACGCTTCCTCCATCGGCGGCGGATCGCTGATCGTTATTCAGAATCCGTTCGACATCGCCGGCGATCGCAGCCTTTCCGCTTTTAACCAGCGCCACAAGTTCACCGGAAGCTGGATGAGCGATCTGCCCTTCGGCGAAAATCGCCGCTTCCTGCAAAAGGGAGCGTGGTCCCACATTCTTTCCAGTTGGCAATTGAGCGGTGACTTTACCGTCGCCTCCGGCTTGCCCTTCACTCCGAACGTGCTCGGCAACAGTCTGGACCTCAACCGCGGCGTCAGCGGTTCGCTGCGCGCCGATGTCACCGGCCAGCCCATCTCGCTCAGCAATCCGACCGCGGCTGAATGGTTCAACACCGCGGCTTTCTGCTCGCCCTCTTCCTCGGCGGGCACCACCAACACTTGCGTGAATCCCAACGGCACTCCGTATGGAGACGCCGGGCGCAACATTATCGAAGGCCCCGGCGAAGTGGTTGTGGATATGTCGCTCAGCAAGACCATTACCGTCAAGGAATCACGCTCTCTCGAGCTGCGCCTCCAGGCCGCCAACGTTTTCAATTTTATCGACTACACGTCGATCAATACCACGGTGAACTCGCAGCAGTTTGGCCAAGTCACGACTGCCGGCGCGACGCGGCGCATCACATTCGTCATGCGTTTCCGTTTCTGATGCATCCTGCCCGATGCCGCCTGTCAGGCGATCTGTTGATGAGGTCGAAGCGGCCGGGAGGACTGTCATACTGAGCTCATCCGATAAGAATGGGTGAAGGAACTCAATATGCGAAGGGCGAACGTATCAGCCAGGAGCCACCGATGTTGCTAGACCGCAAACCAATCGCACTGCTTTCCTTGTGCCTTCTGCTCGCCAATTCCATTCCCTCCGCCCGCGCCCAGAGCGCGTCGCAGACGCAGCAGCCAGCAGCTCCTGCCCAGTCGCAATATCGCATGCACGTGACTTCCGAACTGGTTCTGGTCAACGTCGTTGTCCGCGACAAAAAGGGCAACCTCATCCGGGGCCTGAAAAAAGAAGACTTCACGCTCACCGAAGACAACAAGCGCCAGGAAATCTCCACCTTCGACTATGAAAACGTGGACGAACTCCCGACCGCCGGAGCCGCGGAAGCCACGGCCACCGGCACGGCCGCCACCGGTGGTCTGCTGCATGCCTCGAACGCCGGCGCTCTGGACGCGCGCGATCGCCGCCTCATGCTCTTGTTCTTTGATTTTTCCGCCATGGATCCGGAGCAAATCGAGCGCGCCGTCGACGCCGCCAAAAAATTCGTGAACACCAAGATGCTTCCCGCGGACATGATCGCGCTTGTGTCTCTCTCCACCAACATGCGCGTCGATCTGGATTTCACCACGGACAAGAAGAAGGTCCTCACAATTCTTTCCGCCTATACCTCCAGCCAGGGCCAGGGTTTCGATCTCGGGCTGGAAGGCTCGGCCGAAGGCGCCGCCGAAACCAGCGGCTCCTATACTCCCGATGACACCGACTACAACACCTTCACCGCCGACCGCAAACTCCTCGCGCTGCAATCGTTGACGCAATCGCTCGGTAAAATCTCGCAGAAGAAATCCATCATTTATTTCAGCAATGGAATCACGCAGTCCGGCGTCGACAATCAATCCGCGCTTCGTGCCGCCACCGCCTCGGCCGTCAAAAACAATGTTTCGATCTACCCGCTCGACGTGCGCGGGCTACAGGCGTTTCCGCCAGGCGGCGAGGCCCAGAACGCCAGCTTGCATGGGCAGTCTGCCTACAACGGGAATGCCGTTTTCAACGATCTCAACGGCAACGCGAACTCGCAGGACACTCTGTCCACGCTCGCGGACGACACCGGCGGCAAAGCCTTTTTCGACGACAATGACTTCAGCGGCGTATTTTCGCAGGTGCAGAAAGACACTTCCGCGTATTACGTTCTGGGTTTCACGAGCACCAACCCCTTGAAGGATGGGCGCTTCCGGCGTCTCAAGGTTCAAGTCAATCGCCAGGATGTAAAGCTCGAGTTCCGGCCGGGATATTACGCGGGCCGCGACTTCCAGCATTTGAATCACACCGACCGCGAGCAGCAACTGGCTGACGAATTGGATGCGCAGCTACCCCAGACCGACGTAGCCGTGTACGCCGGAGCGCACTACTTCCGTCAGGATGACTCGCACTACTATCTCGGCGTTTCGCTCGTGATCCCCGGATCCCAAATCCCGTTCGTGCAAGCCAAAGACAAGGACAACGCCACCATCGATGTGATCGGCGAGGTTCTTGCCGGAGGCAAGTTGCCCGTCGGCCACCAGCGCGACACCGTGAAGCTCGCCCTCGACAGCACGCAGCAGGTGCGCCGTAAAAATGTTCAGTACAACACGGGGTTTGTTCTCGCGCCGGGAAGCTATCACCTGAAATTTGTCGTGCGCGAAAACCAAAGCGGCCGCATGGGCTCGTTCGAGACCGACGTGCAAATTCCCGATCTACGCAAAATGCCGCTGCGCATGAGTTCTGTCGTGCTGGCCAACCAGCGCGTCCCCGCCACCAGCAACAAAACCAAAGGCTTGCATCCGCTCATCCAGAATCAAACCGAGCTCGTCCCCAACATCACACATGTTTTCACGCAAGACCAGCATCTGTATCTGCAATATGAGGTCTACGACGCAGCGCACACCAGGAAGGGCGCGCCGGCGGCACCCGCGGACGCCACCGCCAGCGGTTCCGCGAATCCGCCGCAGCCTAAAGCGCCACGCGACGCCGTACGCGTGTTGACCAGCATCGAATTTTTGCAAGGAAACGCCAAGGTCTACGAATCAAAACAAGTGGTAGCCAACGAAGTCACCGCGCCCGATCGCAAAGCCGTCATCTTCCAGATCGATCTGTCCCTGCAATCCCTGAAACCCGGCTTCTACACCTGCCAGATCAACGTGGTGGACGACAACGCCGGCAACTTCGCCTTCCCCCGGTGGCCCATCCTGGTGAAGGAACCAGCCCCACGCGCAGCGACCGCCGCCTCCACCACCGGCGGCAACTGAACGCGAAGGCACCGGCTTCAGCCTGTGTTCCCGACCGGCCCGCGAATCCGCTATTTCCCCAAAACCTCTTCCGCCGCATGAAACGCCGCATTCGCGGCCGGCACTCCACAATAAATCGCGGTCTGCAACAAGACTTCCTTGATCTCCTCCCGCGTGACTCCATTGCTCAAAGCCGCCCGCACATGCATCCGGAACTCCTCGCCGCGATTCAACGCCACCATCATCGCCAAGGTAATCATGCTGCGCGTCTGCCGCGGCAAACCCGGCCGGCTCCAAATCTCTCCCCAGGCATACCGCGTGATCAAATCCTGAAACTCCTCATTGAACGCGTCGCGGTGCTGCACAGACCGATCCACGTGCGCGTCCCCCAAAACCTCGCGGCGCACCGTCATCCCCTGCTCGTAGCGGTTCTTCTCATCCATCGCCAGCTCTCCTCGATGATCCGTTCTTGCGCGAAGCCGCACCGGTTCCTATCGTTCACGCTGCCAAAAACGCCGCAAGCTCCGCCGTAAACGGCTCCCGCGCCTCAATATTCGATATATGCGAAGCATCCAGCTCCACAAACCTTGATCCGGCAATCTGGTCCGCCAGATAACGCCCATCCTGCGGCGTCGCCGCGGGATCGTGGGTCCCGGAAATCACCAGCGTCGGCGCGCGAATCGCACCCACCCTTTCGCGGTAGTCAAACTCCCGCAAGGCCTCACAACAGGCCACATACGCAGCCGTATCTGCGCGCTCGAGCGCTCGGCGCACGCGCGACACTTCCAAAGGCTCCGACGTACGAAAATCGAATGTAAACCACCGTTCGATCACCGTGTCCGTGATGGATTTCGTCCCGCCCTTGCGAACTGCCTCGATGCGCTTGTTCCAACCCTCCGTCGTTCCAATCTGCGCCCCGGTATTGCTCAACACCAGCTTATTCAGCCGCTCCGGCTTGTTCACCCCCAGCCACATTCCCGTCTGCCCGCCGATCGACAACCCGCAATAATGTGCTTTGTCGATTTTCAGAAAATCGAGTAGCCCGAGTTCATCGTGCGCCAACAACTCGATGGTGTAAGGCCCCGGCGCGGCAGACGACTGCCCATGTCCGCGCTTGTCGCAGCGCAACACGCGATATTTTTTCGCGAACTCCCCTGCCTGCGCATCCCACACCGACAAATCCGTGCCTAGAGGATTCGAGAACAGTAGCACCGGCGCACCATCGGGCCCCGCGATCTCATAGTGCATCCGCACATCTTTTAATTCAGCGAATGGCATAAACCTCCTTACGTCAAACTCTTTCGCGCAATACTGGCTGCAACCACGCGGTCCACAAAGACGGTCGCCATCCCCAGGTATTTTGCCGGATCGAAAAGCCCCTCTACGTCAGCCGCCGAAAGATATGCCTTGGCCCGCCCATCGCTAAGAATGACCTCGCGAAGATGGCGCTTTTCGCTCCGCGCTTTCCGGCAAGCGACTGCTACGAACTCGTGCGCTGCCGTTTTGCCCATTTTCTCCGCCAAAGCCGTCGAGACCGCTTCCGCAAAAATCAATCCCCGCGTGGACTCAAGGTTCTCCCGCATACGCTGCGCATCAATCTCCAGTTTCGGGACAACCTCCGCCAGCTGGCCCAGCGCACCCGCGCTCAACGAAACGATCTCCGGCAGAGTCTCCCACTCCGCATGCCAGCCGCCCATCCCGCGCTCGTGTTCCTGCAAGATGGATGTCAGCATCGTGCTTACCAGCCCTGGCACACGCACCGCGGCGGACAACACGGCAGCGGACGCCACCGGATTCCGCTTGTGCGGCATGCTCGAAGATCCGCCGCGATCCTTCTCCGCGGGCTCAAAAACTTCCGCAACTTCGGTCTGCGAATGCAAGGAAACATCTTTCGCGATTTTTCCGAGCGTGCCGACGCACAGTCCTAAAGTAGTGGCAACTTCAGCCACACGATCGCGGTGACTGTGCCACGGAATCTCCGGCAATCCAAGCGCAAGCTCTTCGGCCAAATTTTTCGCAACGGCAGCGCCGCGCCCGCCCAGCGCCGCCAAGGTGCCGACCGCTCCGCCGAATTGCATTACCAGCACACGCCGGCGTGCCTCGCCAAATCGATCGCGATGGCGATCCACGGCATCCAGCCACCCAGCCACTTTCGCCCCGAACGTAGTTGGCAGCGCCTGCTGCATCCAGGTCCGGCCGACAACGATCGTCGACCGATGCTTGGTCGCAAGCTCGGCCAGTCCGCCGGCCAGCCGATCCAGATCACCGGTGATAATTTTCAGCGCCTGCCGCAGCTGCAAAACAAGGCCCGTATCGATCGCATCCTGGCTCGTCGCGCCCCAATGCACGTACCGCGCTGCATCTCTATCGCTCTGCGCGACCAGAGCAGTAAGCGCTTTAACCAGTGGAATGGCAATATTGCCTGCGAGTTTTGCGCCGGAAGCCAACTCCGCAACGTCGAACAACTCCGCTTCGCATTTCGCCGCGATCGCCGCCGCAGCAGAGGAGGGAATTACGCCGGCGCGGGCCTCCGCTCGCGCCAAAGCGAGCTCGAAATCGAGCATGCCCTGCAAGCACGCCCGATCCGACAACGCCTTCTCAACCTCTTCGGAACGAAACAGCGAATTGAGCAATTGCATATGCTCTAGCCGCCCTGTTCTACCCTGCGCTTCGAGGGCCAGAAGGCGGGCGTTTAGACCGTCTCAGGCGCAAAAGCGACACAACGCGAAGTCGACCGTCGGACGCGGCGCGGGCGCGCGCAATCTTCCTACACCCGCTCCAATACCACCGCGATCCCTTGCCCCACGCCGATGCACATGGTGCACAACGCATACTGCTGCTTGCTCCGCTGCAACTGGTACATCGCCGTGGTCACCAATCGCGCCCCGCTCGCCCCCAACGGATGTCCCAACGCAATCGCCCCGCCATTCGGATTTACGTGCGCCGCGTCATCCGCTACGCCCAGCTCCCGCAACACTGCCAACGCCTGCGACGCAAACGCCTCGTTCAGCTCAATCACATTCATCTGCCCGATCGAGAGCCCGCTCTTGGCCAGAACTTTCCGCGAGGCCGGGACTGGCCCCATACCCATCACGCGCGGAGCAACGCCCGCCACCGCCGCGGCCACCACTCGTACTCGCGGTGTCAATCCATGTTTGCGCACCGCCGCTCCCGAAGCCAGCAGCAGAGCGCACGCGCCATCATTGATGCCCGAAGCGTTCCCGGCTGTAATCGTTCCGCCCGGTTTTACCACGCCTTTCAATTTCGCGAGCGCTTCCAGCGTGGTATCCGGCCGCGGATGCTCATCCTCGCGGACCAAAATGCACTCGCCCTTGTTTTGCGGAATCGGCACATTCACGATTTCGTCCGCCAGCCGCCCGCCGCGCATGGCGTCACCGGCGCGCTGCTGGCTTCGTAACGCAAACGCATCCTGGTCCTCGCGCGAAACGCGATATTCCTCAGCGACGATCTCCCCGGTTTCGGGCATCGAATCGGTTCCGTACTTGGCCTTCAACACTGGATTCACAAATCGCCACCCCAGCGTCGTATCCTCAAGCTTCATCGAACGCGAAAATGCCGCATCCGCTTTCCCAATCACAAATGGCGCCCGCGACATGCTCTCCACACCGCCCGCGATTACCAAATCCACTTCGCCGCTCTTGATCGCGCGCGCCGCCGTGGCCACAGCGTCCATGCTCGACCCGCACAAGCGATTCACCGTCGACCCGGGAACCTCTTTCGGCAATCCCGCCAGCAGCAGCGCCATCCGTCCCACGTTGCGATTGTCTTCGCCGGCTTGATTCGCGCACCCATAGATCAGGTCGTCGAGCGCGTTCCAGTCCACGCCACGATTTCGCCCCATCAGTGCTTCGATCGGGATGGCGGCAAGATCATCGGTGCGCACGCCGGCGAGTGCTCCGCCATATCGCCCGATCGGGGTGCGAATCCCGTCACATATATATGCCGATTGCATGTCCGTGTTGCGCCCCATCGTGAACGGCTATAGTAACATCGTCGAAGATTCGAGTGCGTGCGTCCCCCGGAGCCAGGATGAACCGATGCTCAATCGTTTCGCATATGTGAGTCATTTCGTGGCTTAAACTCGGTTCTAACCGTCGATGCGAACCCAAGTCGGCATTATCGGAGCAGGACCCGCGGGGCTCATGCTCGCGCACCTGCTCCATCTGCAGGGCCTCGAGTCCGTCGTGCTCGAAAGCCGCTCTCGGGAATATATCGAACAGCGCGTCCGCGCCGGTGTGCTCGAGAAGGGCACCGCGGACCTGCTGATCGAATCCGGCGTGGGTGCGCGGTTGCAGCGCGAAGGCTTGGTGCACTACGGGATCGAATTGCGCTTCGGCGGCGCCGGCCACCGCGTCGACTTTGCCGACCTGACCGGCGGAAAATCCATCACTGTCTACGCGCAGCACGAAGTCATCAAAGACCTGGTCGCCGCGCGCGTGGCTGCCGGGGCGAAAATTCTCTTCGAAGCGGAAGCCGTCAGCGTTCATGATCTTGATGCAAAACCAAAAATCCGCTTTCGGCACGGGGCCGAAACCAAAACGCTGGACTGCGACTTCATCGCGGGCTGCGACGGCTTTCACGGCATTTGCCGTCCGGCCATACCCGCCGGCGTTCTACGCGTGCACGAGCGCGTGTACCCGTTCGGATGGCTCGGTATTCTCGCCAAAGTTGCGCCGGCGTCCCACGAACTCATCTACACGTATCACGAACGCGGCTTCGCGCTGCTAAGCATGCGTTCGCCAGAGATCTCAAGACTCTACCTGCAGTGCGATCCCGAAGAAAATATCGCTGAGTGGCCTGACGACCGCATCTGGAACGAGCTGCGCACCCGCATGGCAACGCGCGAAGGGTGGAAGCTCGCCGACGGGCCCGTGCTGCAGAAGGGCATCACGCCGATGCGCAGCTTCGTCGCTGAGCCGATGCGCCACGGCAAAATGTTTCTCCTGGGCGACGCCGCACACATTGTTCCGCCCACCGGCGCAAAGGGATTAAATCTCGCCGTGGCCGACGTTCGCGTTCTGACGCGCGCGCTGGTCGATTTCTACAAACATGGCAAACACGAAGGGTTGAATTGCTACTCCAATACCTGTTTGCGCCGCGTATGGAAGGTGCAGCGATTCTCGTGGTGGATGACTTCGATGCTACATCGTTTTCCGCACGAAGACAGTTTTCAGCACCATCTTCATTTGGCGGAGCTCGATTACGTTACGAGTTCAAGAGCGCCGGCGCAATCTCTCGCGGAAAATTACGTCGGCCTGCCCTACGATGAAGACAAAAAACAAGCGTGACGCGAACACTTTCGTTCGGTTGGCGTCACTAGATCGCGGCCGGTGCCATAAGCCCACCGGAAGAGTCCGAAAAAACCGCATTTGAATCATCCGCCTCACCGCTCTTGTAGGGGTGCTGCATTGCTGCGCCCAGTTAGCACCCAACAAAAACCTCTCGCGCAGGATTTCGCGGCCGATTTATTCGTAGCGCAAAGCTTCGACGGGATTCAAACGCGCGGCGCGTCCCGCGGGATATAAGCCCGCCAGCAGGCTGACGACGACGGCGAACGCAACGGCGCCACCGGCCAGCCACCACGGTACATAGGAAATTTTCACTCCCGGGAGGTCCTGGCGGCGCAGGTACATGGTGGTGCCCCAGGTCAAGGCCGCGCCGATCAGCCAGCCGAGAGTTACGCCAGCAACTCCACCAAGCAAACCCATCGCGCCGGCTTCGGCGAAGAACAAGCTGCGTACATCGCGGTCCGTTGCGCCCAGGGCTTTCAGCACACCGATTTCGCGACGCCGCTCCAGGATGGCCATCACCAGCGTATTGATGATGCCGAGCGAGGCGACGGTCAACGCGAGGCTGCCGAACAATCCCAGGAACAAATCGAAAACGGTGAACACGATACGCAAGCTGCGTGTGGCATCCAGCAGAGAAAATGTGTTGAAGCCCATACTCTTGATGGCTTGTTCCGCTTTCAGCACGTCTTTGGGCGATTTCACGCGCACCGTCAGGGCCATGTAAGTCGGTTTTCCCGAGCCGCCTGTGCGCACGAATTCCTGCACGTCATTCGGCTGCGCTACGTGCAGATCTTCCGCGACACGCAACGGAATGAAAACGCGGCCGCCCCCGAATCCGCCGATTCCTGCGGAGGGATCGGTGTCGATGATCCCGGCGATGCGCAGCGTTTTCTCGCGCGAGACGATCGAGATGCCTCCCGACATCATGTCGTCCATCTGCTGGTCGATGTCCTTTTCATTGGCGATGTCCGCGGACGAGCTTTGCTGGCGCTGCGCGTAGCGCAGGGTTATTTCTTTTCCGACCAGCGTGGCAGGTTGCGCCGAAAGTTCCTTGGCGAATTCGGATTGCAGGATGGCTTCCTCGGCGCTCGGCGAAGAGAACGCTTTTCCGACGACGCCGTCGAACGTGCCATTCGCCCGGGAAGAGTCCGGCAAACCTAGAACGCTGGTGGAATAGCGGCCGCCGTTGAACCGCACTTCGGTCAGGAAACGGACTTGCGGGTAGACCTCAGTGACCTTGGGCAATTTGGCGAATTCCTGGCGCGCCGCTTCGTCGAGCGGGTTTGCGTCTTCCGGCTTCACCGTCTTGGTCGTGGCGGGCCGCGGGCCGTCGCCGTTCATGCCGCGCATCCCGCGCTTGGAGGTGACGAAGACGGCGTCGAACAGCCCGGATTTGTTCAGCCGCTGGGAAGCTAACGTTTGCAGTCCTACGCCGAGCGAGAGCATCGCCACGAGGGAAGCGACGCCGACGGCGACGCCCAGCGTCGTCAGCGAGTTGCGCAGAATCGCCTCGCGCAAATTGCGAAACGCGAGTTCTGTCAGGTCGCGGCCTTTCATTGTGGGGCTCCAGGGCAACGGTCAGGCTGAAGCCCGGTACCAACATCTTCAGGCGCCTGCGTCCCATCGCTGACGAGCCGGCCGTCGGAAAGGACGGCAATGCGGTTGGCAAACCGCTCGGCCAATGGCCGCTCGTGGGTGACCATGATGACGGTCATGCCAAGCGTGGATTGAATCTCGCGCAGTAGCAGGAGAATCTGCTCGCCGTTGACGCTGTCAAGGTTGCCCGTGGGCTCGTCGGCGAACAAAATCGACGGGCGATTGACCAGCGCCCGCGCCAGCGCCCCCCGTTGCTGCTCGCCTCCCGACAATTCGCTGGGCCGGTGCTGTCGTCGCGCCCCCAGCCGCACGTGCTCTAGCGCAGCGGCGACGCGACCTTCGCGCTCCCCGCGGTCCACTTCCGCGAGCCGCAAGGGCAGCTCGACATTTTCTTCCAGCGTCATGCGGGGAAGCAGATTGAAGGACTGAAACACCATGCCAACGGTATCGCGACGGTAGCGCGCCAATTCAGTGGAATCAATCGCAGCCAGATTGCGCCCGCGCACGTGAATAGCTCCAGAAGTGGGACGGTCAAGTCCAGCCAGGAGATTCAGAAAAGTGGACTTGCCAGACCCGGAGCTACCCAGTAGCGCCACAAATTCGCCCGCCCGAATTTCCAGCGACACGTCATTCACAGCCGAGATGATGGCTTCGCCCAAGCGGTATTGCCGCGAGACATTCCGGGCCTGGATCAGCGGCTGTTCCCGGTCTTGATGGAGGGTTTGGTTCGAGGCTTGGCCGGAGGTCTGGTTTGTGGGCATGGTGGGGTCGGTCCGATAGTAATACGGCTGGAGCCGGCCCGGTGTTTCGTTGCAAGGGACATCGTGAACTGGGGCGTCAAGGGAACGATTGGTCGTCGACGGCCAAGGTGTGACCGATTGCTCATTGTCTTCTGCTCCCTCTTTTCGCATTCCTCGTGGCGCCATCGAAGATGGATGCCCCGATCCACAGCGAGAAACCTTACTAATATTTTTGCTGCCTATCTAGGCATGACAGGAATGTGCCAACCGCCCTGGATTTTGTCCAATTCACCTTCAGTCAACTCTTTCGCAGTTTTTTGAAGTTTCAGCTTCTTGGTTTTTACTTTCCCCTTTTCCTTCCGGTCTTTGTCCTTGCTCTTCGCTGCCATAGTGGTGGTCCTTTCCTGAATTCAACTGGTGGGGGGACTCTATCACTCACAGGTTTCTGGTGTAAACGGATGCGAAAGTGCGTTTTGAGCCGTGCAGCCGTTTACCCCGACAGTTCTGAGTGATAGGGTTGCACCATCTTACCTCGGTGCATTTTAATTCCTTCGCACGGAGACACCATGAAACCAGAACCGAAAAAAGAACAAGAACCTTCAGAAGAAGACTTAAAACGGACCGCAGACGGCAAGATTCCCGGGCTTGAGGGAGAACTGTCTAGAGACGACCTGACCAAGGTAAACGGCGGGGTAGTAAACAAATTAAAGGCGCCTCTCTGAAGTCCGTCAGCAGTCTTCAGTGCTCGGCAAAGGGTCGCCTTGGGCGACCGCTGTTCTGTTGCGGGCGAGCCATGCGCATGGTGAAGCCTCGCGGCACATATGACCGCTCCCAAGGTTCAGCCAAGATGCCGCGCTCTGGAACGCCCGATTGCGACTGGGGTACGCCTTTGCCCAGCTTTAACGAAGATCAGCTAAGTCGATGCCGCCAGGAATTCCGAGAGCATTGCGTCGAGCGGCATGGACTGCATCCCCACCACACGGAACGAATCTGCTGGTTCAATTTAGAAGGGCTCCCGCGGACGCTTGTCCCAAAACGTTGCCATAACGCGGAGACTGGGACCGCGCCTCGCTGAATCGTTGCTTTTCGCGCTTTCGCCATTAATGAAACTTCGGAGTTGGATAAAGATGAGTGGGGTCGGAAGCTCCGCCGGAGATTTTTCCCAGTCCCGTATCTTCAGTGCTTCTTTCGTATTGAGTCCTTTGCTCTCGTTGGCACCGAGATTATCGGCACACACTTTCGTGTTTTCATTCATTGGGGGTAAAACGCGTTTTTGCGCCAATAGAGGGGTCGTACCGGTACCCAATGGGCCACTAGGTGTTCGGCAGGGCTGGTATAATCAGTTAACAACGTGGATTTCAATTGGCATTTGGCACGGAGTACCTAGTAGGGGTTCTAGAGGACTTTCACCAGGATCTTGCGAAATGTAACGTCGTCCGTCGTTCCGTTCTCCATCGACGGATCCGAAGGAGAAACTCCATGGAAACCAACACTCGACGCAACTTCTTTGGCAAGATCACAGCGATAGCGGCTCTTTTGACCGGCGCGCCGAGACTCTTCGCGCAGCAGGCTCCCCTTGCCGGCGCATCCGCGACTGGGGGAGACGCGCCTCGTCGCCCGGGCGGCAACCACACACTTAATGGGATCTACTACTTTTCCGGCACGGGTTCTAACGACGGTTATGGCAAGGACGATCACGTGCTGGTCACCGACCCGTTCGAAAAGCACGTTACCCGCGCGATGGATGCCCTCAAAAGATCGGTTGAACATGCGGGCTCTGGCATGGACAACGTCATCCATCTCGACGTTTTTCTCTGCCTGCCTCATGCCGACAGCATCACCATGCCCACGGGCAAAGCGCGATTCGATGCCCACAAAGCGCAGTACGACGCACTGAACAAAATCTACGGAACCTATTTCTCGCCCGGCAAAGCTCCGTCCCGCGCGTGCATGGCTGTGGAATGGATTCCTGGCGATTCCCTGATCGAAATCGTCGGCAGCGCGATGGTCATCGCCGCGCCTGCTGAAAAGTAATTTGCGGCGGCACGAAAAAACTCCTGGGGGAAACTACAAATGAATTTGACGAAGTTCGACTGGAATCGCCGTGCATTTCTCTCCGCGCTGGGAGCCATGAGTGGAGGCCTATTCGCACCGGCTGAATCAACTGCCGCGAGCCTCTTCGGTTGGAAACACAAATCTCCCGTTTCTTCGCTCGACGGCAATCCCATCGTGCCGATTACCAGCGGCCTCGGTTCTACCGGCGACATCTATGCCGAGTTGGGTGTAACACCTCTGGTCAATATCAATGGCACAGTAACTGTCATTGGCGGGTCGGTGATGAAACCAGAAGTGATGGAACTGATCCGCAGAGGCAACGAGCATTTCGTTTTGATCGACGAGCTTGAAATCGCAGCCGGCAGATTCATCGCCAAGTTGTGCAAATCTCCGGCCGGATACACCGGTCTGGTAACAGGCGGCGCCGCGGCTGCCATGGTCGTCGGCTACGCAGGCATGATGACCGAGGATCTTGAACCCCGCATGCGCGACATTCCGGACGTAAACAATTTCCCCCGAAACGAAGTCATCATTCAGAAAAGTCATCGCTATCCATTTGACCATCAAATCCGCCAGACCGGCGCAAAGCTGGTCGAAGTCGAGACACGCGAAGAGATGATTGCAGCCATCAGTCCCAAGACGGTTGCCATCCATTTCACCAATATCCTGTCCGATAAAGGTCAGGTCAGCGGTCCTGAAACCGTCGAAATCGCTAAGGCTCACAACCTCTACACGTTCAACGATGCCGCTGCCGATGTTCCGCCGAAACAGCGGCTCTGGGAGTATCCGGCAATGGGCTTCGACATGGTTGCTTTCAGCGGCGGTAAAGACATTGGCGGACCCCAGGCATCAGGCGTACTGATCGGCAGGGAAGAGCTGATCCGCTACTCCTTGCTGAACATGAGCCCTCAGGAGGATCGCATCGGCCGTTGCTGTAAAGTCGGCAAAGAAACAATTTTCGGCTTGCTCAAGGCGCTTGAGATGTTCGTCAACGAGGACTTCGACGCCACACTAAGAATCTACGACGAGCGCGCGCAAGTCATCACCGAAGCAGTGCGGAAGTTTGGAGTGACGGCGCTCCCTCGGCAGTTCAATCCGCAAGCGCTGGGCAATGTAACGCCGCGTTACAGTTGGCAAATCGATCCGTCCAAACTCAAAATCACGGGACCAGAAGTCATGCAGAAGCTGGGCGACACACGGCCCATCGGTATCGGCAGCATGGGTGCTGGTGCGAGCGGCATGCGCGGACGCAACCCCGACGCGCCCGCCGGCGACGCGCACCCCGAAAATCACCGCCCGCCTCGCGACCCGAACAGCTTCGGCTTCGCCGTCTGGCAGCTCAAGCACGGCGAAGAAAAATTAATCGCGGACCGCCTGGTGGAGATCTTCAGCGCCGCCCCGAAAGGCTAGTTTTTAATTCCTCCGAGTGGGAGCGTCGCATCCCAGCGACCGCCCCTTTCGAATCTGGCGGAACTTCGGTTCTCATTTCTTATTCTCTCGCTACGCATTGAGCCCGCTTGCTCTAGATGAAATCTCTCGAGCTTCGAAGAAAGACTGACAGGATAATGCCGCCGGAAATCCCATGATGGAAACCAGCTGAAGCCCCTGGCAGTCAGAACTACGATAAGAGCCTTATTCATCGGGACGGATGCGGTTGGTGCGTCTCAACAAATCGCGTGTCGGCTGGTTGTCTTGCCCGCCGGTTTTTCGCTTCTCTTTCTTTCTGTCTTTGCGAACGGCGGAAACAGGGCATAGGATGTGGCTCACCGTATTCCGGCCGTCGACGAAAAGGGAGCGCTTCGATGCATCTCCACCATCTAAACTTGCTGGCCGTGCTGGTCGCAGCCATTTCGACGATGCTTGTTGGTTTCTTGTTTTCGCAAAGGCCTGGATGCGCGAAATGGGCTATGATCCGGAGGACAAAACCACGATCCAGGCCATGCAGAAGAGCGCTGGCCCCGCCTGCTCTTCGCTATCAACACGGGATACCAACTCGCCAGCTACCTGGCTATGGGTTCCATCCTCACCGTTTGGAGATGATCCAGATTAGCGGAGGTTGGGGTCCCCTTTTTCCGGTAAGCGGACTACTGGAGCAACTGGACGAAGGTTTCACTCGAGTATCATCCATGGCACAATCTCGAACCGGAACGTGGCTTAACGTGAAGTTTATCTTTCGCGGCAGCATGAGGAGCATTGGTGAGCGAGTTTGGCACAAGACGCAATTTTTTTGAGAGAATTCATTTGGCCCTCACCGGGTTTGTGTTCACCCGGGCTCTGCCATTGCAAAAGGCCTTCGCAGCACACGAGCCTGTCCCTGAACCGGTGGACTACTACGACAAATTGGGGATCATCAAGACAATCAACGCAGCTGGAACGTACACCTACCTGACCGGATCGCTCATGCCACCTTCGGTGCAAGCGGCAGTTGCCCAAGCCGCCAAGCATCCGGTGTTGCTGGAAGACTTGCAGAAGGCCGCTGGCGAATACCTGGCGCGACGATTGCGCTGCGAAGCCGCCATGGTCACAGCGGGTGCAGCTTCGGCGGTAACTCTCTCGACAGCCGCGTGCATGACCGCGGCCAACGGATCTTCCGCGAGCCATTCCATGCCTACCGATATGAACGGCCTGAAGAATGAGGTAATCGTTCAAAAAGCGCACCGCTACGATTACGATCACGCGATGCGCAATTGTGGGATTCGCTTCGTCGACGTCGAAACCTTGCAGGAATATGAGTCGGCGTTCACCCCCAATACCGTTATGTGTTTCTTTTACAACGCCGCCGATGCCGGACAAATCAGCAGAGAAGACTGGATTCGAGTCGCTCACACCCACGGCGTCCCGTGCTTGAATGATGCGGCCGCCGATGTTCCGCCGATCTCCAATTTATGGAACTACACGCAAATGGGATTCGACCTGGTCGCTTTCTCGGGCGGAAAAGGGATCAGAGGCCCGCAAAACGCTGGTCTCCTGCTGGGGAAAGCCAATCTTGTTGCCGCTGCCACCAAAAACAACAGCCCTTTCGATGATACCGTGGGGCGCGGTATGAAGGTCGCTAAGGAACAAATCGTCGGAATGGTGGCGGCCGTCGATTGGTTCCTCGGTCAATCGGACGCCGGGTTCGAAGCGGAATTCCGCCGGCGGGCCGATCGTATTGCCGCGGCACTCCAGGATATTCCTACCCTGAAAGCAGAAATCTTCACACCACCGATCGCCAACAACGTGCCGCACCTGGTCATTCGCTACGACCAGCAGCGTGTCAAGATCTCCCCCAAAGAAGTCGCGAAACAGCTCCGCGCCGGCGCTCCGAGTATTGAGTTAAATCCCGCGACCGGTTCCACGCAGGCGAGCGCTGGCATTCCCAAAGATGCCGATAAGATCGTGGTGGGTGTCTGGATGTTGGAGCCCGGCGAGGACGTAATCGTCGCGCGCCGTCTGCGCGAGGTTTTGACCCTGGCGGCGACCAGCTGATACCAGGCACTGGCTGTTTGTTGGGTTCAATCTTACCGGCGCTCCTTGTTGTAGGTGTCGATGCGAACCAGTGAACAGCACTACTTCACACCATGTCTGGTACCGGGTTGTCCCGCATACGAACCGAACTCCATCGACCGCGAATACCCGCAGCCGTTTCGCCACATCCAGTACAAGCGGGCTCCCGGCCTGCGCAAGCAGGGGCTCTGGCGTCCCAAACGCCCGGACGAATCCGGGGGTGGTAACCGAAATGTAGAGGCGGAGGCAGGTAAACGAAATGGAACCAGACCAACCACGCTTTCATCCAACCTTGTATCCCGGTTAGGATGCGAACGTTCGGTGACCGTGGGTGGAGGAAAACTTGAGACCCAGATTCAGTGCCCGCTCATGCCTTGTTATCGCCGTGCTATGCGGCATCTCGTGGATTTGTGCGGCTTCGCGCTTGGCGGCGCAGGACGCGCATTTTCACAATGCGCCCGCGACGAGCGGGCAACAGACTAATCCGTACGCGAAGCAAGACGCGGCTGCGGCGGCGGGGCGCAAGCTGTACACGACGTATTGCTTGGGGTGCCATGGCGCAAATGGACAGGGAACCGGCAACGTTCCGCCGCTCACGCAAGGGCCGGTGCAAACGGCACCGGACGGCGAGGTGTTTTGGTTCATTACCACCGGATCGGTGAGCAACGGCATGCCGGCTTGGGCGATGCTGTCCGAGCAGCAACGATGGCAGCTGGTTTCGTTCGTGAAGACGCTCAAGAATTCCGCGGGCGCGGCAAAGAGCGCTGCTCCGGCGACCAACTACACGCCGGTCACGACAAATGCGCCCGAGCCGCAACCTCCTTTTATTGATTTTCGCTTCGAGAAGCCTGGAAACGTGCGCAAGATTGAGGTCAAAGATCTTCCCGCGCCGTATGCCACGGACACGGCGAACAATGGACCAGAGTTGGTCGCGCGGCCCGAAGGCGCTTGGCCGAAGGCGCCAGCGGGATTTACGGTGCAGCTCTACACCACAGGACTCGATAATCCCAGGCTGATTCGCACCGCCCCTAACGGGGATTTTTTCCTGGCGGAGAGCAGCGGCGGGAGTATCAAAATTTTCCGCGGCATTACGGCGGACGGCAAACCGAAGCAGACTAGCGTTTTTGCCACCGGACTTAACCGTCCTTACGGCATAGCCTTTTATCCTCCGGGCGCTAACCCGCAGTGGGTTTACGTGGGGAACACCAATTCCGTGGTTCGTTTTCCCTACAAGAACGGAGACTTGCAAGCGACCGGGCCGGCGCGACACCTTGCGGACCTGCCATTCGGCGGGGGGCACTGGACGCGGGATGTGCAGTTCTCGGCGGACGGCAAAAAGATGTTTGTCGCGGTAGGCTCGGCATCGAATGTCGATGATACCGACACCACTCCCGGCGAGAAAAATCGCGCCGACATTCTGGAGTTCAATCCCGATGGAACCGGGATGCGCGTCTACGCCTACGGGATTCGCAATGCCGGAGGCGGGCTGGCGATTCAGCCCAAGACCGGCGTCTTGTGGTGCTCGGTGAACGAGCGTGACGGTTTGGGGGACAATCTTGTGCCCGACTACATCACGCATGTCGAAGAAGGCGGATTTTACGGCTGGCCGTGGTATTACATGGGCGACCATCAGGATCCGCGGCATCAGGGTAAACATCCGGAGTTAAAGGACAAAGTCATCGTTCCCGATGTGCTGCTGCAACCGCACTACGCTTCGCTCGAGATGCTCTTCTATGAGGGCTCGGAATTCCCAGCGGAATATCGCGGGGATATTTTCGCGGCCGAGCACGGTTCGTGGAATCGATCGGTGCGCGCTGGATATGAAGTGATCCGCGTGCCAATGCATCATACCGATCACGCCAGCGGCGAGTATGAAGATTTCGTGACTGGCTTTGCGGTGGACAATGGGCACGTCTGGGGTCGGCCCGTGGGCATCACCGTCGCCCCGGACGGCTCGCTGCTCGTAACCGACGACGGCTCGAACTCGATCTGGCGCGTCATTTATGCGGGTGCGACCGGCACGCGAAAAAACGCGACCGAGCAAAAACATGCCAACCTCAGCGCACAGAGCGGAGCGAACTAGAAGTGCGGTGCTTGCGCTAGCCGGTTTGCTGGCGGCGTCTTCATTGTGCGCGTTCCAATTTGGTGATCGAAACGGCTTGAACGGCTTGCCGTTCGAGCAAGTGCAACCGATGGTTTCCGATCTGGCGAAAGCACAAAAGCTGGCCCAGCAGGGAAACATCGATCTGCTTGCCGGGCAAGCTGTGTCAGGTAGCGGCGCGAAGCTTCGCGGAGAGCTTACCGACGCCAATTGCTATCTGGGAACTCACACGCACGCTTACGATCACGCCTTTTGCGCGAAGTTTTGTGCCGCAGCGGGGAGCCCTTTGGTTTTTGTTGCCGATCAGGGCGGCCAGACTTACTTGGTGCTCACTCCGCTTAACGGAATCGCTCTGCCCGCGGGCATTCTGGACCAGCTCGGTGTGCCGGGCATCGTCGTGAGCGGCAAAGTGCTCAATGCGGACGGCATGCACGCTCTGATGGTCGAGAGGCTGGGGCCGTGAGGGCGGTTATCGCCCCACTGTAACTTACTGCTCGGAGGATGCGTCTAAGCAATATCAAGAGTTCAGTGCCCAGCTCTTGAAACTGCTGCAGAGTGTCCCCTTTGTAGTTCTACGACCCGGGTACTGAATCTTTGATCCTTTAGTTCCATTGAAAGCCGGAGTTTGCATTTCTAGAATGGGCCTGTGGCCGACTCCGTTTCGATGTAAGGGCCCCAGCAAGAGGCGGTGTTATGCGCCACATGCAGAGCGTTCCTTGGCAGGTGAAGATCGCCGCCAAGATCGTGCTGGCCCGCCTGCCTTTTCCTTATCAATTCTGGGAAAAAATAGGGTTGTTCAAGCAAGGCGGGATGGACCGCCCCGAGTACGCCTTGGCGATATTTCGGCGGCACTTTGACGGAGTCCAATTCGCAAGAAAAGCGGGCGATTTTGTCGGGTTGGAGCTGGGACCAGGGGATTCGCTGTGCTCGGCGTTGATCGCCCGCACGCTTGGCGCTTCGCGAACTTTCCTGGTGGATGCCGAGTTTTGTGCGTCGACTGACCTCAACGTTTACCGGGCGATGGAAACTCACCTGCGCGCGCTCGGCCTGCATCCTCCCGGTCTCGGTCATTGCAAAACCATGGTCCATGTCTCGGAAGCGATTGGCGCCGAGTACCTGACCGACGGCGTGGCCTCGCTGCGCAAGATTCCGTCCGCGTCGGTGGATTACGTGTGGTCCAACGCTGTCCTGCCGTATGTGCGACGCAGCGACTTTGTGCCTTTTCTGCGGGAATTGCGGCGCATTCAGCGTCCGGACGGAGTGGGCTCGCACCGGGTTCCCATCCGAGACATCATCGGCGGGAAGCTGAACGACCTGCGGTTTAGCCAGCGAATCTGGGAGTCGTCGTTCATGGCGAAATCCCGGTTCTACACCAATCGTCTTCGGTATTTGGAAATGCTCCGATTGTTTCGAGAAGTCGGGTTCGAGCCGGAAGTGGTGCGCAGGATGCGCTGGGAAACGCTCCCTACACCGCGCCGAAAAATGGCGAAGGAATTCGCGGCGCTCTCCGAGGAAGACTTGTCGGTCTCCGAGTTTGATGTTTTGTTGCGCTGAAGATTTGCCTTCGGCGCCGACGCCCGCCGTTCTCGCCCCGCAAAGTTGAGATTTCCCAACCGCAGCGACGCTCGGAAGCTCGCCCCTGAGGAAAACGAGCCTATCCTACGGGTTGGCGGCGGGGAATTGGACCTTGGGAGCTTCGCGGGATGCCGGGCTCGCTTGGAAGTAGGCTTCGTTGCGGTGGAAGCCAGCCCAGCCGGCGAAAATGCTGTTGGGGAACAAGCCGATATAGGTGTCGTAGGCTTGGACGGAATCGTTGTAGCGCTTCCTTTCGACGGCGATGCGATTTTCGGTGCCTGCCAGTTCGTCTTGAAGGCGGAGGAAATTTTCGTTGGATTTGAGCTGGGGATAATTCTCCACGACTACGAGCAGGCGGCTCAGGGCACCGTCAAGTTGGCCGTTGGCGGCGATTTTGTCGGCAGGGCTTTTCGCGCCCATGAGGGCGGAACGGGCCTTGGCAATGTCGCCAAAGACGGTTTCTTCGTGCGCGGCGAAACCCTTGACCGTTTCGACGAGGTTGGGGATTAGATCCGCGCGACGCTGCAGGACGACGTCCACCTGGGCCCAGTTGGATTTGACTTGCTCGTCGAGGGTCACCATTTGATTTCTGCGGCCTACGTACATGCCGCCGATCGCTACGGCGATCAGGGCGAGGACTACGATTACGGCCAGGATTTGCTTCATTGCGTTGCCTCCGAGAGCGTTGGAATTCGAGCCGATCTACAAGCGATGGACGGCGTGCTTGGTGGTCGGAAACGGCGGCGTTTCACGGTCGAAGGGGTGCGGTCGTTGACGCCGTGCCCAGCAAGCCCCGTCCCAGCAAGGGCAAAAACCGATTCGTCTTTCCGTTCTCGGGTTTCGGACTTCATTGGGTGTCCAGGCGGCGGTCTACCTCGTTGGTGACCGCTTCTACGAAGGTGAGGTAGGAACGCAGGGTGGCTTGTGCGTCGATGGCGTCTTTCTTTTTCTTCCCTTCACGCACGTCCAGCAGGGATTGGAAGCCGGTGGGGTCGGCGCCCGTCAGCGCGGCGGCGGAGGCTACCGCTTCGCGTTTTGTTGCCGGCATGGTTTGACCAACCACGAATACTGCGTGGCGAAACAGGGCGCAGAAGGTGGACAGCGACTGGGCCATGATGCCGAGATGCGTTTTCTCGTCCGGCGGAGCGGCCAGGATGGCCTGGCGGAGGCGAAGCCAGTTGGTGCGAAGTTCGCGCTCGACTTGGGAGCGATGAAGGTGCAGGGGAACCTCAAGAGTGGTGAGGAAGTCTTCGCCGAACAGGATGCGGTGACGCGATTTCATGTCGAGGAACTCAATGGCGAAAACGTCAGCGGAACGTATGAGTTCGTCGCGCGTGAACAGGAGCGGAGGATGATTGCCTTTCTTGATCCACCATTCGGCTACGCCGTGGAGGGCTTCGAGATCTTTTGAACTGGCCCGCGTGACCAGGCAGAGAATGTTCAGGTCCGAGTGGCCTTCGTGGAATTCGCCGGCGGCCGCGGAGCCGTAAAGGGCGACGGCCTGGAGATTGTCCTTGGCCGCGGCCTGAAGGCGATTGACGAGTTCTTTGAGCTTGGCTTCCATTTTTTCAGGTTTGCGGCGCGCTAGGTTCTTGGTCGGAGTATCGTAGCGCAGAACGAGGGAAACTGGAGCTCCGGATGCGAAACCTGGCGCCGCGAGAAAGATGGTTCGAGCATGGAACGGTTGAGGTCCTTCGCTTCGCCTGCCCGCGCAGGCTCAGGCCGACGTTAGAGTAACGCATACGCGTACACCGTAGAAAAATAGGCGCTCGACCCCAAGGCCGGTCTAAGGACCGTCCACCACAGGCGGGTTAAGCCCAGGCTTAGGTCGTAGCTCACCAGCTTCCCCCTGCGCCGCCCCCGCCGAAACCGCCCCCGCCAAAACCCCCGAAGCCACCACCTCCGCCACCTCCTCCGCCCCAACCACTGCCGCCG
>Ga0181522_10000290_pt1 | contig 39562 bp, 37 predicted proteins | sample PEATcosm2014_Bin_27_FD_121103 | JGI IMG/M metagenome (GOLD analysis project Ga0181522, IMG submission 121103) | Peatland microbial communities from MTU Mesocosm Facility, Houghton, MI, USA - PEATcosm2014_Bin05_10_metaG | ecosystem: Environmental > Terrestrial > Soil > Wetlands > Peat | place...
CATTGCTTTGGGGGAAGTGACTCATAGGCGAACTGAACTATGCCATGCCGCGATGCGCCGCGGCAGATTACGAAAGACGCCGCTGGGGAAGACAGATGCTCGGGGAAATGGGCCAGTCTGTTTCCGACGGTTTCGAGGTTTGCGATAATAATAACGAGAGTAACTCCTGGGGCTTGTTCAGAAAGTGTAACCTTGTATAGCGCGCTGATAAGACAAGGTTTGCGCGTGTGAGGCGAAGGGAAATGGGTATGGCAAAGGGATGGGTCCGGTACGCACTGGTAGCGGTTTGCGCGCTGGGAGCGCTGCTGACTGGCTGCTCGCGCGATCCAAACGTCCGGAAGCAGAAATATCTGGAGAGCGGAGAGCGTTACTTTGACAAAGGACAGTACCGCGAAGCTGCGATTCAGTTCGAAAACGCCATTCAGGTCGACGCACGCTTCACCGATGCCCACTACAAGCTGGCGCTGACGGCGCTCAAGTTGCAACAGTGGCCGAGCGCCTACCAGGAGCTGGCGACCACCGTTCAACTGCAACCCGACCAATATGCCGCGCACCTTGATTTGGCCAACCTGCTCATTCTCGGCGGCCGTTTGAATGAAGCCAAGGAGCATCTCGACCTGCTCACGCAAAAACAACCGAACAATCCTGACGTCTATATCGCGCTATCGAATTACGACGCTGGCACCAACAACACGACAGCCGCTTTAGCGGACATGCAAAAGGCGATGCAGCTCGATCCGGCGCGTTCCGACTCTTATCTGAATCTGGCCATGCTGCAAATGCGTGGCCAGCAGTGGGATGCCGCCGAGCAAAGTTTCAAGAAAGCGGTTGAACTCAATCCCAAGTCAACGAATGCGCTGGTTGCGCTCGGAAACTTCGACCAGACTCGAGGACGATTTCCCGAGGCCGACGAGCTTTTTCACCAGGCGATTCAAAATTCACCCGACGATCCGACTCCCCGGCTTTCTCTGGCCGGCCTGTACATGGCCGAGAACAAGCTCGGGCAAGCGGAAGAGTTTCTCCGCCAGTCGAAGAACGATTTCCCAAATAACTCGGTGGGCTACCGTATGTTGGGCGATTATTACTACTCCAACAACCAGCTCGACAAAGCCACAACCGAGTATGCCGCGCTGTACCAGGATCATCCCAGGGACATGATCGTCAAGAAGAACTACATACAGCTGTTGATCCTGAAGGACCGTCTCGATGAGGCCCGCAAGCTGAATGACGAACTTCTGAAGGCAAAGTCCGATGATCCGGACGTCAAAATTTACAAGGCCGAGATCGATATCCGCAGCGGCCACGCTAATGAGGCGGCCGATACGCTGCAAGCGGTATTAAAGAATGATCCGGATAATGCAGTGGCGCATTACCAACAGGGGCTGGCATACGACCAACTGGGCAACACGAAGCGGGCGGAAGCAGAGTGGCGCGAAGCCGTACGACTCCGTCCTGACATTGTGGAAGCGCACCGGGCCCTGGCGGGCGTGGCGGTCGGTAAGAATGATGCCTCAGCTTTGGCCGAGGAAGCGGACCAGATTATCGCCTTGCAACCGGCGGCTCCCGATGGATATCTGCTGCGCGGAATCGCTGACATTGATGGCAAACAGTATGCGACGGCGGGCGATTATATCCATCGCGCTCTCGAAAAAGAACCTGACTATCCCGCCGCTTACGTGCAGTTGGGCAATCTGCACATGGCACAGGGCCAGTACGCCGAAGCGCAGAAGGCTTACGAGCAGGCGCTAGAGCAGAATCCGAACTCTTCTGAAGCATTGGGCGGAGTGCTGAACGTAGACCTGGTCGAAAAACAGCCCGACCGCGCCCTCGCCACAGCCGAGGCGCAATTGGCCAAACATCCGAAGAACGCTGGCTTTCACATCATTCTGGCCCAGCTTCTGATGGAGCAGAAAAAAGATCTGGCGGGGGCGGAGCAGGAACTACACCTGGCCTCTGACCTGGACAAAAAGAACGGCGAAGCGCTGGTCAAGCTGGGTATGGTCGAGAGCGCACGTGGCAACATCGATCAGGCGCTCGAAACCTATCTCGAGGGGTCAAAGACGAATCCCAAGGAGATGGTTTTCTACCTGCTCGCGGGTAACATCTACGAGAACAAGCAGGATTGGGAGCGCGCCAAGCAGCAATACCAGAAGGCACTTGAGGTTCAGCCGGAGAATCCGCTAGCCTCGAATAACCTGGCATACGTGATGCTGCAGCAGGGCGGTAACGTGGATGTTGCCTTCGCCATGGCGCAGACGGCTCGGCGTCAGCTTCCCGATAATCCGAATTCCGCCGACACGCTGGGGTGGGCTTTCTATCACAAACACGTTTACACGTCCGCGATTAACCTTTTCAAGGAAGCGGTGAAAAAAGAGCCGGACAACGCGCTCTTCAACTATCACCTGGGACTCGCCTACGCCAAGAGTGGGCAGGCAGCGCTGGCGCGACAGCAACTTGATCGCGTAGTGAAGATCAAGCCGGATTTCCCGAAGATTGAGGAGCTGCGACAGGCGTTGGCCGAGATCAAGAGTTGAAGAGCCGCCAGGGGTTCAGGAGTTGCCCCATGATCATACCGGCAGTTCTTCCTGCATCCACCCGCCTGCAGCTTCGTGTTTCGGCTCGGTAGCGAGGTCCAGAACCAGCTTCTCCAGGATCAGCCGCTTTCCGGGAGGATTTGAACGTAGCGCGAGATCCGCCTTCGCGACCAGCCGAATGGAGCGCGTCAGTTCGCGCTTCGACTTGTAACGGCGCGCCTGCCGCATGATATCGTCGGCGGCAAACGGCGGGACGCGAAAACCTTGCCACAATGCGGCCCACAGCATGCGCTGGTCGCGGACGTTGCGCTCGAGGATGACCAGCATCTGGCGAAACGTCTTGGCCAGCATGTAAAGGTGACCGATGGCGGCCTCTTCGCCCTCTCCGGTCGAAAGCAGGCAATCCAAAACCTGCAACGCGCGCACGCGGTCTCTGGATGAAATCGCGTCGGTCAACTCATAGAGTGAACGCTGCTTCGCGGCGAGCACCATGGTCTCGACATCGCCGAGCGTGATTTTCTTCTTTTCGCCCACGTAGAGAATCAGTTTCTCCAGTTCGTTTGAGACCGTCATCATGTCGCCGCCCAGCGCGTCTACCAGTTCACGCGCGCCGTCGGTGTCCATCTTGACCTGGCGTGTGGCGCAGTACTCGCCGATCCAGCGGACAGCTTCACCCTCTTCCACGCGAGACAGTTCGACAATGCCGCAGACCGGACCCAGTTCCTCACGAATCTTCTGATAACGATCTTTGTCCGTCATCTCCATGCGACGGGCATTGGCGGGAATGCTGATGTGATCGGCTACAAAAACGACGAGCGCATCGGGATTCGGATTCTTGCAATAGGCCTCGATGGCAGCGATTTTGTCGTTATTGGACCCTCGGCCAAACAAGGTCTTCACGCCGCGGACGAAGAACACCTGAAACGGAGCCATCAGCGAGGGAGTGCGGGCGCGATCCAGAACCTCGTTCAGTGAAGTTTCGGCCAAGTCAAACTCGAACAGGCCGAAGTCGCGCGTGTCCGGCGCGACCAGGTGCTCCAGGATGGCGTCGCGGCAGCGCCTGCGAAAAAAGGCTTCGTCCCCTACCAGCACATAGGCCGGCTTCAGCTTGCGTGACACGAGCTCGGAAAAGAAGCGATCGGCCTGGCTGAAGGCGCGCATTAACATCTCCCCGGCATCAGAATTCCTCATCCCGCGGCATCAATAGGCCTCCAGAATGTTGGCCACCAGTGTACGCGCGAAATCCCGCGACAGGCGATCGATGGCAGGAGAATCTTCCTGAAAAAAACTCGGCAGATCGCTCGATATTTCGTATTGATCATGAAAAAGATACGAGGGATTATCAAACAGAACGTTGCCCCGACGGTCGGTCAGCGTCACCTGCAGGCTCACGGTGATGAGCGCGCTGACTGCGCGCCCGGTTGTGGAATCGTAAACCAGCGGAGCAGCCGTCGCCGACAAAACGGTTGCCTTCAGCATCGCATCCGCGTCGGCGTGCGCGTCGTGGATAACATGATATTGCGTCCGGGCGTTAAATTCGCGTACCACGGCGTCGGTCAGCAACTGCTCGATACGAAACGTCTGGCTATGGCTCACGAAGCCGGGAATCGCGATGGTATGAATACTTTGCGGCAGATCGACGGTTTTGCCGGCAGTGTGATAGCCGCAGGCGGTGGCGACGAGGGTGATAGCCAGCGCCACCGCCCCCCCCCATCGCATCATTGAATCTGGCCCTTCGGACGGGAGGCGGTGAGGGTCTCGGCACACTCAACCGCGCTCAGAGCGGCAACGCGCAGGTTGTCGGTTGTTGCCCAGATCCACACTCCGTTTTTATGATTCGCGTCGCCCGTAACGGCGATCAGAATGTCACCTTGACCCGCGGCGCTTACATTGGTCGGAGTATCTTCTGCGCTCTGAGTCAGGACCACGTGTTCTCCCGCCAAGGCGTGCGAAAAATCTCCGATCGATACCGGCTTCTCCATCTCGATGTAGACCGAAAAGCCATGTCCGTGGAAGACGGGCGCCTGCAGCACTTGCAGCGCCGGCACGACGGCGCCACGTGCCAGGTGCTGATAGTGCTTCCGTATTCGTTGTGCAACCGCCTCGAGTTTCACGTCAGATCTTTCCCCGTAGCGGGACACCATATTGAAGGCTACCTGGACGTCGTAGACATTTTTCGGCAGCTCCTGGAAAGAGAGCAGATTCACCGTCTGCTCGTGCAATTCGTCCATGCCCTTCTGGCCATTCTCCGACGCGGGTTCGAACACGGTTGCGACGATGCGCTGTATTTCGGCAACTTTATGGCTGCGCAGAGCAAGCAACGCCAGAACGGTTGCCGCCGGATGGGCAATAACCACCGGCCCGGGTTGCAACTCGGGAGCGATGGGTTGACCCGTCTGGCGCTCGATCCAGGGCGAGCGGATGGATGCGCCCGGTTCATCTTCGAGCCCGTACGAAAGGTCTACGATCGTGTCGCCGTGATCGCGCGCAACCTTCCAGTGATTGCGTGTCGAGCGTGGGTCAGAGGCAAAGAAGGCGAAGTCCACGCGCTCGAACTGGTCGGTGCCGATGCTCTGAATGAAATTCATCTCGTCGCCAACCGCTTCCAGCCGCCCCAGCGACTCGTCATCATCGAGCAGGCGGATGTCAACCGCCGGAAAATTCCGTTCCCGAAGAATTTCGGCAATCTCCTTGCCCTTGAGCGAGGCCGCGCCGACAATCGCCACCCGATAGAGGCTCACGCCGCGCAGATCTTCCCGAGACACGGCAAACTTCGAAACCGGTTTTGAAGCTGAAGTCATGGAGTGTGAGATGCCTCATGGTACACCGGAGGTGCAGGCGGCGAAGTCTTGCGATGGAAGATCCACTGCAGGCGCCACAGGACGCCGGAAGACATGTACAGGATCGCGATGACGAAAAGCGCCGGGCGGGAAAAGAACCAGATCGAGGCACCCGCGACGGCAATTATGACAATGAGCCGGAAGGGGTGGCGCGAACGAAAATCAATATCCTTGAAGCTGTAAAACCGCCACGTGCTGACCATGAGATACCCGACCACAACGACCATCAACAACCAGCTCACCGCCGTCGCCCACGAAGTCAGAGGGTCGCCGGCGGAGTAATGCACGACCGCGGCAATCACGCCTGCCCCGGCCGGAATCGGCATGCCGACAAAATATTTCTTCCCCGGACGTCCCGGATTTGAGGGCTGCGGATTCTTCGCGATGTTGAAGCGCGCCAGCCGGCTCGCGCCGGCGATGAGGAAAGCGAAGCAGGCGATGGAGCCGAGATCTCTGATCTTCAGCCGCAGGTCTGGCGCAATCGTGTCAGGCAGCAGGTGGAAGCCCCACATCCAGGCCAGGAGCGCGGGAGCAACACCGAAGGTAATCACATCGGCCAGTGAATCGAGCTCCCTGCCGAAATCGCTGGCGGTGCGGGTCATACGCGCGATGCGGCCGTCCAGTCCGTCAAACAATACGGCGAAGCCAATCGCCTTGGCGGCAAAGTCCATGTGCCAGGATTCGCCGGTTGCGGCATGCACGGTCTGCAGAATCGCATAGAACCCGGCGGCGATATTGGCCGACGTGAACAGCGAGGGCAGGATATACATGCCCTTGCGCATTCTTCCGCGCGGACGATCGGATTCACGGCGCTGTAGGCTTAGCTCTTCCATGTCCGGTAGTCCCGCTGGTAACCCGGTTTCTGACTCTGTTGAGCGATCGTGCGGAAGCGGGGCTCGGCCCTCTGCGGACGGGGCGAAGTCCGGCCTCCACACGAGACGTTCCAGATCTTCATCTCAATCAGCCTCTCTCTCGCCCGCTCGACCGGCATGGATTGGTTGTGCGATCGGCGTTGCCGGCAATACTGCCAGCAACGTCGCTCCTCCCTTGACCCGGTCGCCGACTTTCACCCGGATGGCAGCATCGCGATCAACGAGCACATCCACGCGAGAGCCGAACTTGATAAGGCCCACCCGTTGGCCGCAAGCCAGATGATCTCCTACCTTAAAACTGAAAACGATACGGCGCGCGATCAGGCCAGCAATCTGCTTGAAGATTACGGTACGGCCTTCCCCGTCGACGGTCACGATGTTCTGCTCGTTTTCTTCCGCTGAATTTGCACCCATCGCGTTGAGAAACTTCCCCCGCTGGTAACGCAGGTCGCGGATCACGCCCGCGATCGGCGAGCGATTGACGTGCACGTCGAAAACACTCAGAAAGATGCTGATGCGCTGGCGCGAAATTCCTTCCGACGACACGACCGAGACATCGGTCACCTTTCCGTCCCCGGGGGAAACAACGGCTCCAGGAAGCGCCGGGATTTCGCGTTCAGGATCGCGAAAAAACCACAGAAAGAAGGCCCCGAGCAGCAGCACCGGCAGGGCGGAGGGCCAGGACGCCAGCAACCCGACAATCACCGATGCCAGCAGGCATCCCGCAGCATAGATATAGCCGTCACGAACCATGGAATTCAAGATGATTATAGAGCGAGGCTTGGAAATTCTACATAACTGCACTGAAAAAAAGGCGCTTAGAAGCGCCTGCGTGATGCCGAAGATAAGGACAAAACAGACCTGTGATCGTACTTGCTGTTGCGGTTTCAGCCCGAGTCAACGGACCGCATGAAATATAACTGCGGCCGGCTAGGCGGTCTGCCGAACCTGATGCTGCAAACTCTGCATCTGGTCTTTGAGGCGAAGTTTCAGCTTCTTCAGCCGCACTTCCTCCAGTTTTTCGTCGTCGGTGAGGTATCGCTTTTGGGTGAGGGATTCCAGCCGTTGGGAGTATTGCGAGTGCTCCTGAACCAGTCGCTGGAACTGATCGTGACCGGTCAGGAGTTGCTCTCTTGGAGTCAGCATCCTTGCCAGACCTCCTGAAAATGTTTTGTTACTGCTAGGTTAAAAACTAGCACAGGCGGGGGAGGCGTTCAATGGGATTTCTGACAAGTTTTCCACCGGTCGGCAATCCATGGCAATACCAAATTTGCACAATAAGTAGTGCATAATGTTGACTTTGCGGCTACCTTTAGCGGTCCAGGGGAAGCGTGTACAGAATCGCATCCTCGGGAGGATCTTGGTAGTACATGCGCCGGCGGCCGAGCTCCCGAAAAGCGTGCTTTTCGTAGAGGCGCCGCGCCGGCAGATTCGATTCGCGGACATTGAGCAGAATCGCGGCTGCAGCCTCATTCTTCGCCCGTTGAATCAATTCCCGCAGCAACGCATCCGCGACGCCTCGGCGAAGGAAATCCGCGTCCACGACAAGGTTCTCGATCTCCCATTCGTTCGAGAGCGCGTTCGCACAGATAAATCCGCGAACCTCTGCCACGTCCTCGGCCAGGAGGACGACATCATGACCCACCAATCTGGCAAACTGCTCATACGTCCATCGGGGAGCCATCGGCGCTCGCCGACCGATCCCGAGAATCGCTGGCACGTCTTCTAACAGAGCGCATCTTATGGCGATCGGCATGAGACTCATGCCTTCGGCTTTGAGAAAATCTCAGCATCGGAATGCCGTAGATAGTTGGCTTCCAGTTCTTCCGGAGGAACCGCCTGGCCGCGCCGCAAGTGTTCCCAGCCGAGCCGGGCGATGACACCGCCGTTCGGATACTCGATCAGCCCAACCCCGATACCGGAAGCGCTCCCTGCAGTCCGAAGGTAGTCAGCGAGCGCGGCATCGGGCGTGACCACGGTCTTTTTCGTCGCCTCGGCTCCGCTCAGTTCGGCAACGAATTCTTCCCTCGTCGACAGGCGTTCGCTGAGCTTACGAATTTTCATGCGAAGTTGAGGCTCGGGATCAGAGGGCTCGAGTTCGTAATCGCCGGCATATACGTCACCCCGTCCCGCGTCGAGCGCTGCGAGGACGCGTACGTGGCCGTCGAGACGCGAACTGGTACTCCAGGCAATCGCTTCCAGCAATGAAACGGCAGCAATCGGCTTTTCGAGCACCTCAGCCAGTGCTTTTATCGCAGCCAAACCCACCCGGAGTCCGGTAAAAGACCCCGGGCCAGTAACGACCGCAAAAGCGCCGAGATCGCTCTTGCTACAGCCGTACTTTTTCAGCAGCGCTGCGATCTGCGGCACAAGCTGCGCCGAAAATGTGCCCCCGGTGAGCGGGACAACTTCGCAGATGTCGATGGCGCTCTGATCCGCTGACACACGGGCCAGCGCCAGACTTCCATTTCGTCCCGATGTATCGACGGCGAGAAGAAGGAATGGCATTTGTAATTGGTGATTGGCGATTTAAATCTCCGGGCGTTTCAATTGCCAATTGGCAATCACAAATTCAGGTTCCTTCCACCAATTCGAGCAGCACGCCGCCTGTACTCTGCGGATGCACGAACACATAGCGGTGGCCGCCAGCACCGATCTTGATCTCGTTCGACACCAGGCGCACTCCATCCTCCCTCAACTTTGAAACCACCGACACCAGATCCGGGACGCGCATACAAATGTGGTGCAGCCCCTCGCCGCGCTTGGCAATGTACCTGGCTATGGTCGAGTCGTCCGAAGTCGCCTCCAGCAGTTCCAGCCGGCTCTCGCCGACGGGCACCATCACCAGGCGAACTTTTTCCGGTTCGACGATTTCTTCCGGAGAAACCGTCAAGCCCAACTTCTCGTAGATGGACTTCGCCGCCGCCAGCGACTTCACCGCGATGCCGAGATGATCAATGCTGAATTCCATAGCTTACCGCCTGTCGTAGATGAAGTTCCCGAGAACCTTCGCCGGTACCGGATGGGGGGGCCGGCATTCGAGCATTTTTAGTGGCCGGGCGAGAACGTCCGGCGCTCCATCGGCGAAACTTTACATCAAGTCATGTGTGTTCGGCGCCGCGCACAATCTCCTCTACCAGCGAGTACGGATCGCGTTTGTGCTCCGCGATCTCCGCCGCGTATCGTTCAAGGCTGCCGCCGTCCATTCGAGCGCGCGCTTTTTCGAGCATGGCATCACGCAGCATCTCGACCAGGCGCTCCTGCCAGTTCTCCACGTTCTTTTTTAGAACAAGGTTCTCCTTCTTCAGATACGCCCCGTAGTTTGCGATCGCCTCCGCCAACTCCGCGGTTCCTACCCCTTCGCTGGCGACCGTTTTCACGATGGGCGGCGTCCACAGATCATGGTGCGTCGCCAGCGATTGCAAGCCGCGAATCTCGCGCTCGACACGCTCAGCGCCGTCGCGGTCACTTTTGTTGATCACGAAGATGTCGGCGATTTCCATGATCCCGGCTTTGATGGTCTGCACATCGTCGCCCATGCCAGGAACGAGGATGACAATGGTGACGTCGGCCAGCCGTACAATGTCGATTTCGTCCTGCCCGACGCCAACCGTCTCGATCATAATCAAGTCGCGGCCGGAGGCATCGAGCACCGTAGCCGCGTCGGCGGTGGCGCGCGCCAACCCGCCGAGCGATCCGCGCGTCGCCATGCTGCGAATAAAAATCCCCGGGTCGCTATGGTGATCCTGCATGCGGATGCGGTCGCCGAGGATCGCACCGCCCGTGTAAGGACTGGTCGGGTCAACCGCAATAATACCGACCGTCTGACTTTGTTTGCGATAGTGTTTGGCCAGCTGATCGACGAGCGTGCTCTTGCCCGCGCCGGGCGGGCCAGTCATGCCGATGACTTGCGCCCTGCCGGTATGCGGAAAGAGCGCTTTGAGCAGATCGGACCAGCCGGCACCGCGGTTCTCGACAGTTGAAATGGCCTGAGCCAAAACCCGCACGTCGCCGGAACGGAGACGGTCGACAACGGTTGTACTGAAAGGGGCCAAGCTGGATAGTGTAGCAATCATTCCCCGAAAATCATTCCCCGAAAATCACTCGACGAAAGTCATTCGAGGAAAGCCGTCGATCCGCCTTCCTCCGACCTCAGCGGGCGATGGCCGTCGGATGCTTGGGCTCGTAGAGGCCGATTTTCCCGCCTCCGGGAAGCGCCATCGTGGTAAGGCTCCCCCAGCGTTCCTCTTTGACCGGGCCGCACGTCACCTGATTCCGCTGCAACGATTCCATCGTCGCTTTCAGGTCGTCGCACAGGAAGTAGAGTTCGTGCATGTCGTTCTTCTCGCCGGGATGAAACGCCGCTTCGGCCGCTGGCAGCCGAAAGATCAGCCAGGCGTGACCGGCGTCCACGGCGGGAAACTTGAGAACGTCGCGAAAGAAAGCGCGATCTCTTTCCGGATCCTTGCTATAGAGAATGACGTGAGCTCCGTTGATCATGGCAGCTCCTTATGGCGACATTCCGATGCCCAAAAGACTCTAATCCTTCAGCAATTGGCGCGCAATCACCAGCCTTTGGATTTCGCTCGTGCCTTCGCCGATCGTGCACAACTTCACGTCGCGATAGAACTTCTCCGCAGGATAGTCTTTGATGAACCCATAGCCGCCGTGAATCTGCACACCCTCGTTGGCGCACCGGACGGCGACTTCGCTCGAATACAGCTTCGCCATTGACGATTCGAGCGTGGTCTTCATACCCGCATCTTTCATCGCTGCAGCCCGCAAGGTCAGAAGTTTTGCCGCTTCGATTTCGGTTGCCATGTCGGCCAGTTTCCACTGGATTGCCTGAAATTCCGAGACCGCCTTGCCAAATTGCTTTCGCTCCTTCGAATACTTCAGCGCAGCCCCATATGCGCCTTCCGCCATGCCGAGAGAGAGCGCGGCGATCGAGATACGTCCGCCGTCAAGAACGCGCATGGCATCGATGAATCCGTTGCCTTCGCCGCCGACCAGGGCCTCTCCCGGCACGAAGCAGTCTTCGAAGATCAGTTCCGCCGTGTCGCTGGCACGCAGACCGAGTTTGTCCTCTTTCTTTCCGGCGCGGAATCCCTTGAAATCCTTCTCGATTATGAAGGCCGACAGTCCATGCGTGTGAGCGGTGCGATCGGTTACCGCCAGCACGACCAGTACGTCGGCGTAGTGGCCATTGGTGATAAAGGTCTTCGTGCCGTTGAGCACCCAACCACCTTTCGTCCGAGCCGCGGACATGCGGGCACTGCCTGCGTCCGAACCGGCCGACGGCTCAGTCAGCCCCCATGCTCCGATGAACTCGGCGGTCGCAAGTTTTGGTACATACTTTTTCTTCTGGGCTTCGTTTCCCGCCAGAAAAATGTGATTCGTGCAGAGCGAGGTATGCGCGGCCACGATGATGCCAACTGAGCCATCCACGCGAGAGAGTTCTTCGATCGCGGTCACGTACTCCACGTATCCCATGCCTGAGCCGCCGTATTCTTGCGGGAAAATTGCGCCCATCAGGCCGAGCTTGCCCAGCTCTTTGATCGTCGCAAGCGGAAATTCCGAAGCTTCATCCCAACGCATCACATGCGGCGCGATCTCGCGTTCGGCAAACTCGCGCACCATCTTTTTCAGCTGCAGTTGCTCCTCGTTTAAGTGAAAGTCCAAAGATCCTCCATCGTATCGTTGCTCGCCTCCGCCTGACGTTTGGCGAAGCAAGGGACCCACATTTCGTTTTCAAAAATTGTGATTGGGATGCCGCGCGCGGGGTGACGCAAGATCTAGCCGCCCAATTTCTCATTTAAGCATGTCAGCCGGCAATCAACGAAACGGTCATACCGACCGGTTGGTACCGGACAGGACGCCAACCGGCGCCGTTGCCTCACCCATAGGAGCATCACCCGGGATAAGCGGAAAAGTTCCGGAAGTAACGAGCGATCTTGCTTCTTCAAGGCGATAAAAAAGCCGGAGCCCGAAAGCCCCGGCTGTCCAGTTGGTTGTGTGCCCGGAAAAAAATTGTGTCGAAGACGATGCCTAACGTACCGAGCTTAGGATGCGCTTCTACCGGCGCGGGTTGCCGCTGGTTACGCGCTCCGCCGCGGCCGCACCGTCAAGTCCCGCACCTGGGCGAGGATGCTCGACATCTGCATCCCGTTCAGTTGCGATAGATAGGGCATAACATCGGCGACGAACCGATCTTCCATCAGTTCGCGTACTTCCTCCTGCCGATTGCGTTCTCCGCCGGAGAGCAGATCTGGCACGCTGACTTCGAGCGCCCTCGCCAGTCGCTCCAGCGAAGACAATGTCGGAGTGGCCTTCTCGTTTTCGATTTTTGAAACGTAGGTCCGCGGCACTGACATGCGAAGGGCGAGTTGCCGCTGACTCAAACCGTTGCGCAAACGCAGCGATCGGATCGAGTGGGCCAACCTCAGATGTCCGCGCCCGTTGGAGTTGGCGTTGATGGGCAGCGCTTCCGGCGGCGGAGACATTGCGGCGATCTCCGCCTCGTCCTCATCCAGTGACAGACGGCAACGGCGGCAAAGACTGTTAGACGTCCGGAATTGCACCAAGCAGCAGTGGTCGCAGCGTACAACTTCCCGTGAGTCCACGGGTGTTAGTGTGGTGGCCATTCAGGTTTTGCGAGTGCCAGAGCGGGGCTACTCTCAAAGCCATACAACTAGTGCGTAATCTGAGGTATTGCACCTGTGGATGTCAAGATAAAAAGTCGGGGCAACTAACTCGGTGATGAAGTCGTATCCTATCAGCCAGCAGAAATCCTCCGTAAATCAGGGACAAAAACGTGAATCAACGCGAATCGGCATGGGGTTTACTAACTGAGTTCACGCAATCGGAAAGTCTTCGCAAGCACGCGCTCGCGGTCGAAGCGTGCATGAGAGCTTATGCTCGAAAAACTGGAGGCGACGAGGAATTGTGGGGTGTGGTCGGCCTGCTGCACGACTTCGATTACGAGAAATATCCCAGTCTCGAAGAGCATCCGTACAAAGGCTCGGAGATTCTGAAAGAGCGAGGTTATTCCGAAGAAGTGCGGCGCGCCATCCTGTCGCATGCCGAATATACTGGCGTGGCGCGAGTATCGCCGATGGAGAAGACACTCTTCGCCTGCGATGAACTCGCCGGGTTCATCACTGCTTGTGCGCTCGTGAAGCCGGGAAAATCGCTGGCTGAAGTCGAAGCCAAGTCGGTGCGAAAAAAGATGAAAGACAAGGCCTTCGCCCGCAGCGTTCACCGCGAGGACATTATCCAGGGCGCCGCCGATCTCGAGCTCGATCTTGAAGAGCACATTGTGTTCTGTATCGAAGCTATGAGAGCGATCTCGAGCGCCCTCGGTTTGGATGGGTCCGCCGCCAGATCTGCCTGATCATCAAGGATCATCGCGCCTGAAGCAGGGCCTGCTCCTGCTTAGCTAACCGCCGTCCGGTCCCTCCGGTGATCCGGTGATGAGTTCCATTTTTTTGTTTGGGGGAACGGGATAATACGCCTTAGCGCACCAGCGCTGCCAACCGTCCGGTCGCGATCAGGTCCGCGATGCGCGTGAAGTCCTGATACATCACCCGGTCCGTTTCCATCGTCGCCGAGACTCCCCGAATTGCCGCATGCGCCTGTTGCAGAGGCTTCGAAGTGTTCAGCGGAGCGAGGAAATCAATCGCCTGCGCCGCCGCCATGGCTTCGATGGCCAGCGTGTTGCGCGTGTTTTCCACGACTCGCTTGAGCTTGTTGGCTGCGGTCATGCCCATGGAGACGAAATCTTCTTTGTTTCCAGAGGTCGTGATTGAATCAACCGATGCTGGATGCGCCAGCACCTTGTTCTCGCTCACCAAGGCGGCGGCGGTGACCTGCGCCATCATGAAGCCCGAATTCATTCCGGCGCCGGGGGCGAGAAATGGCGGCAAACCCTCGCTGAGCGCCGGGTTCACCATGCGCTCCAGCCGGCGCTCGCTGATGCCGGCCAGAGCGCTCAAAGCAATCGCAACAAAATCGAGCGCGAACGCGAGCGGCTCGCCATGAAAATTTCCGCCCGAGACAACGTCGCCCTCCCCGTCAATCAGCTTCGGATTCTTTACGAACACCAGCGGGTTATCGACAGCCGAGTTCGTTTCCGTCTCAAAAACCGCCCGGCAATGGCTAAGCGTATCCCGCACCGCGCCGTGCACCTGCGGAATGCAGCGTAGGGAATAAGCATCCTGTACCCGGCCGCAATCGCGATGCGACTCGCGGATCTCGCTATGTTCAAGCAGACGACGCAGATTCGCCGCGGTGCGGATTTGTCCAGGGTGAGGCCGAGCCCTTTGAATGCGGTCGTCGAATGCCGCATTGGTTCCCTTGAGCGCGTCGCAGGCCATCGCGCCGATGACATCGGCGGTGTCGACCAGCGTCTCGGCTGCCAGGACCATAAGAGTGCCAACGGCCAACATCGCCTGTGTGCCATTGATGAGCGACACCGCTTCCTTCGCTTCGAGGGTCAGGGGTTTGATCTGGGCACGTTTCAGGGCTTCGGCGCTTGGCATCCGCGCGCCTTTTTCGTCGAAGCATTCGCCTTCGCCGATCAAGGCCAACGCCAGGTGCGCCAGTGGCGCGAGATCGCCGCTTGCCCCTACGCTCCCCTGGGATGGAACCATCGGAGTCACGCCGCGATTCAGCATCTCGCAAATGGTGTCGATGGTGACGGCGCGAACGCCGGAGTTGCCCTTGGATAACGAGTTGGCGCGTAGAATCATCATGGCGCGGGTGTCCGGAATTGAAAGCGGTTCACCGACTCCGACGGCGTGCGAACGCACCAGATTCACTTGCAGTTCGCGGATCTGATCGCCAGCGATGTGGACATCGCTCAGCTTGCCCACTCCAGTCGTAATGGCGTAAGAAATTTTATTGTTGGCGACGAGCGCGTCGACAACGGCCCGAGCACGGTTGACAGCCTCGCGCGCGTCCGGGGCAAGGAGGACGGGCTGACGGGTGTCGGTACGCGCCACCTCGCGCACATCTTCGAGTGTCAGATCGTTTCCATTGATGTGCAGAGCTTTCAAGGCAGTTCCTGATTTCGGATTCCGGTCACACACTTTTCTCATTGCCCAGCAAGGAAACTTTGAACGGATACAACGTTGCCATCATTAACCCCTTGGTCACGGCCGGATCATGGTTCATGATTTCGCGGGCGGCATCTTCCGATTCGGCGCGGAAGACGGCAAGCCCCATCGCAGTCTCGTCCGTATTCAGGGTGCGGCCCACGAGGATGATGACGCCTTCGGCGTCGAGGCCCTGAAGATATGCGAAGTGCTCGGACACTATGGCTTGCTCCGCGTTGGTCGGACCCGTGCGCAGCAAATCCGCGCGCACCAATTGAAGTTTGTAGAGGAACTCTTGCATCAGACTTTTCCCTATCTGCCCGCCGCCGCGCGAAATGCCTTCCGATACTTCTCCGGCAGCGCCCGAGGTTTCATTTTTGAGTCAGCAACAATGTGAATGGTTTCGCCCTCCGCCAGCAACTCCGACGTCCCTGCTTTTCGCAGTTCGTATCCGAAGTGAATGACTCTCTCCCGCACATGCTTCAGGAACGTGCGCACAACAACTTCGTCATCATAGTGCACGGGAGCTTTGTAGCGGCAGCGGGCATCGACTACAGCGATAAAACAATCGTCTTCGCGCTCCATGTCTTTGTAGCTGAAGCCGAACTGGCGAAGCAGTTCGACGCGTCCCACTTCAAACCAGATGAAGTGGTTGGCGTGATAGACCACGCCCATCTGGTCGGTTTCGGCATAACGCACGCGAATGCGGGTTTCGTTGATCGTCGGCTCATGGACGGCCGGCGTCTTCTGGTCCTCCAAGTTGGCGGTCAGCGATGCCCTGGAGTGCTTCACCGGCCTGTCCACTGCGGTTTGCGCTTTTCGAGGAAGGATTCGATCCCTTCGCGAAAATCGGCGGTTTCGCGGATGCCGGCGTTTTCGCGGATGGCGGCTTCGATTTGCAAATCGAGTTCTGCACGAGCATGATCGGTCAGCAATCGCTTGGTGTGGAGAAGCGAGAGCGGACTGTTCTCGGCCAGCTCGGTCGCGAGTTCTCGGGCGCGATCGAGAAGCTTTTCCGGCGACACAATTTCGTTGATCAGACCTAATCTCAGGGCCTCGGCTGCATCGAAGAGGCGACCCGTGAGCAAAAGATCGCGCGCGATTTTTTCGCCAACCTGCCGCAAGAGAAAAGTCGCGACGATGGCGGGGACGAATCCGATGCGCACTTCGGTGTAGCCAAACTTGGTTTCGGGAACGGCTAGTGTGAAGTCGCACAGCAGGGCGAGACCTGTGCCGCCGGCGATCGCCGCTCCATTCACTGCGGCAATCGTCGGTTTCGGAAATTCGTAAAGCGATCGGAACAGGCTGACCATGGTTCGCGAGTCTTCGAGATTCTGATCCTGCGCACGGCCGATCAGCGATTTCAGGTTGTCGAGGTCCATACCGGAGCAGAATGCTTTCCCCGCTCCGGTGAGGACGAGAATGCGAGCCGAAGAATTGTTCACTTCCCCGAGGGCGCGGGCGAGATCGTGAATGAGTTCATAGCTGATGGCGTTGCGCTTGTCGGGACGATTGAGGGTAATGGTCGCAATCGCAGGTTCAAAGGCGAGTTGGAGCGTGTCGTAGTTCATCGTGCTCTCTCAGTCCGCCGCCAGCGAACTCTTGTAACGCGCACCGATCTCAACTGCCGCTTTCAACAATGTGTCCAGCGACTTGAGCGCGGGCAAACGCGCGCCGTTTTTCTGAAGGGTTTCGATCACGGTCTCGGTTCGAATATTACCCACCAGGTCATCTTGCGCGAAGGGGCATCCGCCGAGTCCGCCGATGACGGAATCGAAGCGGCGGCAGCCAGCTTCGTAGGCTGCGCTGATTTTGGCGGCGGCCTGGTCGGGACGGCTGTGCAGGTGAACTCCGATTTCGAGATAGTCGTATTTCGCCATCACGGCAGAGACAACCTCGCGAATCTTTTCTGGCGTCGCTATGCCAACCGTATCGGCGAGCGAGATCATGCGAATCTCCTGCAGCTCGAGCAGCGCGACGGCTTCGACCACTTCTTCCGCGCTCCAGGAATCGCCGTAGGGATTGCCAAAGGCCATCGAGATGTAAACGACCGTGTCGAGCCCGGCTTCATCTGCCCTCTTCTCAATTTTTTCCAGTTCCTCGATCGCATCTTCCAGCGTTTGCCGTTGATTGTTCTCGAGAAATGTCGGCGAGATCGAATACGGAAAACCCACGGTGCGCACGGCTCCGGTTGCGATTGCACGCTGTGCGCCTTTTTCGTTGACCACGATGCCGATGATTTCCACGTCCTCGGGCGGGTTCAATTCCTTCAGAACCTCTTCGGAATCGGCCATCTGCGGAACGGCGTTCGGAGAGACGAAGCTGACGGCATCGATGTGTTTGAACCCGGCGCTGATGCGCGCCTGAAGATAATTCGTCTTGAGATCCGCAGGGATCTGGCCCTTGAGGCCTTGCCAGGCATCGCGCGGGCATTCGACGAGTTTGACGGAATCGTCCATGCGTTCCCTAGGTCTGCAGTACTCCCACCTTAAACTCCGGCACATCCGAATTCAGCGATCCCGCTTCCAGCGCTTGCGTGATTGCCTGCCGCGTTTCCATGGGATCGATGATCTTGTCGATCCAGAGACGGGCAGCTCCGTAGCGAGGATCGGTCTGCTCTTCGTATGTTTTCTTGGTCGATTCGAACAGTTCCCTTCTTTCCTCTCCACTCAACTTCTTGCCGCTGCGCTCGAGTTGCTTCACTTTGATTTCTACCAGCGTACCCGCGGCGGCATCCCCGCTCATCACCGCGTATTTTGCCGTGGGCCACGCAAATACAAAGCGGGGATCAAACGCTTTGCCGCACATGGCGTAGTGTCCCGCTCCAAAAGAACCACCCACAATCACGGAAATCTTCGGCACCACCGAGTTGGACACAGCGTTTACCATCTTTGCTCCCGCCTTGATGATGCCGCTCCACTCGGCGTCCCGTCCCACCATGAACCCGTTGACGTCGTGAAAAAAAACGAGCGGGATCAGGCTCTGATTGCAGTCCATGATGAAGCGGGCGGCCTTTTCCGCGGACTCGGTATAGATTACGCCGCCGAATTCGACGCGCTTGTGGCCTTCATGGTCAATTTGCTGCGCGTGCAATTTCTGATTCGCGACAATGCCAACCGCAAAGCCTCCGATACGCCCGTAGCCGCAGATCAGAGTTTTACCGTACTCAGGCTTGTACTCATCGAACCGGCTCTCGTCCAGGATGCGCGCGAGAATTTCTTTCATATCATAGGGGCGCGCGGGCGAGGCGTCGTAGGCCCCATAGATTTCCTCGGCCGGCAGCGCCGGGTCGACGGGCTGTTTGCGATCCCAGAGCGACTGACGGCGATATCCCCATTTCTCAATGAGCGACCGGATGCGAGCGAGGCAGGCTTCATCATTTGGTTCGCGGTAGTCGACTGTGCCGCTGATGGCGGAGTGCATGGCGGCACCGCCCAGTTCTTCGGCAGAAACTTTCTGACCAATCGCGGCTTGCACGAGCGCGGGGCCTGCCAGAAACAAGCCGCTGCCGTCGGTCATAAGAACGTGATCGCACATGACAGGAAGGTACCCGCCACCGGCGACACACATGCCCATGATGGCGGCGATCTGCGGAATACCCCTCGCCGACATGACCGCATTATTGCGGAAGACGCGGCCGAAATCGTCGGTGTCGGGGAAGACGTCTTCCTGCAGCGGAAGAAAGACACCCGCAGAATCGACCAGGTAGATGGTTGGAATGCGATTTTCGATGGCAATGTTTTGCGCCCGAATCACTTTTTTTGCGGTCATGGGGAAAAAGGCGCCGGCTTTCACCGTGGCATCGTTCACGATCAGCATGACCATCCGCGTTTCGATGCGGGCGAGGCCGGTGATTACGCCGGCGGCGGGCGCGCCACCCCATTCTTCATACATTTTGTGCGCGGCGTAGAGGCCCAGTTCAAAGAAAGAGCCGGGATCGGCCAGGAGTTGAATGCGCTCGCGGGCGGTCAGGCGCGACTTGGCATGCTGGTTCTCGATCGCCTTTTCGCCCCCGCCTTCGCAGATTTTTTCTTCCTCGTTACGTACCTGAGCGACAAGATCAGCCAGCGCCCGCATGTTGGACTCGAAACGGAGAGAGCTGGGATCGACTTTGGTAGGGAGAACGTTATTGATGGAGAGGGCGGTAGACTCGATACGTTCGCGCATGAGGACTGACTTCAAACTACTATATCAGCGGCACGAAGAGCCGGGCACGTGCCTCAGGGCAAAGAGGGCAAGGCATAACGCAGCCCGCATTCAGTACGATCTTAGGGCTACAATCTGAGCCGACGCGCCATCGCCATCTCGAAAAATGTTGCGCAGGTTCACATCCCGGCCGGAGTGGCAGATCTCGCTGGTGTTTACTGTCGCGTTCCGCTTTTTCTATTCGGCGGCGGCGGCAGCTTCTGTTCCGTTGCTCAGTCCCGATCCCACCCGCATTCGCAGCAATGCTCTGACCGAGAACCTGCCGGCTCCGCACGGTCTGCATTATGCCTTTCTGGGCGTCTGGGAGCGGTTCGATACGCTCTGGTATTTGCGCATTGCCGAGCATGGCTACGACCTGCCGATGGCGGCGATTTTTTATCCTTTGTATCCGGCGGCAATCCGGGTGGTAAGCGGAATCATGCCGGCGATAGCAGCAGCGCTTCTGATTTCAACCGTCGCGGCTTTCTTTTCTTTCTGGGGACTAGTGAAATTAGGCAAAGGCGCTCTTTCGGATACAGGCAGATTCCGAATGCTGTGTATTTTATGTGCGTGGCCAACCAGTTTCATTCTCTTTGCCGGCTATGCGGACTCGTTGACTCTGGCTCTCATCATCTGGGCTGTCGTCCTCGGACGCGCGGCGCGGTGGGAAGCGGCGACCCTCTGCGGGCTTCTGGCGGGGATCGCGCGACCTTCGGGTGTCTTGATTGTCATACCGCTTGCGGTCATGGCGCTGCGCAGCCAAAAACCGCGGTCGCTTGTTCTGTCCCTTACTCCTCTCGGATTGGCGGGCTATTGGGGTTGGCTACGATGGTCGGGGCGCCCTTCCGTGGTAGAGGCGTACCGGCGCTATCAAGGTATGGTGATGGTTCCGCCGAACAGAAGTCTGGGCGAGATTCTAAGCTTGATCGCGTACGGACACGACACTCTGCTGGCAATCAAGCTGGGGTTGGTCATCATCGTGGCCATTGTCAGTCTGCGGCGCGATGTCGCGGGTCTCCGGATCGAAGACAGGGCATTCGCGCTAGCCCTTATTTTGCAGATGCTGATGTATTCCGGTCGCCCGCTGCTCGGAGCAGCGCGATACCTGCTTCTTGTGTATCCCGCATTCCTGGCTTCGGGAGTGTACGCCGAGCGTTGGAACAGGAAGCGGTTCGGCGTCTGTTTTGCCGCACTGTTTGTTCTCAACCTGGCTTGGATGTGGGCATTTCTGAACTGGTCGCTGGTGCTGTAGCACGGGAACCGCGCAGCCAACCTATTCCGCTCCAAGCCCCGGCTGTCGGCCGGAACAGACCTAAACCGCGGGAACGCCGTGTGGCTTGACGTGCTCGCGGATGAACTTCACGATGTCGTCCATAGGAGTGCCCGGCTGGAAGATGGCGGCAACTCCGATTTTCTTGAGGCCCTCGATATCCTGATCTGGGATGATGCCGCCGACCAGCACCAAAACGTCGTCCATCTTGTTTTGCTTCAGCAGATCCATGACGCGCGGAACGATGGCATTGTGCGCCCCGGAGAGTATCGAAAGACCGATGACTTGCACATCTTCCTGGAGCGAGGCGTTCACCACCATCTCCGGCGTCTGGCGCAGCCCGGTATAGATGACCTCCATGCCAGCATCGCGGAGCGCGCGAGCGATCACCTTGGCCCCGCGGTCGTGACCGTCGAGACCGGGCTTGGCTACGAGGACGCGGATTTTGCGGTCAGTGGCCACCGGCACTATTTAAGCACATGGTGCACAGGGAACACAGCTCGAACTCGTCGAAGCCTTTCGCCTTATCGCGCGGGCGCAGAATTCAACTAGGGCTTTACCCCCAGCTGCCAGAACAGGAACGAATAAACGTCGGTACTCTCCTCGATCTGCTTCGTTACCGGCTTGCCCTGGCCGTGGCCGGCCTTGGTTTCGATGCGAAGTAGAATCGGCTTGTCCTTGCTGGAGCCGTTTTTCGCCTCGGCTTGCATGAGCGCAGCCATTTTCTTGGCGTGCAGGGGATCAACGCGGGTATCCGTATCACCGGTCACAAAGAGGATGGCGGGATACTCCTGACCGGGCTTGACGTGATGATAGGGCGAGTAAGCGTACAGCCAATCGAATTGCTTGGCGTCTTCGGAAGAGCCGTATTCCGGGATCCAAAGCTTGGCGATCTGGAAGTTCTGATAGCGCAGCATATCGAGCAGCGGGACGGCGCATATCACCGCCCGGAACAGATCGGGACGTTGCGTGATCATGGCACCCATCAGCAGGCCACCATTCGACCCGCCTTGAATGGCAAGATGATCCTTGTCGGTGTATTTCTGTGCGATCAGAAATTCGCCGGCCGCGATGAAATCATCAAATACGTTCTGCTTCTTCTCAAGCATGCCGGCGCGATGCCAGTCTTCGCCGAACTCGGACCCTCCACGCAAGTTGGCAACGGCGTAAATTCCGCCGTGCTCGAGCCAGAGATAGACGCCGCGATTGAAGGCCGGCTTCAACGAGATGTTGAACCCGCCGTAGCCCGTCAGTAGTGTGGGATTCGTGCCGTTTTTCTCAATTCCCTTTTTGCTGACCACAAACATCGGGATTTTTGTGCCATCTTTCGACCTGTACCAAACCTGCTGAACGTCGTAAGCGGAAGGTTCGATCGCAGGCGCGTCGACCTTGGCCCAGAGTTTGCTTTTCGGGTCGGTCAAATCGACGCGGTAGACCGAGGGCGGAACTGTAAACGACTGGAAAGCGAAGAAAATTTCGTTACGGTCATAGCGCCCGGAGGCGCTAAACACATCACCAAGGGCGGGAAGCGGAATATCGGCGAGCTTCTTGCCGTCGACCGTGAACAACCTCATTTCGGACGCGGCATTGTGTTCGTACTGGGCCAGAAGCTTGCCGCCGGTGACGCTCGCATCCTGCAGCACGGCGTCCGACTCGGGGATCAGTTCCTTCCAGTTTTCGCGCTTGGCATTGGTTGCGTCCACGACAAAGACACGGGAATGGGGCGCGTCTTCGTTGGTCGTGATGTAGAGCTTGCCCTTATAAAAGTCACCGCTGTAAAGAAAATTCTTGCCCGTAGTGATTTCTAGCGGAGCGTCTTTGGACTGGAGATCCTGCAAATACATCTCCGTCTTTGTCCAGCCTTCACCGACCTGAATGAGCAGCCAGCGATCATCTTCGGAAAGGGCAACTTCCGGAATGTCCTGGGGATGGCGGCCTTCGCCGAAGACCAGCGGGTCTTTCGCGGAATCGCTTCCGATCTGGTGGTAGAAAACCTTAACGTGATAAACCTCTTCTCCCTCGGGGACCTCGCCTTTCCTGGGATGGCGGGTGTAGTAGAAACCGGAACTGTCTTTCAACCAGGCGACGCTGGCGAATCGGGTTCGATCGATGGTGTCTGGCAACAGTTTGCCGGTCGCAGTCTCTACAATGCGAAGTGTGCTCTCTTCGGATCCGCTCGCAGAAGTGCCATATGCCACGTACTTGCCATCTTTCGAACAAAACCACCAGTCGAGTGCAACCGTGCCGTCGCTCGACATCTTGTTGACATCGACCAGCGCGCGATCATCCCCATTCAATCCCTCGCGTATGTACAAAATCGGCTGGTTCTGATTCCCTTCGCGACGCGTATAGAAATAATATTTACCGCCCATGTACGGCGGTCCAATGGTGCCAATCTCGAGCAATTGAGAAAGACGCGCGTTGATCTTGTCGCGCCCGGGAAGAGGGTCAAGTATGCTGCGGGTGTAAGCGAGTTCCTCTTCAACGTAAAGTTTGGTGTCCGGATCGTTTGCGTTTTCGAGATAGCGATAAGGATCGACAATCTTATGGCCCTGGACTGTCTCCTCAACCGGTTCAACTTTAGCCTTGGGAGGCCCGGATGGAACGGAAAGAGCAGGGGAGTTTGCGGCGGAAGAATCCCCTGCGAAGGCCAGAGCAGCGACACCGAAAAAAAGAATCATAAGAGCAATCAGCAAACGCGGACCTCCCGGCATAAACACCTCACTTCTATGGTTGACGAAACACCGAGAGCTAGGTTAGCAGAACAGCATCCTGCAAACGCGTCCGACCCGAAAGTCCGAGCGTGAGGTCTCTCGATATCAGGGCATTTCACATTTTATAGACTACAAGCATTACCCAGGGGAAAGCGACGGTTGAACCGATGAAATTATTTGAGGTTTATTCTTGACCATCCTGGTAACGGGCGGCGCGGGCTACATTGGGAGTCATGCGGCGCGAGCATTGCGGCGATCGGGCTATGAGGTCGTGCTTTATGACAATCTCTCCACCGGGTTTCGCCGCCTGGCACAGGGCTTCGAACTGGTGGAGGGCGACATCGCCGACGAGGCCCGACTTCGGCCAGCGCTCGCCCGGGTTGACGCCGTGATGCACTTTGCCGCTCATGCCTATGTCGGGGAATCGGTGGAGAATCCTCGCAAATATTTCGGAAATAATGTCCTTGCGGCGATTGGCCTTTTGAATTCCGCGCTCGACGCCGGCATCCGCCGTTTTGTATTTTCTTCAACCTGCGCGGTTTACGGCAAGCCTGGGCGAATTCCAATCCCGGAGACGACGCCTCGCGAACCGGTCAATCCTTATGGAAGCTCGAAGCTTTTCTTTGAGAACGCACTTGAGGCGTACGACCGCGCCTACGGGCTGCACTCCGTATGCCTGCGCTATTTCAACGTTGCGGGAGCGGACGAAAGCGGCGAGATTGGTGAACTCCATGATCCGGAAACCCATCTGGTTCCGCTGGCGCTCGCCGCGACCTCGAAGACAGGTCCCGAGTTGCAAGTCCACGGGTCCGACTATCCGACGCCGGATGGAACCTGCGTTCGCGACTACATCCATGTGAGCGATCTCGCGGATGCGCATGTGCGGGCGCTGCAACATCTTGAAAAAGGGGGAGACGAGAAAAGTGGCAATGCGCTGGCTATCAATCTCGGAACAGGCCGCGGACATTCGGTGCTCGAAGTAATCCAGGCAGCGGAAAACGCGACTGGACGGGCGGTTCGGCGAAAGCTGCGAGCGCGGCGTGCGGGCGATCCTCCGACACTTGTAGCCGACCCGGCGAAAGCTCGAGCGGTTCTCGGGTGGAGCGCACAACGCAATCTGGCCGACATCATGTCCAGTGCCTGGAACTGGATCGAAAGAAGCTCCAGCCGATGGCATGCGGAATAGGATCATGCGAGCGCCCGACGATAAATCGCAGCCAGTTGTTGTGCCTGATGCGATAACGTCAAGCTCTCCAGAATCGTGCGGCGGGCAGCGGTCCCCAAGCGGCTCTGCAGCTCCGGCGACCCGAGTAGAGCAGAAAGTCCCTGCACGAGTTCTTCTAGCCCATCGGCAGGGATCAGCCAGCCATTCTGGCCATGTTCGATAACCTCGTCAATCCCCTGGCCGCGACATCCGATGACCGGTTTTCCGCAAGACATCGCCTCGAGATATACGCATCCCAGACCTTCATTTCTGCTGGCCAGCGCAAACACCGAGCAGCGCCGCATGGCTTCTGCCACTTCTCGGCGGCTCTGCCGGGCGATGAATTGGACCTGGCATTCAATGTCGAGGTCGCGAACCAGAGCTTCGAGTCGAGCCCGATCCGGGCCTTCCCCGACGATGCGGCACCGAACTTTGGGAAATGAAGTTCTGAGCTGTGCGAGCGCTCGCAACACCAGTTCGTGGCCTTTGCTTTCGAGCAACATGCCGACGCTCAAGATCTCCGGATCCGAGCCCCCGCGGTCCAACTGATTCGGCGAAAACAGATCCGGATCTACGGCGTTGTGCACAACACTGCTGCAGATTTCTGCTGGCATTCCGGCTTTCAGGATTTCCTGCACTTTGCGGCTGATACAGACAACGTTTTGCGCAGCACCATAGACTTCGACCGATACCTCTTTTCGCCAAGCCGCCGGAGTTCCACCGAGATGGCAGCTATTAAAAACATCCCGCCCATGGACGGTCACCACAAAAGGAATTTTCAAACGTCGGGAAAGCAACATCGCCGCATGTCCGCAAGGCAGGGCGGCATGGGCATGAATGACATCAATCGGCTTCAGGCGGTGCAAATGCCGCACCCGCCTTAGAAGTCGCGCGTAGAGGAGCTTCCCGGCGCTCGAAAGACCGAGGGTTCCAGGAACCTGTGGGTAGCGCACCCATTCTGCTTCGACGGCGGAACTCGAACGTTTTCGATGATGGTGAATTGTGGAAACGGCAATTACGCTGGACTCGACGCCAAACTGGCCGAACTTTTCGATGGGTTCTGCAACGAAACAACCCGTCACTTCATTTTGATCGGAGGGGAAAAATGGCGTGAGTGTGAGAACATGCGGCGTTGACGGGGCCTCGACCATCACTTTGGCTTCCTGTCGGACGATACCAATTCCTGAGCCAGAATCAACAGCTCTTCAACGTGCTCGCCCCAGCTGAAGTCACGAGCGCGCTCGAATCCGTTGCCTGACAGTCTTCCCGCCAGCTCGGGCGATTCGTAAACCTGCATTACTCGTTCCGCCAGGGCGTCGGGAGAAAAACGCGGGAAATAGACTCCTGCGTCCCTGCAGATTTCGCGATGAACCGGCAAGTCCGAAGCCACTACGGGCAAGCCACTCGACATGGCCTCGATCAGCGGATGAGCAAAGGATTCGGCATACGCTGGCGTCACATACGCGTGACAGGCGCGATACAGGTGATGCAACGAATGATAAGGAATCGTACCAAGTTCCACGATGCTATCGCTGCTCCGCAGGCGGTTCACCAGCGAGGAAGCCATTTCTGCTCGATACGAACCTGGATTCTCATTCGAGCTCAAGCGGCAAGTAAGGAACAGTTTCACTTTTTTACTGGCGAGACGGTCGCTCAGAATCGGAAGCGCTCGAAACAGGGTTTCGAAATTGCGGTAGTAGTTGTAGTGGCTCACAAAAAGCAGACGAAGATCATCTTTCGCCTTGTCAATCTGATCCTGTGCCGCGGCTGGCAATGGCGTGGCGTCACTCGTGAAAGCGTCGAAGTCAAAGCCATGATGAACGGTGAGCACTTTTCTTCCCGTCCGCCGGGCAAGTTCCTGCGCAAACGCTTCGGTCGGGGCGACGGTCATGTCAGCGACGCCCAGGGATCGCCTCGCCAACCAGCCCTTGACCAGGGTGTCCGCCCATATGCGGTAGTCTTTTCGAGCCCGGAGGTCGCGCGCGAAATCGTCCGAAGTATAGAGCGCGTTACGAGACAGGAGTATCTGCGGGACGGGACAATTCCACAACGCAAAGTTGCCTGCAGATATCAAAACTTCCGTGCCGCTCGTGCGGATCAGTTTCGGCAACGCTCTCTGTTCTCGAATGAAGCGCAAAAGAGCTCCCGAATGACCGGGGATCTCGATGATGGAAACGTTAGGAAGCCTTCCTAATTCTGCGCGAACAGCCGGACTCAATAGGACCGTGGTTTTCGCATCGACTCTCCGGGAAAGGTGAGGAATGACGTTCCGCAGATAGGTAATGCCGCCGCCGGCACTGGCGGCGACGCCATTGATAAATAATCTGATCATTCGCTGGCCACGGGCACAGCGGTTCGAAGAGCGGCGGGCGCACGGCGGAGGGATTGAGCAGAACTGGATGATCGAAACTGAAAACCGCCACAGGCAGAAATGCAAGGAATCAGGAAAATAAACAAGTATCGGCCGAATCTCATTCCCTGTGTCATCGACTGCCGGTCGCGGCTGCGGCCAGACCAGCGGCGCATGCTTCCGGCGAGTATCGTTGAATTCGTTCCAGACTGTGCAGGCTCATGCGTCGCTTGAGTTCAGGCTGCCGCAAAATAGCATCGATCGCAAACCTGAGTTTCTCCGGATCTCGGGGAGGGACGACGTAACCATTCCACCCGTCTTCGACCAGGTCGGACGACGATCCCGCGACGCTCGAGACTATAACCGGGAGCCCACACGCCATGGCTTCATTCACAACCAACCCCCAAGGGTCGGTGTGCGTCGGTAAGACGAGAAGTTCGGCGAGCGCGTACAGCCCTGCCACATCCTCGCGCTGCGCGAACCCGGGGAAAGAAACGGTCCCCGGGCTGCTCGCTTTTGCCCGCTGCATCAGTTCCTCTCTCGAAACACCATCGCCTGCAAACACCAGACCAACCTCGGATTTCACCGCGCTTTCGAGGCCGGCGTAGGCCTGTAGCAGATCGAAAACGCCCTTTTCCGGAACCAGACGGCCCACGAAAAGAATATACCGTGGTGGCAGTTTCAGTTTTTGCCGGACTGCGGTTGCGTTCGCATGCGCAATTTCGGCCTCGGAGGCAAACAGTCTGTTATCAACGGCGTTAGGCGCCACCCGGATGTCTGCTGCCGGAGATCCGAGGCTCGTCAGATACTCGAAAGACGCCTTCCCAGGTACGACAAAACGATCGCAGTGTCTGAGGAAATAGACCTTCAGAGCCTCAATCCAGCTCCGTTTTCTCCGCGCGTCATATTGATTGCTTTCCGACCACAACACAAATCGAACCCGGCGGCGCCGCGCCCAGAGCAGCGCTTCCCATGAAGCGAAATAGTTGTAGCCACCGCAGATGACGACGTGGGGACTTGTCGTATCCAGTGCGGCCCACAATCCCCGATTGCCGAGGAAATTGTTTTTTCCGAGGCGCCATCGCCACGAGGGCAGAATCTGATACGAAAAGCGGATTTCTTCTCTGTAGACACGCCACTGGCGAAGACTCTTATCCGTCTCGGCCAAAAAAACTACATGCAGATCCAACTCCGGGTGGCTCGCCAGGGCGTTAAAAACAGGGATACGATAGGGCGCGATGATTTCGGTCAGAATCACGAGGCGCGTGCTCACTGTCGACATTGCACTGGATGTTCGTTCACCTTACAGTTTTTCTTCGCTCCGGAATTCACCTCACGCCGCACCTGGCTTTCGTCAATCTTATCGTGAATGACAGAGAGGAGCGATTCCGGCTGGCCTTTCGACGGAAACAAGCGCAAGGATGAGATAAAAGGATAAAAAGATGAAAGGAGATTAAGGATAAGCCACCAAGAATTCACGTTGCTGGACTTCGAAGTCCATGCTCTTTGCGTTATCGCATCATGCGTTATCGCATCAATTGTGCGAACGGCACAAGGTTGTTACGATCTTTTCCATGAAGTTATCGGTCGTCATGCCGGTCTATGATGAACGCCCGACGCTGCGCATAATGGTGGAGAGAGTTCTCGCCGTGCCGATGGAGATTGAGCTGCTGTGTGTGGACGATGGATCGGAAGACGGGTCGCGCGAAATACTGTCAGAACTGGAGAAACAATATCCGCAGATTCGAGTCTTCCTGCAACCACACAATATGGGAAAAGGAGCGGCGCTGCGCCGTGGCATTCAAGAAGCAACCGGGGATTTCGTCGTCATCCAGGATGCGGACCTCGAATATGATCCTGCGGAGTTTCCCCGACTCCTTGAACCCCTGCTCGCCGGCAAGGCAGATGTGGTCTACGGCTCACGTTTTATGGGCAGCGGCGCGCACCGGGTTCTCTATTTCTGGCACTCCGTCGGTAACTGGCTATTGACCGTGCTTTCCAATTGCCTCACCAACATCAACCTGTCTGACATGGAAACCTGCTATAAGATGTTTCGGCGTGAGGTGATTGCAGCGATCCCGATAGAAGAGAACCGCTTTGGATTTGAGCCCGAAATCACGGTGAAGATCGCGCGTCGAAATCTACGGATCTATGAGGTTGGTATCAGCTATTCTGGCCGCACTTACGACGAAGGAAAAAAAATCCGATGGCAGGATGGATTCCGCGCCCTGTATTGTCTGTTCAAATATTCTCTGAAAGAACCAAGCGTCAAAGCCGTTGCCGCCAAGTCGCTTCCTGAGGCAGGACGATCCACTATCCCGCAATAGGCAGCTTTGGGATGCCGGTGCGATCTCGGATAAAATCAAACCCCGGCGCCTTAGCCGACTTTGCCCTGTCGGGCGGCCCAAGTCAGTCCATGATGGCCGAAGATTCCACCTTGTCTGAAGAAACATCCCCACGAGTCGTAGTCGGCGTATTGGACTTTGAAAAGGTGTGCCAGTTGGTCGTGCTGCTGCTCGGAGCACGGTGTGCCTACGCCGGGCGTAACCTGCCCGCGGAGCCTGACGGCCTTGCTTACCTGGACGTTGCCCGTTCCTATGCCCGCCTCGACTGGCACACAGCCGTGAATGGATATTGGGGACCGTTATACGAATGGCTTCTGGCGATCGCACTGCGGATTTTTCATCCCGGGGTACGGTCCGAATTTGCTCTGGCCCGTGCATTGAACTTCGCACTTTTCGCCGCCGCTCTCTACACCTTCAGCAGATTTTGGCGCGCCGTAGCCGATTGGCGGATGCGGATCAACCATGACAGTATCCCTGCGGCTGACCGGTTCGTATGGATCGCACTCGGGTACCTCTTGTTCGTTGACGCTTTTGTGTGGGCTGTGGATGTTGTAAATCCCGACATCCTGGTCGCTGCGATTGTCTTTGCGATTGCCGCTTTCCTGTTCAAGCTCAACGACCCACTTCGACAGGTGCAACACGGCGTCGGCGCATCTGCAGGGCTCGGCCTGATGCTGGCGCTTGGCTACTACGCGAAGGCGATACTCTTGTATTTTGCGGTTTTCGTTCTGGGAGCTGCGGTAATCCGGGGCTATCGCTCAAGACGCCTGTGGCAGCCGATTGTTACGGCCCTGGTTTTTGTGGTTCTGGTTTCACCCTTTTTCATCATTTTGTCGCGCGACCTCGGCCACTTCACTGCCGGAGATAGCGGCAGGTTAAACTATGCCTGGTTCGTCAATGGACCTGAAACCATAACCTGGGAGAAGGATCCGCCTGGCGCACCGATTCCGTTCTATCCGGGGCCGGTTGTTTTTGGCGCACCGCGGGTTTTCCACGTTCCATCGATCGCCGCAGTCACTTATGCTCCCTGGTACGACGCGGCGCGGTTTGATCAGCGCAGCCATCCCTTCCTCAACCTGCGCGATCAACTACGGCAGCTTGCCATCAATCTTCGCTATCCAAAGGTGCTGTTAGGAGATGCAGCTGCGCTCACCGTCCCTCTGCTGATCCTGGCCTGGTATGCACCGATCGCCTCGCTGCGCCACTTTGCCGCAACCTGGTTTTGCACCCTGCCCGCAGCCGGTGTGTTTGGCATGTACTTGCTGGTTCACCTGGTGGGCCGATTCGTGCTCGGTTTTTCCCTGCTGCTTTGGGGCGCCGCCTGGGCCTCAGTCGTTATCCTTCCAGGATGTCGACTTCTCGGAAGACGTGCGGTGCTGACCGGCGTCATCGTTTTTGCAGCTTATACGATGCCCGGTTTGATCCACTACGTCATTTCCCGGCGCACCGCATCAGTCGAGCGCGACATGATCATCGCGGAGGCTTTGCCAGGCTACGGCATCGCGCCCGGTGACGCGGTCGCCAGTATCGGCGATGGGCAAGAGGCATATTGGGCACATTTCGCGCACGTCCCGGTAGTCGCCGAGGTTTGGAATGTCGATTCCGCAGAATTCTGGTCCACGACGCCAGCCATCCGGCAGGCAGCTCTTCATGCGATGGCCGATGCGGGCGCGAAAGCGGCGATCTGGCGCGCCGATTCCGATCGACCTTGCCCGGACGGATGGCAATCACTGCCTGAAAGCTCCGGATGCATAGTCAGGCTGCCATGATCTTTTTACAAAAAGTGCCTTGAACTCCTCAGCCAGGAAAAGTCACAGCGGGATGTTTCCATGCTTCTTTGGCGGGTTTTTGTCGCGCTTTGTCTCGAGCATCTGAAGCGCCTGTATAAGCTTCTTGCGGGTTTCTCGCGGTTGGATAACGGCATCGACGAATCCCCGGTCCGCAGCCACGTAGGGGTTTGCCAGCCGTTCGCGAAACTCTTCGATTTTCTGCTGACGCACCAATTCGCGATTCTCAGCCCCGTCCAGCTCGCGCTTGTAAACGATGTCTACGGCGCCTTCCGGCCCCATCACCGCGATCTCGGCGCTCGGCCAGGCGTAATTTACGTCCGTGCGGATGTGCTTTGACGCCATGACGCAATACGCGCCACCGTAGGCTTTGCGCGTGATAACCGTCACTTTCGGCACGGTCGCCTCGGCAAAGGCGTACAGCAATTTGGCGCCGTGCCGAATGATTCCGCCATACTCCTGCTGCGTGCCGGGCAAAAAGCCCGGAACATCTTCGAACGTCACCAGCGGGATGTTGAAGCAGTCGCAGAAGCGCACGAAACGCGCACCTTTCACGGATGCATTGATATCGAGCGTACCGGCAAGCATGGCGGGCTGGTTGGCTACGATCCCGACCGGTTTCCCGTTGAGGCGCGCAAATCCGACGACAATATTCTTGGCATAGTGCTCGTGAATCTCGAAAAAATAGCCGTCATCGACGACGGTGTGAATCACGTCTTTCATGTCATAGGGCATATTCGATTGGTCGGGGATCAGGACGTCGAGCTTCTCGTCCACTCGATCGATCGGATCGGTCGATGGTTTCGGCGGCGGGTCTTCCAGGTTATTCGACGGAATAAAACTAAGCAGTTCGCGAACCGTCGACAGGCACTCGGCATCGTCTCGACACATGAAGTGCGCTACGCCTGACGTTTCGTTGTGGGTGTGCGCGCCGCCGAGCTGATCTTTGGTGACCTCTTCGTGCGTCACCAGTTTGATCACGTCCGGCCCGGTGATAAACATGTACGAAGTCTGATCCACCATCAGGATGAAATCGGTGATGGCGGGTGAGTATACGGCTCCGCCGGCGCAAGGACCCATGATGGCCGAGATCTGCGGCACCACCCCGCTGTAAAGCGTATTGCGCAGGAAAATGTCAGCATAGCCGGCGAGCGACATCACGCCCTCCTGGATACGCGCGCCACCCGAATCGTTCAGTCCTATCATGGGGGCGCCCATCTTGGCCGCCAGATCCATGATCTTGACAATTTTCCCGGCATTGGCCTCGGAGAGCGACCCGCCGAACACGGTGAAATCCTGCGCGAAGACAAAGACGAGCCGCCCTTCGACTCGTCCGTATCCGGTGATGAAACCGTCGCCATAGTACTTCTGGTCGGCCATCCCGAAGTCGTTGCAGCGATGCGTAACCAGTTTGTCAGTTTCTTCGAAACTGCCTTCGTCCAGCAAAAACTCGATCCGCTCGCGGGCCGACATCTTGCCCTCTTTGTGCTGGCGCTCACGACGCTTGGCTCCGCCGCCTTCCTGCGCCATTTGATCCCGTTTTTTCAGTTCAGCAATCTTCTCTTCAAGTTTCATACGGGGACATTATAGGTCAGCTCTGCGAGTGAAGAGGCCGGAGTGCGCACCCGGCCGCAATCCCAGCTTTGGAACTGAGTCGACGGGCGAGACGACCCCGCTCCGCTTATTCGCGCGTGGCAGCGGAGTCAAAGAGATTCAGAAATTGAATTTTCTTTTCTGGCGACAAGAACGACGCTTCAAACGAATTGCGCGCCAGTTCGCGCAGGTGTTCGTCGGTGAAGCCGAATGCCTCCTGCACAAGGCCATATTCCTCAACCAGCGAGGTGCGAAACATGGCCGGATCGTCGCTGTTGAGGGTCAACATCAACCCCTGATCGAAATAGCGGCGCACTGGGTGTTGTGCAAGTTCGGCGCAGCAGCCAGTCCGGAGATTGCTGGTTACGCAGATCTCGATCGGAACCTGGCGCTCGGCCAGCTCTTCGATCAACTCCGGATCCTGCGCGGCGCTGAGGCCGTGACCAATGCGTTCCGCCTTCAGGTTGAGAGCACCCCAGATGGAGTCCGGTCCGGCACTTTCGCCGGCATGGGCGGTGAGATGAAGACCATTCCCGGCGGCGCGCGCGAACACTTCCGCAAACCATTCTGCCGGACCCGCGCGCTCGTCGCCGCCGATACCAAATGCAGCCACGTTGCGATCGCGGAACTGTAGAGCGAGATCGAGCACGCCCTGGGCCTTTTCGGTGCCAAATTGCCGGACGGCATCGAAGATCCAAAGCAGCGAAATACCGAATTCTTTTTCCCCGCGTTGGCGGCCCCGCTCGAGTCCCTCAAAAATCGCAGGGAAATCCTGTTTTCGCCAGAGACAGACTCCGACCGAAACGATCACCTCGGCGTGGTGGATGTTCTGCGCTTTGAGGCGCCCCATCAGCCGATAGACGATCAACTCGTAGTCTTCCGGAGTGCGCAGGTGTCCCGTCACCTGTTTGAAGGCGGTCAGGAAGCCGGCGAAATCCTTGTAGTTGTAAAGCTCTTCGACTTCCGGGGGCGAGGCTCCATCCATCCCGTGGCGCTGGCGCAGTTCGACGAGCGTGGAGGGTGAGATTGAGCCTTCGAGATGCAAATGCAGCTCAGCTTTCGGCAGCGAGAGGATAACGCTGGAGGGTTCCGAAGGCATAGAGCGATTTTAAAGGATCGGGCGACAGCGACGGCTGTGCGTCGGGTCATTGCCGGGCGGACTTCAAACTCCGAGGCCGATCAACCGCTGGCCTTCATCCGATCTGTTTTTTAAACTCGCTGTGATGCCGGCTATAGAAGACGTAAATTACAAGTCCGAGCGCCAGCCAGATGACGAAGCGAAGCCAGGTCATTAACGTAAGGCCTAACATCAATCCGCCGCACAGGGTGACCGAAATGAGAGGGAACCACGGCACAAAGGGCACGCGGAACGCGCGCTTGCGGTCGGGCTGATTGCGCCGCAGTAAAATCACGCCCAGCGAAACCAGCACGAAGGCGAAGAGCGTCCCGATATTGGCAAGATCGGCGGCATCCCCTATATCCACGAGTCCGGCAGGGATTCCAACCGCAAAACATGCGATCCAGGTGGACCAATAGGGCGTCTTATACTTCGGATGCACCGCGGAAAATAACTTTGGCAATAGACCGTCGCGGGACATGGCATACCAGATCCGCGCCTGGCCATATTGAAACACCAGCAACGAAGAGATCATTCCCATCAACGCGCCGATCACGATTACCGAGCGGAAGAACGTGTGCACTCCCAAATACTTCATCGCGTAGGCAACGGGAGCGTCGGCAGCTTCTCCGGAAACAAAGGTCGTGTATTTCATCATGCCGAGCAGCACGACGGCGACGCCGACATACAGCAACGTACACACCACCAGGGACATGATGATACCGAAGGGCAAATCCTTTTGCGGGTTGCGCGACTCTTCTGCCGCGGTCGAGACGGAATCGAATCCGATGTAGGTGAAAAAAACGATTGCGCCTCCGGTCACGATTCCGGCAAAGCCCGAGGGCGCGAAGGGCGTCCAATTTGCGGGTTTCACCAGCATTCCGCCGACCACCAGAAACGTCAGAATCGCGCCAATTTTAATCGCGACCATGATGTTGTTGGTCTCGGCGGACTCTTTCACTCCGCGCACGAGCAACAGGGTGAGGATGAAAACGATAAGAAAGCCGGGAAGATTGAAATAGGCACCCGTCCACTGTCCTCCGGCCCAGACCGGACTGGCCCATTTTTCCGGCAAGTTGAGACCAAATGCCGCCAGTTGCGCTTTCGAATAGCCGGCAAAACCGACGGCCACAGCGACGTTACTGACCACGTACTCGAGAATCAGATCCCAGCCGATAATCCAGGCAAAAATCTCGCCGAGCGTGGCGTAGGAATAGGTGTAGGCGCTGCCGGCAATCGGAATCATCGACGCCAACTCGGCGTAGCACAATCCGGCAAAACTGCAGGCAATCGCCACCAGAAAAAATGAAATGGCAATCGACGGCCCGGCCGGGGGACGACCATGCATCAGCGCGCCAGCCGTGGTGCCGGTGCGTATGAAATTCACGATCAGGTCGAGTGCCTGCGCGTGGAGAACCGAAGGAGCCCGGAAATATTCTCCGGCTGCCGCCGTCCCCGTCAGCACAAAGATTCCAGAACCGATGATGGCGCCGATACCGAGTGCCGTCAGCGACCATGGCCCCAAAGTCTTGCTGAGGCGGTGCGCCGGGTCCTCCGACTCCGAAATCAGTTTGTCGATGGACTTGCAACAGAAGGCCTGAGTGTTCGAAGTACGAATTACCCCGACCGCCGGCTCAGTGGATGATTGCGACAAGACCTGGTTATCTCCTAACAACTGCGTCGGGCATGAACACGATGGTCCATGCCCGGCAATGCCAGTGGCTCAGCCGACCTTAGCGCTTCGCCTGACCGCGTGCCAGTTTTTTAACCTTGCGCTTTTTCGATCCGCGGGCGTAATCGCGGGGCTTCTTCGGCTTTTCCGCTTTTGTCTTCTTGCGGGAGGCTCGCTTGCTCTTTTTGCGTTCTTCTTTGGTTAGCTTCTCTGTATTTGCCATTAGTGCGTTTCAGGTCCTCTCAGAATTTCGGGCTGCTTGCGGGAAGCCTCGTTTCAAGCTCTCGCCGCTTTATGCATTCTCCAACTGGGCGTACTTTTCCACCAGTTTCTTCAAACCGAAGCGAGGGAATTGTACCGTAATCTTGGCGTCTTCCCCATCCCCTTCGCGCTGATACACCGTTCCTTCGCCATATTTTGGATGCCTGACCTTCTGCCCGGGACGGAATCCCCGCCTGCCGGTCGGTTCGTCCGGCAACATTTTCGGAACCTTGAATTTCTTCCCGCGCGACGCAAAAAATTCGGCAATGTTGTCGATGGAGTTGTAATTCCGCAGCGGTGTCGGCGTCGTCGGCCTGACTCGCGCCGGGTTCCAGGTTGCGCTCTGATCTTCGTCTTCGTAGGAATAGTGCGCGCTTTCGGGGCGGAGCCTGCCCTGAGTCGAGTCTGAGGAACCTGCCGGACGGGCGATGACACCTGTTGCCACGCGATCTCCGGAGGCCCGCGATCTCGACCCGCCGAGCTCTTCGACCAACTGCGGCGGAATTTCTTCGAGGAATCGGGACGGCACGCTTGCCTCGGGCATGTCCGTCCCATAGCGTCGCCGATAGACAGCGCGCGAAAGAATCAGCGTATCCATAGCCCGCGTCATGCCGACGTAGCAAAGCCGCCGTTCTTCTTCAATCGAATCCGGTTCGAGCAGGGTGCGGGAATGCGGAAAAAGCCCTTCTTCCATCCCCGCCAGCACAACCAGAGGAAACTCCAGGCCTTTGGCCGCGTGCAGGGTCATCAGCGTGATTTGCGCGTGCTCGTCGTATTGATCGGCATCGCTAACCAGCGCCGCGTGATCCAGAAACTCGTCAAGCGTCTCGCCGCGATCACGCGAGTCCATGGCCGCATTCACCAGTTCGCGCAAATTCTCGATGCGCGAGAAAGATTCAGGCGTGTCTTCCTCTTCGAGTTGCTTGACGTATCCGGTGCGATCGATCAGGAACTTGAGAATCTCCGCAGTGTTGGCAGCCGCGCCAGGAGCACGAAAACCATCGACGGCCCGATCAACGGTTTCGTCAGTTGTTCCGGCCAGTTCGTCGACGGAACTCCGGACGTTATCGTCCGTTACGTCGTTGTCCGCCGACTCGCCAGCTCCGAAATCAAAACTGAAGTTGTCAGGATTGAAGTCGGTACCCTCGTCCGCGGGCGTAGCCACGGGTGGCGCGCCCTTCCCGTTGGAGCGACGCTCGCGAAGGGCCTCGTCGACAGCGACCCCTGCCGTGTCTTGCACTCGCTCGACAAAATTCCCGGCAAGCATCGCTCGCCCATCCTCAATCAGATCGTGGAAGCTCTTCAACGCACCGAGCGCTCGAGCCGGCAACAACTGCCGCTCGATAGCCTCGCCCACCGCGCCCCACATCGACAATCCGGTTTCAAGCGCCAGCCGCTCGATCATTTCAATCGTCGTCCTGCCAATCCCGCGGACCGGAGTATTGATGACGCGCAGCAGCGAAACCGAATCATCGGGATTCTGGATGACCTTCAAATACGAGATCATGTCCTTGATCTCAGCCCGCTCGTAGAATGAGAAGCCGCCCACCACGTGATATTTCAATTGATAGCGCCGCATCGCCTCTTCGAACAGCCGCGACTGCGAGTTTGTCCGGTAGAGCACCGCCGCGCGAGCCGTCTCGCCGCGTTCCGCGGACTGCCGGACATATTTGTTGACCGTGTCAGCTGCGAACAGCGCCTCGTTCTCCCCATCCGGAGCCTCGTAGTATCCGACCTTCGCCCCGCCCTGCCGCGCCGTCCAGAGATTCTTTCCTTTGCGCCGGAGGTTGTTCGCCACGACAGCCGAAGCGGCGCCGAGAATGTTCTCGGTCGAACGATAGTTCTGCTCCAGGCGTACGATTTTTGCCTCCGGAAAGTCGCGTTCAAACTCGAGAATGTTGCGAATGTCGGCGCCGCGCCAGGAATAGATCGACTGGTCTTCATCACCCACCGCGCATACGTTGTGCCGGTCGCCAGCGAGCAAGCGCATCAGTTCGTACTGCGGACGATTCGTGTCCTGGTATTCATCGACGAGAAGATATTGAAAGCGGCGATTGTAAGATTCGCGCACCGCGGCCACCGACTTGAGCAGACGCACGGCTTCGACGAGCAGATCGTCGAAATCCATGGCATTCGCTTTCAGCAATTCCTTGCGATACTCCTCGAAGATGTGCGCGATTTTCTCCGTCTTCGGATCCGCCGATTGCAGATAGATTTCCTGCGGATCGAGCATGTGATTCTTCGCCCAGGAAATCCGGGAAAGCACGGCGCGAGGCGTAAGTTGTTTGTCGTCGAGACCGAGGCGACGCATGATGCCCCTGACCACTTGCTGCTGATCGCTCTCATCGTAAATGACGAAATTTTTCGAGAGACCGACGGGAGGCTGACCGGGAACCGTCGAAGGGATCCGCAAAGCCTCGATGTCGCGTCGCAACAGACGCACACAAAACGAGTGGAAGGTCGAGATCACAGGCTTCCCGATGCTGAGCCCGCCGACAAGCCGTTCAACGCGCTCGACCATCTCGGCCGCAGCCTTGTTGGTGAAAGTCACCGCCAGGATCGACTCCGGCATCACGCCCAGGTTTTCGATCAGGTAAGCAATGCGAAACGTGATGACGCGAGTCTTCCCGCTGCCCGCCCCCGCCAGGATGAGGACAGGGCCTTCGGTTGTCTCGACGGCCTCGCGTTGTTCGGGATTTAGATCGTCCAAAAACGACAAGAGAGAATTCGCTCCCGCAAAAATCGGTAATTGAATTCTACACACATTAAAGAAGACGCTACCCTTCGTGAGGAACGGATGTACGTCGGTACTCGGTGTAATGAAAGGGGACCACGGAGTATTCTTCCTTCATGGACAAAAAGGAAATCAATTCACCAAAGTTGACCGCGAATTTTCTGATTTGGATCTGTGGCGTCGGAGGGTTGTTGCTGGCGTATCTTCTCGCCCATTTCGTCTGGCGTGTTATCTGAAGTTGGGGATCGTCGCGGCGCGGACACTATGACAAGGGACGCAACCTACTGGATTCGAAAGTTGAGCCTTCAGCCGCACCCTGAAGGGGGTTACTATCGCCAGACCTACCGCGCCGATTTGGTGTTGGCGAAGGAATCTCTACCGCACGAGTTTTCGGGTCCGCGGCCGGCCTCCACCGCCATCTATTTTTTGCTGGAGGGCGAGAATTTTTCCGCCTTCCATCGTTTGCGGTCCGATGAGGTCTGGCACTTCTACGTTGGATCGCCACTGGTGGTTGATGTGATTGAAACCGATGGCCGGCTGTCAAAGATCGAGCTCGGCAATGACCCCGAAGCAGGCGAAGCACTACAGGCCGTGGTTAAGGCCGGATGCTGGTTCGCATCGTCGGTGAAGGATGGAAAATCCTTCGCCCTCGTCGGCTGTACCGTGACTCCGGGATTTGATTTCGCGGACTTTGAGTTGGCAAAGCGTGGCGAGTTGTCGCGGCGTTATCCGGACTATCGCGATAGGATTAAGAAACTGACAAGAATTTAGACAACCAGCGCGAATTCAGGGACCAGGACCAAATCTGCCCCCCGGGTCTCGCGGTTTCGAGACCTCGGAGCCTTCAAATTTCCGATTTTGACCCATTCGATTTTGACCCATTCTTGGACAAGCGGTTGAAGTTACGGTGCGGCGGTAGCCTCAGGAGCACCCCCTGGCCCGTTTTTTGCTCTTTGTCCCGTTAACACGGTGTTAAAATCAGCTGATTC
>Ga0181522_10000294_pt1 | contig 39347 bp, 32 predicted proteins | sample PEATcosm2014_Bin_27_FD_121103 | JGI IMG/M metagenome (GOLD analysis project Ga0181522, IMG submission 121103) | Peatland microbial communities from MTU Mesocosm Facility, Houghton, MI, USA - PEATcosm2014_Bin05_10_metaG | ecosystem: Environmental > Terrestrial > Soil > Wetlands > Peat | place...
CTGGCCTTACGGACGCGTCATCGCCGTGACCATCAACGAAAGCCAGGCCACGGAAGATGAAAAGATCGAGCTCCGCAAGAACCGCGCCCTCGTCGCCGGCACTCTGAAAGACATGCAAATCTACGTCAACTGGATTCCCTGGTCCTAGCCATACATGGGGAACAAACTCTTGACAGCGACAGGCGCGTAGCGGCACAAGAATGCAGCCCACGGCGCAAGCCGTGGGTTAAAAGCGGCACACGAAAGAGCCCCCAAAGGGGCGCAAGACGGAAGACACTAATGCAAATCATCCACACCGCTCACGAAATACGCGCCATCGGCCGCCAAAGCCCCGCGCGAACCATCGGCTTCGTCCCCACCATGGGCGCGCTCCACGAGGGCCATCTCTCCCTTGTTCACGCGGCAAAACAACGCTGCGACATTGTCGTAGTTTCCATCTTCGTGAATCCCACCCAATTCGGTCCCAACGAAGACTTCACTCGATATCCGCGAACATTTGAACGGGATTCCGAGTTGCTGAAAAATGCCGCCGCCGATTTCCTCTTCGCGCCCTCCACCGAAGAAATGTATCCGCCAGGCGCTTCAACCTTCGTCACCGTCGAAGGTTTAAGCGATCGCCTCGATGGCAAATCGCGCCCCGGCCACTTTCGCGGCGTCGCCACCATCGTCTCCAAACTCTTCCATCTCGTTCAGCCCGATGTCGCTTTCTTCGGACAAAAAGACGCCGCGCAAATCGCCGTCATCAGAAAAATGGTCCGCGACCAGAATTTTCCCGTCGAAATCGTCGCTTGTCCAATCGTTCGCGAGCCCGACGGCCTCGCCATGAGCTCTCGCAACGTTTACCTCTCTCCGGAAGAACGAAAATCGGCGCTCGCGCTTTCTAGATCGCTCCAAAAAGTGGAACAGCTTTTCCAAACCGGCAATCGCAGCGTCGAAGAATTAATTTTGGCAGGAAAACAAACTCTCACCCAAGACCCCGGCGTCAAACTCGATTACTTCAGCATCGTCAATCCCGACACGCTCGAAGACATTCACGCACTCGATCAACCCGCCCTCGTCGCCGTCGCCGCCTACGTCGGCAAAACCCGCCTCATCGACAACATCGTTCTTTAGAAAAGCTTACGTAGGGGCAGGTGTCCTCACCTGCCCGGTCGAGCGCAGCTCGACAACCTGCTTTACGCTCCCATCAATTGACCCTCCCCCGCCACTCTCCCAACCACTTTCCCGAATCCTTCAACGTCCGCTGCTGCGTCTTAAAATCCACATACGCCAACCCAAATCGCTGGCTGAATCCCCACTCCCATTCAAAGTTGTCCATCAGGCTCCACGCGTGGTATCCGCGCACATCCGCTCCATCCTGCATCGCCCGCTGCAATTCACTCAAATACGCCCGGTGATACTCAATCCGCTGCGCATCATGGATCATCCCATCCCCGCCCAAAACATCCGGGTACGCGCATCCGCTTTCGGTGATCTCAATCTGCGGCCGGCTGTACTCCTTAGTAATTCTCGTCACCATGTCATACATCGCCTTCGGCCACACTTCCCATCCCATCCCCGTCAGCGGCCCATGCTTCGCCGGATACATCTTCACCGGAAAAATCCACAGCTTCGGATCAAATGCCCGCTCCGCCGCCGACGGCGCCGACGCCATCGTCCGGTAATAAAGATTCATTCCGATAAAATCCAGCGGCGCTTTCACCAGCTCCATATCTCCCGATTTCACGCCCATCAGGAACCCCGGGAATATCGGAAACGCCTCCGGATATTTCCCCTTCAGCGCCGGCTCCAGAAACCACAAATTCGTAATCGCATGCAATCGTTCGGCGGCAACTTTGTCCTCCGCAGAATTTGTCGCCGGCTCACACGGCGACATGCTGAACGCCGTGCCGACTCTCGCTCCCGGTCGCGCTGCTTTCAATGCTTTGAATCCCGCAGCCTGCGCCAGATTCACCGTATGCGTCGCCCGCAGAAAATCGTGGATGCTCTTTTTCCCCGGCGCGTGGATCCCATCCAGATATCCCTTGCTGCAAAATCCCGCCGGCTCATTGAACAAATTCCAGTCGCTCACACGGTCGCCCAGCGCCCGCGCCACCGCATCCACATAATCCGCGTATCGCGCCGCCGTATCGCGATTCGGCCAGCCGCCTGCCGCTTCCAGCGCTTGCGGCAAATCCCAGTGATAGAGCGTGACCATGGGACGAATTTTCGCTTCCAGCAACGCATCCACAATCCGGCCGTAATACGCAATCCCTTGCGGATTAGCTTTCCCTTTGCCATCAGCCTGAATCCGCGGCCACGAAATCGAAAACCGGTAGCTATTCAAATTCATCGCACGAAGCAGCGAAATATCTTCGCCATAACGATGAAAGCTGTCGCAGGCCACATCGCCGTTGTCGTTATTTTTGATCTTGCCCGGAGTGTGCGCGAACCGGTCCCAGATGGATTCGCCCTTCCCATCTTCCTTCCACGCGCCTTCAATCTGATAGGCCGCCGTCGAAGCTCCCCACCAGAAATTTTTCGGAAAGGAAATCGGCGCCGTATTGGTCGGCATACCCTGCGATTGAATCACAGAAGACGACGCGGCTTGAGCCGGATTACCTTGGGCTGGAGTACCCCGCGCCGTACCGCCCACAGCCGTGGCTGCAAGCGTACCCGCAACCGTTTGTAGAAATTCTCGCCGCGTTCTAGAAATTGTCCTCTCCCCTTACCCCAACCACCTTGTCATTCCGAGCCGTTCGCAGCGTAGCGAGAACGCGTAGGAATCTGCTTTTTTCAGACACGCGGGGCGCCCCACCCTTGTCGCGTTTTTTGCGACAGGGTGGGTCTTTCCAGCGTTACTCAACCGTGCACACCTTCTCAGCCCTACCCCGGCGTCCCCTGAAACAGCGCATACACCTGCGCGCCAATCACACGATAAACCACATACGCCGTTCCCGAATCATAAAGTTGCCGGAACAGTAACTCACCGCGCCCGTCACCATCCACGTCCACGGCGTCAATCAATTCCATCTGCGGAATCACATCAAGGTGCTGCGCATCCGTCACGCTTGAAAATGCGCGGTGCAAATCGCCATAAATATCCTCCCGCGCGATGATGGTCGTCATATAACTGCGCCCCGCCACATTTCCCGTCGCCGAAAGAATAATCGTCGGCTCGTTGCTGCTCGAAAGATCAAAAATCCGCAACTGCACATCGCTGAACGCGGGTTGAGCCGCCTTCGCCGGGTGTTGCCCGGCATGTTTCGCGCTCTGCTCCGTCTCTGCGACTTCCGCTGCCAGTTGATGGTCGCGCTTCAGCACGTCCTCCGCCGCGAGCGCCAGCATCTTCGTTCGGAATGTCTGCTCCTCGCCCGCTTTCATCGGAAAATCATACGAATGCGATTCCGGCCCATCCGCGTCCGAAATCGCCGCAAGTACCGTCATCTCCTGTTTTTTCGCTGCGTGTGCCGTCACCTTCAAAGTCGCCGGCAAAGTCGACGCCCCGCTCTTCCCGCTGGATACTTTCGCCGCGGATGTCGTCGTGCCCTTCGTATTCTTCGGGATGCTCACCACGTCCACCGATTCATCCGCCACTTTCCCGCGCTTCAGCACCGGTATATTCGGATCGCCCGAAGCTGCCGATGCCTCCGACGCCGGCGAGGACAAAGTCGAAGTCGAAGTCGAAGACGAAGACGAAGACGAAGTAGACGACCCAGATGAAGACGAAGTAGACGACGGAGACGAAGAAGACGCAGACGATGACGGCGCACTTCCGCTCGTCGAGGCGGTCGTCGCCGCCGCAGGTGCATCCGAAGTTGTAGTTGCAGCCGTGCTCGGCGCTTCGGCCGGTTTTTTCACCGCTTCATGCCGCAACAACTTCGGAGGTGCATCTATGTCGTCGTATCCGCGCGGAATCGGCGACTCCGGCTTCTTCACCTTCTTTGCCGCAAGCTCGCTCGTCGTAAGCCACGGGCCTTCCCCAACCCACACATTGTTTGGCGAATCCACGTCGCGCGTCGCCAGGTTCTGCGATGAGAGTGCCACGTTCAGCGTCAACAATCCCTGCGACACGCCATCTTTATATCCTTCATAAACTGTCCCTGAGTCGAGCGCCATCGGCACCGGGTCCGCCTTATATGAGCTGGCGTCGTAATAGGTGCCATCCACCAGAATCACCACGGGAACGAGTCGCGCTTTGCCCTTGGGCAGCAACTCAATCAATCCCAGCGCCCGCGGCCCCTTCACCTGTTTCTTCGCGCCGGGCGCAGCCTGCGCCATCGCGGCTTGCGCCAGGAGCAACGCCGCGCCCGCCCAGATGACGGCCACGCTCGCGGTACGATATAACTGGAATCTGAGACTCACTGCAGAAACACAAGCGTAAGCAGAAGCAGAAGAAGGAGAAGCCCTCATGGAAGTCAATTCTAAAGCCCCCGAGTTCACCTTGCCCGATCAGGATGGTAAAGAAATTTCCCTCAAAGACTATCGTGGCAGTTATGTTGTGCTCTATTTCTATCCCCGGGCCGACACTCCCGGATGCACCATCGAAGCCTGCGAGTTCCGCGACTCCTATAAGAAGATGGAGAAATCAGGCGCCGTGTTGCTTGGCATTTCTCCCGACACTTCAAAAGCCCAGAAAAAATTCGAAGAAAAATTTAGCCTGCCCTTTACTCTTCTCGCCGACGCCGATCGCAAAGTCGCCGACAGCTATGGCGTCGTCGTGCAGAAAAATATGTATGGAAAGAAGGTCACTGGCGTAGCGCGGACGACTTTCATCATCGGCCCCGACGGCAAAATCGTCCACATCTTCAACAAAGTCAAACCCGAGGGCCACGCCGAAGAAGTCCTCGAATATTTGAAGTCCGCCATGAAAACGAAGACCAAAACCTCAGCCTAAAAAATGCTCGCGTAGCGGCAGGTGCCCGGTCCTGCGTAGGGGCAGATGTCCTCATCTGCCCAGTCGAGCGCAGCTCGACAGCTTGCACCTTAAGAATTTATGTCATTCCGAAGCCCCGCGTTTTCTCAAGCGGGGCGAGGAACCTTGCGTGGAGCTCCAATGCTCGCGTAGGGGCAGGTGTCCTCACCTGCCCAGTCGAGCGCAGCTCGACAAGACTCATTCGCCAACCAACGTGTGTCATTCCGACTAAGCCGGAGCGCCAGCGACGGCGCATGGAGGAACCTGCTTTTGCCCTCCCCACCTGTCATCCTGAGAGCCCGCGCTTTTCATCGCGGGCCGAAGGATCTCGCGTGCAGCTTCACCCGCCCTACCCAAACGGATACTGCCGCCTCGAAACACCCTCACCACCTTGTCATTCCGAGCCATCCGGAGCCGCACCAGCGGCGAGGATGCCCGTAGAGCCTGCCCTCAGCGAACTCGAAGGGGCGGGGCTCTGCCTCCGCTAAATGAAGCATGCGTGTTGAGGCGTTCTAGTCTTCGGGCTGCGGGGGATTTTTCCCTGACTGGTGCGAACGGTCCTTGTGTTCTTCATCTATAGCGCGGCACAACTCGTCGATGAGGCGCGCCAGCTTCCTACCGTCCATTTCGGTACTTGCTTTTTCAGCGATGGAGCGCCAGTTGTTTGTGTTGTTGGTCGGGGACATTTTCAGCCCCCTCTCTGAACTTGGGATTGTTCGGTGTATCTAGCTTAATCCCAATCATTCCTCCCTACTGCGCTGTATTGCTCACTCCGTCTTATTGCGCTGGGGTTGCCCGTATGGGGCGGACACTCCTGTCCGCCGCTTTATTCCCTCACTTCACTCTCACCACCTGTCATCCTGAGAGCCCGTGCTTTTCATCGCGGGCCGAAGGATCTCGCGTGCAGCCTCACCGCCCTACCCAAATGGAAACTGCCGCCTCGAACCACTCTCACCATCTTGTCATTCCGAGCCATCCGCAGCCGCCCCAGCGGCGAGGATGTGCGTAGGAATCTGCTTTTTACCCTACCACCTGTCATCTTGAGCGCCGGGATTCATTCGCTTCGCGAATGAATCCCAGTCGAAGGACCCCATGCTTCCCAACACGATCCTCCGCCCCATCAAGGAATTCTCCCAATGCAACTCCCATCCGCGCGCGTAAGGCCGCCCAACCCCTTATAATCCTTCATCATGAAAGCATCCGCCGACGCACGCTCGCCGCGCCTCGTACGCATCGCCGACTACGGCGGAACATTTGTTTTTGCGATCGAAGGCGCATCCGCCGCGATTCGAGCGGGGTTGGACTTTTTTGGCGTGATGGTGCTTTCTTTCGCGACCGCGCTGGCTGGAGGGGTCATCCGCGATTTGCTCATTGGCGCGGCGCCACCCGCGTCAATTCGTAACTGGCGCTATCCCGCGACCGCGTTTTTTGCCGGAGCGGTCACTTTTATCTTTCATCAATATGTGTTTCGCATCCCTGGACCTGTGCTAATTGCTTTAGATGCAGCGGGTTTGTCGCTTTTCGCGATGGCGGGAACGGAAAAGGCGCTTGATTACAACATCCCGCCTTTTGTGGCGGCGTTGATGGGAACGGTCACGGGCGTGGGCGGCGGGACCATCCGCGATATTTTTTTGGCGCAGGTGCCGGCCATCCTGCGCTCGGATATCTATGCAACGGCGGCACTTGCGGGCGCCCTGGTCATGCTCGCGTGCTGCCGATTGAAGCTTCCGCCAACGGTGGCGGCGATTTGCGGCGGAGTGGTTTGCTTTGTTCTCCGCGTGGTCGCGGTGTGGCGGCATTGGAATTTGCCGCGCGTAACTCCCTGAGAAGATTGCATATATGGCAAAAACCCAAACTTCGTCTTTTTCAAAAGCGAAACCGCTACCGCGGGAGTTTTATGATCGCGATCCACGCAAAGTGGGACGCGAGCTGTTAGGTAAGCTGCTGATAAGAAAAGCAGCGCGGGGAAAATTGCTGGTCGGGCGCATCGTGGAAGTCGAGGCTTACCTGGGAAAACTCGACCCGGCGTCACATTCGTTCAAAGGGCCGACCGCGCGAAACGAGATCATGTTCGGGCCGCCGGGCTTCGCTTACGTCTATTTCATCTACGGAAACCACTATTGCCTCAATGTTTCGTGTCAACCACCGGGGATTGCCGGCGCAGTGTTGTTTCGCGCGGTGCAACCGCTTGAAGGAATGGAAGATATGGCGATTGCGCGGCACATAAAAATTGCCCGCGAGAGAGATTTGCGGCTGCTGACGAGCGGGCCGGGAAGAATGGCGGAAGCGTTCGGCATCACCCGGCAACGCGATAATGGCAAAGACTTTACCAGCGAAAAGTCGGATTTGATCATCGCCGAGCCCCCAGAGAGCGATTATCGGCTGCCGCGCATTTTGGCGACGAAACGCATCGGGATCACCAAAGCGGCAGACAGGCGTCTCCGCTATGTGCTTGCAGGGAATGAGTTTGTGTCCGGGCCGCGGAAGATGTCGCAATAAATGCGCTTTTTCACGCTTTTGCGCGAACATGCGTTTCACTGCAACTCGAAGGCCTGCAATGAGTTACACGGGTGCCGGGAGTGCTTGTATGAAATTTGCGTCCAAATTTGACATCAAAAACGCGTGATTTTGCTACGAGCGGGTCGGGTGTTGGGGGCTGCCAACTGTGAGTGGGTTCCGAGCAAAATTCAGACACGAATTACGCATTCTTTCGATCAGCTGAAAAAAACAAACTAAGAAAAAATCCGCTTGTAATTTTCGCGAGGTATAATTAGCGCCCTTCTAAACCATTCGCGGTCGATAGAAATTTTCAAACCTAGTTCGATGTCGAGGAGCAATTCTTCTGCAGCGGAAACAAAACCAGGTAGCTCTTCGTCTTCGTGCCTGAACATAAGAATCTGGAGATTTAAGAAACTCTGCATGGCTTCTTCAAGCTTCGGGTTAGGTCCGCGAATGTTGTCTCGAGCCTCAAAAAACTTGAATGGTGTGTCTGCGTGGAACCCCACGCGGTCACGAAAATTCTTTATCAATTCCATCTGGGGCTCGAATTGTTTCCAGACTCGATCTATTTCCTTCTTGTGTTTCGGAAACAGACGTCGCCACAGATCAAATACATTCATCCCGTCTCGTGTCTGATCTACGATTGTGGCAAGCCAGCTAATTAAGACCGTACGCAGTGAGCCCGCAAACATTTGCCCGTCGTGGCCCAGATCGTTTTGCGGCGTGTGCCCACTTTCCCTCAAATCTGCATGGAGCAAGTAGAAATGGAGCAGTTCAAGCGATTTCATTCGATAAATTACATACCGCCGAAGATCGTTCTTGCGAAGTTGGGCTTGACGCTCCACAAGTGGACCGTAGCACAAGCGGAAAAGACGCCCGTGCGGGGCGTGAATGGAGCTTGTTTGTGGCCCACGGCTTGCGCCGTGGGCTAATTTATGCGCCCCCTTCGGGCTGGCCCAGCGGCGAGCTTAGTCAGCGTTCTTCCTGAAGTTCTCTGCCATCTTTTCGAGATCGGCTTGTGGCGTCCCTGCAATCGCATTCAACGTGAGCCACACACCGTTGTGAAGTCGAATCTTCCGATTTCGGTAGTCTTTGTAGAATGCGTCGAGACCATCGGCGAGCTGTTCGTTGGTCACGCCCTTCAGAAACTTATCTCCATAAAATTCGAATGACTCGGTGGTTTTTGCGATAGCGGAGGGATCATCCTTAAATTTCCAGAAACTAAACTCCGCCCCCAGGTGCGTCCCGTCGAAAAACCCCACGACGTAGGCAGCTTTCGCATATTGAGTTTGTTCCAGCCACCAATTGCCGTCTCGTCGGGTGTTCTGGGCGAGAAGGGGAGAAGATAGGATTGACAATAGGGCGACTAGCCATAAGGATTTCATGCAGGGCATTATGCCACCGGGGAGCGACGGGGCGCCACAAGCTGGATTGCAGAGCAGGCGAAGTTGGGATAAATTCTAAACCGAAGGCCCGGCAGGAATCGAACCTGCATCTCTGGGGCGTGACGGCTGACCCGGCAAAGGAATGCAGCGTCCACTCGAAACCCCAGTGCCCTATCCTTTGAACCACGGGCCTTGGCTATCAGGATGATACGTTCGTTGCCTCCTGTGGAAGACAAGGAAAAACAGCGGATTCCGTGGAATACCTGTGGAAGATCTCACTAAGCTGTGGATGGGAATAGAATAACGGGGTTGCATCGATTGCACCTTTCTTTGAGCTACAAGCCGTGCGTGCCGAATGCGCTCTTTAATGCGGCTCACCGTGCATGCGCCATGTCATCGCAAATTAGGCGGGCGCCCGTGCGGGCGTGGGGAATTGGCTTGTGGCCCCACGGCTTGCGCCCCTTCGACTTCGCTCAGGGCAGGCTGTGGGCTGTAATCTTTTGCCCCTTCGGGGCTGGGAGGTTTTTTCGCGGCGGGGGCGGTGGAGATGCGCGCGAGATCCTTCGGCCCGCGATGAAAAGCGCGGGCTCTCAGGATGACAAGTGTTGTTAGAGCAAAAAGCAGATTCCTACGCGCATCCTCGCCGCTGACGCGGCGTCGGATGGGTCGGAATGACAAGGTGGTTAGGGTGGGAGAGCTGCGAGGGAGTGGACGGACCGAGGCGTCCGTGCCGACGTGAGTTGTTGTCAGCGCCGATGGATGGGCGCAGGTGCGGGGCGTGAGGGAGATTGGCTTCGTGGCCCATGGCTTGCGCCGTGGGCTGGAATCTTTTGCCCCTTCGGGGCTGGGAGTTTTTAGGGGCGGGGGCGGTGGAGATGCGCGCGAGATCCTTCGGCCCGCGATCAAAAGCGCGGGCTCTCAGGATGACAAGGGGTGTTAGAGCAAAAAGCAGATTCCTACGCGCATCCTCGCCGCCGACGCTCATTCGGAATGACAAGGTGGTTAGGGTGGGAGAGCTGCGAGGGAGTGGACGGACGAGACGTCCGTCCCTAGGTGAGTTGTTGTCAGCGCCGATGGATGGGCGCCCGTGCGGGGCGTGGGGGAATGGGCTTGTGACCCACGGCTTGCGCCGTGGGCTGTATTCTTCTGCCCCTTCGGGGCTGGGAGGTTTTTTCGCGGCGGGGGCGGTGGAGATGCGCGCGAGATCCTTCGGCCCGCGATGAAAAGCGTGGGCTCTCAGGATGACAAGTGGTGTTAGAGCAAAAAGCAGATTCCTACGCGCATCCTCGCCGCTTACGCGGCTGCGGATGGCTCGGAATGACAAGGTGGTGAGGGAAGGAGAGCTGCGAGGGAGTGGACGGACGAGGCGTCCGTCCCGACGTGAGTTGTGCGGCAGGCTCTCATGCCGAGAAGTGGGCCGCTGCGGAGCGGCCCGCTCCCGCATTCGCAGCTAGGCCGCGACCTTCGTTAGTTTTCGACCTAAGAAATCACGAATTGCGCTGCCGATTTCCTGGGCATGCGTTTCGATGGCAAAGTGGCCGGTGTCAAGGAATTGTACTTCGGCATTGGGGTTGTCACGCTTAAAGGCCTCAGCGCCGGGAGGCAGAAAAAAGGGATCATGCTTGCCCCAGACTGCGAGCAGCGGCGGGCGTTTGCTGCGGAAGTACTCCTGGAACTTGGGATACAGCTCGACGTTACTTGCATAATCAAGGAAGAGGTCGAGCTGGATCTCGTCGTTGCCCGGCCGTGCCAGCAGTGCGGAGTCGAGCGCGTATGCCTCCGGCGCCATGCGTGTCAAGTCTTGCACGCCGTGGGTGTACTGCCATTTGGTTGATTCGGGTGTGAGAAATTCGCGCAGCGCTTTGCGATTTTCTGGTGTGGGCGCCTTCCAGTATTTCTGGATTGGATTCCATCCTTCACTGAGGCCTTCTTCGTAGGCGTTACCGTTTTGCGAGATGATTGCGGTGATGCGTTCCGGGTGCGCGAGCGCGAGCCGGAATCCGACGGGCGCACCGTAATCGAAAACATAAATGGCGAAAGTTTTCAGGCCGATCACATCCGTAAAGTTCGCAATAACCCTGGCGAGATGATCGAAGGTATAGGGGAACTGCTTGCGGTCGGGAGCATTGGAGAAACCGAAGCCCGGCAAATCGGGAGCGACGACGTGATATTGGTCGCTCAAAGCCGGAATGAGATTGCGGAACATGTGGGATGAGGTTGGGAATCCGTGGAGTAAAAGGATGGTTGGCGCGGTTTTTGATCCGGCTTCGCGATAAAAGATTGTGTGGCCGTCAACGGTAGCGTGCTGATATGTGGTCATTGCATAACCTCCAGTGAAGATGTGGCCTTTGGGCCCCGGCAGCCTTGAGGGATCAAGCTGCCTTATACAGTAGGATGAGATTATAGAACACCGTTAAAAGTTTCATTAATGGTGTTATAATTTCATTACAATATTTAAGGAACCTGTTTTGCGATATCTCGATGGTGACAAAGTGCGCACTTCTTCACAAACGCGGGGTGACTGGGTGGACGGCTTTCTGTTCGTCGGGAACCGCCCGATCCTCGACTTCCTGAATACCAAGCCAGTTTTGCCGAAGGGGCCGACTGAGCTTCTTCCGGACTTTCATGCTCTGGAACGATGGTTGATTGCGTCGGGGATCGTGAGTTCGAAGCAGACGAAGAGCCTTATGCGAAGATGGGAGCGTTCCCCCAAAGCAAGGGGTTTCCTCAAGGAATTGATTGCTTTTCGAGAGCGTCTGCGGGAGGCTGTTTTGCGCATCGAAAGCGGATCGGCTCCTTCGGACGACTTCGTCAAGGAAGTGAACGCGCGTTTGCTCGAGTATCCACCCAAAATTTATCTAGGCAAGCGGGGTGGAATGATAGTCCGGGAATCGCTTTTCACTCTCCGGCAACCGGCAGACCTTTGGGCGCCCATCGTCAACGGTGTGGCTGATCTCTTGTGTGAATCTGAAACCTCGCGCATTCGCAAATGCGAATTGTGCGTAGTTCACTTCTTCGACACAAGCAAGAAGGGCTCACGGCGATGGTGCAGCATGAGAATCTGCGGCAACAAACTCAAAGTCGCCGCCTACCAGCGCAGAAAGCGCGCTTGATTCGCATGCATCGTTGTTAACGAGCTGGAATTTATGGGGCTGTTACGCGTCCAATTTCTTCGCAAGCAGCTCATTCACCATCTGCGGATTGGCCTGGCCTTTGGAGGCCTTCATGACCTGTCCGACGAAGAAGGCGATGACGGTTTTTTTGCCGCCGCGATACTGCTCGAGCTGTTTGGGGTTGGCGGCGATGACTTCATCAATAATTTTTTCGAGCGCGCCGGTGTCGCGGGACTGTTCGGGGCGTCCGGCCTCTTCGTAAATGGTGGGGAAGTCTTTGTTCTGCTCGAAGGCGAGGTCGTAAAGGTCTTTGAGCATTTTGCTGGAGATGGCGCCGCTTTCCATGAGGTCGGCCGAGGCGGCGACGCCTTTCATGGAGATTGGCGAGTGGTCGATTTCGAGATTCTTGGCTTTTAATCGGCCGAGGATTTCGGACTGGACGAGATTCGCGACGCGCTTGGGATTCTTGGCGGCTTTGGCGGCGGCTTCGAACTGGTCGGCGAGCGAGCGGGAGATGGTCAGAACGCCTGCGTCCTGCGCGGTGATGCCGTAGTCGGCGATGAGGCGTGCGCGCAAGGCTTCGGGAAGTTCGGGCAAGGTGGCGCGAATCTGCAACTGCCATTTTTCGTCCACGACGAGCGGGAGTAAATCCGGCTCAGGGAAGTAGCGGTAGTCGTGGGCCTGCTCTTTGGAGCGCATGCCGTAGGTTTTGCCCTCGGCGGAGTTGTAGAGGCGGCTTTCCTGTGTGATTTTTCCGCCGGACTCGATGACCTCGATGTGACGTTCGATTTCGTACTCGAGGGCTTCGCGAACGAAGCGGAAGGAATTCACGTTTTTGACTTCGGTCTTGGTGCCAAATTCTTTCTGACCTTTGGGCTTGACGCTGATGTTGGCGTCACAGCGCAGCGAGCCTTCTTCCATGTTGCAATCGCTCACGCCGGTGTAGAGGATGATTTCTTTGAGGCGCGTGAGATATTCGTAGGCTTCGTCGGGCGAGGCGAGGTCAGGCTCGCTGACGATTTCAATGAGCGGGACGCCGCTGCGGTTGAGATCGACGGCGGTGGTTTCGCTTGCTCCGGGGAAACCTTCGTGCAGGCTTTTGCCGGCGTCTTCTTCGAGATGGAGTCGGGTGATGCCGATTTTTTTGGAGACTCCACCGACGGTGATGTTCACGTGGCCGAATTCGGCGAGTGGCTTGTCGTACTGCGAGATCTGGTATCCCTTGGGGAGATCGGGATAGAAATAATTTTTGCGGGCAAAGATGGAAGTCTCATTGATGCGGCAGTTGAGGGCCATGGCGGCGAGCACGGCGAACTCGACTCCCTTGCGATTGAGGACGGGTAAAGCTCCGGGAAGGCCGAGGCAGACGGGGCAGACGTTGGTGTTCGGAGCGTCGCCGAATCGGTTGGCGCAGGAGCAGAACATTTTGCTGGCGGTGAGGAGCTGGACGTGGACTTCGAGTCCGATGACGGGTTCGTACTTGTCGCGTGCCGCGATGGCTGGATGGGACGTGGTGGCCATGATTGATTATAAAGGGTGAGAGAGTTACTTCCCACGTCTCGCAAAAACGGCGAGACGTGGGGCACCCCCGAGAAGTGGGGCACCCAGTGGACAGATTAAATGGGGTGGCCGCGGAAGAAGTAGATGAGTTCGATGATGAGGATGACGACGACCATCAATTCTAGGATGAAGGCGCGGCTCTGGTTGAACTGGTCCACCATGAAGCGATAGAGGTCTTCGGCGGTTTTCAGTTTCTGCTGAACTAAATCCTTGTAATCAGGCACGCCGACTTTTGAGGCCGCGACTTTGTAGAGGCGCGCGGAGAACATGTCGCTGAGGAACTTGATGGCGTTGTCGGCGCGCTCGGTGAGCTCGTTGACATCGAGCAGGACGGTGTGGAGTTTGGCGGCGGCGCGGGCAGTGCGCCAGCGGGACCAAAGGCCGGTGCCTCCGGTTTCGAGGAAATCGTAAACGCCTTCGAGTTGCGTGGTCAGCAGATCGTCGTAGTGGCGGAATTCGAGGAGCTGCGAGTTGGCGTATTCGAGAAGTTGAATGGCAGTCTCGGCGCCAGCTTGAGTGTCGTAGACAAAAGCGGCGTTCCAGCCGATGACGGCCAGATCGTTGGGATAATAAGAAATCTGCGATTGGAGAATCTCGTTGCGCTCGCCGTCGGAGAGCTCGGCGGTTTCGCCGCGAACGATTTGAGCGATGCGCGCACCCTGGGATTGGACCAGTTCGGAAGCCGAGGGGTTTCCGGCGACTTCGCGCACGTGGAAGATGAAATAGTCTTCGCTGAGCCAATCGCTGTAAGGCTTGACCAGGGCGGGAGCGGAACGTTCGAGTTTCTTCCGGACGATGCGCCCGGCGTGGGCGGAAAAATCGACGTCGGAGACCCAGCGGCTACCGAGGAGGACGAGCTTGTCCCAATCGCCAGAGAATGGGAGCTCAAACACCACGCTGAGGACCCCATAGTCGTAATACTTTATCTGGCCTTGAAGCTGCTCGCCGCTTTCGAGGATTAGAGGTTCGATGGGTTCGAGGACCGGCGGACGCTGGTAGCGGACATAGCCCGGCGAAGGATGTTTAAAGGCCGGCTGCGGCTGAGTGCGAGCGCCGAAGATCTCGCGGAGTTTGTCGAGGCGAATCTCTTCGCAGACGTCAAACTGGATGAGCACGAGGACGGAGCCTTGCAGCGGGCCGGGTGCAATGGATTGCACCTCGGGACGGGCCACCGGTGCGAAGGCTTCGGCCGGGATGGTCAGGTTCTCGGGGCTCATGGGTTCACCCGCGGAATGCTCGGGTGTATATGTTATTGTCCCAGAATTGGGAGGAGAAGGCGAGACGGCAAGTTAAGTTATTGGAAATAAAGGGATAATTGTAGTCAGGGGCGGGATTTTCCCAGTGGGCAAATTCACAAGCCCACCCCTGTCGCAAAGAACGCGACAGGAGCGGGGTACCATGAAATCACACTACTGGAGGTCCGTGGCGCCGATGATTTCGTAGCCGGTAAAGTCCTGCAAGATGTAAGCCTGACTGCCGGAAACGAGGTAGAAGACAAGATCATTGCTGCCCTGCGAGAGCCCGTTGATGGTCGCCGTGGCCCGGCCATTGGAAGCGACCGAGTAGGTGCCAGTGAGGGTGCCGGGGACGTTATAGGTGCCACTGGAGTTGACCCCTTCGTACCAGTTCATGTTGCCGCCACCGTCGCCGCTAATCCAGCCGACACGGTCTAGGTTGGCGACCTGATTAACAAAGCCATCCATCACGAAAGCATACTGCCCGTTGATGGACGAATTTGAAAAGGAGCTGGATTGTTGCAGATCGGCGATGCCATCTTCATATTTGGTCGAGTCATTGGTCAGGAAGAAGGCGCGGCTGGAGCTGACGAGCCAGAAAATCTGCTGGATGCTGGCACCCGTGCTGGTGGTGAAGTTTACGACTACGCTGCCATCCTGACCCACGACGTAAGTGCCGCCGGAGCTGATGGCGGCGTTGGAGACGGGAGTGCCGTCGATAACCGCATCATAGGAGCCGCCGGTAATGTTGCCGTTGCCGTCAGCCGTGATGACGCCGACGGTGTTCTGGCCATTAATGGAAAAGCTGTCATCCGCGCGGGAGCCGAAAGCGTAACTGCCTTTGAAGGCGGCATTGCTGGTGAAGGAGCCGCTCTGGGTCTCAGCGCGGCCGAGGCTTACCAGGCCTGAATCAGTACGCAGGATGCGGATATTGTTGGCATCGACGACGTAGTAGATAAACTGCACGGTGCTGAGGCCGTCGTTAAAGGAGCCGGTGCCGCGTCCGCCGGTGGGCGCGAGCAGGGTGCCGGTGATGGCGAGCGGCTGCCCGGTGCCGTTATCAAGATTGCCGCCGGCGAGAAGATCTTCGCTGCCCGCGATGGTTCCGGCATTGACCGTGAAGGCACCGGCGCGCGAGGCGACGCCCTGATCGTGAATGCGGAAAGTAAAGTTGCCGGTCGGCGTGGAAGTCAAAGTGGAAGAGCTTTGTAGTTCAGCGACGCCGAAAGTGTTGGCCGGGTCTTGTTCAATGATATACAGCTTGGAGGAACTAGCGAGAGTGATGGCAAGAGTAACCGTGCCCAGGTTGACGTTGTTGAGCGTGATGCTGCCGGTGCCGTCACTATTGACACCATAGCTGCCAGTGACGGAGGTAAAAGTGGCAAGAGCGGAGCCGCCAACTACAAGGTCATCGACGCCGGCGGTGATATGCCCGTTGCCATCCGCGGTGAAAGTACCACCTTCCGCATAAGAGGAAGTAGAACCATTGGAGTTGTACAAAAGCCCAGTCAAGCGATAGGCATATTGGCCGTTAAGGCTGGAATTGGAGAACATGCCGGTACCGCCGCCGCCGGAACCCGAAGGACCGCCACCACACCCGGCGGCGAACATGAGAGAGAACAATGCGAGAGGAAGAAGCAATAATTTATTCATAGTGTGGGCGCAGTCGAAGGACTGGCTACTCCTTTATTTTGGACAGGTTTTGTACAAATCATGATAACCCTGTGACGCATAAAAAGTTTCATTGCACGCGCGATTTTATTGTCAAAAAATGTAAAACAACTGGTTGTTCGATGCCAATCCCGGGCTATTTGTTGGCAGCCAATGATTGGCAGAGTTGATGCAGGACCTCGCGCTGCTCCGAACTGCGGGCCAAAAACTCCAAACCATGGCGAAGCCCGTCGCGATAGCGCACCAGAGCCCTGATTTTGACCGGGCGCACGGGCGGCGGGAGGGTCAACTCAAGCCAGACCACTTCTCCGGGTTCGACTTCCGCGGTGAGGGTTGCCCCGATGCCGTCTTCACTCAGTTCGGTGGAACGCCCCCAGAGAGAAAGATTCTGGCCGGCGCGAAAGACGCGGACATCTACCCGGAGGTCGACCTTATAACGCGGAAACCGCCGTCTGACGGCTGGGTCTAAGTTGTATCGCGATTGGTTCATGCGACGATCTTGCGCCCCAAAGCTCGTGCAGCCTAGAACATTCTCGTCGAAGTTGGCCGCCGACTCAATGGCCTGAGCATCAAACGCGATACTAATGCGGATATACAGTAAGAACCCGATTGAAGCAGACGTGCAAAGCCGCATGAATTGTTGGACAATAGTAATCTAATCGAAATCTGGAGGCAGAAAATTATGGCGCACGAATTACCCCCTCTCCCTTATGACTACTCAGCTCTTGAACCCATCATCGATACAACGACGATGAAGCTGCATCATGACATGCACCATGCGGCGTACGTGAAAAATTTGAACGCGGCGCTGGAGAAACATCCGAATTTGCAGTCGAAGTCGGCGGAAGATCTGATCCGCGATTTGAATGCGGTGCCGGAAGATATTCGTGGTGCGGTCCGTAATAATGGCGGCGGGCATGTGAACCACTCGATGTTCTGGAAGATCATGAAGCCGAGCGGTGGGGGCGAGCCTACGGGCGCGATTGCGCAGGCGATTACGAAAGCCTTTGGAAGCTTTGGCGACTTGAAAACGAAGTTCAACGATGCCGGCGCGAAGCAATTCGGCAGCGGATGGGCGTGGGTGGTCTTAAAGGGCGGGGAATTGCAGGTGATGAGCACGGCCAACCAGGACAATCCGATATCGCAGGGATTGCAGCCGATTTTCGGGAATGACGTCTGGGAGCATGCCTACTATTTGAAGTACAACAACCGGCGTCCGGAGTATCTGACGGCGTGGTGGGGCGTGATTAATTGGGATGAAGTCAACAAGCGCTATGAACAGGCAAAGGCCGGGAAGTAGCACGCCGGGTTTGCGAAGCGGGCCGGAGGCGATGCCTCCGGCATTTTCATTGGGCGCAGTTGGGATTGAAAATTGAAAGACGAGGTGAGGCGATGCAAAGCTCCGGGAAAATTTGCCGCGGGAAGGGTTTGGTTTTGATCTTCCTGTCTATGATGTGGTTCGCCGCTGCGGCGATGGCGCAAAACACGACGACGAAAAAAGATCTCGTGGTGAACGGGCATGAGACTGTGGGCGCCGTGGTGCAGATGGATGGTAAATCCTATGTGGACGTCGAAGCGTTTGCGCAGGCAGTGAATGCGAGCGTTCGATTTGATGCGAACAAAGTGGTACTGACGCTGGCGAATGTGCCGTCTGAGAAGGTGAATCCGGGAAACAAGGCGGTGAATCCGGCGGGATTGTCGCGTGAATTTTCGCAAGCGGGGATTGCGGCTTTATCTGACATGCGCGAGTGGCGTGGCGGAATCGCTTCCGCTCTTCGTTTTGGCGTCGCTGCCGGAAACTGGCTGGGCCCGTGGTTGCAGGATTACCAGATTAAAGCGCAGAAGAGCATGGACCAGGCATCATTGGCAGCGAAGACGGACGGGGACCATAAAGCGGCGGAGCTATTGCGAAATGAGTTGACGAATGTGGCGCAATGGGACAGCCAGACGCAGACGACTATTCAGTCGCTGAACGCGGAGCCGGCGATTAATCCGGCGTCAACTGAGAATGACCCGTTGCGGCTCAAGATTGCGGATTGCAGCACGTTTTTGGTGGGAATGCTCGTGAGTGGGGAGTACGCGGACAACGCGAATTGCCACTAGCGGATTGGTTTGACGGGTGCCCACCCTTTCGCAAAGGGCGCGAAATGGTGGGGCAGCCGTGGGGATTGGAGTCGTGCTACTTCAATGCTGAATCTTCACGCCGACTGATTTGGCCTGGGTGAAGAGATACAGGTAATCGGGCCCGCCGGCTTTGGAATCGGTGCCGGACATGTTGAATCCGCCGAAGGGATGCGCGCCCACCATGGCGCCGGTGCACTTGCGGTTGATGTACAAGTTGCCGACGTGGAATTCGCGGATGGCGTAGTCGATCTTGTCGGGGTTCTTGGTATAAACCGCGCCGGTAAGGCCAAACTCGGTGTCATTGGCGATTTCCATCGCATGCTCGAAGCTTTTTGATTTGATGACGGCGAGCACAGGGCCGAAGATTTCTTCCTGCTCGAGTTTTGATTTCGCCGGAATGTCAACAAAGACAGTCGGCTGCAGGAAGTAGCCTTCGCCAGCATCGGTGGCACGGCCGCCGCCGGTAAGAAGGCGTCCATCTTTTTTCCCCTGCTCGATGTAACCGAGAATCGTGTTCATCGAACCTCGTTGATGACCGCGCCCATGTTGGCGTTTTCGGCAGGGTCGCCGACTTGAATCTTTTCGACGCGGGCTTTCAATTTCTCAATGAACTTGTCATAGATGCGCTCGTCAATAATGGCACGGGAGCAGGCTGAGCACTTCTGGCCCTGGAAGCCGAAAGCGGCGGAGGCGACGCCTTCGACGGCAGAATCTATGTCGGCATCGGCATCCACGACGATGGCGTCTTTGCCACCCATTTCAAGCACAGTGCGCTTGATCCAGATTTGTCCGGGAGCTTGCGTGGCCGCGCTCTTGTTGATGTGCAGGCCGACTTCACGGGAGCCGGTGAAGGCGACGTAGCGAGTGCGGGGATGGGCCACGATGGCATCTCCGAAACTTGCGCCTGCGCCGGGGCAGAAATTGACCACACCTTCAGGCATGCCCACTTCTTCAAGAAGTTCGATGAATTTGGCGGCGATGGTTGGCGAATCACTGGAAGGCTTGAGGACGACGGTGTTACCGCAGACGATGGAGGCGACGGTCATGCCAGCCATGATGGCGCAAGGGAAGTTCCAAGGCGGAATTACGGCGCCGACGCCCAAAGGAATGTACATGAGACGATCACGCTCGCCGGGCAGTTGGACGGGAGTCTCGGCTTTCGAAAGACGCAAAGCCTCGCGGGCGTAGAACTCCAGAAAATCGATGGTTTCGCCAATGTCGGCGTCGGCTTCAGCCCAATTCTTGCTGACTTCGAAAACCAGCCAGGCCATGAATTCGAATTTGCGCTCGCGGAGCAAGTCGGCGGCGCGGAAAAGCAAGCTGGCGCGCTCTTCGACGGGAGTGCGGCTCCATGTCTCGAAGGCGGCGAGGGCAGCGTTCATGGCCGGCTCGACGTGCTCTTTGCCCGCTTTTTGATGGATGCCAACGATTTGCGAGGGCTTGGAGGGATTCAGCGACTTGATTTTGGCGTCGGTCTTGATGCGTTTGCCGTTGATGATGAGATCGTACTCGCGGCCGAGCTGTCCGCGGACTTTTTCGATGGCGGCGCGCATCTTGCGGGCGTTTTCTTCTTTCGTGAAATCCACAAAGGGCTCATTCTTGAACGGGCCGGCATGAATATTGATTTGGGGGCGTGCAGGTGCTTCTAAAGTTGCCATAAGAGACCTCGAAATATGGATGCGTTCTGGTTCAGGAAGGACGATTTAATTGTAGCACCGTGAGGACTAGGGAACTTTCACCGCTTCTTCGCTACGGGGCTGGTGGGTCATGGCGGCGGTGCGCTCGAGTTTATCCCAGGCAAATTTCTGGCCCTGGATGGCGCGTTTGATGGTCTTAAAAAGGACTACGGAAAAGAGCTGGCGGTAGGCAAAGCGTTGCAACCAGACCTGACTCAGCAACCATCCGTCTTCGCGGGCCTCGGGCTGGCGGCGTTCGAGGGCAAAAGCGATGGCCGAAGTGACGAAATCGATGATGAGGAATACGCCGAAAAAGATGACAAGCCGGGTAAAGCTGGCAGGATCGGTGGAGTCGGGGTGGAAGTACTTCTGCACGAAGTACCAGAGCGCGCCGACGATGAACATGATGTCAATGAAAGGCGAGACAAGGGGGAGCAAAATCTGAAAGATGACGATGTTGGGCAACGCGACCCAGCCCAGCGCGCCTTCGCGGGCGAAGGCAGAGCGATGCTTGAAGACGGCCTGGAGAATTCCGAAGGACCAACGGAAACGCTGACGCATAAGGCCGTTGGCGTTGGTGGGGGCTTCGGTGAAGGCAAGAGCGAGATCTTCATATTCGACGCGATAGCCGAGTTGCAAAAGAGCCATGGTGAGGTCGGCGTCCTCGGCAACGGTGTCGGTGTGGTACCCGCCGGCTTCGCGTACCGCGGAGACGCGCCAGGCACCGATGGCGCCGGGGACGACGCTCACTGCGCCAAGGGTATTGAGAGCGCGGCGTTCGAAGTTCTGGCTGGTGATGTATTCGAGGGCCTGCCAGCGGGTCCAGAGATTGACACGATTGCCGACTTTGGCGTTGCCGGCGACCGCGCCAACTTTGGGATCAGCGAAATGCGGGACGAGGCGGGCGACGGCGTCGGGCGCGATGACCGTGTCGGCGTCGATTCCCACGAAAATTTCTTCATCGGTCAAGTGCTCGAGGCCGAAATTCAAGGCTTCGGCTTTGCCGGAGTTGCGTTTGGTGAGAATCAGAACCTGGCCCGAGGCTTGTTCTTGGGGAAAAGCAGCGCGGGCGACTTCCAAAGTTCGGTCAGTTGAGCCGTCATCGATCACGATGACGCGGAGGTTGGGGTATTGCAATCCGAGAACCGAACGGATGGTGCGTTCGATGACCTTCTCTTCGTTGTAAGCCGGAACGAGCACGGCAACTTTGGGTTGGTAGGTCGCGATTGACTTTCCGGCCACGCTGATGTGGTGCGGCGTGCGGAAGCGGTCATAAACCGCGAAGAATCCAACAAACAACAAGCGGCCGGTCATCAGAAAATCGCCGAGAATAAAAATCCAGGTGATGAGCTTGATGCCAGCGTCGAAGAGCCAAAAACCGACCCAAGTCAGGCGTGCCGACCAGCGTTCGTTGGCGGGGATGGGGGGCATGACGTCGGCCATGGTCTTACCAAGCAATTGGTAGAGAGGAACGACCTGCAAGCCCTTGGCGCGGGCAGCTTCAATGATCATGGGTACGGCAAGGGCAGTCTGGCTGCGATTGCCGCCGCCGTCATGCAGCAAAATGATGCTGCCGCAAAAGCGATCATTGGGGGCACAGGGCGGCAAGTGTTGAATGACGCGGTCGGCGATTTCTTTGGCCGTGGGGCGTGGATCATCGCGCCAGTCGTTGGGATCGATTTTGTCGCCGATGGTGACGTAGCCCATATCCTGCGTGAATTCGAGGGGACGAACTTGATCTTCGGTGTCGGGTTCGGCATCGATGGAGTAAGGCGGACGAAAGAGAATTGTGCGCAGTCCCAGGCGGCTGGCGAAAAGTTTTTCGGTCAGGTTCAGTTCCAGCTTCATGTAGCGGCCGGAAAGGTTACTGATGTCAGGGTGGGTGAAGGTGTGGTTGCCGATTTCGTGGCCTTCCTTCACAACGCGCGAGGTCAGGCCGCCGAATTTATCAGCCTGAATGCCGATGAGGAAGAAAGTGGCGGGCGCGTGCTCTTTCTTGAGGGCGTCGAGAATTTTGGGCGTCCAGTCAGGGTCGGGGCCGTCGTCGAACGTCAGTGCGACGGCGTGGGGGTTGTAGCCGTAGCGACCTACGCGATAGTTCTGGGGCAGCGGGTCGAAGCTTTCATCGGTGATTAAGTTTGTAGATGGGTCCAGCTTGATGGTACGGTCGCCATCGGCGGGGCGGGCCTCAATGCGCAGGATTTCGCCCTGGCCTTCCATATCCACGTCCTGGCCGGGGGGAACATCTTTCAACTTGTCAGGCGCGTCGGGTTCGCCGGGAACGTCCCAAACTTTCCAGAGCGAGCGGTCTTCCGCGCCGAGACGCCAGAGCGCGAAAGTTTGTATGCCGAGGTTCTGGGCGGCGCGCATTTCGTTCAATGCGGTGACGGCGTCGAGGAACCAGACATCGTGATCGAGGTTGTGTTCGTCCACGTACTGGATGTGGGGGTTGCTGCTGTCATCGTCAAAGTCGACGTCGGCTTCGGAATCGCGTGCGGTGGACCATGCGTCCTGAACGGAGACGTTGAAGTTTTTCACGCCGGGCGGGAGATTGCCGCTCTTCGGTTTGTGCACCCAGTCGTAGCCGTAATTGGCGATGGCACAAATGAATTTGTCGAGCGGAATGGCCTTCTTGGCAGCGATGAGATTCTTGGTGAACCACTCCTGCCCGGCGACGGCGCCCGGGTCATGTTCGGGATCGTGTTCGTCGTAGTTCATGAGCACGACGCCATCCACCGCGGCTGCTACAGCGGCGTAAGGATACTCCGGGGTATTGGCGGGCGCGCTGACATAGAGCTTCATGCCCTTGGCATGGAGGTCCGCGGCGAGCTCCTGCAACAGAGTTACGTAGTTGGGAAACGCCTGAATCGGATAATCCTCAAAATCCACCATCAGGCCGCGGTACTTGTCGCTGGCAAGGAATTGAGCGACCTGCTTGCGGAAGAGCGCGCGCGAATCGGAATTTTTGAGGAAGGCGCTGATATCAATCCAGTTCGCGCCATCGAAGTTGTTGACGAGGGGAAAGACTTCCATGCCCGTGTTTTCTGATTTGAGAAAGGGCATGACTCTGGAATCAACGGGGCGTACGGTGGAACCCTGGATAACGTCGAAGAAATCGTTGGTCTGCTCATCCACGCCCTGCAAATGGCCGTCCGGCGTAAGCACATGCAGCCATTCGGGATAGAGAAGGTCGATCTGGCGGGCGTATTCCTTGAGAGAGGAAAAACTGGCGGCGTCCCATGAAACGTAGAAAGCGGCGCGAATACCTTCCTCGCCATTTAGTTTCACCTGCGATGGAGCCGATTTTGAGCGGCGATGGCTGCGCGCAAGCGCCTGCTTTTTGCGAAATGCCTTGGCTTTCTCTTTTTCACGTTCGCTCAGGGCGTGGAACGAGCGTTTCTGGAGGGGCAACAATAATTCCGGCAAAGGTTCATCGCGCACGGCGGAGTACGCGAAGAAAATCACGAGCAGACTTAGCGTGATGGCGAGCGCATCAAAGATTCGCCGCAAGCGCCGCCAGCGGGCCTGCCGGGGATCGTAAAAAATCGGTTTAGCCATGTAGAATCAGTCGCTTCCATCCTAAGCTGCGAGGTAGGGAGCGTCAATCCAAGTTGCCCCTCTGGCGTGCGCTCCAAGCGAGGTTGCGCGCCATCTCTGCCTGATTACCCCAAGAGTACTCTGTAATTGGATGCTACATCGGTGTGGGGGAAAACGCGATATGCTGCCAGAGTGCGGGAACTTGTGCGCCAGCACAGAAAATTCTTTTTCGCGGCGGCGGCGGCCGGCATCGGGCTGCGCCTGATTTTCATTTTCTTCCTCTCCAAGCTGACCAACGATTCGTATATCTACGGCGACATCGCGAAAAATTGGCTGCTGCACGGGGTTTACGGGGTGACGGATGCGGGCGGAATTTCGCCAACGTATATCCGGTTGCCGGGGTATCCGGCCTTCCTGGCGGCGATGTTCTGGATTTTTGGTGTGGAGCATTACAGGGCCGTGATGTTGGTGCAGATGCTGGTCGATGTTAGCTCCTGCTTCTTGATTGCTGATTTGGCGCGAAGAGTGGTTTCGGAGCGGGGGGCGCGAGCGGCGTTCTTGCTGGCTGCATTGTGTCCGTTTCTTGCCGATTACGTTTCGGCGCCTCTCGCCGAGACGCTGGAAATATTTTTCACGGTGCTGGCGCTGGATCTTTTCGTTATGGGGTTCGCGAGCCTGGGGTTGCGAGGCAAAGGGGAACAGCACATGGCGGTTTGGGCCGGATGCGGCATGGCGACGGGCGCTGCGATTTTACTGCGACCCGACGGCGGATTGCTGTTGGCGGCGATAGGAATTTACCTCATTTTTCGAATGGCACGCGATGGCGCACGAGCGATGCGAATGCATGTTCCCTCGAAAAACCTGGGCGCGGCATTCGAAGCGCTGATCATGGTTGCGATTTGTGCGATGGCTCCGCTGATTCCGTGGACGGCGCGCAATTGGCGGACTATGCATCAGTTTGAGCCCCTGGCGCCTCGTTACGCGACCGCGCCCGATGAATATGTTCCGATGGGATTCAACCGCTGGGTTAAGACATGGATTGCTGATTATTCTTCGACCGAATCGATTTACTGGAACGTGCCAGGAGCAGAGATTGATGCGACGTTGCTGCCATCGCGGGCGTTCGATTCGGCGCGCCAAGAGGCGCAGACGCGGCAAGTGATTGAGGATTACAACAAAGAGCTGAGCATTTCTCCGGCGCTGGATGCAAGGTTTGCGGCGCTGGCCGCGGAAAGGATTCGAAGCGCTCCGGCGCGTTATTACTTGTGGCTGCCGGCATTGCGGATCGCGGATATGTGGCTGCGTCCCCGCACCGAGAAATTGCCGTGTAACAGCCGCTGGTGGGAGTTTGATGAAGATCCGCAGTGGCTCGCGCTGATGATTGTGTTGGGAGTTGCAAATCTGGCTTACATCGGAGCCAGCATTGTGGGCGTGGTGAAGATGACGTTCGTCGAACCAATTGGGATGTTGCTGTTGTTTGTGATTTTGCGATCACTGTTCTTGGGCACGCTCGAAAATCCGGAGCCGCGGTACACACTGGAGTGTTATCCGGTGATCATCGTTCTGGCTGGCACATGGCTGGCACGATTTTCTCCGAACGGTGACTCGAAGTCAGTATCCAAAAAAGTATAGCGTTCACTACCGGATTCGATATACTCTCCGTCCATAGCGCTAGTAAACCGTTTCAATTCGGTCGTAATTTGATGGAGACCGGATTGCTGAATTTTGACAACAATGTTCAGCGCAGTTCATTGGCATCCACGTTTTGCAACGGAGCGAGGAGAACCATGAAGCTTTCCCCACTGGTAAGCCGCCGTTTTAAGAATCTTGCAATTTTGTTGAGTGTGTTGAGTCTGTTTGCCGCCTGGGACGGGGCATCCGCCCAGCAAGCCACCGCGCAGATTACAGGAACGATCAAGGACCCGACTGGCGCGGTTGTGGCTGGAGCGAAGGTCACGCTGACGAACTCCGGCACCAATGTTGCCCGCGCGGTTAGGACAGGAAAAGATGGCGCATACCTATTTACGCTGGTGCCGATTGGAACGTATCAGATTGATGTGGAGGCCGCTGGATTTTCGCAGGCAGAGCAGAAGAATATTGCGCTTGAGATCAACCAGAATGCCAAGCTGGACTTGACGCTGCAAGTGGGCACCACAAGTCAGGTGGTAGAAGTGAGCAGCGAAGTCAGCCAAGTGGATACGGTAACGGCCACGCTGGGGAAAGTGGAAACGACCGAGCGCATTCTGGCGCTGCCGCTGGTGGAGCGCGATACGCTGCAACTCGGACTGCTGCAAGCCGGAGTATTTCAACCCGACCAGGACGACGGTTCCGGCAATCCTTATTCCGTGAGCGGGCAGCGGTCAGAGTCGATGACTTTCTTGATTGATGGAGCGGACAACAACGATTTTCTCGGGAATAACATCGTCGTAAATCCCAACCCTGACGCGGTCGCGGAATTCAAGATTCTGACCAACAATTACACGGCAGAATATGGACGGACTTCGGGCGGCATCGTGAATCAGGTCATCAAATCGGGGACGAACCAGATCCATGGTTCGGCGTTTGAGTTCTTCCGCAATACGGCGCTCGACGCCAGTGATTATTTCCTGCAACAAGTTCCCGTGCTGCGCCGGAATATTTTTGGTGGAACGATCGGACTGCCCATCGTAAAAGACAAAATGTTTCTCTTTGCCTCGTATCAAGGGACGCGGCGCAGCGAGGGGCAGAACCCTGGGCCGATTTCGGTCTTGAGCCCGGCCGAAAGAACGGGAGATTTCAGCGAGCTGCTGCCACAGGGAATTCAGCTTGTCGATCCCAACACTGGGAATCCCTTTCCGAATAATCAAGTTCCGGTAGATCCGGTCATCGCAAATTACATCAAGCTTTATCTACCTCTGCCAAACCGTCCGAACAACACCTTCATTTCCGATCCAGTCGCCAAGATCAACGATGATCAATATATTTTTCGCTACGATTACAACATTACGAACCGCGATGTCCTCTCAGCGACCTACATTCTCGACAATGAGTCCGACAATTACCCATTTGAAATCCTAAACGGCGCTTCCACCGGCGGCGATGTGCCGGTGGGTTCAGGATTCACCGATTCCACACGGAACCAGAATTTAAACCTGACGTGGACGCGCACGCTTTCGCCGACTCTGGTCAATGAATTGCGCTTTTCGACCAATCGCTCGGGCACACTCGCGGCAGTACCAACTACCACAACTTCGCCCGCTCAGCTCGGGTTCACGAATGTTGTTCCCGACGATCCACTGGGTACGGCACCGCCGCCGATCAACGTTACGGGCGCATTTAATCTAGGTCCGACACCGGGAGGACCGACGCATTATCACGACTCGGTTTTTCAATATCAGGACACAATTTCCTGGACAAAAGGGCGCCACGACTTGAAGTTCGGTGCCGACTTGCGTTGGGTCCGCGACAACTTCAACTTTGACTTCTATAACAATGGCAGCTACTTGTTCCAGGGAGACTACACGGGAAGCAATCTCGCGGACTTCGTTGGGGGATATTTCTACAATTACTATCAATTCTCCAATGCGGTTTACGGGATTCGCACGCACTCGCTGTACTTCTTCGGGCAGGACGCGTGGAAGGTTACCAAGAACCTGACTTTCAACTATGGGCTGCGCTATGAGTACAACGCGCCGCAGACCGATCCGCACAATGAGATCATTGGATGGTATCCGGGACAACAATCCACGGTCTTTCCGGATGCACCTCCGAACTTTCTCTATCCCGGCGATCCGGGCACGCCAAACAAGGGGTTGATTTATCCCGACAAAAACAATTTTGCTCCCCGGTTTGGTTTTGCGTGGGACATGCTGGGCAACGCCAAGCTGGTCATGCGCGGCGGCTTCGGAATTTTTTACGACATCGAGGACGGCGCGCTCAACCTGCAATTCGGAGGACAGCCACCATTTGGTTATGTTGCCAACGTCTATCCTTCGGTGTGGACGCCCGATGCAAATGGCTCATTTGTGGGTGATCCCTTTACCGCGTCGGGCGCGAGCAATCCCTTCCCATTTGCGGGTAAGACGGGGACGTTTTTTAACCCGAAGATTCCATTTGCCTATGTTGTGACGCCGCATTTCCGCACGCCCTATGCCGAGAATTTCAACTACGGTTTCCAGTATCAAGTCGCCCGGAACACGATGATTGAGGCGGTTTATGTGGGAAGCCTGGGACGAAAGGCGATTCTCTCGGCGGAGACGAACTTCCCGACTTATGGGAACCTCTCCCAACAGTATCTTGCGGCGCTGGCGGCGGAGCCCTCAACGGGAGTAAGCGCATATGATTCGCTCAATCCGGAGTGCGCTCGTCCCCTGGCTGCCTGCGATGTAAATGGCAATCCAACAGGCGCGCAGGAGATCCTGACCAATCTTAGTGAGGCCACGTCATCCAGCAATGAATTTCAACTGACGGTGGACCAACGCTTGAGTCACGGTATGGAATTCCGCGTTGCGTACACGAACTCCAAGACTATTGACGATTCGTCCGGATTCCGCGCGAGATCTTCCACGCTCACTGATCCAACCAATCCGGAGGTGGACCGTGGGCTGGCCGATTTCGACGCTCCGCAGCGGTTGGTTATTAGCCCGATTGTCCAATTACCCTTTGATAAGCCTTTTCACAGCGGTTTTGCGCACGCGGTTTTGGGAGGATGGAGCCTGGCTACGATTGTCACGTTCCAATCGGGCAATCCGTTCACTCTGTTTTCCGAAAACAACTCCAGCCAGCTCAACAGCTATTTGGATCGGCCCGACGTGATAGGACCCATACAGAAATTCAGTAATCTTCGCCAGCAACAAACTTTCTCATCCAGTTCCGACGGGTTACATGGCAGCTGTCTCGGCGGCACTGAAACTGGCATCTTCCTTTTCAATCCCACAAATGTGGTTTGCGCAATCGGGAATCCCACCGGGTTGCCCGGCGATCCGTTGGCGGTTGCGAATGGCGAACTGGTCCCTGGCGGCGTTCCTCTGTTTTCACACGGCAATATGGGACGCAACGTTCTACGCGGGCCGGGAATCAATAATTGGGATTTCTCATTGGCGAAAACTTTCAAATTCACCGAGAGCAAATCTTTGGAATTCCGGTCAGAGTTTTTCAACGCTTTCAATCACGTGCAATTCCTAAGCCCAACGCTACAAAGCGGAACGGAGGGCTTTAGCAGCCAATTTGGGCAGATTACAAATGATCGCGGGCCGCGCGTGATTCAATTTGCGTTGAAGATGTATTTCTAGGAGCTAGAGAGTTTCGGGTGAACTGAACAGGGGTGAATCGCTCATGCGAAAACGGGTGCGCACATGTTCGGAGATGAGCGCGACCGCTTCGCGATTGACCACAGGATCGGCTTGGGTGAGATATTTCATCGCATCCACCAGAAGCCGCTGGCCATCGACATAGCGCGGATCCGACACGCGCTCCCGCGGTCTGCGTCCCAAACTGGGAACTACGGGGATGGTGAAGACCTTAGCCATTGAGAAAGGTACGCATCCTGTCTCGTACCACTGCGGACATTCTCACTTCCGCAAAACCCATAGAGACGATGCGAACAATCAGAGTATAACGCCGACACTCCGCTTTTTCAGCCTTTTTAATTTGTAACTCGTTCATGGCAGTTCTAACGGCGCCGTTGATTACGCAGCAACGCCGCGCCAATGGCCCCGCCCGCACTCGATAAAACCAAGAACATCAATAAGATAACGACAAAGCTACTGGCCATCGCCAACTGCAATCCAGCGGGCGTCCGAAGGTAGTCAAAAACTGGTTGCATTTGTGGGTCTGTGGTCTTTGCAGCGGCTTCTTTAATTGACTGGAGGAGACTGGCGCGAAGCTCGTTACCGGCGTGGAAGACCAGAACCTGGACGGCGGTAAAGATCGAAAAAATAGCGAAACCGAGGATGCCGCACAAGGCTCCCAGGCGAGCGCCCATGCCGGTCGTCAGCACACTCCGGTGGGTCCGACGACGGTAAAGAATAACCGAAAGCATGCCACCAAGAATCATGCCGAGTGACAATCCGGCAAAAGAAACCATCATGAGTAGGGCAGAAATTGCACCGGCGATGGCGGCAGAGGGCAGCGCGTGCGGCCATTCAATGCGTGTGGCGTCAGACAAAATCCGCGTGGCTGATTCGCGAGTGAGGGGTTGCTCGCCGGGTTCTACCATCACCCGGATTTGCGGAGCATTGCATTGCGGGCAAAACGGCGTGCCTTCTTCCACGCGGGCTCCGCAACGATGACAGGCGCGATCCACTCTATTCGAAGTTACAGCAGCGCGAGAGGAACAAGCAAGGACGTCAGATGTCTCCCTGTTTTCCGCGCAGCTTCACATAGACCAGGCTGAAATCGGTGCCTTTGTCCCGGGGTTGGATAGAGACGACATGCTGATTGTCCTGCGTCCCCGCTTTTAGTTCCAGCACGTTGCCGGTGTTTGACCCTTCGCAGGTCACGGGACCGGAACGTCCTTTGTCATCGGAGTGAACATTGACGTTGTTGCCAACCTTTTCCGTGTGGCAGTCCAGCACGCTGCCGTATTTCTTGAGTTCCTGTCGGTAATACGCGGCAATTTTGTCGGGCGAATCGGTGGAGGCGTACTCGGCGGCGACCACTTTGAGGCCGAAGGCGCTGGTGGAGATGGACAGATTCGCGCTCGAGTCGTCGTCATCTTTTTTAGGCTTGAGTTGTGCGCCGGGATAAACGGAGAGTCCCGCGTCCCGTACGTCCACATCGTTGCCAACGTGCAAATCGCCGACGGGGGTTTCGATTGAGACATTTTTATCGTCGCCATTGGCGCTCTTTTCCTCATGGACGTTGCAGCCGGGCAAGATCAATAGGCATGCGAATGCGAGAATCAGGCACAGCGATTTAGTGGTGCGCATAGGAATCTCCTGATGAAATTTGTATTGGACGCTCGATACCGGCACCTCGTGCCGCAATGTTGGGGATGGTGACTGGCAGGTGGCCGTGAATGGCGATTTCTCCAAAGAGCGCTTTGACCGTAGCGATTTCAGAGACGGAAGTGCTGGAAAAAGCGCAAAGATAATTCTGAACGTTGGGCAAATCCTGCGCGATGTATGGAGAGCCCATCGCTAGTACTACTGTCTTCTCGACCCCGTGATACAGGATGCGGTGCAGAAGGTCGCCGCTGTCTTCGGCGAGACTGATAGGCGATGAGTTTGGCGGGGCAGGCGGAGAAGAATTGTCAGGGACTTTGCCCGGCGTGGGGACGATATATACGGCCGCCACGACGGCCTGGGCCTCATCGACGGCTTTGAGGACGTCGGGTGCGAGCGCGTTGGCGATGCGTGGATCCACGTAAATGACATTTGCGTCGGGCATACGAGACCTGATCTGGCGTTCGAGCGTGCGCCCGGCTTCGGTACGGACATCGTCCGTCATAATGACCACAACCAGCCGATTGCGCACCGGCTCTGATGGTTGATACGGAAGTCCGGGCTTCGAGGTTCCATGGGATAGCTCGGTTAAAGATTTCAGGGGCAAAACTTTGCCATTATCGCGAACGAGCGTGATGGCGTCGTCTGCAACTTGTTGTCCCAAGGCGATGTTTTCCGGCTTGCCGACGAGGGTAGAGAGGGCCTCTATGTCAACCATTCGGCTTTTTTCAAGGCCGAGCGCGGCTTTTGCTTCGAGCAGCTTGACCACCGAGGCGTTCAGGCGTGCCATGGGGATTTCGCCCGAGCGGACGGCGGCGAGCATAGCGCGATAAGAGGCGTCGAGATCTGCAGGAATGAGCAGCACGTCATTGCCGGCTTTGAAGGCATCCACGGCGGCGCGGCCGATATTGTCTGCATAGAGGCGGGTGAGGCCGGCCATATCGAGGGCATCGGAAACGACGATGCCTTTGAAGCGAAGTTCGTCCTTCAGCAAGCCGGTGACGATGGCGGGCGAGGTTGTGGCGACGCGGTTGGGGTCCGGCTCCAGCGACGGAACGCTCACATGAGCGACCATGATGGCGTCCGTGCCGGCGGCGATGGCTTGTTCGAAGGGCGGTAGTTCAACGGTGTTGAGGCGCGCACGATCGCCCGTGACTTGCGCCAGGGAGAGATGTGAATCGGTACCGGTATCGCCGTGGCCGGGAAAGTGCTTGGCGGTGGTCATCATGCCGCCTTCGTGTGCGCCGCGAATGTAGGCGGTAACGAGTTGAGCCACTTGCAGCGGGTCTTCGCCGAAAGAACGCGTGTTGATGATGGGATTTGCTGGGTTGGAGTTAACATCGGCATCGGGGAAAAAATTCCAGTGCACGCCGATGGCGCGGGCCTCTTCGGCGGTGATGCGGCCAAAGTCTTCGGCGAATTTAGGATTTCCGGCGGCGCCGAAGGCCATGGCGTGGGGGAATTCCGTGGCGCCGACGAGACGCATGGAGAGACCACGTTCGAAATCAGCGGCGATGAGCAGCGGGAGGGGAGAATCCTGTTGCAGGCGGTTGAGCAACTCAGCGGCCTCGTACGGTTGACTGCGGTAGAGAAATGGGGGTTCCCAGCGGACGGTCATGGCAAAGCCGCCCACGTGATACTTCCAAATGGTGTCGCTAAGCTCGAGGTAGTCTGGGCTATTAACGTTTAAGAATGCTGCGCGGCACCAGACCACAAAGAGCTGGCCGACTTTCTCCTCGACGGTCATCTTGCGCAGTGTACGTTCGGCCCACTTTGTACCGTCGCGATCCAAATGAATTGCCGGATGAGTCACTGAATTCTGTTTCGCGACAGAGAAAGACATGAGGCAAAACGCGGCTATCAGGATTCGGCACGCAGCCATCGCGGACAAGCGAAACATACCGAAGAAACGATAGCAGATGCGCGGTGGTTACAACGAGTGCTCGACCAGATCGAGCGCTGCTTTTCGGATAGCGGGGTCGTCGCCGAACCCCTCAAGCCAATTTACGCCCGGTTCACGGCGAAACCACGTCATTTGGCGTTTCGCGTAATTGCGGTGGGCCTGTTGCGCCGATTGAATCGCGGAAGCTAGGTCGCTCTCCCCCTGCAGAAAGTGCATTGCTTGGCGGTATCCAAGTGATTGCAATGGGGTAGCGCGATCGCCATATTTTCTATAAAGACCTCGAGTCTCTTCGACCAATCCCTGGTCAAACATACTTTGTGCACGTCGGTTGATACGTTCATACAGGGCCGACCGCTCCGGATTTAAGCCGATCCTCAAGATGTGGAATCCCATAAGCGGCTCGCGCCCTTGCTTCCACATTTCCGTCATCGGCTTCAGTGTTGCGAGCGAAACTTCAATCGCGCGGATGAGCTTCGGGGTATCGTTGGCATGAATTTTCTTTGCGCCTGCTGGATCAAGCCGGCTCAGCATCCGGTGGAGGTACGTTGAGCCATTCTTGGCCGCTCCTTCGCGCAACCTTCCCCGTAATTCTTCGGATCGCTGCGGCCCAGGGAACAATCCGTCAAGCAACGCCCGCAAATACAATCCAGTCCCGCCAACAATAATCGGCAAGCGGCTTCGCGCCGCGATCTCACGGACAGCTTGGCGCCCTTGACGCGCATATTCCCCGGCGGTCATGGAGCCAGGGGGATGCACAAAATCGAGCAGGTGGTGCGGAGCCAGGGCCCGTTCGGCCGGGTTTGGTTTCGCGGTCCCAATCTCAAATTCGCGGTACATGGCGACTGAATCGCAATTGACAATTTCACCGGAGAATTTCTGCGCAAGGGAGAGGGAGAGTGATGTCTTGCCGCTGGCCGTCGGACCCAGAATTACAACCAGTAGCGAATCAGCCGGTTCGTTCAGCGGGCGCTCCATGCGATATTGTGCCAGTAGCGCACGAGCGTAATCGCCAGAATCAGTAACCCGATAATCAATACGCCAGCCGCCTCACGATGGCGAATACGCCCCTGGTGCGTGCGGCTTGCGCCCACTGTCTTGCTGCGCAGCGCGAACATGTCCAAATTGTAACGCCGGGCAATGCTAAACTTACGCTTCTTGAAATGGTTCACGGTTTCTTCATGCCCCAGGCCAACCATCGCGAGACGCAGGTGCTTCGATTCGGCATCTTTGAAATCGATGCCTCGGCAGGCGAGCTGCGTAAGAACGGCGCCCGCATTAAGCTGCAGGAACAACCTTTTCAGGTCCTTGTCATGCTGCTAGATGCACAGGGCAGCGTCGTCACGCGTGAGGAAATTCGTGCGCGCCTCTGGGGCGACGACATCTTCGTGGATTTTGACCAGAGTCTCAACACCGCCGTCAACAAGATCCGCGAAGCACTGGGCGACTCGGCCTCGAGTCCACGGTATGTCGAGACGCTGGCGCGTAAGGGCTACCGCTTCCTTGCGCCGGTGGAGCGGCACGGCGTCGCGATGCCGCTACAGGATGTGGCCGTCACCACCCATCCCGATCTCGACGTTGCTTCGCCTCATCGCTCGTTGATTCGAATGCTTTTTGCCTTAATTCAAATCATGTACCTGATCTTCTATCTGGAAGCGCTATTTCATCTTCGCGGAATCGAAAACCTTGGTGACACTTCGTTGGCTGGCTGGCATTCGGCAGCGCTCGAAACGATCATCGTCGTCATGGCCGGAGTTGGCATCCCGTTGCGCTGCTATTTGCTCTCCGCGATTGGCTTTGATTTTCGGCGGCTCGGTGAGAAATTCGAGCGCATCTTTCCCTTCACGCTTGTACTGGACGTCGCGTGGGCGTTCGCGCCGTTTCTGCTGGTAGCCAGAATCAGTTTTGGAGCGGCGTTCGCAGCCACAGCTGCGCTCTTGTATGTTCCATTTTCGGAGCGGACGCTGGTTCGGTTGGCTTATCCGCGGCAGCACGCGCGGACTGGAAATTTGCGATAACGAGACAATCCGCGGAACTGCGCTCACATTCCCTTCGTATATTCGTCTGAATGGAGGGATTGCATCCCCGGGGGGCTTTATGCAACGAATTGCTTTCATTATTCTTGCGCTGTTCTTGGCGGCACCCTTGGCGCGCGCCGATGAGTGGTCGAAGACCTACACGATTCAGGGCAAGCCCGAGCTTCACATCGAGACCTCGGACGCGAATATCCGCGTGGATACATGGAAAAAGAGCGAGATCGAAGCACACATCGTTTCCGCTCGCTACAAAATTCTCGACGGGCACGATCTTGAGCTGCGCGAGCACCAGAACGGCGACCGGGTTGAAATCCGCCTACGCTATCCCATGCATATAGGGGCGTTCGGCTTCAATTACAAAGACCGCCGCGTGGATATTGAGATCCACATGCCGCGCGAAGGCCGCATGGAACTCGAAACCGGCGACGGCCACATTCAAGTCGCCAACTTCAAGGGTGCCATGGAGTTACAAAGTGGCGACGGCAATCAGGACATCGATTCCGTGGATGGCACGCTGCGCGCTCGCTCGGGAGATGGCGCGATTCGGGCCGCCGGGCGCTTCGATGAGCTTGACCTTTCCACGGGCGACGGCAAGATAGACACACGCGTACTGGCTGGCTCAAAAGTTGCTTCCAACTGGACTCTTCACACCGGCGATGGCAACGTGCGCTTGCAGCTTCCGGGTGATCTTGCTGCTAATCTCGACATGCACACCGGCGATGGCCATATCGATGTTGACATGCCGCTGTCTATTGAAGGGCGCGTGAGCGAGCGAAATATTCATGGCAGGCTTAACGGCGGAGGCAACACACTCACAATCCACACGGGCGACGGCTCCATTACTTTGGAGAAGAGCTAGGGCTCCTTATTCCAGGTCAGACTTGTCGGGGTTGTAGAAGAATGTAAAACGCAGCGCGAGATACTGCCCTTTGAATTCGGTGGGCAATGGCGGAAAAGGGTTCGACGCCGTAATCCCGCCCCAGGCGCCACGATCCAAAGCGACATCTCCTGAGGAACTCACCAGTCTCATGCCTGCTACCTGCCCGGTCTTGGTAATCGCAAACTCGATCGAGAGCTTGCCCTTCTTCATCAGCGGAGCGCGGGCGACTTCAGGAATCAGGTTGTACCAATTCATACGGACATCGTGCAGCACGCGCTGCAAATACGGCCCGAAGTCCACGCCCATCGTGTCGCTTAGGATGTCCATGGGGCCCATACGCGCTGTCGGTTGACGCCCGGTGATGCCCGACCCGTAATCGCCATCGTCGCCACCATAGTTGCCACGGTTGGCGAGCGCAGCGCGAGCAGCTTCTTCAATGGACGATCCTGCTGACAAGGCCCCGGTATTGAAACTTGGTTTTGGCGGAGGCGGCGCCTGCAATTTTGCTGTCTGATCAGAATTAGTGAAGCTCGGCGGCGGGGGCACGTTCTGTGGCTGGGCTGGGGCGGTCACGCTACCCTGACTTTGCGGCGCCGGTTGCTGCACTGGAGGCGCGCTCTGACCGGGGCGGCCAGCGCGGGCCGCATCAAGAATCTTTTTCAGTTCTTCCCGATTGATCTGCGGGGCCTTGCGCGTGGCGATGCGATTCTGATCGGAAATTTTGTCGGTATCCGGCGGCTTGGGAACTTTCTGCGCATCGGGCGGCAACTCCAAAAACGTCGTTTCTTTATCGCGCAGTTCGGGGTTCATGACCACTGCGCCGCGGGGAAAAAAGTGCACGAAGCGCGTTGAATTGACAATCAACAGGACGAGGGTGAGGTGTACCGCAACGGAAATCCAGAAAGCTTCGCGCTTGCGCGAGCGCGATAGATCGTCCTGCAATTGCAACAGGAGAGCCGGAGCGTCATGCAGTTCCCGATAGGCGGACTCCCAATTGCGTGAATCGTAGAGGTCGTTGCCGTCGCGGCGTGGCCCCGAACCTGACGGCGTGGCGGGAACGCCGGGCGGAATTTGCGTAGTGGACATGAAGCTGCTGGCTTATGGCTTAGACACGATGACTGAGCATTTAGTTGCTGCGCTGGTCATCGAGGTATAACCGAAAGCCTAAGACATTTTCGCATCTTTCGACACAAACGGCGAAAGCCTGACGGTACAAGCACTTAGGTTAACGCGAACGGGGAATCAAGGCTGTCAAGAAGTGTAAAGCGGAAGGCGTGGGCTATATCGCGCCCAGGCGTTCGAGATCCACGCTTTCGCTGTGCTGGTGAATCGCTGCGACAATATCCAGCGCGACCGCTAAAGCGCGCCGTCCTTCGCCAAGGGAGACGGCGGGTTTCGAGCGGCCTCGTACAGCATCCAGAAAGGATCGCAATTCCGCGCGAAGCGGTTCTTCGGCGGTTACTGCTGGTTTTTCCACGCCAATTTGTGGATTAACTGAGGGCGCGGCCATGGGGTTTGCACTTTTCACGCTGAAAACTAAGACGTCCTGCCGGGCGTAATCGATGGAGATGTACTGTTTGGGTTGAAAGAAACGAACCTTCCGCACGCGCTCAGTGGATACGCGGCTGGCGGTGAAATTGGCCACGCAACCAGATTCGAACTCTATGCGCACATTGGCAATATCAACTTTGCCGGACAAGATGGGCAGCCCCACGGCGCGAATCTCTCTTACCGGCGAATTCACGAAGGTCAAGACGATATCAAGATCATGGATCATAAGATCGAGTACCACGTCGACGTCCAGCGATCGCGGCGAAAATATACTCAGACGGTGGACTTCGAAAAACATCGGCCGCGTGATGAGTGGCAGAGTCGCCTGCACGGCCGGGTTGAAGCGCTCCAAATGGCCCACCTGCGCGACTCGACCATGACGATGCGCCAGGGCGATCAGCTCGTCAGCTTCTTTGAGGGACGCAGCCAGGGGTTTTTCGATGAGAACGTCCACGCCCGCTTCCATCAGTCTGCGCGCGGACTCAAGATGAAAGGCGGTGGGGACGGCCACAGACGCAGCTTGCACTTCATTGTGCGTCGTTGTCAGTTGCTCGATCGAACCGAAAGCCTTGCAATCGAATTCGCGGGCGACAGCATCCGCCCGCTGCACATCCGGATCAACGACACCCACCAGGCGAACTGGTGCCCCGTCTTTCGCCAATTGGTGATAGACACGCGCGTGATTGCGCCCAAAGGCGCCCACGCCAACGACAGCGACGTTGATGGGAGATTGCGTACTCAGAGACGATCCTTGGCCTGATTGCTTTGCTGCCTAAATTTAACCACAAATAAAGGTCGCGTGGAGGCAGCGCGGGGAACGAAAGTCTATGGGCTAGACCGCCTCCCTATTCGCTTTCGCCCAGAATTCTGATAATGCAATCGCGAAAATCCTGGTCCTTCTCGCGAATGCGAACTTGTTTTCCGGGGAGATTGACGTCGAAAAGAACAACGCATTGAGGAACCTGGTTCGCTGGGTCGTCGTGATAGAGCTCAAAAAGAACTTCGCGCGAATCAATTTTGTAGGGATCGCCGTGAAAGGCGAAGGCCGCGAAGTGAATGTCGCTTGCCATTGTTTTCGGCCGTGATTTTGTGTGATAGAGCTGGGCCAGCCGGGCGAGAAAAAGGTCACTGGATTGACCCGCGCTTTCGAATCGCACTCCACCGCGCTGCAACGAGTAGACTTGAGGGCTTCCGGTGAGAGGGTTCATCGCCCCGGGGCGCATGCCTGGCGCAATTACGATTTTTAATCCGAGGGTATCGTTCTTGTGCCTGCCGAGCGCGGTCAGCAGTAGCGATCCGTCGGGCCCCGGGGTCTGTTGCTCCACGGCCAGAATGATGTCGCAGAAGCCATCCGCGCTGGTGTCACATTGAACTTCCGGCGGCTGAACTGAATCTCCCGCGCCCGGAGCCTGCGCGGCCAAAGGCGTGCTGTGCATGAACGCTGCAAACGACAGCGTGGCGGCGCGTAAAATGTGCCCGCAATCCTTCATGATGCTCCTGGGGGATCGCTGGCGATGGCGATGCCGAGTTCATCTGCTTTTTGAAGCATCACATTTCCGTCGAGTAGAAGACATTGGCCCGCGTCAATGGCCAGGCATGACGCGCCTGATTCCGCCATGGCTTCGATAGTCGCGAGACCGACGATGGGCACGTCAAAACGCATATCCTGCTTGGGTTTGGCGATTTTAACCACGGTCAAGGCGCGGCTCAAGGTAGAGGCTTCAGCGTCGAGCGATGCCATGATCTTGCCAGCGCGCTCAATCGTGGCATCGGTTCCTTCCATGGCCTCGACTGCTACGCAAGCCGATTCGGCGATGACGACGGTCTGGCCGATATCGAATTCGGCTAGTCGACGCGCTACCGACCGCCCGTAAGTTATGTTCTGGCGTTCGGCTTCCGTCGGCGTGCGACGGCTGAGGGTTCCGGGCTTTGCCAGCAGTGGCGCAAGGAGGGAAGTCGAATTCTCAAGCAAAATGCCTTCGTCGGCCAGGACTTTGGCGATGGCGCCCAACAGGGAGTCGGTGTTGCGCGCGGCCAGGGACAGCAACAATTTCGCCAGGCGCCAATCCGGGCGGATACTCGAAAAAATTTGTTTGTGCTTTACCTGCCCAGCCATGATGGCGTGGCTCACGCCTTCGCTCTGGAAAGTCTCGATCAGCTTGGAGAGTTCCCCAAGCGATAGCCAATGTACCGCGGTTGCTCCGCGTGTCTCAATTTCCGGCGAGGTTTCCTCTTTAATCGCTGCCACGATGACCTCGAGTCCCTGGGCGCGGGCGGCATCCAGAACGAGGAGCGGGAAACGGCCGCTGCCGGCGATGAGGCCAATGCGATTTTTCGTTTCAATTGTCATCCTGTGCGAGCGC
>Ga0181522_10000295_pt1 | contig 39339 bp, 25 predicted proteins | sample PEATcosm2014_Bin_27_FD_121103 | JGI IMG/M metagenome (GOLD analysis project Ga0181522, IMG submission 121103) | Peatland microbial communities from MTU Mesocosm Facility, Houghton, MI, USA - PEATcosm2014_Bin05_10_metaG | ecosystem: Environmental > Terrestrial > Soil > Wetlands > Peat | place...
CAGAACGTTTCTGCGGTTGGCGATAAGTCACCCAGCCGCTGCGAAAGCCGGCAAATGTGCCGGACCGTTGTTGCCAGCGAATCCGCAATGAATGCGGCCACTCGCTTAACCGGCGCGTGCGTGCGCAAAAAATCAGATCGCGCCGCGCATCGTTGATCCAGCCAAGCAGTACATTTCGCCGCCAGGTCGGATTTCCGCCGGGACCGTCGCACACGGCGGCCAGCGCGCGTCCCTCGCCGAAGCTGCGTTTATGCGCCTGCGCGGCGGTATAGTTGTGGGAATGCATCGCCACGGATTCCGGCACGTAAACAACGCGATAACCCTGCGCCCGGCACCAGCGCGTAAACTCGTCGTCCTCCGAGTATTGCATCCGCTCGTTAAAGCCGCGTTTCGCCCAGATGTCTTTGCGAATGCCGCTGCTGGCCATGCTGAAAAAATGTTCCCATTTTGCGGATTCCCGATGCGCACCGAAGCAGCGCTCATAGTCGTGGGCGAAAACGGCTTCGCAATCGGGGCGCGGGATTTGCCGCCCGTACGCAGCGGCGACCCGGTGATCGCGCAGAGCGGTCACCAGCGGCCCAAGCCAGTCAGGTCCCTGTGGTGTGGCATCGGCATTCAGGAAGATTCCGAAGTTCGAAGACGCGAGTTGCATTCCGCGGTTCATCACCCGCGCGGGGTTGTATTCATGGTGCGGGATTTGGACAAGGTGCTTCGGTTGAAACCGACGAATCAGTTCCACCGAACCGTCCGTTGAGCCCGAATCAATCACGATAAGCTCCCATTTCCTGCAGTTCTGGGCCGCGAGGGCCGGCAGGGTTTCGCGCAGCGCCCACGCTTCGTTGAATGAACGCAGGATGATGCTGACGTAGGGGTCGCCCATTTCCCGTCAAGTTATGCCATCTTTGAGCCGGGCGACATGGGGTCTTTCCCTGCCGTACGGGAGGGTTTCACCTACTTAGCAATGCGCGGCCTCAAGCCTACACTGCCGCCGCAGATGAATTCCGAAAATGTTGTGACCGAAAGCACTCGAATCAAACCACCGCGAATCTCGATCGCCGTCCGGGCCTGGAACGAGGAATCGGTCATTCGCCGCACGCTGGAGTCGCTTTTCGAGCAATCGTTGTTTGCAGAACTCAGCGGGCGCGGAGAACGCTGCGAAGTGCTTTGCATTCCCAACGGCTGCACGGACCGCACGGCGGATATCGCCGCCGCAGTTTTCGCAGAGCAGGCAAAATCGCATCCGTTTGCCGCCGCCTTTGCCTGCAGCGTGCGGAACAATCGCGAGGCCGGACGCAACCATACCTGGAACGCTTTTGTTCATGGCCTGTCGCGTCCGGAAGCGGAATTCCTGTTTCTCATGGATTCGGACATTCTTTTCAATCGGCGCGAGACTTTATTCAACATGTACCTGGCGTTGCTGGATAATGCCGATGCCAGTATCGCCAGTGACCGGCCCATCAAGGATGTGGCGCTCAAATCGAGGAAATCCTGGCGCGACCGCATTTCGCTGGCCACTTCCGGGATGAATGGTTCAATTCAAGGACAAATGACCGGCCAGCTTTATTGCATCCGGTCCGAGGTCGCGCGCCGCCTTTATCTGCCGAAGGAGCTCGGCATTGACGACGGTTTCATCAAGGCGATTGTCTGCACCGATTTTTTTTCCAATTCATCCAACCCGGGCCGTATTGTGGTAGCCGAAAATGCTTCGCATGTTTTCGAAGCTTACACCTCCGCTGGCGAGCTGTTGAAAAACCAAAAGCGGCAGATGATCGGGCAGACCATTGTGCATGTCTTGGTGGAATATTTGAGGGCGTTGCCGCAACCACAAAGAACCAATCTGGCCGCCACCCTGCGGTGCAAGGAAGAAGCCAACCCCGACTGGGTCGCGCGGCTCGTGGCGGAACACGTTCACCGGGTCCGCTTTTTCTGGCGCTTGTTTCCCGACGCGCCAAACTTCCGCTTCAAGCGCTGGTGGCAGCTGCGCGGGATGAAGCGGCTGACCCATTTGCCGGCGACGCTCATTGGCTTCGCGATGACCATGATCGCCTGCGTCCAGGCATCCCGGCATTTCAAACGCGGACAGATGCACTTCTGGCCCAAGGCCGCCCGGGAAAATATTCGCAACCTTGCCGCCAACAAGCCCAGCCTCGCTCAAACCCGTCAAATATTATGAAAGCCATCGAGCAGCAAAAAGATTACTACGAGAAATATTGGACGGCCGGCCACGCCCAGTATTCTGGCGACAATCAGGGCTATGCCGGGAATCTGCGGAATTGGATGCACGCCCAGCTGCGGGAGATCGCGCGCGACGCGACCATGCTCGAAGTGGGCTGCGGCGATGCCTCATTCACCAGGAGTCTGGGCACCTATTCAAACCGCGTAACCGCGGTGGATCTGTCGGCATCGCAAATTGAACGCAACGCCCGCGCCCACCCGGAGATCAGGTTTGTTCAACATGACGTCGCCCAGCCACTTCCTTTTGCGAACAAATCCTTCGACGTAATCTGGTGCTCCGAAGTGCTCGAGCATCTATTTGACCCCGGCTTCGCCGTGCGTGAGATGGAGCGTGTGCTGGCGCCCGGCGGGCTCCTGCTCGTGACCGTTCCATATCATGGCCTGATCAAAGATGTGCTGATCGCTCTGTTCAAATGGGACGAGCATTTTACCCCCACCAATCCGCACATCCGCTTCTTCACGCGCAAAACGTTGTCGCAACTCGCCGTGTCCGCAGGATTGGTGGACATAGAAACGACCACCTGCGGCATGAACCGGCCGCTGCGCGATTTGATCGTCGCCACCAACATCCTGCTGAAGGCGCGGAAGCGCTGAATCCCCAAAGCGAGGAGGGACGCTCAATCATGGACGCATACCACCTCATTGTACTGGCGCTGCTATTTCTGGCCATTCCGACGGGCATCATCGTCGCGACCCTGTCGCATCGCGCGCGTGACCTCGCATTTTTCACCTTGGTGGCGGCGGCCGTGGTCACGGATCGCCTCGACGTGAATTTTTTCAGCCATTACTGGTATCGCGGCACGACGCGCGGATTGGAATTCTCCCTGGTGGATTTGCTTGCGATCAGTGTGCTGGTCGGCTCGTTTCTCAGGCCCCGGCAGGGTGAATCGCGTTGCTACTGGCCGGCCGGTTTTGGATTGATGCTCCTGTTTTTCTTCTACGCTTGCGGTTCGGTGTTGTTTTCCGACCCGCAAGTGTATGGAGTGTTCGAACTTTCCAAAATGGTCCGCGGATTGTTCGTCTTTCTGGCCGCGGCATTGTATGTCCGCCGGCGGCGTGAACTCGGGATTCTGGTTTTCGCGTTATGCTGTGCGGTTTGTTTCGAGGGCGTCCTGGCGCTCAAACAGCGATTGATTGGTGGCATCGATCGCGTTCCGGGCAGCCTCGATCACGAAAACAGCCTCTCCATGTATTTGTGCCTCGTCGCGCCGATATTCATCGCTGCGGCCACTTCGTCGCTGCCCAGGTTTCTCCGGGTGTTTTCGACCGTGGCCATTGGCGCGGCAGCGCTGTGCAGCGTGCTGACTATTTCACGCGCCGGTGTTCCGATTTTCGCCCTGGTCATGCTGGGCACAACGGCGTTCTGCGTGTCCTGGCGCGTCACACCGCAAAAGCTGGTCGCCACCACGCTCATTGTGCTGTGCATCGCCGGACTGTCCTTCAAAGCCTGGGACAGTCTCAAGGCGCGTTACGCCGAAGCCACGTTCCAGGATGAGTACCTGGACGATCAGCAGGAGGGACGCGGCTATTACCTTCGTCTGGCGAAAGTGATTGTGGAAGACAGGTTCTTCGGCGTTGGGCTGAACAATTGGTCCTTCTGGGTCAGCAAAAAATACGGCGCCAAGATTGGCCGGCCTTACGATGATTACGATGATCTCCACACGAGCAAACCGGACGATCAAACCGTTCAAGATCTCGTCTGGGCTGCGCCGGCCCATAACCTCGCGGCGCTGACCATCGGCGAACTGGGGGTGCCGGGCTTGATGATTTTCGCGCTCCTCTGGGGGCGTTGGTTCCAAATGGGCCTGCGCTTCCTTTTTAAACGCACGACAGAACCGATGCAGCGGCTGGGTGTCGGGATTTTCTTCGGCCTTTGCGGGATTTTCCTGCACAGCCTCACCGAGTGGACCTTCCGCCAGTCGCACATTTTTCTGACTTTCAATGTCCTCGTTGGAACACTGGCCAGCCTCTGTTACGTCAGGCGCCACGCGCGGAAGACGTCGGCCGCGGCTGAGGTATTTTATGAGCTGCCGGAATACGAATCGGCAGAAGCCGTTTCCACAAAGGCACACCGATGCGCGTGATTCATCTGCTGCGAAAATATGATCCCGCCGAGTGGGGAGGGACGGAAACTGCAGTGCAACGCCTCTTCGCGGGCCTGCGGCAGCAGAATGTTACACCCGTGATGTATTGCCCCCATGTCAACGGCAATGGAGCGCAATCAGCCCTGGCTGAGAGCGAAAAGCGGAACGTACGCGCGGTTAACCATCGTCATGTCCTGCCTGCATCACTCAATGGACACAGCAACGAGATTAAACGTTTCAAGACCTGCGTGCCGGTCTGGGGAATTTCGCGGCAGGAGAAACAACAGCTCATTGCCCTGGGTGGCAACCTGATGTCGTTCAATTTGCTTCCTGCGCTGTGGCGCGAACCGGACGTGGCGCTCGTTCACACGCACACGCTGGGCCGGTTGGGCGGCATCGCATCCGCGGTGGCCCGTGGCCGGGGCCTGCCGTTTGTCGTTTCGATTCACGGCGGATTGCTGGATCTCCCGCCGGCCTTGAGAACGTCATTCGACGCGGCGTCCCGCCGTGGTTTTGATTGGGGGAAAATCTTTGGACTGCTGCTGCGATCGCGCCGGCTCATTGAGCACGCGGACGCAGTGTTGGCGTGCAATCTTACCGAAGCTGAACTCTTGCGGAAGAATCATCCCGGCAAACGGATCGAAATCCAGCCCCATGGCATTCCCGTGGGGCCTTATCAGCAGAATCACCGGGCCGCTGCGCGGGAAGCGTTTCCGCAAATTCGTGGACGCGATGTTTTGCTGTGCGTCGGGCGCATTGACCCGGTGAAGAACCAATCCTGGCTGGTCACACACGCGCCGGAGATCTTCCGGATTCATCCGGAAGCGTTGCTCGTGCTCGTCGGCGCCTGCACCAATGCAACCTACAGCCAAAGCCTCGAACGCCAGATCCAGGATCTCGGCATTGGTCACCGCGTGCTGATGACAGGGGGATTGCCGCCGGGTGATCCACGGCTGATCGGTTTGATTCAGGAATCCCGTGCACTTCTATTGCCTTCCCTTTCCGAAACGTTCGGCCTAGTTCTGCTTGAAGCCTGGGCTGCCGGGACCACGGTCATTTCCAGCCGGACGTCAGGCGCAACGGCCTTGATCCGGGACGGCGAAAATGGCTGGCTGTTCGACCTGTCCGACCCGCGCGGATTTCATCAGGCGATCAGCCAGACCCTGCGGAATCCCGGTTTGCGCGACCGCCTGGCCGAATCGGGCCGTGAACTTGTTAACCGCAAATACGACATCCTGTCCGTCGCGGGCAGCGTCAAACAACTCTACAACGAACTCATCGAGGCGAAACATGCACTACGTCATTCTACGTGACGACGACACCAATGCGCTGACGCCCATCGAGTGTCTGGAGCAGCTCTATCGTCCGTTTCTCGACCACCGCCTGCCAGTGAACCTCGCGGTGATACCAAATGTGCGGACCGATACCGTCAGCAACTTCGGCACGCTGGAAAAGTATCTGTTCGCGAAACGTGCCGACACGCCGCGCGAGCTTCCCCTCGCGAGCAACCCCGGGCTCGTTCGTTATCTGCGCGAGAACCCGGACTTGCACGTGTTGCAGCACGGCTACGATCATTCGCTTTTCGAGTTCGGGTCCGACCAACGCATCGATATCGCCAATCGCCTGGATCAGGGCAGCGCGGCGTTGGCGGCGGCGGGACATTATTTCCCCCGGACGTTTGTTGCTCCGTACGACCGTTTCTCCCGCGTCAGTTTGAGCGAAGTCGCCAGACGCTTTCCGGTCATTTCCGCCGGATGGTTTGAAGCGAAGCGGCTTCCCTTTACATGGTGGCCGCAATACGCGTTGAAGAAAATGCTCAAGCGATCGCATTGGAGGATTGGCCGGACCCTGCTGCTGACGCATCCGGGCTGCCTGTTGTCGTATCAACGCCCTTGCGCCACGATGCTGGAAACCGTAAAGCAGCAGGTCGAAAGCCGGCGTCTCACGGTGCTGGTGACTCATTGGTGGGAATATTTTCGGGACGGCAAACCGGATGCCGCCATGCTTGGAGTTCTGCACGCGACCGCCGAATGGCTTGCCGGCAATCCGAATGTTCGGGTGATCTCGTTCGATGACCTGGACCGAACCTATCGTGACGATGCACTCTTCCGATAAGGGCCCCAAGCCGCCACGCCGCTTCCCACCGATAGCCGTGAGATAGGTCTTTATTCACAAAGACTGGGGCACACTGCTCATTGTTGATTGTTTCCAGCGGCCTTATAAAGGAGACAATGAAAAAGAAAAGTTACCCTGTCTGTTTCTCAAGCCTGAAAGCCTTGTTCCATCCAAAGCAACACTGGCTTCGTTTTTTGCCTGGTCTGCTGGTGCTGTTTTGCCTGCAGCGTGCCGCGGCAACGGATGCGGTGAATGATTATCTCCAGATACCCGAACCGGGCGACAACTTGCTGCGCGTTCTTTCACCAAACTTGCTTGAACTGGTCCTCATCAATACGAAGCAGCCCCTGCCGGCGCGCGTGGACAGTTGGGATTGGATTGATGACCAGGGCAATTTTGTTCCGCCGGACATGTCGAGCATCAACGTGGTGGTCAACGGTCTAACGAACAACGTGACCGGCGTTGGGTTCAAGCGCCGTCCGCTTTATGCGCCACAGGCAGCTTGGGATTTGCGAATTGCCAACCAGCTCTATCTCCAATTGAGCAGCCCCATTTCCGATGGTCAGTCGGTGCAGGTGGTCAATGACGGGACGGTCTGGCCGACGAACCTGCTGTTCGCGGCAGTGATTGACCCGCTCCGCAACAGTCCCGCCATTCACGTCAACCAGGAAGGCTATCTGCCGACTTTCCCGAAGAAAGCCATCATCGGGTATTTCCTCGGAACCCTGGGCGAAATGGCGGTGCCCACCAACAGCTTTGCGCTCGTGAACGCGCAGAGTGGCGTGACGGTTTATCAGGGCACGCTGACGTTGCGCCTCGACGTGGGCTACACTTACACGCCGACGCCGTATCAGAATGTCTACGAAGCGGACTTCAGCAGCTTCACCACGCCGGGCCAATACCTTGTCCTCGTGCCGGGCATGGGCGCTTCGCTGCCGTTCCGGATTGATGAGGGCATCGCAATGGATTTCGCGCGCACCTACGCGCTGGGAATGTTTGAACAGCGCAGCGGCTTCAACGTGGCCATGCCGTTCACACGTTTCACGCATGCCGCCGACCACACCGCGCCGGCAACGGTGCCCACGAACGCATCCGCGCCGTATGTCTTTACGTGGAGTACGATCGCGAATTACGTCAGCCAGTTGAATGCGGACAATCCGCCGCAAATCGCTCCGCAGCTCACCAATTCATCGGCGCAACTCTATCCGTTCATCAATCAAGGACCCCTGGATGTGGCTGGCGGTCACTTCGAAGCGGGCGATTACAACCGGGTCACTTATAATGGCGCGCAACTCGTCCATAGCCTGATGTTCGCGGTGGATTCGCTACCGGGCGTCGCTGCGCTGGACAACTTGGGCATTCCCGAAAGCGGCGACGGCATCAGCGATCTCTTGCAAGAGGCCAAGTGGGAGGCGGATTTCCTCGCCAAAATGCAGGATGCTGACGGCGCGTTCTTTTACTCTGTCTATCCCATAGATCGTGAATATGAAAACAACGTGTTGCCCGAAAACGGCGACCCCCAGGTGGTTTGGCCGAAAAACACCGCGATAACGGCGGCAGCCGTTGCCGCGCTGGCGGAATGCGCGTCATCGCCGCGGTTCAAACAGGCGTATCCGCAGGTGGCCAGCAATTACTGGACAAAGGCGCAGCTCGGATGGCAGTTTCTGACGAACGCGATCGCGCTTTACGGCCTAGATGGCGCCTATCAAAAAATTCAGCAGTTCGGCGATACTTTCACCGACCGGGACGAACTTTCCTGGGCCGCCTGTGAAATGTTCCTGGCCACCGGCGACCCGCAGTATCAGCAGCAACTGTTTGCATGGTTTCCCGATCCGACCGATTACGCGACGTTCCGCTGGGGGTGGATTCGAATGTATGCGTGTTATGGCAATGCGGTCCGGGATTATGCCTTCGCGGCGAGAAATGGACGGCTGGCGTCTGGCCAGCTCGACCCGAGTTACCTGGCAAAGTGCATCCAGACCATCACCAACTGCGGTCAGGACACTCTCAGCTGGTCGCGGGACAACGCGTACGGCACCAGTTTCGCCGATTTGACCAAAGCGTATAACGGTGGCGGCTGGTACTTTTCGTCCGAGCAGGCGTTTGACATGGTCGTCGCCTATCAATTCGATCCCAATCCGGCATACGTGGACGCCATTATTCGCAACCTGAACTACGAAGGCGGCTGCAACCCGGTGAATGCGATGTATGTGACCGGCCTGGGATGGAAACGCCAACGTGAAATCGTGGATCAATACTCGGCCAACGATGGTCGCGTGCTCCCCAAAGATGGCGTTCCCATCAGCAACATCACGAGACAATTCTACGGCACATGGACCTATGGAAGTGAGTTGAGCGCGCTGCCTTATCCATCCGACTACGCTGACACGGCGCCGTATGCCTATTATGACCGTTGGTGCGATGATTGGAACGTTTCAACAGAAGGTTCCACCACCGACACGGCGCGCAGCCTCGCCGGCATCGCCTGGCTCGCGGCGCAAACTTCCGCGGCTGGACAACCCTGGAGCTCGACCAACGCAACCATCACCGCTTCCACAAATCCCCAGCTGCTGGGCCAGCCGGTGACGGTCACTTTGCAAGTGGCAGATACCAACCTGAGCACCGCGCGAATCATCTGGGAAGGACTCGATCAAGAGCCCGTTTTTGGCGGTCTCAGCTACACGTTTACGCCGGTGGTTCAAGAAGGACCGTACTGGATCGAAGCCGAGGTGCAATGGCTGGACGGCCGCCGCGCGTTTGCCACTAATTCGGTAACCGTGAGCATCAATGCGCCACCGCAATTGAGCAATCCGCTTAGTTTTGCCGGTGGGGGATTCTCCTTCCGGTTGGCTGGCGTGCCCCTGGCGACGTATGTCATCCAAGCGTCCACGAATCTGGTGGTTTGGGTCACCGTCGCCACGAATGTTTTGCCGGCCAGCGGCGCATTGCAGATCGCCGACCCCCAATCGACCGCGTTTTCGCAGCGTTACTATCGTGCGATGACGGCTCCCTGATTTTGGCCGTGAAGACTTTGCACCCGCGGCCGATTCAAATCATTCCTGGTTGGAATTAAATGGCTGGATCGTTGTGCCCGGTCGTTTGGAAGGGCTTGTTTTCCCGCATGGTACGACAGCCTAAGCAGAAAGGCGTGCGGGCGCCATGGAATGTTCACCCCCAGAAAGTTGGGGGCGTGACTGCTGGCACGCCACTTGGGTCAGGTCGAGACCAACGCGCGCGCGGCAAAAGGCAGGTTGCAGCGGAAGCCGTCGCTCGGGGATTGCGTCGCCCGCAGCCCGACGGACCGGCAATGTTCCGTGAAAGCGTCGAAGCCATAGGGCGGGTGAAGTTCGGCGATCAGGTAGTGCGGCGCGTGCTTCCACGTTCCGATGGTCGGCATGACGATCTGCTCGCCGCCTTCGATGTCCATCTTCAACAAATCCACGCGCGGAAATCCGGCTTCGTTTAGCACGTCGGAAACCGTAAGCGTTTTGACCTGAATTTCCGAAACCGAGTCGTCGCCCTTGAGAATCGAATGGCCGTATTCGCGGTCGCTGCGGAAGAAACTGGTCTCGCCGCGCTTGTCCGACACGGCGGCATTGATCAAAACGCAACGGGGCTGAAACGCGGCGGTATTGCGTTGTAGTAATTTGAAATTGTCCGGGTCCGGCTCGACCAACGCCATCCGGGCATTGGGATAGCGTTGGGCCCAGAATATGGCGGTCACGCCGATGTTGCTGCCCAGGTCCACAATGTATTCGATGCTTTCCGGCGCGATGGGTTCGACATGATATTCGCCATCCAAAAAGACCTGTTCCAGCACCAACAAATCAGTGGTGCCCGGGCGATAGCAAAAGGGCATGTTCGAGGCGAAATGGAGCTGCACGCTGACCGGCGCGGTGCCGAGCACGCGATTGGCGAGGCGGGACCAGCCATGGTGCATGCGTTTCAGATTCGCCTGAAACATATTCCTCCCGAGCCGGCGACGCGATGGACCGTCGGCGCCGAGTGCACGGATCTTGCGGATGTTTTGCAAAAGTCGGACGGGTTTGTTAATCAGCAGGCTCATGGTTGTTCTCCTTGAACTTTGGGCATGTCGACACGTGTCGAGAAGGCGAGGACGGGTTGGGGCGCTTCACGCGTTGCGGGCATGCGCCTTCCCTCGCGTGTTTCGGGCAAGCCATGCGATCTGTTTCGTTCTTGGGCAAGTAATGCATCCCGCTCCATCAGACGGTAGATATGCGGAATTGCCATGATGTCATCGGGGATTTCCGGTTGATTGGTCAACAGCGCAGCGTAGCTGTGTTTTTCGTCCGGGTGATATCCATGCATGGCGCGAATGGGCCGTTCGCCCATGTGGCTGGGCACAATCAGCCCGCCTTCGCGCAGCAGGAAGATCAGCTCGCCGAAATGGCGATCGGGAAACAGGCAGTGCAATCGTTCCAGTTCTTCGTCGGGTACAATGCTGCCGTTGGGAATTTCCCGCAGAGTCTCGGTCACCGTGCGGCGCGCGCGATCATTGAAAAACCAGAACCGCGCCATCGTTGAATCGTAAACCACGGCGTAGTCCTTGCCAAATTGCAGCGGCAGTCGCTCGATGCGGGTCTTGAGATCAAGCAGCGTGTCGCAATTGGCCATACCGTGGTCGCTGAATACGTAAAGCCGCACCTCCTCGTACTGCCCCTGCGCGGCGTCCAGCAGCCGGCGGATTCGCTGTTCATAATTGCGAAGGATCGGTGAAATCGCTGGTGACTGATTGCCCTCGCGATGCAGCAGGCCGTCGAGGTCCGGCCAGTAGACAAAGGCAAAATCAATGCGTCCGGTTTTCACCTCCGCGAACACGGCGTCGAAGTTTTCGGTTTCGCGGTGCGTCGGCTCGCTGACGTGGTGGGCTATTCCCGTTTCCGCCAAAAAATCGGAAATGTTTGCGCCACGATTCATGCCGTGCGGGCGCAACGGACTTTTCTTTTCCGTAAAATCGAACAGGGAGATGTGTTCGAACGGAATATTGTAAAGATCGAAGTAACCGCGAAACCCTAAACGGGCTTTCACCAGTTTCGACAGCCAGCGCCGGACAATCCGCCGGCTGGTGACCGCCTTCGGCAACCATTGCAGTGGCTTCAGCCATTTGAACGGCGAACGCTCCGGGTCATAAACAAAGTAACCCCAGTTGCGGTGCTCGTCCGGCCAGCGTCCGGAAAGAATGGAGGGCACGCACGCCGAACTGTAGCCGAAGACTGATTCAAGCCGCCGCCGGTTCGGCGCCATCGCCTTGCAAAAGGGGTCATCTTTGATGATTTCCCATCCGCAGGCGTCAATGAAGATGAACAGAGGAAGAATTGATTTCATTTCAGGTTTATCGGGGGGCGCGCTGCGTCAGGTGCGTTGCCGCGCGGTGTTATTTCAAACAGATGATGCAGCCGCGCCAGTTCGATCATCTGCTGCACCGACGGGGTGGGATTGGTCAGGCGGATCGCGAAACCTTCCCGCTTCCGGTGTTCCTTCGCCGTTTCGTAGAGCGACACCAGCGCGCCCAGACCAGCACCATCCAGGGTTTGAGTTTGGGACAAATCAATTTCAATCGCTTGCAGGTCGGGCGACAAGGCTGTGGCGACGGCGGGATGAAACAAATGCGCGTTGGCGGCGCTCAACTCGCGAATGCCGGTAACGCTCAATGTCCCATTCTGTTGGCTGATCCTCATGGTGATTGTGGAGGATCGGATTTGCCGAACGCCGACGTCAGGAATTGGCTGACGTACTCGCGAAGCCGTGGCATCCCGGACGTTTCCGCCAGGGCTTGTCGGGCACGGGGAGGTTCAAGCGAACAAAGCAGAAACTCATCCGTCACCTTCAAGCACGAATCGCGTTCCCAATTGATCAGAGTGCAGCCCCACGCGATGGAATTGCGGATCTCGGTAAACTGGCCCACGAAAGTTTTTGGGCCAATGACGCTGGCTGAAACGGATGCGCCGCGGGCAACAAAGGCTTCTTTTTCCAGCACCGCGTCCGGTCCAATGGTCGCGCCGGCCTCGATCCAAACGTAATCTCCAATCCAGCATGGGCCGATCAGTTTCACGTTCAAGGCAATCCTTGCATGCAAACCAGCCCATACCCCGGGTCTCAACTCATGGAGGCCAATGCGATCCGGCGTCATGGCGTGCAGCGTCCATGTCCGCACCGCAGCAAACCAATCCGCATAGCTGGTGAAAAGCGGCGAGCGCGGCAGCCCGGGCAGATGATCTGCCAGGATGACGTCGTTCGGCGCTGGCAGCCAGGTCGAGCGGTCGTTCGTTACATACTTGGCCCGCGCTTCGGCAATCGTCCGTTCGCGCTTCTCCGATTTTACAGTTACGCTCAGTCCCCAGCGGGCGCCGTCGCCAACCGCGTTGCGCACCTGGTCAGGGCGGTCCGCCGCCAGCACCAGAATTTCCGTTGCCCCCATGGTCGCCAGATGCTCGATCCAGTATTCCACGACACTTTTGCCAAGAATGGCAACGTTCGAGAGCGGCACGGAATCCGCCAGTGCGGAGACGCCGGTACGTTCGTCGGGACAGATCAACAATACCTTCATTAGCAGGCTCCGTTTCCAATCACAACCGCCCGCACGGTTCGGATCATGAGTTTGAGGTCCACCCATAAGCACGCTGTTTCGATGTACTGCACATCGAGCTTGACCTGGCCGGAGAAATCAATGTTGCTGCGTCCGCTCACCTGCCAGTAGCACGTGAGGCCGGGTTTCACCGCGAGGCGCCGCCGATCGGCGTGCGAGTAAATCGCCACTTCACGCGGCGTTGGGGGCCGTGGGCCGACGAGGGACATGTCACCCCTGAGCACATCGAAAAATTGCGGCAGTTCATCCAGCGAAAACCGGCGCAGCCATTTGCCGATGCGCGTGATGCGCGGATCATTCTTCATCTTGAAGGTGACTCCATCGGCGTGTTGATTCTGAGCGAGCAAATCTTTGAATTCAGCCTCGGCATTCAGTCCCATGGAGCGGAATTTGTGCATTTGGAATTCTTCCCCGAAACGCCCGACGCGCGTCTGGCCGAATAACACCGGTCCGCGATCCTGGAATTTGATCAGCAGCGCCAGCACCAGAAAAAGCGGGCTGAAGAGGAGGAGAAACAGGATGCTGCCGACGATATCGGACGCGCGTTTCAGCGCGGCGCCGCTTTCGACACGCCAGCGCAGACGCCAGCGGCGCCAGTAAACGCACCAGTTCAGCCAGCGGCGTCCCAAAGGTGCCCGCGCGATGGCGACCAGGCCGAACCGTTCAGAATAGGGGTGCAAAATGTAGACGTTCATAAAGATTTAAGAGCCGCAGCTTCCGGCGTTGGGGTTGGTGAACCGGTGATTGCGAAAGGAGTGGAGCCTGGCTCGGTTCGCAAAGCGCGAATTGTTGCGACCAGCCGGCCGAGTTCGATTTGGGTGATGGACGGTTCGATCACGAGATCCGCCCAGGCCTTTTGAACCTCGACAAAGCGTTCGTGCATCGGGGCCACGACATTCCAGAATTGTTTGCGGATCGAATCCGTCGTGCGTCCCCGCTGGTTGCCGTCGCGCGCTGCCCGCCTCTGCCAGCGCACCAATTGAATGCAGTCCAGGAAGATCCTAAAGTCGAAAAGTTCTCTCACGTGCGGCGGACCCAAGAGCCACAAGCCTTCCACAAAGATGAATGGCCGCGGACGGCACGGTTCCCACCCAGCCAAACGCGTGTGGGAGACAAAGCTGTAGCGTGGCGTCAACACCGTCACGCCCTTTTTCAATTCGCGCAGCACGCCTTCAAGAAGCGGCCAGTCAATCGTGTCGGGATGATCAAAATTGATCTTTTCCCGCTCGGCGAGCAACAGATGCGAGAGATCGCGGTAGAAGTCGTCGAGTGAAAGCGATGTTGCTTCCGCGCCAAATTCCTGGCACAGACGATCCGCCAGCCAGCTTTTGCCTGCGCCGCTCCCGCCCACCAGCGCGATCAGTTTGAAGGGTGTATTCGTTTTCATGCCATGGCTGCCAGAGCCGGGTTTTTGACCGCCCGCGCAAACAGTTTTTCCAACCTGCTGATGTAATCCGAAAACCTGTATTGCTCGGCGACCAGCTGGCGTCCCCGTTCGCCCATTTGCCGGGCCTGCGCCTTGTCGTTAAGCAATTCCTCCACCCGCGCTGCAAACGCAGCGCGATCCATCCAGGGCACCAAAAACCCGTTGTGACGGTCCGTGAGCCATTCCCGGATGCCGCCCGCGTCGAAGGCGACCACGGGCAATCCGAACCGCATGGCCTCCAGTCCCACCGCGCCAAACGGCTCCGGCCAGACGGAACTGACGGCGACAACGCTGCACTCGCGGTAAAAACCAGCGATTTCGTCTGGCGACACATGACCCTTGAAAAAAACCCGGTTTGCGAGTCCGAGCTCGCGGCTCAACCTTTCACAATATTCGCGATGATCACCATCGCCAAAAATGAAACATGTAAACGGAACCCGAACCTGCGCCAGCGATTCCAACAGCACATCAACGCCTTTGCCGCGAATGATTTGGCCGGCGTAGACGATGTTATTCCGGTCGCTGAATGAACTTTCCCACGAAGGGTCACCCTCCGGAGGCACCGGTGCGTGTATCTCGATTTGGTTCGGATCGAAGCGATTGCGCAGGAGTTCATCCTTCATGAATTGGGTGGCGACAAGCAGGCGATGAAATCGCCGGTTCAAATCGAGTTCGCGGATTTTCGCGGTATAACTGACCCATTTCAGTGGAAATCCACCTTCGTGGTCGCGCGCGATGAATGCGCCGCAGGGAACCATGCAATATGGGGATAACGCCCGTTCGCAGATGTGACGGGTGAAGTAATTGTATTTGTAACTCCGCATGCAATAGAGGTCGTGGTCGTGGACCATGCGGATGATCGGGTTGTCCGAACGGAGCAAATGCTCCAACACTCCCAGATCGGTCAGCTTATGGACGTAAATCACGTCGGGTTGGAACTGTTTGCACCCCGCCAGCCCGGTCGCTGACACACTTCCGTTCTGGAGCGGGAAGCGATGTTGAAACGTTTTCCCCCATGCGACCTCGCCTTTGGCGGTGTACTGGCCGTGGAGGATGCCGACGACATGGCCGCGCCCCTTGAGTTCGGTTGCCGTGGCGAGGATATTTGCCTCCGCCCCGCCGAATGCGCCAAATTTTTCGTGAACGAACAATATTCTCATGCCTCAGTTTTGCTTTCCACAACAGGAGCATTGTAACAACTGCGTGACGGTTTACAGGTGGGTGAAGACCCCTAGTCTGGCGGGAGAAGACCCCAGTGATTCACTGGCTGGCGTGACGTGTAAACCACCCAGCCGTCGTGGAGTCGAGTCTGGCTGCGGCGGGATCGCCGCTTTCCGGAGGAATTCGCAAAGATTCAACGTGCGGCTTGTGAATCCGCCGAAAGATTCAATACGCCGAACACCCGGCGGCCATCAGGTAATTGCGCTTCGGCCTCAATCCAGGAGACTGCATTCGTCAGGAACAACCGGTTGCCGAAAATCGGTTCGCGGTCCTGTGCCTCCCACACAATCCGCGCCCGGCTCAAGTCGAGCGACGTTTTCAAGGTCGCAATCCGGCGTGGCCCGGACGTTGTGAGTTCAATGGTCGCCGAAGCGGACTTCCACGATTGATTCTTCAGCGGCGTTTGAGCCATCAGCCATGCGGCGGTGGCCAGCGCGCGCGCCTGGTTCACGACCACGAATTCGGTTTGGAGATTGAAACTGTCTCCCCAGCGGTCATAAAGCGGATAAGGGTTTTCCTTCGCGCCATCCCACGGAAAACTCAACGCGCCGAGTTCTTGCTGGTAGAAATCCAGCCAGCCAAATCCGCTCTGGAGGTTGCCAATGGGAATGCCACTCGGCGGGAGGACGCGGCGATCGTTTTGCGCGTACTGATCAACGATCTCCCGCTGGCGCTTCCAGCCGAGGCCGGTGAGGTAACAGACGTTGACGGGATTGCAGCCACCTTCGTAATTCATGTTTTCCAGGATCGCTTCGGTGTACTTCGGACGCGGATCGTTAAGCACGGGCTGGTCCAGGGCGCAGGCCACGGCAAGGTCAAACGCCTGGTCCATGGAAAAATACCATCCGCCGGCGCGAAATCGTTTCGTCTCCGTTGGAAAACTGGTTCCGTAAGCGCTCTGTTGCGACCAGCGAAGTTGATCATCCGCCGCAGCGATAATCTCGGCTTCGCAGGCCCGTAGAAAAAAGGGATCGAGTTTTTCCTTCCCCACCTTCCCGCTTTTAACCGCCAGCGCGTAACTCCGGATGGCGCGGCCATATCCCTCATACATCCGCCACCATCCCCAGCGACGGATGCGATCATCACCCGGCTGAAAAGAGTTGAGCAGTTTTTTGTGAAACGATTCGTCGCCGGTCGCGAAATACAATTCGCACGCGGCCCAGGCAAGTTCGTCATTGTGCATGAAATCATCGCCGTAGTGCGTGATTTTCTGATAAGCGCCGTCGTTCCCGTACTTCGCGATGGCTCGATCCAGAAACGCCCAACCTTTCTTCGCTTTCTCCAGATAAACCGCCGCCGCTTCAGGAAATTGCTTTTTGAAGAGCGGTGACGACGATGCTTGTGCGAGAGCCGCAACGGCGGCGGCAGTGGCGGCGGTATTTTTCGGCCAGACGATTTGCGGATCGCCATGATCGGGCAGGACATTGCTCTCGTATTCCCGGTCTTGCGGATAAACTAGGAAATAAAAGCCACCGTCGTCGTCCTGCATCTTGGCAAGAAAATCGGCCTCCCACTTCGCTTCCTCCAACAGGTCGCTTTTGCCATCGCCGCTTTCCGGGAGACCGAGATTGTCCAACTGGCCGACGCCGGGCAGCGCATCCACGGCGAAAACGAGCATGTTAACCAGGGCGGCGCTGTTGATCGTGTATTTGCTGTAGTCGCCCGCGTCGTGATGGCCGCCCGAGACATCCACTTTCCCTTGTTTCACGAACGGGTAAAGGCTCGAAGCAAAATCCTTGAGCTGCGGCGCGGTATGGAGCGGATTGTTCGTATAATCGGCCGTGACTTCGGCGAGGAATCCAATGGTGTTTGTGAACTGCGACGTCGGCACATCCGCTGGAGCTGTGTGGCAGGCGCCATGCACAAAACGCGTGAACGGCAAGGCATTGCTCGTGCCACAGCGTTGATGGTACAGGCCGAGGGCATAAGCCCGGGCGAAAGCCGCAGCAACGCCTTCATCAATAAAAAATGGAAACGAAGCGCCAAGCCCGGGGACGGTGAGGCGATATTCGCCAGAAGCATTGAAACCACTGAAGTCCGCCTCAAGAACATTTTGATAGGGCGCATAATCGAACCCAACGTCGCGCCGCGGTGTCAGTTTTCCGTGGTAAACGGGGGCGCCGGTTCGTGCGTCAACGAGTTGAAAACCGGTTTCTGGCGACACATCCAGCTCGCCCAGACTGCCGAGGAAATACCCGACCATCGCCTGCTTGGGAAAGGCCGGAAGATAGCCCACCTCGTTCACATGAATCGCCGGGCTGTAACGAAGCGGTTCCATTGTTGCGGTGAAACGCATGTTGGCGGGCCAGACTTTTCCGGAAGGATTGTTGACTTCCACCGCTTGCCCGGCGGAGATCGCACCGTTCAGTTGCAGGTAAAGATAATTGCCGATGCGCAAGTCACGCCGGGCCAGCGGCGCGTAGAGCACGCGGCGTCGGAAGCCGATCTTTTCCACGCCAACGTTTGTTTCGCCCGCCCGCACGATGAATTCCGACGCGTTGGGAAGGTGCGCCCGACCATCAGCATCCACGAAATCCCATTCGGCTGGTCTGGCCGGCGCCGGCGCCTTGGTGGTGATGCGTGTCAGTTCCAGCAGATTGGAGGAGAGAATGCGCAGTTGATAATTACCGGGCGACGGAAGCCCGAGCGGATTGTCATCCGTCATTGGTTGCGCCGCTGTTGTTAAACGGCCGAGGAGGATCGCCGCGCATAAGAGTTGGGCCGGCTTGATTTGCCTGGAACGCATCGCGCCAGCATCAGCCTTCGCTGCAGCACGAACAATGGGGTATTTACCTACCGGCCGGTTCTTGGCTTGCAACGTGCAAACGGGGGGAACCCTGAATTCAGTTGCTCACGTACACGATGTAGAATCGTTGGCTTGCGGTGATAGCCGTCGCGCCGGCCCATGACGTGATAGTACCCGTGGCAGCAAGGCTGACGCCAAAATCAGTCCAGTTCGCGTCCGTGAGAGCGTTCTTGTAAGCAACGCGATAAATCTTGCCGGCCACGCTTGGCCAGGTGAATTGCACGGCTCCGCCGGAAATGCTGCTGACGGAGCTGGGCACTGAATTGGTGATGACGGGGACACTCGTTTGGATGTTCGCCATGAGACTTGTTTTGCCCGAGTAATCCCAGGTGACCCGTCCGCCATAAGCCGAGAAGTCCATGCCACTGAGGATGCTGCCTTCCAACCCGACCTGGCTGGCGGGAACCTCGATCCGTACCCACTGTCCGGCGGCCGGCAGCGGTCCCATGTAAGTGCGGCTGGCCGTTCCGCTGATGCCGTAGGTAATGTTGTTCGCGCCCCAATACGCGCGATGTTCCCAACTGCTGCCATCATTCCAGGCCAGCATGATTTCGCCCGGCACGTTCGTCGGGTCGAGGTAAACATAGGTATACAAGGTGTCACCCGTGCTGATGGCGAGCTTCGCGGTGGCGCCGGCAAACCAATGTTCGTGCAACCCGGCGGCGATCGCGGATTGATGCGCCACGCTGCCAAAGTACGCCGAGGGATTGCTGCTGATCCAATCCCAGGCATCCCCGCCATCAGCCCCAGGCACGCCGCCGATCGGGATGGCGTCTTCGACCCACACGACGTTCGGACTGTTTGCCGTAAAATTTGTTATCACGAATACGCGGCGTCCATCCGGCCATTGGGCTTCGGCTTCGACCCACTGCGTGCCGTTGTTTTGCGGCGTGAAAGTAAACGTCGAACCGTAGGCCGGTTCCTGATCCCGGCCTTCCCACACAATTCGACTGGCGACGGTCAAATCGAGGGTGGATTGCAGCGAAATGGTCACCGGCTGACCCACCGGCACGACAGTTGCCGGGGCGGCGACTTGCCCGGTCGCGAAAGTCCACGATTGCGTTTGCAGCGAAGTTTGCGCGGCCAGCCACGCGATGCAGGCGAGGCAGCGCGCCGTATCGTCCGAGGAAGCTTCGGTCGTCACGTTGAAGGCATCGCCCCAGCGGTCGTAATACGGATACGGCGCGATGCTGGCGCTGTCGGGCGGAAAGCAAAGCTCCGTCAGTTCGCTGCCGTAGGCGTTTACATAAGCGAATCCCGCCTGGATGTTGCCGATCGGAATGCCGTCCTTGGGCAGCGACAGCCCATCGTTTTCCGAGTATTGGTCCACGAGTTGGCGCTGGCGTCTCCAACCCAGGCCGGTGACGTAGGACACGTTGACGGGATTGCAGCCGCCCTCATAGTTCATGTTGCGAATAATGGCATCCATGTATGCCGGGTTCGGATTGAATTGATAGGCTACGGCCATGTCGAAGGCCTGCTCGTCGGAGAAATACCAGCCAGCCCCTTGCATGGCCTTGGTTTCATTTGGAAAACTGCTGCCGTAGGCGTTGTCCTGTGACCATGTGAGGTTGTCGTTACCGCAGTTGGTGATGGTCTGGATGCACTTCGCCAGATAATTCGGGTCGAGCTGGCTCGCCTGCAAGCGCCCGCTTTTCACGGCAAAAGCGTAATCGCGCACCGTATTGCCGTAACAAGCGAACATGCGCCACCAACCCCAGCGAAACGTCGCCGGATCGGTCGGATCAGGAAACCACGATTCAAGGGTGGTTTGATAGGATGGGTCGCCAGTGGCGAGGAACATTTCGCACGCCGCCCACGCCAGTTCGTCCTGGTCGGTGAAGTCGTCACCGAAATGCATGAGCTTTTGATACGCGCCGTTCTTGCCGTATTTGGCAATGGCGTTGGTCAGAAAACTCCAGCCCAGTGTCGCCTTTGCCAGATAATTGGCGGCGACGGTCGGATACGTCTGTTTGAACAGCGGCGAGGAAGCACATTCCGCCAGCGCGGCGACGGCTGCGGCGGTGGCGGCGGTGTTTTTGGGCCAGACAACCTGCGGATCACCGTTTTCGGGCAGGACATTGCTTTCATATTCGCGGCTTTGGGGATAGACGACATAATAAAATCCACCGTCGGCGTCCTGTAGTTTGGCGAGGCAGTCGGCTTCCCACTTGGCCTCCTGCATCACGTCGCTGATGCCATCACCGCTTTCGGGAATGCCCAGGTTGTCGAGCGAGGCGACGCCGGGCATTGAATCCACCGCGAACATCAGAACGTGGGTCAATTGCGCGCAGTCCCATGTGTATTTGCTGTAATCGCCCGCGTCAAAATGGCCGCCGGAAACATCAATGGGTCCCCGGTTTACGAACGGATAAAGTTGCGCCGACGGACTGGCGAGCAACGGCGCGGTTTGCGTCGGATTATCCGCATTGGCGGTGGTGGCGTAATTGGAAATCGTCGTCCAGGTGAATGCGGACGCCGGGGATATGTTCGTGGGCACACTGGCCGGCGCGGTGTGGTCGGCGGTGTGCGTGAAACGCGTGAACGGCATGGCCACATTATAGCCACTGCGCTGCTCAAACAAGCCCAGCTCATAAGCCCGTGCGAAGTCCATGGCGATGCCGTCGTTGATCAAAAAAGGCATCGACGCTCCCAGGCCGGGTGCCACGAGGCGGTATGCGCCTGGCGTCGTGACGCTGCTGAAGTCCGCTTCATAAACATTTTGATACGGCGTCGGCGTGTAATTGTAGCCGATGTCTTTGCGCTGTGTCAGCGTGCCGTTGAAGACCGTCGCGCCGCTGTTTGCGTCCACGAGCGAAAAACTCGTGGCCGGAACGGCCATTTCGCCCAGGCTGCCGGTGTAATAACCGACGAGGCCCTTCTTCGGATAGGACGGCATGTAACCCTCCTGGTTCACATGGATGGCCGGGCTGTAACGCAGTGGATCGGCCGTCGTGCTGTAAACCGTGCCGCTGCTCCACAACGTGCCGTCGGGATTGACGACCGTCACCGTCTGATTGTCCGCAATCGGCGTCACCAGTTGCAGGTAAAGAAAATTTTCAATTCGCAAATCGTAATCGAGGAGCGGCGCATAACGGGGACGGCGCTTGAAACCAACCGATTGCACGGTCGCAGCCTGCCCATCCACGGTCACGGAAAATTCCGCGGACGCGGGTGCAACATACAAACCCGAAGCGTTGACGAGGTTCCAATTCGTGACCGTGGCGGGATTGGGTTGTTTCGTGTTGATGACACGCAATTCCAGCAAGGTCGGTGATAAAATGCGCAGACTGTTGTCACCGACTTTTGGCAGCGCGAGCGCCGTATCATCCATCAGGCCGGCCGCGCTGTTGGTTGTGATCGGAAGGTTTGTCGTGGTTGAATTAGAACTCGGCTGAATGTTCACTGCGGCGTTGCTTTGCAAGCCGACAGTATAAGCCGCGTTGGGCAAGAGCGTCAGACTGACGGTTTCCGGATTGGCCAGCGTGGAGTTGGCCATTGCGTAGATGGTGAGGGTTGCGGAGATTACGCCAGCGGGAAGCGTGATTGAAACCGGCATGTCGCCTGCGGGCAGACGGCGATAATCGTCCCATTTAACTGCCGAGCCGCCCAGTGAGAAATTGATCGTCAGGCTGGCGGTGGTGCTGCAATTGAGTGTGAACGTGAACGCGCCGGGATCATTTGTCCCAATTGTCGCCGTCGGATCGCTGGCGACCACGGATACGATTGGCACGGAGGCAAAAAGCCTGGAATCGCATTGAGCGGCACACAGAACGATGCCGAGAACGGCACAATATGTTTTCCACATCATGCATCACGTTCGGGCGCGGACTGAAGTTACGAAATTGGAGTCGGTGTGATAGTTCTGTCAGTGTTTGGTTGACAGCCTGGGTTAAGGCGGGCGAAGTGGCACGGCGTTGCAAGTCCGCCATGTTGCACCGGTGTTCGGGTGTAGATTCGGCCTGGCGCGCGGGGTAGTGTCCTGATTTGCGCGATGCAGGACCGGATATTTGCGCCATCGACAGGAGGAAGCCGCCGGACTACATAACCAGGGCGGTTAACCGGCGGCAGAATTTAACGCAGCCATAATACCTTCGATTGATTTGATGCGATATGGGGTGAAACCCGTAGTGGCAAAAACGCTTGAAGCCGTAACGCTCTTTGCCTAAAGTTCAGTTACTGGAGGGAAAAGGATATGGCAAAAAAGGAAAATCGGCGCGGCATATTGCGAATTATTAAGGCGGTCGAAGATCGCGATGTTCGGATTCGCAAGGCGGGGATAGAGATCAAGGACGCTCAAAGCCATATCAGAGCAAACTCCAAAAATCTCCGATCAAGGCCGCGAGCAGCAATCTAATCAACCAATCAACCACAACTCGGACTCGCGCTCCCGGGGAATGGTCTATGGACTTACAATCCGATAAAATCGTTGCGGCTGGGAGCCGAAATTCGCGTCTGTCCAGGAAGTATTCGTTCCCGTGGCTGTTATCCTGCCGCTCACGGCAAGCCAGACGTTCTGGTTGAGATTCGTTTCCGCCAGCACCCGGTATTCAGCGCCAATCTGGCAATTCCAACTGAGCATCAGCACGTTTGCAGCCCAGGACACGGACACTTGAATCGGAAATGTGACATCGGCTGCGTCAATCGTCACGAAGGCGCCCTGACTGGCGTTATAATAACTTCCGCTGGGCGTTGTTTGCAACGTCACCGCGCGTACCATGTAGGTGTAAGTGTTCGTCGAAGTGGTTGTGTCCGTGAACGTGTTTCCAGTTACCAGCGAACTGGTCAGCCGCGCAAACGGCCCGCCTGGCGACGCGCTGCGGTAGACGTGATAACCCAATACTGAATCCGCCGAAGCCTGCCAGTTCAGCGTCACGCCGCCGGTCAGCACTGCGCTCAACGCGCCCGGCGGCGAGACGGGATTCATGCGCAGAGCCGGATCGCCCATCAAGGAAATGTAAATGGCACGGGTAAAGAGGTTGCTTTGGTTCTGGTAAAGCGTGCTGTTGTTCATGGTCAACCGCGTGCCGTAGCCAATGGTTTCGCCCAGACCCATGTGATGAACAAACCAGTGTGGCTGTCCGGCCAAACAGCAGGTCAGACCGAGCGACGGCGTCGCCAGAAAAGAGCGCATGAAATTGTCCGTGCCGTCCCAGTTGCCAAACCAGCTTCCAAACGCCATCACGAACACCGCTTTCGCATCCTGGCTGACCACATCGATGCTGTACAGATCGCCGTAGGGCCCGTTGGTGCCCAGGGAACCGATGCCGGACGCACTTCCGGCGCCGCAACCGAACGCCCAGAGATAGCTGGCCGTGTCGAGCATCGGGCCCCATCGCACATCAAATGCGGAACCGTCGGCAACGTTGGCTTGAATGGTTGCACCCGGCCCGAGCAGCGGTTGAAAATTTCGATAGCCACTGGCTGCCGTCGCGAGTCCACCCTCGGCTCCGCGACGATCTCCCATCAGCGCGAGATTTGGTACCGTGACAAGTTTCTGCCGAAAGTTATGGTCCTTGTTTAAATAATTCCGCAGCAACTCCACTTCGCTCGGCCAGGGAATCGTTGCGTAATTGCCCACCATGTTGAACATGTCCACCCGCCCAACCATCAATTTGACGTCGGCTGGCAGGTAACCGGGACTGGTGCTCCAATTGCCACTCATGTCGCCATAATAAGCGTCGGCCGGCATCGGCCGGGCGAGGTGACCGTCGTAGTTAAGATTTCCCGAATGCAGGATTGGCACATAGCCAAACAGAAAAACGGTGTTCACATTCACCGGGTCCGCGTCGTAATCGGTGATGATGAGGTTGCGAACACTCGCGGGAGTATCGTTGGAGGAAACGTCATGGCGAATGACCGTCCAGCCATCTCCTGTCAAATCACTCTGCAAACCAGCGAGCTCATTCGTGAGAGCCGTGGTATATCGGTTCTCCACAATCAAAACGAGCTTGCCGCGGGCTTCGACCAATGGCGCCTGAATGCCGCTGAAGATGTAGCCGTAACCGTTGTAACCCAGCGTGGCCACCTTGACGATTTGATATTCGTAGTTCGTGCCCACCACCACATTCGTATCGGTGTAGTTGGTCGTCGTGCCGGATAAAACCACGCCGGTGCCCCACGAAGTCGCCGCCTTTGCTTTGCGATACACCGTGTAACTGATGGCTCCGTAGTCGTCCTGCGGCCAGATAAGTGCGATTTGCGGCGGAATGCTCTGAACCGTGGCGCTGATCTGAACAGTGTAATCCCACGTGGTGTCCGCTTTTGAAATCGTCGCCACGATGAGCCCGAACAAGCCGCACAAGGCTGATACGATCAACCCGCGAAGCGGCAACATCCTCCGCAGTGTTCTGATTGAATCGAATTCGGGCAAGGCGCCGCGATTTGCGTTTTCTGCAATCAATGGAAACACAAGCAACTCCTTTTTGATTTTGGCCGGTCCGTGCTCACGGCGGAGTCGGGTTAATCGGTGGAATGATTTGGATGCCGCTGCCCACCGGAATGAACACGCCCCCAACAACACCCTGCTGGGCTGGGACGGCATACGCACCGGCATTGATCGCCGACGCGGTGACAAAAGTGTTCAAGATCACTTCGACATAACGCTTCAAAAACCGATAGGGCGAGAACGGTACGTATACGATGTCATGAGGCTTCAATAAAAAATCAGGCGCTTCGCCGCGAATAACCTTCCGATAATTCACAATCGTGAGCTGCGGTTTCGAGAGCGAGCCACGTACGACGGCAACCTGCGACACATAAGCGTCAGGCAAGGTTCCGTATGCACCTGCCACCGCGCTGGCAACGGTCATGCCTTCCATGTACGGCACCGGCCGCGGCTGGGTCACCGCCCCGAGAACGAAAACGTCCCGCGCCGCGGCCGCCGGCACATAGATGAAATCATCCGGCTCCAGATAAATATTCTGGCTGAAATCGCCTTCGTAGAACAACCGGCTGAAATCCACGGGCAGGAGCTTGCCGTGGCGAAGAACGAAACTGCGCTTTAAATCAGCCAGTTCTTCGCCGATTCCCGCCGCGGACTGGTCGCGAAACGTTGTCATGCTCAACGTACCGCCGGCCGCCGAAACCGATTCCAGCAGCGTCATCGGTGTCGCCATGGCATAAATGCCCGGCGCCTGGACACATCCCAGGATCCAAACGTGCTTGCTGTCCACGCTGCGCAAGGTGATTGCGACGTGCGGTTGCTCGCGGACATAATTCGTGAACGAGTTTTCCAGCTGCGCCTTGGCTTCCATCAACGTGAGCCCCCAAACATCGGCGCCCGGTAGCAGGTTGAAATACAGCTTTCCATCCGGCGCCACTACGGTCGTTGTCCGCGACGCTGGATCGCCGATCAATTCCAGTTCAACCCGGTCGCCCGGCCCAAGCGTGAACATCCGCGTCGGGACCTCCAGTAAATGCGGGTCCAGTTCGTTGGTCAGCGTCACCGTGTCAGTCTGGGTCCCAACGGCAGGCGCGGGTGTGGCGGGGGTGTTGAACAGCGACTTGTCGCTGAGGCAACCAGTCAGAAAAATGAGCGCACTGAGAAGACCCGAGGCGGACACCATACGCAAAATTGTGCGAAACGCGCAACGCAGGTTTTCACATTCGCAGCCCGGAAGGGACTCTTTTTCGGGTTTGCGGCAAGACACCCGGTTTGAGGCAATGGTAATTTTCATCGTGTTCACTGGACCGGTTGGATCACGTACTGGCCGACGCTCGCCGTCACAATGGATTGCAGAAATGCCGTGATGGCGAGGTTTGCCAATTCTTCACCGTAGATGAACGGGCGTGAATTCACAAAAATGATGTCCTTGGGCTGCAATCGAAAATCCGGTGATTTCCCGGCGAGAATGTCCTTCGTCTCAATGACAAATGTTTCCGGCTTGTTCAACGACCCGCGGACGACGAGCACCTTTCCTTTGTACGCCTTGTCTGTGTAACCGGCCCTGGCGGAAATCGCCGCCATCAGCGTCATATCCGGAGTGTAGTTGGCTGGTCCCGGCAACCGCACTTCGCCAAGCACATAAACCTCCTTTAAATTCGCGCCCGGGAAATAAAGGTAATCGCCCGGCTCGATGCTGAGGTTCTGCGAGAGATCGCCATTCTGGAACAGGCTTTCGAAGTTGAGCGGAAAGCGCTGGCCGCGACGCATGAGAAAACTTCGCGAAAAGTCCGCCACATTGACAATGTTTCGATCCACCAGGCCGGTTTCAAATCCGTGCGCACGCACGACGGCTTCCAGAACCGTGGTGGGCCGGTCAAGGAGGTAGACGCCCTTCGTCATGACGCGGCCCAGCACGTAATATTTTTTGCTCCGGAACGCGACGGGCGTGATCATCGTTTGCGGCGCGCGGCGATACTTGGCCAGTTCCTCGTTCATCTTGACGCGCAGTTCGTCCACGGTCAGTCCGCTGGCCAGAACGTCCTGCGCCTCCGCAAAACTGATCCGGCCGTCGGGACCAATCGCGACTTCAGTGATGGTCAAGGTCGGTTCGCCCCACAGCGCAATCGTCACGACATCGCCGGGGCCCAGCGTCAATCGCTGCTGCCACGCGGCACGTTGCGCAGGAGCGACGACCGAGAATGAAAGATTCGTGTTCACCATGGCGGAGATTTCGTTTGTGGGTGGAATCCCATTTTCCTGGCAGTACGCGGGCAACCCGTGCAATCCGAGGATCAATGCGGCGCAGCCGAGCCAGCGCGCCAGGCGGTTTTTGAAAAGCAAAGCCGGCGCCCGGTTCAACACCGCCCCGACGAGATGGCAGCGTGCGTTGCGGAGTGTTTCCAATTGTTCGCCGGTCTTGACGGCCGTCGCTTTTTCGCTGTCCGCCAGCCAGATCAGATTGGGAAGACTCTCCGCCAGGAGCACCGTCTCGGGCATGGACGCGGGCGGCAATTCGACGAGCAGCGCGATATTGTCAATCTTACCCCAGTGGCGCAGCGCGGCGTGCCATTGCTTGCGACGCTCGAGGTTCCATACCCAACCGGGGAGCGGAATCTGAACCACGGGTTCTGGATCCGGGCCAATCAGTTTCTTCGTCACCTCCTCGGGGGTGCTGAGAACGTGGCCTGCCACCATCGCCCCGTTGCCAGGTGATGGCATCATCGCCTGCGAGTCGGACGTGCCGTCAGTCACCAGTCCGGAGGCAACAAACATATCTTCGTGATCCTCAGGTGGACACGCGACAATCGTCAGCACCCGGAAGCCGCGCTGGCTCGCCGCGTCGGACATCAGTCGGATCCACGTCGAACGGCCTTCGCCATTTTCCGAGGACGTGATACCGCAAACGAACCCCTGGTTGGATGACGGGCTGATCACGCGCTGCAAACTTGTCCAGGTGCGAAACGCCCAATTCTTCTGTTCCGCTTCGGTCATGCGCGCCAGGTTGCCCGCCGACGCAATGACCGGCAGACGCGAAACCCGTTGCACGTCTGCGGCCGTCTTGAGCCGGGGATCCATCGCCTCGCCCAGCATAATAATGGCACAGGCAATCAGAAAACCAAGCACTCCGCCGAATCCCGTGAGCACCGCGATTTTTGCCGTTCGCTGGTGTGAAATCACCCCTTCGAGCGTGGCCGGCGCAAGCAACTGGCAGGTCCCGGGTGGATGAATTTCCAACGATCGCGCGGCCTGTTTCTGACCCAGCAACGTAAACCGCGCGTTTTCCAGCGATTGAAGTTTCGAGTTAACGAAGGCTGGATCGCTTTCCGCCGCAAGCAGCCCGGCGCTTGCATCGTCGGCGACCTCCGCTGCCGTTGCCGGCGCCGCCGGCGTTTGCAGCAATTGACCTTCGATGGCCGCAATTTTCGCCTGCTGTTCCCGCACCAGCGGATGCTGGTCCGTGTAACGCGCCTGCAGATCGACAAGTTCAAGCCGTGAACTTTGGAGCTTTTCGATCAATGGCGATTGCGCTGCGACCGCTCGGCGAACGGAAACTTGTCGAAGGGGTTTGTTCAACGTGGCGATTTCCGCTTCGAGCGGTGCGAGTTGTTGGGCGATGAAGAGGCTGACCAGCGCTGCGGCATTGGTCTGCAATTCCTGCGTGAACCTTATGGCTTCCCGCGCGTAAAGATTCGCCAAATCCACCGCGCCCCGCTGATCTCCGCTGGAAACTGCGACCAGGAGGACATCACTGTTTCGCTCCGAAGTGATGGTGAGGGTTTTGGCCAGCGATCCGGCTGAAAGCGGCGGATTGGCCTGCGCTGCCACGCGCTGCAATAATTCCGGGGCGCGCAGCAGGCTGGCGTAGGTGTTCGGATCAAGCTCGCGTTCATCGAGGACTTCCATCACATGCGCCGATGATTGGCGAAGCAACTGTGCCGACGCCGTGTAACTGCTTTTCCAAAGCAAAAAGCCACACAGCAATCCGACCATCGCCATCGCCATCCCGCCAATCAACAGCCACTGCCAACGCCGTCTTAGCGCATTTACAAATGGCAGGAGATCGGCAGTGCCGAATTGCGGCGTGGCGCTTCGTGCGGACGCCGGCCCGTAGCCATTCCTGCCGGCCTGATCCGGCGCGCGCGATGGTGAACGCGTCCGTCCCGGCAACCGGCCGTTGGCGAAATGAGACGGAGACTCACGGTTCAGGTTGGATTCGTCGTTCATGCGTTTGTCATCATTCGGACAGGCGCATTTTCAACTCAAAACCGTGAGACGGTAAGTGGGGGAAGACCTTAAAGGCAAATGGGAAAGACCCCACCAAACCATCAATCCACCAACTCCTTCTGCAAAGCATAATGCGTCAGTTCGGCGTTGTTCTGCATATCCATCTTGTCCAGGATGCGCGCGCGGTAGGTGCTGACGGTGGAGATGCCAAGGGAAAGTTCCCTGGCGATCTGGCTGACTTGCTTGCCGGAGGCGATCATTCGCAGAATCAAAAATTCCCGGTCCGACAATCGTTCATGCGGAGCTTTCCGAACGTCAATGGTCAGATAAGTTGCCATTCGCTCCGCCAGCGCAGGACTGATGTAGCGCCCCCCACCGACAACTTTTTTGATCGCGCCAACCAGTTCCTCGCCGGCGCTTTCTTTCGTGAGATAACCCGCAGCGCCCGCCTTGAGCAGACGGATGGCGAACTGGTCTTCAGGATGCATGCTCAAGATCAGCACCGGCAGGCGCGGACGCGAGCGTTTGATTTCCTTCAACACCTCCAGCCCGCTGCGACCGGGCATCGTGATGTCGAGCACCACGACGTCCCATTTCACCTTCCAAACGCGGGCCAGCGCCTCGGTGGCGTTACGCGCTTCGCCAAACACCGCGTTCTTGAAGTGATCCGCGAGGATGAGCCTCAAGCCTTCACGCACGACGGCGTGGTCTTCGGTGATCAGAATTCTCATGTGAATGCAATCTCGTCCGCGCCGGGGATTTTCTGGATATGCGGACCGTCAGGGTCGTGCCCTTGCCTCGCTTGCCTTCGATGCGCAAGGTGCCGCCCAGCAGCGCCGCGCGCTCACGAATGCCAAGCAAGCCAATCGATTTTGTGTTATGGATTTCCGCCTCGGAAATGCCGCGCCCGTTGTCCTTCACTTCCAGCACGACCTGACCGTCGGCTTCCGCCAGACGCACTTCCACTTTCGTCGCCTGTGCGTGCCGGATGATGTTGGTAAGCGCCTCCTGGAAAATGCGGAAGAACGCGGTGTTCAGATCCTGGTCCCAAAGCGCTGCTTTCATCCCTGCCTTGACTTCGCAGACGATTCCAGTCCGGGTTTGGAATTGGCTCGCCTGCCATTCCAGCGCGGCCAGCAGTCCGGCGGTGTCCAGCACGCCGGGGCGCAATTCAGTGGCAATGCGGCGAACGGCCCGGATGGTTTCGTCAATGTGCGTGGCCATTGACCGCGTTTTGTCGTGAAGCAGCTGCAACCGCTTCGGCAGCCGGCTCGCGAGCCAGGTGAGTTGCAGCTTCAGGCCGGTTAACGATTGGCCCAGTTCATCGTGAACTTCCCGCGCAATGCGAATCTGCTCCTCTTCGCGGACGTGCTGCAAATAGACCGAAAGTGTTCGCAGCTGTTTATGCGACCGCCGGAGTTGTTCCTGCACTCGCCGCCGGCCGGCCCGCTCCTTGGCTTCGCGCAATGCCCGCTGCACGGAGGGCACGAGTCGCGACAAGCGGTGTTTGAGCACGTAATCCGTCGCACCTTTCTTCAGCGTTTCGATCGCCGTTTCCTCGCCGAGCGTCCCGGACACGAAAATGAAGGGAACGTCCGGACATTTCTGCTGAGCGATGGACAGGGCCGTGTAACCGTCAATGGTGGGCAGGGAAAAATCGGATAAAATCAAATCGGGCACGCGTTGCTCGATGCGACGAATAAAGGCGCGCTTGCTGTCCACGTGCTCGACCTTAAAACCCGAGCCCCCGCGCCACAACGCCTGCTCAACCAACTCGGCGTCCGCAGGACTGTCTTCGAGCAGCAGAATATAAACCTCAACTTTTACCCGCTCATCAGATTCCATTTTTCTCATGTCGTTTTATCTCCGCCGGCGGTTTCGGAAGTGAAAAGTAAAACGTCGCGCCGCCATTCAATTTCCCCTTGGCCCAGGCGCGGCCGCCGTGCCGATGGATGATGCGCCGGACATTCGCGAGGCCGATGCCGATGCCTTCAAAATCGCCCGCCTGCCGGAATTTTTGAAACACGCCGAAGAGCTTGTCAGCAGCATGTTTCACGTCAAAACCGACGCCATTGTCGCGAACGAAAAAGATCGTTTCGCGTTTGCCGTCCTTCGCCCCGATTTCAATTTTTGCCCGGGGTCGCAGGCGGGTGAATTTGATCGCGTTGGCAAGCAATTGGACGATGGCCTGGCGCAGCAGCAAAGGATCGCCCTGCACTTCAGACAGGTCCCCGATCTGCCAGTCAATCTCACGGCTGTTGGTTTCACCGTGCAGTTCACGTCGCGCGTCCTCCACGAGGGCGGCGAGACCCACCCGCTGAAAATGCATTTCCGCGCGGCCGATCCGGGAGTACGTCAACAACGCGTCAATCATTTGTCCCAGCCGGGTCGCAGCCAGGGCGAGGGCCTGGAGATGCTGACGGCTGGATTCGTCCAGCGTCTGGGCCGCGGCAGCCTGCAAAATATCCACGTAGCCGAGTATGTGCCGCACCGGTGCGCGCAAATCGTGGGAAACCGAATAGCCCAGCGCCTTCAGTTCCTGGTTTGCCGCTTCCAGCTCCGCCGTGCGTTCGACAAGGCGCAATTCCAATTGTGCATTCAGCCGTCTGATATTCTTCTCAGACTCCTTCTCCTGCATCATTGGGTCCGTTCCGGTTTTCAATTTTCAATCGCCTCCCGCGTGACGGTGACGTTTCCCGGCACGGTCTCGGTTGCGAGCGCCGCCGCATAAACATCCAGCGTCTTCGACGCCGTTAGTTGCCAGTCGAAGCCTCGCGCCCGTGCCAGGCCAGCCGCGCGCAACCTGGCGCGCAAATCAGGACTGGCTGCGAGCATGGCAAGCTGCGTTTTTAATGCGGTCACATCTTCGGGATCCACCGTCGCCGCCGCATCACCCACGATCTCTCCCAACGCTCCGCGAGTCGAACAAAGGACCGGACATCCGCACGCCATCGCCTCCAGTGGCGGGAAGCCGAAGCCTTCAAAGAGCGATGGATAGACGAACACTGGCGCCGCGCGATACAGCATCGGCAGGGCGTCGTTTTCAACAAAACCCAGGCAACGAATGTCGCTGCGGACCGGCGATTGCCCGATGGCGGCGTGAATGGTTTCCGCGCCGTGCCAGTCGCTGCCGCCAAGCACGAGCTGCCACTCTGACCCGGTCTCAGCCTTGAAGCGGTTGAACGCCTCGATCAGGCGCACATGGTTTTTGCCCGGGTGCTCCAGCCGGGCGACGTAGAGAAAGAATGGTTCGCGCAAATCGTAGCGCTGCCGGACAAACTGCTTCGCGGCTTCGTGGGAGTCAGGAAAGAACCGGGTGTGATCGAGGCCATTGTGGATCACCGAGACTTTCTCCGCCGGCAGTTTAAAGAAGCGAAGAATATCGCCACCCGTGTTTTGGCTGACGGCGATGACCCGGTCCTGATGATGCGCCAGCCACCGCGCGACAACGCGTCCATAAAACATCCGCTTCCAATCGTATTTTCCCGCGACGTGAAACGGAGCCAGGTCATGAATTGTCGTTACCAGAGCGCAGGGTCGCGGCCACAGCATCCGGCGATAGCTGGGCACATGCAGGACATCGAGATGATGGTCGCGGGCGAGCGACGGCAAAACGGTTTGATGCCACCGAATGTCGTTTAACGGCGGACGAAAGTGTTCAGGAATGGAAATGATCCTTGTGTTTTCCCTGGCGAAATCGAACAGCGGCACATCGTCCTCCAACACGAAGAGCGTGAGTTCATCTCGTGCGGCCTGACGCGCCAGGGCCGCCACCAGCGCAAAAACATATTGCGCAACGCCGCTTCGGCCGCGTTGAATCACCGAGGTGGACAGCCCAATGTTCATGCGGATTGATCCAGCAAATGTTCAAGCTTTGAAATGCGCAAAACTTTTCGCACCGGTGCGGACGGATAGCTGAAACGCAGACGAATGCCGCAGAAGCGTGCAATTTCCACCGCGCGCAACAGCAGTTTGACTCCGCCGCTGTCCACGAATCGTACTGCCGCCAGGTCAATGGTCCAGGATTTGGCCGTTGAATGGGCGCGATTGATCGCGGCCCGGGTGCATTGCCAGATTTGTTCGGCATCGGTCGCGGGAATTTCGCCCAACCATACCAGCAGGCTGGTGGAGTCAGCCCCCATGAACGCGCATCGTTCGTGCCATCGCGCTTCGATCACTGCCCGCGCTTCGAGGGCATCATTCGCGACTTCGAAGAAGTCCTCCAACCGCATCGCCTTTAGCGCCCGCCGTACCGCCAGCGAGGGTGACAGTAAAATCAATTGCCGTCCGGAAAGGCGCAGTTGTTTCCTCAAATGAACCAACACGGCCACGCCGGTGCTATCCATCAATGTGGCCCCCGCAAGCTCCAGCAGACAATGACGGTCCGCGGCCTCGATCTCCTTCCACCGGGCCGCGTCGCGTTTGGCGGAATCCTGGTTCAGACAGCGCGCGGCTTCAACACGCTGCCACGTGCGTTCAGACTGGATGACCGAAGTCCGGGTCGGGCTCTGTCTGGTGCCGGCTCGCAATTTCATTGTCCACCATTGACGAACCATCGCTCCGCCAAAATACCAAAGGTCTGTGGCATACCGTTTAAACAGCCGCCGGGGTTCCTGGCAGAGCCGGTAAAACCACTCCACGCCGCCGTGCTGCATCCAAAGCGGCGCGCGCCGCACACGGCCCGCCAGAAAATCAATGGTCGCACCCACGCCGATGGCCACCGGTACACCCAGTCCGGGGTAATGCGCCGCCAACCACTTCTCGGCCTTCGGACAGCCAAACGCCACGAACAAGAGATCCGGTTTGGCCGCGCGAATCCGGCGGATGATTTCGGCGTCATCCGTTTCCAGCAATGGCCGGAACGGCGGTGAGTAATGGCTGATTTCCAGATCGGGAAACTGCACCCGCAGCCTGGCGATGGCCTGCGTGTTGGCCTCCTCCGTGGTTCCGAGAAAGAACAGCCGATAATTTTTCTCGGCTGCGACGCGGATCAGTTCCGGCACGATGTCCGCGCCCGCAACCCGTTCCGGCAGAGGATTGCCAAATAATCGCGAAGCCCAGACCAGCGGTGTGCCGTCGCACAAAACCAGCGACGCGTTGAGCAGGATGCGGTGCAGTTCCAAATCGCGCCGGGCTTGGGCGAGAAAGTCAACGTTTACCGTGACGGCATGGTGCGAACGTCCGGAAACAATCATCGCTTCAATGCGGTCCACGGTCTCGCGCAACGTCAGGTTGTCAAACGCCACGCCGAGCAGCGCGATGGGCTGACGCGCCACCGGCATACGCTTGGCCAGGTTGCTGGGTGCCGCCATGTCCCTGGCCGGACAAGGCAGGAGCATCGAAGATGTTTCGGTGAGTCCATCTGCATTCATGCGCTGATTCAATGCTGGTTTGGGCGCGGGCGAAATGGGGTATGTCCCTTACCGGTCGCGTCGCAATGGCGAACTTCCTCGTCGGTCTGGGGTCTTTACCGCCGCGGGATACGGTTTTCACCCACTACTCCAAAAACGCGGCACCGCTTAGGTTTCTCCAGTTCGAACATGTTATGAAAACAGAATTGCAGGCACATCTGCACGGACGGCTGGCGGTCTAACCGCAGTTTTGCCGTCAACAAAAGGAAACTGCAGCGGGCGGATATTTTTGTGCGCGGCCTGCCATTGACCCCTGCATGAGTCTCATGACCACGACTGAAAACGAAACGCACGCGCCGGAGACCGGGGCGGTTGGCGCGGCGCGCGCGCCAAGCATTGAATTGGCACCGTCATCCGTCGTGGTCAATGACGATATTGCGAAAAGCCAGTTGCTCGGCGCGACAAGCATCGTGAAAATCCAGCCCCGGGGAAGCCGGCTGCCGCTCATGCTCGTGCATGGCGCTGGCGGCGGGATGTTTTGGGGCTACACGGCGCTGGCGCATCATCTCGGTACAGACCAACCTGTCTATGCCTTCAAATCGCGCGGCACGGAGGGCGGTGAAGAGCTTGCCAGCATTGAAGAAATAGCCCGGCAATATGTCGCGGATCTGCGGGCATTTCAACCATGCGGGCCGTATTCCCTTGGTGGCTACTGTTTTGGCGGCAATGTCGCCTACGAAATGGCCATAGAGCTTCGCGCCCAAGGCGACAAGGTTGCGCTCCTCGCGTTGATCAACTGCACGCCGCCGAACTCCAGTTATGACCGCTTTCAGTTCAGCCCGGCGTTTTGTGCAAAGTTTCTGAAGAACCTGATTTACTGGAGCAATTACGCCCTGCATCTCAAACCCGGTCGGCGGCAGGAATTCCTTCGTTGGAAGCTCCGGGCGATCTGGACGAAACTCCTGCACAAGCTGCGCCGGTCCGGCACGGCGCCATTGGATTTTGAAATCGCAGACTTCGTGGACCTCACTTCGCAGCCTGAAGGGCGGCGCAATTTGTGGGAGGCGCATGCCCGCGCGCTCTTCAAGCACCGGCCTGGTTCCTACGCCGGACACATCACGTTGTTTCGCACCCGGGGCCATTCGCTGCTCTGCTCTTACGAAGAAAAACTCGGCTGGGGCGAACTCGCGGCGGGCGGCGTCACGGTGCAAATCATTTCCGGCGCGCACGAAACCATCATGGAAGAACCCAACGTGCGGGCGCTGGCCGAAGAACTTCGAAAATGCCTGGACGAGTCGAACGCAGCAGCTGAGGCAGCCGGCGATCTGCTCGCGCCAGGTCAACGCGACAAACAATTACGGGTCACGGGCGGGATTGAAACCGCGGCAACTGGGGTAAACAGATTGCCAGGCGAAGTCCGCAGCCGGATCCCGCCATCCCGTGAACCGGGGCTGCCACCGAACGAAGAATCCAGGATTCACGCGAATGCAAACGTCAGCCAGTCAAAATATATCCATCACCTGTTCGAAGAGCAGGTCATCCGAACGCCGGGTGCGGTGGCGGTCGTTTTTCAGAACGAGCAGATGACTTATGCCGAACTCAATCGGCGCGCTGACGAAGCCGCGGAACAGTTGCGAGCCCTGGGAGTCGGCCCGAACGTGCTCGTGGGAATTTGCGCGGAACGCTCCTTTGAAATGGTGACCGGCGTGCTGGCGATTCTGAAAGCCGGCGGCGCTTACGTGCCGCTCGACCCCGCATATCCGAAAGAACGGCTCAAACTCATGATCGAGGCGGCGCAAATTCCGGTGCTGCTGACGCAGGCTTCGCTGCGTGGCAATCTGCAATTTGACGTTCCGAATTTAAAATTGCTTTGCGTGGATGCGGCCGAGTTTCCGTTCCTTGGCGGGAATTCACCCGTCGCCTCCAGCGTTGAAAATCAAGGAAGTGATGGAATATTTCATTCTCCCCTCGCTTACATCATTCACACCTCCGGCTCAACGGGCGTGCCCAAGGCTGTGGCCATCGAACATCGGAATGCGGTGAATTTCATCTCCTGGGCGCAGCGGGCATTCACGCGCGAGGAACTGGGGGGCGTTTTGTTCTCCACCTCGCTTTGCTTCGACCTCTCCGTGTTCGAACTTTTCGTGACGTTGAGCACCGGGGGCAAGGTCATCATGGCTCGCAATGCCATTGAATTACCGAACCTGCCGGCGAAGAACGAAGTAACGCTCATCAACACGGTGCCCTCCGCGGCGACCGAATTGTTGCTTCTCAATGCCATTCCACCTTCAGTGCAGGTCATCAATCTGGCTGGCGAGCCATTGAAAACCGCGCTGGTGGACCGGCTCTACGCCCTCGGCACCGTGAAGAAAGTCCACGATCTTTACGGACCAACGGAGACCACGACCTATTCGACCTGTGCGTTGCGGCTGGCGGGTGCGCCCGCCATGATCGGACGACCTATTGCAAACACGCAAATACACCTTTTGGACGAGAAGCGGCAGCCGGTGCCGAACGGTGAGATCGGTGAAATTTACATTGGCGGAGCCGGTGTTGCGCGCGGTTACCTGCATCGCCCGGATCTTACGGCGGAGAGGTTTATTCCCGATCCGTTCGGCCCTGATCAGAAGGCGCGCCTTTACCGGACCGGCGACCTGGCGCGCTGGCGGGGTGACGGCAACCTTGAGTTCCTCGGCCGGATCGATCACCAGATCAAGATTCGGGGGTATCGCGTCGAACCGGGCGAAGTCGAAACCGCGCTGGCGCGACATCCGGCGGTGCGCGAATGCGTGGTCATTGCGCGTGAGGACAATCCCGGCGAGAAACGACTGGTGGCGTACGTGGTGTGCGGCTCCGACTCTGCGGCCGGCTCGGCCGAACTCCGACGCTTCCTGCAAACCAAGCTGCCGGATTACATGGTGCCGTCCGCCGTCGTTCCATTGGCGACGCTGCCTTTGACGTCAAATGGCAAGGTGGACCGGAAGCAGCTCCCTGTGCCGGATCCAACCCGGCCTGAACTGCCGGAACCGTTCGTGGCGCCAGGCACACCGATCGAGCAGACGATTGCGGAAATCTGGCGGGAAGTGCTTGGATTGAACCGGGTTGGCATTCGTGACAATTTTTTCGACCTGGGTGGTGACTCACTCCTGGCCGTCCGGGTTGTTTCCCGGCTGCGACAGGCGTTTGAAGTCGAAGTGCCGGTGGCAGCGCTGTTCGAGGCGCCCACGATCGTCCTTCTGGCCACCGGACTGGGGGCCGCGCGTTGGGGCAAGGATGGTTTTTCGGAGCGCCCGATCCCGCGCATGCGTCGCGATGGGAAAATTCCGCTCTCATTTTCGCAGCGACGGTTATGGTTCGCCGACCAACTCACTCCTGGAAACTTCGCCGACAACATGCCCATCGCCATCCGCCTGGAGGGAACCCTCGATGCGGGCGCATTGCGGGAGTGCGTGAACGAGATCGTTTGCCGACATGAGATTCTGCGCACAACATTCACGGTCGCGGCCGGAGAACCCGAACAAACGATCGCGCCGAATGTCTCGTTCAAACTGCCGTTGGTTGATCTGTCCGGCCATCCCGCCGCAGAGCGTGAGTCTGAAGCCCGGCGCATCATGCTGGCGGAGGCCCAACGGCCGTTTGACCTGGCTCGCGGGCCGCTCATTCGTTGCACCCTGCTGCGCCTGGACACCCACCTGCACGTGCTGGTCATCGTCATGCATCACATTGTTTCAGACGGCTGGTCACTGGGCGTTTTCCTCGGAGAGCTGGCAAATCTGTGGGGGGCGAAAACGGCCGGTGGCAACGCGCCATTGCGTGAATTATCGATTCAATATGCCGACTATGCAATCTGGCAGTGCCAGTCCCTTCATGACCGGAAACTGATGGAAGATGTGAATTTCTGGAAGCAGGTGCTGGCCGGTGCGCCGTCTTCGCTGAAGTTGCCCGCCGACCGGGGAGGAGCGGACGAGATCGCTCCGGCCGGAGCACGATGCGCCGTGGTCCTTTCGAAGGAGACCGCGGCATTGCTGCAGAATCTGAATCGTCGTTGCGGCGGCACTTCTTTCATGACGTTGCTGGCTGCCTGGCTGGTGACGCTCAACCGGTGGACGCGCCGGGCGGACATTGTTGTGGGCACAGTCTCGGCGGGACGAACACGCCGGGAAACGGAGGGGCTGATTGGCTGTTTCATGAACCTTCTGCCGATCCGCGCAGTGTTGCGCGAAAGTGATACCGGCCTTGAAATCCTTGCGCGAGTGAAAGCGGCCGTTCTCAACGCTCACGCGCATCTGGATTGCCCTTTTGAAAAGATCGTTGAGGCGGTCAACCCCGAACGCGGGTTGGCGCGGAACCCGATCTACAATGTTGGCTTCCTGCTGGAGAACTTTCCGAAAACTGTTCTGACGACAGAACAGCTGACGGGAACGGCTCTGGCCGTGGAGACGAATGCCGTGTTGCTGGATCTGAGATTCATCGCGGATGACAGCGAGCCGGGCATCACGATGACCTGCGAGTACCGGACGTATCTGTTCGAAGCACAAACCGTCAAACACCTGCTCTCCTCCTTCGACGGGGTTCTGGAGACGCTGGTTCAGAAGCCGGAAACGGTCCTTGCTGAATTCACGATCACCCCCGAACTTGCGGAGCAATCAGAGAAGAGCCGCTGGCAGCCGGATAGGATTGCCGTTGCCGCCACCTTCACCGCGGAACCGCTCGCCGAACCGCTGGAATTCTGGCTGCGCGAACTGGAGTTGCCGGCACAGATTCAATTCGCGCCTTATAATCAGCTCTTTCAACAACTGCTCGATCCCGCAAGTCTGCTGTCGCTCAATACGCGCGGATTGAACGTTTTGCTGGTGCAATTGGAAGATTGGGCTTCGCCTGC